>Ga0182012_10000742_pt1 | contig 35778 bp, 35 predicted proteins | sample 612S2SmetaG_FD_120486 | JGI IMG/M metagenome (GOLD analysis project Ga0182012, IMG submission 120486) | Permafrost microbial communities from Stordalen Mire, Sweden - 612S2S metaG | ecosystem: Environmental > Terrestrial > Soil > Wetlands > Permafrost | place: Sweden: Stordalen | collected...
CGCGGCACCGGGCGCCCAATGCTCCAGGTCGGCATCGATTGCCGGCACGCGCTCCAGCGCCGGGTCGTACACAGCGGCGACCAACGGGTCGTCCCTGCGGCTCCGCACGGCGTCCTCCAGCGCGCCGTAGACCACGCGCAACCGCAGCAGGTAGTCGGCGTAGCCCTGATTATTGACGCGGCCCGCAAGCAGTTCCGACACAAACGGAGATTGCTCTGCGGCGTCGTGCTCAGCCGTCGAACCCTCCTTCATCGCGACCGACAGGGGTTGCACGGCCTCAGCGGCGCTCACTGGCATGCTCTGCTCCCGGTGGTCGGCGAATGCGCTGACAACATGTCAAGATGACACTGACAGTCTGTCAAAAAACTAACACTGCCGGGCTCGGATGTTCGCCTACTGAGTTGCCCCGAGCGCACGCAGGACAAACCGTTCGTCGATGACGAACTGTCCCGTGGCCGCGCCGTCGGCCAGGATCTCGCGCAACACGTCCTCGATGTCGACGTCGTCGAAGGTGTGGCTTGCCCAGCATGGGGTGAACGAAAGTGGTCGCGATGGTTTGGGCAGCAATAACATCCGGGACTTCGATCACTGCCGAGCGGCCGATCGCCTGGTGGTTTTACTTTCGAGCCCGGGTGCCGCGTCCCTGACCGGCGGCAGGGCGGTCAGGGACGCGGCATCGGTTAAAACCAGACTTTGCGGCCGCCCACAGGACGTCCTACAGCACCCAGGATCCACAAGATCACGCCGACGAGCAGAAGCAGGCCGCCAATCGTGTAGATGATCGAAATGCCAGTGACGTATCCGACCACCAAAAGGATGATCCCTAAAATAATCACGTCGTGTCCCCTTTAATAAATGTTGTCTAGTAAGCCGATCCATTCTCGGGTACCCCGCGACAGGCACCTCCAATCCAAATGCCTGCCTCGTGGGCGGAGGTCGATTGCGGCGACAGCGCGCGCCACCGACGTCTGGGCGCAGATCGTCCCGCGTGGACAATGCGTAGATGCGTTTAATCCGGCGGGTGCTTGCCCTTGCGGTTGCTGTTGGCCAGTTGACGATCTCTGGCGGTGCCACCGCCGCGGCCGATCCCGGCGTGCCGCCAGTCAGCGACGCGGCACGCGAGGCTGGGTTCGTCGATGTTCGCAGTGTGGTTCCAGATGCGATCATCGACCTGCGCTACGCGACCACCAACAATTTCACTGGCATTCAGTTGTACCCCGCCGGCGCCCGGTGTCTCGTACACCAATCGATGTCTCAAGGCCTTGCGGCGGCCGCGACGGCGCTGCGTCCGCAGGGGCACGTGCTGGTGTTCTGGGATTGCTATCGGCCACACGACGTTCAGGTCAGGATGTTCAACGTGGTACCGGACCCGGCCTGGGTAGCACGGCCGGGTTTGTATGCGCACAGTCATGAGTCGGGACGTTCGGTTGACGTGACATTCACCAGCGTTCAGCAACCGTGCCCGCCCGCGCGGGTGGTGGGTGGGCAGACCGGTGGACTCTGCCTGGCCGACATGGGCACCGACTTCGACGACTTCACTGCGCGGGCAACCGCATACGCGACACAGGACGTCAGCGCCGCTGCTCAGGCGAACCGCGCCCAGTTGCGGACCGCGATGAACTACGGCGGCCTGAGCGCGTACTCCGGTGAGTGGTGGCATTTCGACGGTCCCGGTGCCGCCGTCGACCGCCCGATTCTCAACGTTCCGGTCGACTGATTATTCTCATAATATGAGACATAAATTTCAAAATATGGGCAATGACGTAAGGTTCAAGTGAAGAAAGCGCCCATCGAGGAGCCACAGTGAAAGACGAACGTCAGGCCGCCTACACGCACGGACATCACGAGTCGGTGTTGCGCAGTCACCAGCGGCGCACCGCGCAGGACTCCGCGGCCTATCTGTTGCCCTATCTGGAGTCCGGGCTGTCCCTGCTCGACGTCGGGTGCGGCCCCGGCACCATCACTGCCGACCTCGCCGCCGTGGTCGCTCCCGGGCCAGTGACGGCTGTCGACCAATTCGCCGACGTCCTGAACGTGGCCCGCGCCGAGGTCCAGCGCGGCAACCTGTCGAACGTCTCGTTCGCGACGGCCGATGTGCACAGGCTCGACTGCCCTGACGACACGTTCGATGTCGTCCATGCCCACCAGGTGTTGCAGCATGTCGGTGATCCCGTTCAGGCGTTACGGGAGATGCGGCGAGTTTGCGCGCCCGGCGGAATTGTGGCGGCGCGAGACGCCGACTACTCGGGGTTCATCTGGTTTCCGCGCCTTCCGGCGCTTGATTTTTGGCGGGATATCTATCAACAGGCGGCTCGCGCCAACGGCGGCGAACCGGACGCCGGGCGGCAGCTGCTGTCCTGGGCGCTCGAGGCTGGATTCGACGACGTCACGCCTACCGGCAGCGTCTGGTGCTACGCGACGCCCGCGACCCGCGGATGGTGGGGCGGAATGTGGGCAGACCGGATCCTTCATTCGGGCGTAGCTCGCGAGCTGCTGGCACGGGGGCTGGCCACCGCCGCCCAGCTCGAGGAGATCGCGACGGCGTGGCGGGCCTGGGCCGCCGCCCCGGACGGTTGGTTGGCGATCCCGCACGGCGAAATCATCTGCCGGGCCTAACGCCAGCCGCTGATCCACCGCGAGCCTGTAACTGCCGACGGCTCCACTCGAGAAACGTGTAGGTAGTTACAGTCTCGCGACGGGCGCAGATGTAGATGTTTGGCCAGGTCAGTCATGTGGTATTGGCATTCTCTTTTTTTGCAAGTACGTTATTCACCGATGGATAATGAGGCTCAGACCCCATCAGGGATCCCGCTTGCGCCGGTGTACGGCCCAGGGGATTTAAACGCGCAACCTCCGCCGCCGGGGGAGTATCCCTTCACCCGCGGTAACTTCGCGTCCGGCTACCGGGGCAAGCTGTGGACGTTCCGGCAGTACTCCGGCTTCGGCACCGCCGAGGAATCCAACCGCCGCTACCGCTACCTGCTTGAGCAAGGTGGGACGGGTCTGTCGGTCGCGCTCGACCTGCCGACCCAGTGTGGTTACGACTCGGACGATCCCGAGTTCGGTGAGGAGGTCGGCCGGGTCGGCGTCGCGGTGGACACACTGGCCGACGCTGAGATCCTGTTCGACGGCATCCCGCTGGACAAGATCAGCACCAGCTTCACGATCAACGGCACCGCGGCGATTCTATTGGCGTTCTACGTGGCCGCCGCCGAGCGCAAAGGTGTGCCGCGGGCCAAGCTCACCGGGACGATCCAGAACGACATCCTCAAAGAATATGCATCCCGGGGGACCTGGATCTGGCCGCCGGAGCCGTCGCTGCGGCTGATCGCCGACACCATTGAGTTCTGCGCGGCCGAGGTGCCCAGATTCAACGCTATCTCGGTGGCCGGCGCCCATTTCCGAGACGCCGGCGCCAACGCGGTGCAAGAAATGGCGTTCACCCTGGCCGACGGTGTCACCTACTGCGACACCGTGGTGCAGCGCGGCCGGATGACGATCGACCAGTTCGCGCCGCAGATCTCATTCTTCTTCTATACGCACGGCGATTTCTTCGAAGAGATCGCCAAATACCGGGCCGGGCGGCGGCGCTGGGCGACGATCGTGCGGGAACGCTACGGGGCGACGACGGAGAAGGCGTCGATGTTCCGCTTCGGCTGCGTGTGCGGTGGCGCGTCGCTGTATGCGCCGCAGGCGCAGAACAACCTGGTGCGGGTGGCCTATGAGGCGATGGCGGCGGTGTTGGGCGGCGTCCAGTCGATGTTCACCGCGGCCTGGGACGAGCCGTTCGCGCTGCCCACCGAGGAATCCACCACCCTGGCGCTGCGCACCCAACAGATCCTGGCTCACGAGACCGGCGTAGCAAGCGTCGCGGACCCGCTTGGCGGCTCCTACTTCGTGGAGGCTCTGACCGACGCCACGGAGACCCGCATCATCGAGATCATGGACGATCTCGAGCGGCACGGCGGAATGGTGCACGCGATCGAGGACGGCTACCTGCAGGGCTTGATCGCCGACGAAGCCTTTCGGATACACCAGGACATCGAAGCAGGCATTCGACCGGTCGTCGGTGTCAATCGATTCGTATCCGAGGAACCCGAACCCGACATCTTCACCTACGAACTCGATGCCGAGGGCCGCGACCTGCAGCTCAAGCGGCTCTCTCAGGTGAAGGCCGAAAGGGATTCCACCGCGGTGGAATCCAGCCTTGCCGCGCTCTCGCGCGCCGCCGAAGGAACCGACAATCTCATGCACAAGCTGATCGACTGCGCCAACGCCTACTGCACGGTGGGCGAGATGGTCTCAACGCTCAAAGCGGTGTGGGGCGAATTCCAGCAACCGGTGGTGTTCTAGATGGCCGTTCGGGTTCTTGTTGCCAAGCCCGGTCTCGACGGGCACGACCGCGGCGCCAAGATCGTCGCCCGTACCTTGCGCGACGCCGGCTTCGAGGTCATCTACACCGGTATCCGGCAGCGCATCGAAGACATCGCGTCGATCGCCGTTCAGGAAGACGTTGCGGTGGTCGGCCTGAGCATCCTTTCCGGTGCGCATCTGGCGCTTACCGCGCGCACAGTCGACGCATTGCGGGCCGCCGATGCCGCCGATATCGCCGTCGTTGTCGGAGGGACGATTCCGCACGCCGATGTGCCTAAGTTGCTGTCCGCCGGGGCTGCCGCGGTGTTCCCCACCGGGACACCGCTCGAGACGCTCGTTCGCGAGATGCGCGCACTGACAGGCATTCCGCAGCCCGCTTCGAACGAAACGGAGTAAACGTGCGCGTCGGAGTGATGATCGGCGCCGAGCGTGGCGATATGGCCCGCAAGGTCGCCAAATTGGCCGCCGATATCGAATGGGCCGAATCCGCGGGACTGGACACCGCATGGATGCCACAGGTGCCCGACGACTTCGACTGCCTGACCATGGTTTCGCTGATGGCCGCGCACAGCTCGCGCATCGAGCTGGGTACTGCGGTGGTGCCGCTGCAGGCCCAGCATCCGATTGCTCTTGCTCGCCAAGCGCTCTCGACGCATGCGGTGGCTGGTGGGCGGCTGGCACTCGGCGTCGGACCGTCGCACCACTGGATCATCCGGGACATGCTCGGCCTGCCGTATGAGAAGCCGGCCGCCTACACCCGCGACTACCTGCAGGTGCTCAACGCCGCCATTGCCGGTCCGGGACCGGTTGACGTCGAGAACGATTCGTTCACTGTGCACAACCCCACGGCGATCGGTGCCGATACACCGATGCCCGTGCTGGTCGCCGCGTTGGGGCCGGTGATGCTGCAGCTTGCCGGTGAACTGGCCGACGGCACCGTGTTATGGATGGCCGACGAGCGCGCGATCGGTGATCACATTGCGCCGAAGATCGCCAAGGCTGCCGCGGATGCCGGGCGCCCGGCGCCACGGATCGTCGCGGGTATCCCGGTATGTCTTTGTGCGCCTTCCCAAGTCGACGCGGCCAAGGAGCGGGCCAACCGCATCCTGGGCGAGGCCGAGGTATCGCCGAACTACCAGCGCCTACTCGAACGCGGCGATGCCCGCGATGTTGGCGACCTGTGCGCGGCTGGCGACGAGAAGGCCATCCTGTCACGCATGCGTTCATTTGCCGACGCCGGTGTCACCGACCTGTCGGTGCGCCTGCTGCCGATCGGCGACAACCGCGACGAGCTCATCGCATCGAAGCGGCGCACCCGTGAGGTGATTGCCACCCTCGCCGCGGAACTGCAGTGACCTCCGCTGGTCCGCTTGCCGGGATACGGATTCTCGAGGTCGGCACCATGCTGGCCGGCCCGTACGCGACGATGCTGCTGGCGGATCTCGGTGCCGAAGTCATCAAGATCGAACCCGCCGGGGGCGAGATCTCCCGCGGAGTCGGCGATACTTATTTTGCCAGCCTCAACCGCAACAAATCCAGCGTCATTCTGGACCTGAATTCTGATGCGGGACAAAGACGTTTGGGCGAACTGGTGGCGGAATCGCACGCGCTGCTGGTAAATCTGAAACCATCGGCCATTCGCCGGCTGGGGCTCACCTATGAGGCGCTGGGCCGGTGGAACGAGCGGATCGTTTGCGTTGCGATCACCGGCTTCGGGTTGTACGGAGGCGACGATCCGGCTTTCGACTACGTGGTTCAGGCAGGGGTGGGCATTGCCGCGCTGACCGGAGATCCCGAAGGGCCGCCGACGCTGCCCGGCTATTCATCGGCCGACAACTCCACCGGAATGTGTGCGGCGCTAGGACTTCTCGCCAAGATCATCTCCGGGACCGGCGGACAAGTGGACGTATCGCTGCGCGACGTCATGCTGTCCCAGCTGAACTATCACGCCTCTGCCTACCTCAACGGAGGCGTCGAGCCGCAGCGACGCCCGTACGGAGCGCACTCGTTTTACGTACCGGCCCAACTCTTTCCGACGGCCGATGGGTATCTGGCGCTGTTCATCACTCACGACGGCTTTTGGAAATCTTTTGCCGCCGAGGCGAACATCGATGGCTTTGTGCTGATGGCTGAACGTGTTGCTCGCCGCGAGGAGGTGCTAGGCGTGGTCGCTGAGGCGCTGGCGACGGACACCGCTGCGGGCTGGGAACGGCGACTGCGGCCCCTCGGGGTGCCGGCTGCGGCGGTTCGAACGCTGCCCGAGGCGCTCGAAGCTACTCCGGAAGTGGTCGTGTCCGCTGGTGATTTCCGGTTGGTTGGCAGCCCAATTCACGTTTCTGGCTACCAGCCCGACTATCGTCCGCCGCCGAAGTTGGATGAGCACGGTGACGATCTGGCCGGTCTGTGACGCCTGGCTAGCTTTTGCGCCGACTCGGCGGGCATCCGTTCCACCGGGTGTGGGCACGGGTGAATGCGGCGGTCTCCGAATACCCGAGCCGGTGTGCGGTTTCCTCGACGGTGAGACCGGAGTTGAGCAGTTCGGCAGCCAGCGTCGCGCGGACCTCGTCGAGCAGCGCGCGGTAGCTGGTGCCTTTGGACGCCAGTCGGCGGTGCAGGGTGCGTTCGGTGATGCAGAGTTCTTTGGCGACGGTGGCCATCGTGGGAATCTCTGTCGAGTCCTGAATCAGCCTGGTGCGGATCACTGCCGAGATCCCACGACGGGTGCGCCGCCTATTCAACAGCTCCTCACACTGGCGAATGCAGATCGCCGCGGTCTGGGGATCGGCCGCGGGCATCGGCTGGTTGACCACATCGGCAGGGATGGCCAGCACGTTGCGTGAGGTTTCCTCGACGATGACGGTCAAGTTATCGATCTCCACCATGTTGGTCGGCAACGGCAGATCTGCAAACTCGACTCGAACGGTTATCGGAGCATGGCCGGCGCCGAGGAGCAGGGGAAGGGTTCGCAGCATGACCGCGAAGTCGCGCTCTAGCAGGAACCGCCGTACATCGCGTGGAACCTGCGCGTCGTCGAAAGCCACGACCGCTTCGGTATGGCTCACCTCCGGGCCGACCAGGCGCAGATACGAGGCGGTCAGCGCGGCGTACCGGCACGCCACGTCGATCGCGTCACCGAAGGTCGGGCTGGCCATCAACGCGAAACCCAGGATCCCGATGTCGGCGAGCTGGTAACGCGCACCAGTTTCCATGCCAAGCCCAGGTTGGTCACCGAGTCGCCCAATCAGGTTGCGGATCATGGTCAGCTCCTGGTCGGCATACACCTCTGTGGCGGGAGCGACGAGGTCCTCGTGCGTCAACCCCGTTCCGGACAGGCATGTCGCGGCGTCGAGCCCGCGCTGCCTGGCGGTTTCCAGGACGTGCCGGGCAGTCGCCGAGGACTGTGCGACGTCCCAGACCGACGAGGCGATGCCGCGCATGTGTCTGAAACTATCAAATATGTGTCTGAATCGGTCATTACGGGCGCGGCGGCCCGGCCCTAGCGTCGTAGGTATGCCGACTGACCTCCTCAGGCCTCCACCACGGGCAATCGTCTCGGCGGCCCGCAGTTCCGTGACCGACCTTTGGCGCCCGGTCGCGACCGGCGTGTATCGGGATCTGCGTCGCCCGCGGCCGCACTCGGCGCCCGCGTCGGTGCCGCGCACGACGTTCGACCCCACGCTTGCGGGGAGCATTGCCAACCCGCATCCCGATTTGGAGCGGCTCCGTGAACATCCCGTTGTGGTCAACGAGCGGTTGGGTGTCTGGATGATCGGGCGATACGACGACGTGCACGCCGCGGTCCGCAACAACGCCGTGTTCTCGTCAAAAGACGGCATCATGCTGCGATCATTCGTGGCCACCGCCGTACTGACCGCCGATCCGCCCGACCACACCCGGCTGCGACACATCGCCGCGCCAATGTTCAGCAGACGAGCGGTCCAGACGTTGACGACGGGCATCCGTGAGCTGGCCGTCGAGTCAATTGCGAAGCTGACCAATGGTGACGTTGTCGACATCGTGGCAGGGTTGACCATCCCGATGCCGATCAACGTGATCGCCAGAATTCTTGGCATTCCTCAGGATCAATGGCCGGCATTTCGGACGGTTTCGGACAAATTCGCGCAGATGTTCGCTCCTCGATCGGTGCCAGAGGTTGCGCGTTTTATGGGGTCGATCATGCAGGCCTACGTGCAAATGCGCAGCTTCGTCGACGCCGAATTGCACCGTCGCGCCAGCGAGCCAGCCGACGACCTGCTGGGCCGTTTGCGGGCGGCAACAACGGCCGGTGAACTCACCGAGGACGAAGCCTTCATGTACGCGCTGATCCTGTTGGTGGCCGGCAACGAGACAACCACCAACCTGTTGGGGATGCTGTTGATCAGGCTGGCAGAAGACCCTGGGCTGTTCGCCGAATTAAAAGCCGACCGCAGCCTGCTTCCTGCGGCGGTGGAGGAGACCGCCCGCTGGGGCTCGCCTGTTCAGTGGGTGACCAGAACCGCAACCGCCCCGTATCAGATCGGCGACACGATAATCCCGAACGGCGCGAAGACAGTGTTGTTCTACGCCTCGGCCAACCGTGATTGTGCGAAGTTCCCTGAACCCGACCGCTTCGACATCCACCGCGACACCACCGGGCACCTCGCCTTCGGCCATGGCCTTCACTTCTGTCTGGGTGCTCATCTCGCACGGCTCGAGACGGTTACCGCGGTCGACTGCCTGTTGGACGAAATTGACGGCTTGGAGCTAGCCGGGCCCGTGCACTGGGGTACGACGCCGTCGCTGCAGGGTCCGGTATCGGTGCCCTTGCAGGTCAGGCGGCGCTGAGTGACGCTCGAGGCGAGGGGCCAGTCGGGTCTAACCGGCGCACTCGATCGTTGTCTGAAGCAGTCGCGGGATCGGGGCGGGATCCAGCTGCAACGCATCGGACATGTGCAGTTTGCCGGCATTGGCGATCATGCCGTCCAAGACGGCCTGCAGGTTGTCGCCTTCGATCTCGTATAGGGCGACGTAGGGGCCGTCGCCGTCAACAGGACGCAGGCGACGTGCTGAGACGAAACCATCGAGTGCCACGAGTTCCGGTAAATGGATTTCGTCGTACCAGGTGTTGTACTCCTGCTCGCGATCGGGCGAACTGGGTCGACTCTCGACGAGGATAAGGCCCTTGGCCATAGTCGCCACCTCTCTGTGACCGCTATTCGTAAAGCACCGTGATCGTCGCCGTATCGGGAACGCCCTGGCAAGTAAGAATGTAACCCTCGGCCACTTCGTCGTCTTCGAGAGCGTCGTTGGCTCGCATGGTCGCATGGCCCTCCGTGAGCCTCGCCATGCACGTGCCGCAGTTACCGGCCTCGCAGCTGAAGGGCGGCTCCAGGCCGGCCCGGCGCGCGGTTTCCAGCAGCGTCTCGCCGGGGACCTGCGGAACCGTCACTTTCTTCCGGTCCAGGTGGATCGTTACCGTAGCGACCTCGACGCCGTTCGTTGCGGGATTTGTCACCCGTGGAGTCTCCTCGATAATCCGGGTGCAGGCACCGCGACCGCCGCCACCCGCACTTGCGTTCTTCATTGCAGAGAATACTATTCTCACTGAGTAGATAGGATCTTCTCATGTTTGTGCCGAGGCCGGAACTCCCGGCCCGCCAGCCCGACGACGATGCGGGCCGCGCAGCGGCCCGAGGAGGAGTTGGGCAATCAAGGCAGGAAGGACGGGACGTGACCGAGCCAGCCGTGCTCGTGTGCGAGGAACGTCGGTTCAGTCTGCCCGAGCTCGACGCCATGTCCGACGGCCTGGCAGCGGGGCTGGCAAAAATCGGTGTTTCGCCGGCGCAGCGCGTTGCGGTGATGGCGTCCAACCGGCCGGAGTTCGTCGCCGTTCTGCATGCGATCTGGCGCCTCGGCGCGGCGGCGGTTCTCATCAGCCCCGCGTGGAAGCGCGACGAGGTCGACCACGCACTCGCCCTGACCCATCCGGCCCACGCCGTCGGGGACCATCCGGTGCTGGGCGGGCTGATGCCGATGCTGCACCTCGACGACCCGGTCGTGCCCGCCGAGCCGATGCGTTTCTCGCCGGCGCCACAGGCCGATGCGGCGCTGGTGTTCAGTTCCGGCACCACCGGTATGCCCAAGGCGGTCCGGCACACCCACGCGTCGCTGGACGAGGCCGTGCGGCACTGGCGCTGGGCGCTGGAAATGACGGATCGTGACCGAATTCAGGTCGCCACACCGCCGTCGCATATCCTCGGTCTGCTCAACATCCTGACGGCGCTGCGGACCGGCGTCTGGATGCGCCTGCACCCCCGGTTCAACATCGACGCGATGCTGGGTCACATCGAAAGTGACCGCATCACAATCGAAATAGCGGTCGCGCCCATCGCGCTGGCCATCGCCTCACACCCCGAGCTCGAGTCCTACGACCTGTCGTCGCTGCGCTACATCATGTGGGGCGCGACGCCGGTCAGCGCCAGCGTTGCCGAAACGGTGACCCGGCGGACCGGCGTCGGCTGGCTGCCCGCCTACGGCACCACCGAACTGCCTGTCATCGCCGCCAACCCGATCGGCGGGGCCCGGCTCGACTCCGTCGGGCGCGCCGTGCCGGGTGTCGACCTGCGGGTGGTGTCGTTGCAGACCGGCGAACCGCTCGGCCCCGGCGAGGTCGGCGAGATCCAGGCGCGGTCGGCGTCGCTGATGGCGGGCTACCTGCCGGACAAAGCAACCGCGGAAGCGTTGTGCGACGGGTGGTACCGGACCGGCGACGTCGGGTGGCTCGACGGTGACGGCTGGCTGCGGATCACCGACCGCCTCAAAGAGATGATCAAGGTGCGTGGATTCCAGGTTGCGCCGGCAGAAATCGAGGCGGTGCTGCAAGGCCATCCAGCCGTCAAAGACTGCGCGGTGTTCGGTATTCCCGACGGGATCAACGGGGAAGCGGTCGTTGCCGCAGTCGCGACGCGGGCCCCGGTCAACGCTGCCGACTTGACGGCCCGGGTCGACGAGAAGCTGGCGTCCTACAAGCGCGTCAGCAGGGTGGTGTTCGTGGCCGATATTCCCCGCCTACCCTCAGGCAAGGTGTTGCGTCGAGTTCTAAAGGAGCGCTATGGATGTACGTCTGACAGCTGAACAGCAGCAACTACGCGACGCCGCCGCAAAGCTGGCTGACGATCTTGGGCCCGGTTCGGTTCAGGATCTCGACGATCAGAGTCGCATCGAGCGCCTGGACAAGCAGGTTGAGGCGACGGGCTGGCGATCGCTGCGTTCCGACGGCGCCTCGGGCGTCGAGGTCGCGATTGTCGCCGAGGAATTCGGGCGCCGCCTGGTCGACACTCCGTTTCTCGGGCCGGTTCTGGCCGACGATCTGGCCCGGCACCTTCTTGGCGACGTGCGGGGCGCGAGCCTGGCAATCGACGATCGCGTGATCGACGCTCGGGGATGTCGGCGGGCCCTTTCTCTCTCCGGAAACACGCTGCTGTTTGCAGAGTTAACCCCCGGTGCCGGCGGTGCGGATTTGACCCGGAGAGAAGCGACCACGACGGGACCGGCTGAGACCCTCGGTGAGGTGTCCGCCGAGGCGGTAGGTCGCTGGCGGGCGCTGGCGCTGGTCGCCACGTCGGCGGACCTGGTCGGAGTAGCCCGGGGCGCGCAGGCCATCGCTTGTGACTACGCGAAAATCCGTGAACAGTACGGCAAGCAGATCGGGTCTTATCAAGCCGTCGCGCATCTGTTGGCCGAAAGCCTTGCGCTGATCGAAGGTTCGGTGAGCGTGCTGCGGCATGCCGCGTGGGGGGTCGACGAACTTCAGCCGGACCAAGCGATTCGGGCCGCCCAGGTCGCCAAGGTCTATTGTGCGCGCGCGACCCGAACCGTCTGTGAGACAGCGATTCAGGTGCACGGTGGCATCGGCAATACCTGGGAGTGCCTGGTACATGTCTACCTGCGCCGCGCACTGACATCGACGGAGCTGTGGCCCGTCAGTTTGAAGGAGATCGACCTTGGACTTTCGTGACTCACCAACCGAAGCCACCTTCCGGGAGCGGTTGCGCTCTTGGCTTTCGCTACACGCCAAGGAATTTCCCAGTTCGGGCGACGAGTACTGGGCCCGTCAGGCCGACTGGCATCAAGCCCTGTACCGGGAGGGCTTCTTCGGGTTGTCGTTTCCCCGCGAGTACGGTGGCCAGGAGCTGCCACCGGTGTACGACGTCATCATCGATGAAGAACTCGCTCGGGCCGGGGCTCCGCCGCGCCCCAGCGTGGGTTATCTGATATACGGCATCGGCAGGCACGCCAGCGACGAACTGCGGCAACGCTTCCTGCCCGGCATCATCAACGGCACCGAGCGGTGGTGTCAAGGCTTCAGCGAGCCCGGCGCCGGCTCGGATCTAGCGGCGTTGACCACCACCGCCCGCCTTGAGGGCGATACCTATGTGGTGAATGGGCATAAGATCTGGACCAGCTACTCTGATGTCGCGAACTGGTGCCTGCTGTTGGCGCGCACTGACCCCGAAGCTAAGCGTCACCGCGGCCTGTCGGCGTTCGTGCTCGAGATGAAACAGCCTGGCGTTCAGCAGCGCCCGTTGCGCATGATCAATGGGGTCACCAACGAATTCGGTCAGGTTTTTTTCGACGACGCAAGGGTACCTGCGGATCGGATGGTGGGTGCTCCCGGCGACGGCTGGGCGGTCGCGATGACCGTGGTCGGACACGAGCGGGAGCCGTCGACGCTGGGATACGCGGCCAAATACGCAAAGCTTGTCCGAAATATGTTGGCGCGTAGTGATTCTTTCGGAGGCTCGGTACCCGAAGATGTTGCGTGGGCGGCGATCCAGTCGGAAATGCTGACCCACCACGTCCGGCGGCGGCTGTCCGAGCAGCTGGACGGGGTGTCGCACGGGCCGGAAGGGTCGCTCGATAAGCTGCTGATGACCTGGGTCGAACAGTCCGTCGGGCACGCCGCACTGGCGGTCGCCGGAACCCGCGACCCGGACCTGCTCAGCGCCTACCTGTACAGCCGCGCGCAGAGCGTGATGGGCGGGACGTCGCAGATACAGAAGAACATCATCGCTTCACGAATCTTGGGATTGGGAGTCTGACGTGTACGACATGCCTGCTGAAATCGACGTCCGTGCCGACGGTGCGCTACGGATCATCACCCTGAACCGCCCGGACTCGCTCAATTCGGTCAACGACGACTTACATTCCGGACTCGCGCGGATCTGGCAGCGATTGACCGACGATCCGACGGCCCGCGCCGCGGTGATCACCGGGGCCGGCCGGGCGTTTTCGACAGGCGGTGATTTCGGCTATCTCGAGGAGTTGGCGAACGACGCCGACCTGCGGGCCAAGACCATCCGCGACGGGCGCGAGATCGTGCTGGGCATGGCGCGCTGCCGAATTCCCGTGGTGGCCGCGGTAAATGGCCCGGCTGTGGGGCTCGGCTGCAGCCTGGTCGCGCTCAGCGACATCGTCTACATCGCCGAAGGCGCGTACCTTGCGGATCCACACGTGCAGGTGGGGCTGGTGGCCGCCGACGGTGGGCCGCTGACCTGGCCGCTGCATATCAGTCTGCTGCTGGCCAAGGAGTTTGCGTTGACGGGCACCCGCATTCGCGCGGAGCGGGCCGTCGAACTCGGGTTGGCCAACCACATGGTTGCCGATCCGGTCGGCGACGCCATCGCCTGTGCGAAAAAGATCATGGAGCTGCCCCAACAGGCGGTGGAAAGCACCAAGCGGGTGCTCAACATTCACCTGGAACGCGCCGTCCTCGCCAGCCTGGACTATGCCCTCTCGGCCGAGAGCCAGTCGTTCGTGACCGACGACTTCCGGGCTAACGTCGCGAAGTTCAACTCGGCCAAGAAGAACTGACGCCCGCTGGGTGACGAGCAGACGCAAAAGCCCCCAAAACGTGCCGTTTTTGGGGGCTTTTGTGTCTGCTCGCGCCACTTAGGTGTCGTGCTGGCAGAGGAATTCTCGCATCACCTGATCGAACCGGGCAGGCTCCTCGATGAAAGGCATGTGAGCGGTCGACTCGAAAAGCTCGAATCGCGAGCCCGCAATCCGATGGTGCATTTCTTGCATGTCTTCGGGTGAACACTCGTCGAACCTGCCCGCGAGGAGCAACGTCGGCACTGCGATCTCGGCCAACCGCTCGAATACATCCCAGTTCCGCATGGTCCCGACGATGCGAAAGTCGCTCGGCCCAAACATGGTTTCGAAGATCTCGGTCCCCATTTTGCGGAACGCGTCCTCGAGTTCTTTGGGCCACGGGCGAATACGGCAGAGGTAGGTCTCGTTCCAGGTTCTGATCGCAGCTTGATATTCGGCGGAATCGGTGGTTCCCGCTGCTTCGTGGCGGTCAACCGCGGCTTGTGTTGCGGCGTCCAAGTCGGCCTTCAGGCGGACCACGTTAGCGGCAAACCTTGGTATGGATGGGGTGCTGTTCGAGATGGTCAGGCTGGCGGCCCCAGACGCCACGTCAAGTGCGTACTGTTGCACCAGCATCCCGCCCCACGAGTTACCGAAGATGTGGAAGCGATCAAGGCCCAGCGCACGCACGACCGCGTCCATCTCGGACACCGAGCGTTCCATTGTCCAAAGTTCGTCGTTTGCAGGGCTTTCGGAATTGCCGCAACCCAGCTGGTCCCAGAAGATGACCTCACGCTCGTCGGCCAAACGCGCGAGCGAGCTAATGTAATCGTGCGGTAAGCCAGGTCCGCCGTGAACGGCGAGCAGCGGAAGGCCCGCTCCGGCGCCGACCCGCTTGAACCAAACGTTTCCCCCCGGGACCGCGATTGTCCCCTCTTGGAAATCCATCCCGTCTCCGCTCACGCCTCTGCCACGGATTGCGCCGACAGCAGCCGCTCGGCAGCGGCATATGGATCGTCGCCGCCGTCGGCGACCGACTCGGCGTAGCGGTCCAGATCCGGGTGGGTCCGAAGCCGGGTCTGGGCCAGCGAAAGGATCAGGGCGCGCGCTCGAGCCAGCCGGCGTTCGGGGCTGTCGGCGCGGCGATGATCGTCGATCGCGGCCACCAGGTCTGCGATGCCCTCCCCGCGGGCGGCGATCAGACTGACGATCGGAGCGCTGGTTTCGGCGCGCAGATCCCGCACGGTCTGCTCGGCACCGTCCCGGTCGGCCTTGTTGACCACCACGATGTCGGCTACTTCCAGCACACCCGCCTTGGCCGCCTGGACCGCGTCGCCCGCGCCGGGATTGAGGATGACGACGGTAGGGTCGGCGACGGCTGCGATCTCGATTTCTGATTGCCCCACCCCCACGGTCTCCAGCAGGATCACGTCGTAACCAATCGCGCCCAGCAGCCGGATGGCAGCCGGAACGGCGGCGGCCAGACCCCCCAGATGGCCGCGGGATGCCACCGAACGGATCAGCACGTCGGAATCGTTGATATGGGCGGCCATTCGAATTCGGTCGCCCAACAGCGCACCGCCGCTGAACGGCGACGACGGGTCGACGGCCAGCACGGCCACCCGGCGCCCACGCTCCCGGTAGGCGGCGACCAGCGCACCGATCGTCGTCGACTTACCCGCACCCGGTGGTCCGGTGATGCCGATGACAGGGCCCGGGCGCCCCGAAGCGGGGCCGATACTGGTCAGCACCTCGTCGCGCCGGTCACCCTCGATCAGACTGAGCAGCCGACCGACCGCGCGCGGAGATCCAGTGCGCGCGCTGTTGATCAGATCTTCGATACTCATAGGCTCGTCACAGAGCCGCGACCGCCATGACCCCGATCACCACAGCCAAACCCATCCCAGCACCCGCGCACATCGTCGATTCTACTGCAGGTCAACGGACTTCCCACTGGCGGCCGCATAGCCCGCGCGGTAGCCGAAGACCATTGCCGGACCGATAGTTCCGCCAGCGCCACCGTAGGCCCGGCCGGTCGCGCCCGCCATCGCGTTGCCCGCTGCGAACAGGCCCGGAATCGGCTCGCCGCTGACATGGAGCACGCGACCGTCATCGTCGGTGCGCGGTCCACCCTTCGTACCCATCGCGCCGATGCACACCGGCACCGCGTAGTAAGGGGGGCTGTCGATCGGGCCGAGTGTCTTCCCGGCGATCGTGGTTGCCGTGTCGTCGCCCCAATAGCCGTCGTAGGCGCTGGAACCGCGGCCGAAGTCGGGGTCGGCGCCGCCGGCGACGTGACGGTTCCATTCTTGGATCGTGCGGGTCAGACCGTCGGCGTCGATGCCCGTCTTGGCGCCCAATTCGGCAAGATCGGCGGACTCGCAGAACCAATCCGGAACCGGCTGCCCAGGAGCGATACCCAGAAATCCATAGCGCTGCAGGTGGACTGAGTCGAAAACCATCCACCCGCGATCGTTGACATAGCCGCCTCGGGGATCGAGGTAGTGGAAGGCGCCCGCCATCGAGTTGTAATCGCAAGCCTCATTGACGAAGCGCCGCCCGGCCTGGTTGACGATGATGCTTCTCGGCCGGGTCCGCTCCAGCCGTACGCTGCGGCAACGCTGCTTGCCCTCGATGGTGTCCCCCGGGATCCGCACGATCGGCACCCACCACGCTTCGCCCATGTTGGCCAGGTCCGCGCCGTGCGCCATCGCCATACGGAGCCCGTCGCCGGTGTTATTCGGCGGGGAGACCGCACCGTGCAGAGGGCCGCGCAAGAACGCCTGCACCAAACCCGGATCCCATTCGAAGCCGCCGACGCCCAACACGACTCCGCGGCGCGCGCGCACATTGATGCTGCCGTCCGGCAGCGCGATCCGAACTCCGGTGATTTCACCATCGTCAGCGATGAGTTCCTCGGCCCGCGCATTGACGTGCGGCGTCACGCCGGCATCGAACAATCCCTTCAGGAGGCCCGCGATCAGTGCGGTGCCGGCCACCACCAGCTCGCTGTCCGCATCGATATCCGCGTGCAGGCGCGCTCTGGTTTCGGCATCGAAGCCGACGTTGGACCAATCCGCGGGGAAGGACGTGATCCGGGCGCCCCATTCGCCGATCTGGTTGACGTCGAAGGGAACCGGACTCAGCGACCGGCCTCCGGCTGGCTGTCCTCCCGGCAGTTCCGGTCGGTAGTCCGGGAAACCGTCCGCGATCTCGAATCGCAGACCGCTGTGCGCCTCGACGAAATCGACCATTGCCGGGCCTGTTCGGACGAAGGTTTCCACCAATGCGTCATCCATCGAACCAAGTGACTGAGCGCGCAGGTATCGCAACGCGTCCGCGACCGTCAATTCCGCGTTGGGGGAGCGGTGATGGGCCGGGATCCACGCGATGCCGCCCGAAACCGCGGTGGTCCCGCCTACGGTCGGGGCCTTCTCGAACACCGCCACCGAAGCGCCAGTGGCCGCCGCGGTCAATGCGGCCGTGAGCCCGGCGGCGCCGGTGCCGAGCACGACGACATCCACTTCCTGATCCCAAGACATATCCTGGTTTCCTTTCAGCTCAAAAGCGCGATCAGCTCAACAGCGCCGACAACTGCGTCGCGGCCTTGACGACCGCTTCCTTTCCACGCATCACCACGTCCTCTCGATGCGAGATGAGGTTGATGCAAGTCGGTGGCGATGGCGCCGGCCGGCGCACGGGCACGGCCAGGCCATAGGTGTTCGGTTCGATCTCCCCGAAAGTGGTCACCCACCCCCGCTCGCGAGCCCGCGCGACCAGATCGCGTTCTCCCGGGCGCGCCGGCAGGCAGGCGAGCAGCGCGATGCCGGCGGCACCGCGTTCCAGGGGATACCGGCTGCCTTCGCGGAACGAGAGTTGGTAAGCGACGTGACTCGGCACGATCACCGCGACCGCCACTTGCTGGTCGCCTTCGGCTACGAGCAGTGACACGGTGGTGCCGAGATCGTCGGCCAGCGCGCGCAGCGTTGGCAGGCTCAATTGCCGCACGTTGCGGTCGAACGACGCGCCGAGGACCGCGAGGCCGGCCGCCGGCCGGTAACGCCCGTCTTCTCCCTTGCAGATCAGCCGGAACTGGGCCAGCGTCAAAAGCAAGCGATAGGCGATGGTCCGGTGCACCCCTACCTGATCGGCGAGCTGTTGCACGGTGAGCCCTGTCGGGGACGCCGCCACCAACTGCAGCGCACTGAGTCCCCTGGCCAGCGTTTGCGAACCGGTCACGGCCTTGACAGACCCCGACGCGAGGGCGAAACTTTACTTATAACGCACATTAGCGTGCGATATTAGCACGCCAGCAAGCCAAAAGCGAGCAGTAATTTCCAATTTTCCAGCAGCAGTGCGCGCCAAGAGAGGGCCGAAGGGGACGAGTGGCGGAGTTCGAGAGCGTGTGGAGTGACCTCCAGGGCGTTGCGTTCGAGCAGGGATACCTAGACGCCGCGGGAGTCCGGACCCGCTATCTGCGAGCCGGCGACCCGGGCAAACCGGTGCTGATGCTGTTGCATGGTTCCGGCGGTCACGCCGAGGCATACGTCCGCAACCTTGCGGCGCACGCGGAGCATTTCTGGACCTGGTCGATCGACATGCTCGGCCACGGCTACACCGACAAGCCGGGTCATCCGCTCGAGGTCAGCCACTATGTCGATCACCTGCTGGCTGTGCTGCACACCATCGGGGCCGATCGCTGCTACCTGAGCGGGGAGTCGCTGGGCGGTTGGGTGGCCGCGCGCACTGCTGTCGATCATCCGGATGCGGTGAAACGGCTTGTCCTCAATACGGCCGGTGGTTCCCAGGCCGATCCGGTGGTGATGCAACGGATCATCACGCTGTCCATGGCGGCCGCCGAGGACCCGACGTGGGAGACGGTGCAGGCGCGCATCAAGTGGCTGATGGCCGACAAGTCAAGGGATTACGACGACTTGGTGGCTAGCCGCCAACGGATCTATCGCCAGCCGGGATTCGTCGCGGCGATGCGCGACATCATGGCGTTGCAGGATCCCGAGATCCGGGCGCGCAACATCCTCGGCCCGGCGGACTACGGTTCGATCACTGCGCCCACACTGGTGCTCTGGACCAGTGATGACCCGACTGCCGACGTGACGGAGGGCAGCCGCATGGCGTCAATGATTCCGGGTGCGCGATTCGAAGTGATGCCCGGCTGCGGACACTGGCCGCAGTACGAGGATGCCAAGACATTTAATCGCCTGCATCTCGATTTCCTGTTGGGCCGTTGATGGGCGAGTCCGCGCCAGACGTAGCTGCCTTGGATGGCTGTGCCGTTTTTGACGTCTTGGTTGTCGGCGCCGGCCCGGTCGGGCTGACATTAGCGAATATCCTTGGTCAACAGGGTATTCGCACCCTGGTGGTCGAGGAGCGCGCCTCGCTCATCGACTACCCGCGTGGGGTCGGGCTGGACGACGAGTCGCTGCGCACCTTCCAGTCGATCGGTCTGGTCGACCGCGTTCTGCCGCACACCGTGCCGAATCAGATTCTGCGGTTCTTCGACGCCCAACGCCGGATTCTCGCCGAAATGGCACCACCGGATGCGTGTTTCGGTTGGCCCAAGCGCAACGGCTTCGTCCAGCCGTTGGTGGACGCCGAATTGCTGCGCGGGTTGGACAGATTCGAGTGCGTCGAGGTGCGCTGGGATTGCCCGATGAACTCGTGCTCGCAGGACGCCGACTCGGTGACGGTCGAACTCGGCCGGGATGGCGAAACCTCCAAGGCGCGGGCGCGTTATGTCGTGGGATGCGACGGCGGCCGTAGCGCGACGCGGGGAATGATGGGAGTTTCATTCGACGGCACGACGTCGTCGACGCGCTGGCTGGTCGTCGATGTCGCCAATGATCCGCTGGGCCACCCCAACAGCGAGGTCGGCGCCGACCCCGAACGCCCATACGCTTCGATCTCGATCGCACACGGCATTCGCCGGTTCGAGTTCATGATTCACGCCGACGAGTCCGATGAACAGGCGGAGGACCCCGAGTTCCTGACGCAGATGCTGGCGCGGATGGTGCCGTACCCCGACCGGGTCGACGTGATCCGGCGCCGGATCTACACGCATCACTCGCGGATCGCGGGCGCCTTTCGCAGCGGCAGGTTGCTGCTGGCCGGCGACGCCGCGCACCTGATGCCGGTCTGGCAGGGGCAGGGCTATAACAGCGGCATCCGCGATGCGGCCAATCTGGGCTGGAAGCTCGCCGCGGTCATCAGCGGCCGGGCCGGCGACGCGCTGCTGGACACATACGACGCGGAGCGGCGCAAGCATGCCCGGGCGATGATCGACTTGTCCACCATGGTGGGCCGGGTGATCTCACCCACCAACCGCCGCGTCGCCACCGCGCGAGACCTACTGGTGCGGTCGGCGTCAATTGTTCCGTCACTCAAGCGGTATGTGCTGGAGATGCGGTTCAAGCCGATGCCGCGCTACGAGCACGGGGCGGTCGTGCACTCGGAACCGCGCCGCGCGGAATCGCCGGTCGGCACTCTGTTCATTCAGCCCCGCGTCGACACCCGCACGCAGCAGAACGTCCTCCTGGACGACGTGTTGGGTCCCTGGTTCGCGGTGCTCTGCTGGAACAACAACCCGCGCAAGATCCTCGGCGAGGAGGCTTTCGCGAACTGGAAAGCGATGGGCGCGCACTTTGGCGCACTGCGGCCGTCGACTCAGCTGCACTGGACGGACGCTTCGAATCCGGAAGATCCCGACGTGCTGATCGTGGGCGATCGCACCGGTGGTCTGAAAGCGTGGTTCGACAACCACCACGAATCGGTGTTGTTCCTGCGCCCTGACCGGTGCATCGCGGCGGCCTGCATCGCCCAGCTCGCGCCTGACTTGAGCGCCTCGCTGTTAGAGGCCCTCGCGCTCACCCCGGGAGGGGGTGATTTCCAAAGTGCCACTGGCTCTGTGCTGTATGTCGCACAGCCCGCTGCTGAATCTACCGGGGCCGTCGCGAGACCTGCTTGACGATATCGATGGCGCGATCGGGCAGGCCCGGGAATTCGTCGAGGATTACGACCCCGAACTTGTCGTCATCTTCTCGCCGGATCACTACAACGGGTTCTTCTACAAGTCGATGCCGCCGTTCTGCATCGGTACCAGTGCCAACGGAGTTGGCGACTACAGGACACACGCCGGCCCGCTCAACGTTCCCGAAGGCATCGCCGCGGGTTGCGCGGAAGCCGTCCTCGACTCGGGTGTCGACGTCGCGGTATCGGCGAGCATGGACGTAGATCACGGCACCGTGCAGCCGTTGGAAAAGCTCTTCGGAGACGCCCTCTCGCATCCGGTGATCCCGATCTTCATCAACGCGATCGCGGCGCCGCTGGGACCGTTACATCGTTGCCGCGCGCTGGGCACCGCGGTCGGCGGCTATCTGGCCACCCTGGACAAGCGGGTGCTGGTGATCGGATCCGGCGGGCTGTCCCACAGCCCCCCGGTGCCGATACTGGCAACGGCTCCCGCGGCGGCGCTGCCGCGCATCGTGCACGGCGTGCCGATGACGTCGGAGCAGCGGCAGGCCCGGCAGACCGCCGTGATGGACGCGGCCAGGAACTTCGCCGGAGGTCAGAGCGACCTGCAACCCCTCAATCCGGAGTGGGACCATCGCGTACTGGATATCATCGACGCCGGAAGGATTGCCGAGTTCGATCAATGGTCCAACTCGTCCGTGCTACACGCGGGCGGCGGCTCGGCTCATGAATTCAGGACGTGGATAGCGGCTTTCGCGGCGCTGGCAACCGCCGGGCCGTACCGCACCACCGTGCGCTACTACCGGCCGGTCGCCGAACTGATCGCCGGCTTCGCCATCAGGACGGCCCTGCCGAAATGACTGCCGCAATGACCGCTCCGGGCTCAGACGGCTTCGACCACGCCGTCGACGTGCTCATAGTCGGGTCCGGCGGTGGCGGCATGACCGCTGCATTGACGGCAACGGCTTGCGGGCTGAGCGCGTTGGTCATAGAGAAGTCTTCCCATTTCGGCGGTTCCACCGCCTTATCAGGCGGCGGCATCTGGGTTCCCGGAGCACCCTCGCAGCGCAGGGAGGGCTATGTGCCCTCTCCGGAAGGTGTCGTTGAGTACCTGCGCCAGATCACCGACGGCCTGGTCAGCGATGCGCGAATCCGGCAGTACGTCGAGTCGTCGCCGAAAACGCTCGAACTTCTGGAAGGGCTTTCCGGATGGCTTGAGTTCGTCTGGAAACCCGGCTATGCCGACTACTACCCGGAATTGCCCGGTGGCTCCGAACTCGGCAGCACGATCAACGTGCCGCCGATCGATCTGCGCAAGCTGGGTGCCGACGAGCAGAAACTGCTCGCGCCGTTAGCCCTGGCGCCCAAGGGAATCTGGTTGGGCCCCAAGGAACTGCGATCCTTCTACCGGATCAGGCAGTCGTGGGCGGGCAAGGGCGTCCTACTCAAGTTGATCGTGCGCATGGTCAGGGCACGGGTGTTCGGCGAGCGGATGGCGGCCATCGGACAGTCGCTGGTGGCTCGGCTGCGGCTGGCGATGCGGGAGCACGACATTCCGCTGTGGCTGGACACGCCGATGACCGAACTACTCACTAGCGCAGATGGATCGGTGATCGGCGTGTTGGTGGACAGGGCCGGCAAGGCGCAGCGGATCGCCGCCCGGCACGGCGTCATCCTGGCATCCGGAGGCTTCGATCACGACCTGGCCTGGCGCAAGGAATTGCTACCGGAGGTCGAGCAGGATTGGAGCTTCGGTAATCCCGCCGCCATGGGCGACGGCATCCGCGCCGGCGAGAAGGTCGGGGCCGCAACCGACCTGCTTGACGAGGCCTGGTGGTTCCCGGCCATCCAATGGCCCGACGGCCGGATGCAATTCATGCTCAACGAGCGGATGATGCCGGCACAGTTCATCGTCAACGGAGATGGCAAGCGGTTCATCAACGAAGCCGCGCCCTACATGGATTTCGGCCACGCCATGATCGACGGGCAGAGGTCCGGTGTCACCCACATCCCATGCTGGCTCATCACCGATCACCGGTCTTTCAACCGCTACGTCGTCGGCGGCCACCTGCCCATCCCCAAGGTTCCCTTCGCGCCGGTGGCTACCGGGCGCAAGGTGCCGGCGGCGTGGCTGGAATCGGGTGTCGTCAAGGCGGCGACGAATTGGGACGAGATGGCGACCAAGATCGACGTGCCGGCAGCACAGCTTCGAGAGACAGCCCGCCGTTTCAACGAGCTGGCGCACAGGGGCCACGACGACGATTTCAACCGCGGCGACAGCGTTTACGACAACTACTACGGCGACCCGACACTGCCCAACCCCAACCTGTATCCGCTGGGAGATCCGCCGTACTACGCGTTTCGAATCGTCCTCGGCGACCTCGGCACCTCGGGTGGCTTGCGCACCGACGAATACGCCCGTGCGCTGCGGCCGGATGACACCGTGGTGCCGGGCCTGTACGCGGTGGGCAACACCTCCGCTGCGGTGATGGGCCGCAGCTATGCCGGTGCGGGCGCCACTATCGGGCCGGCCATGACGTTCGGTTTCGTCGCTGCCAAACACGCTGCAAGACACGCGGGCGCAGAGCCCGTCAGCCAGACCCTTTATTCTCATAGGAGGTAAGCAATGAAGATTTCGCTGTTCTACGAATTCGCGCTACCGCGCCCCTGGGTGCCCGACGACGAGCACATCATGCTGCAAGACTGCCTCGACGAGGTGGAGGCCGCCGACAAGGCCGGATTCTCCACCGTCTGGCTCACCGAGCACCATTTCCTCGAGGAGTACTGCCACTCCACGGCACCGGAGATATTCCTCGCTGCGGCCAGCCAACGCACCAAGAACATTCGGTTGGGCTTCGGGATCATGCATCTGTTGCCCGCCGTCAATCACCCAGCACGGGTGGCCGAACGCGTCGCTACCATCGATCTGCTCTCGAATGGGCGTGTCGAGTTCGGCACTGGGGAAGGTTCCTCCGTAGGTGAACTCGGTGGATTTGACGTCGATCCCGCTGACAAGCGTGCGCAGTGGGAGGAGTCCCTGGACGTGGCAATCCGATGCATGATCGAGGAGCCGTTCACGGGTTTCAAAGGTGAGCAAATCCAGATGCCGCCTCGTAACGTCATCCCCAAGCCGCTGCAAAAGCCGCATCCGCCGGTCTGGGTCGCCTGCACGCGGCCTGCCAGCGTGCAGATGGCCGCCCAGAAGTGCATCGGGGCACTGAGTTTCGCCTACACCGGTCCCGGGCCGCTAACCGAGCGGGTCAACGGCTACTACAAGGAATTCGAGGAGAACGGCGTGCCGGTCACCCCGGCGATCAACCCGAACATCCTGGCCATCGGCGGGGACCTGTCGATGATGGTCGCCAAGACCGAAGAACAGGCGCTGCAACGCCTCGGGCAGGGTGGCGGATTCTTCTCGTTCGGAATCATGCACTACTACCTCACCGGCATGCACACCCCGGGGCGCACCGGCGTCTGGGAGCGCTACCTCGAAGAGGTCGAAAAGGACCCGACGCTGGCCTATGGCCCCGGACGCGGCGCGATCGGCACTCCGGCCACCGTGCGCGAGTTCCTGCTCGGCTACGAGGAGAGCGGCGTCGACGAGATCATCTTGCTGCTCAACCCGCGCAGCCACGAAGGCACCATGGAATCTATCGAGCTGATGGGCAAGGAGGTGCTGCCCGAGTTCATCGAGCGTGACCAAAAGGCAGTTGCTGACAAAGCCAAGCGGCTGGCACCGGTTATCGAGAAGGTCGAGGCGCGCCGGCCGAAGCTGACCGCGCCCCTGTTCGATGAAACCTACGCCTTCGGCGGCCTGCCTACCGGGCGCGATAAGTTTACGGCCAGCGAGATTCCCGAAGCCATGGCCGAAATCAACGAGGGCCGTGTCCTGGCGGCGCAGCGTGCAAAGGATGAGCAGAAAAACTAGGCGCAGAAGGCCTGTTAGGGAAGCGCGGGAAGCGCGTTGCGACCAATCGAAGAGCTGTGGCGCTACGACGGCCGCCGTGCGGTGGTGACCGGATGCGCGTCGGGCATCGGCGAACACGTCGTGCGCCAGCTCGTCGAACTCGGGGCGGATGTCATCGGGCTGGACAAGCGCCGTCCGGCCTTCGGGCTCAGCGACTTCCGTGAAGTCGACCTCGCCGACCCTGCGTCGATCGACCGTGTGGTGGCCTCCATCGACGGCCGCGTCGACACGCTGTTCAACGTCGCCGGTGTCTCCTCCGGGATCGGCGACCCGGAACTCGTTCTCACGATCAACTTTCTCGGTCTGCGCCACTTCACCGACGCACTGGTCCCCGTGATGCCCGCGGGCTCGGCGATCGTGAGCGTGTCTTCGCTTGCGGCGGCAGGATACCGGGAGCATGTGCGCGATGTGGCACCGCTACTGAATACGGCGACCATGCAAGACGGCATCGACTGGTGTCGCGACAATCCCCATACGTTGGGCACCGGCTACCAGCTGTCCAAAGAAGCGATCATCTTGTACACCATGCGAAACGCCGCGCCGCTGGGTGCGCGCGGTATCCGGATCAACTGCACCGGGCCGGGGGTGACCGAAACCGCAATCCTTGATCAGCTGCGGATCGCATACGGTCAGGGGTTCCTCGATGACATCCCCAAGCCGCTGGGCCGCGTCAGCGAGCCCGGCGAACAGGCGTCGGTGCTGGTCTTTCTGAATAGCCCTGCAGCTAGCTATATCTCCGGGCAGGTGGTATGGGTGGACGGCGGTAACATCGGCGCCGCGATCGCTGGTGAGCTGTCAGAAGGACAGGAAGGAGCGCCATCCAGATGAACCAGGCCGGCATGGCCGACTTTCGGCGGGTCGCTCGCGAAGTCTCCAATTGGGGGCGCTGGGGCGACGCCGACGAACTTGGCACGCTGAACTTCATCACCGCGGACAAGGTCGCGCAGGGCGCGAGTCTGGTCCGGCATGGGAAGGTCTTTCCGCTCGGCGTGGACTTCGGCGCGTCAGGCCCACAGGGCGCCTTCGAGTTTCGGCATAACCCGGTGCATGTCATGACCGTCGACGGTGGCGACGCGAACACGTTGGCCAAGTACGGGCCGGGCTGGGCCAGTAACCCATTGGCCAAGCAGCTGAGTGGCTACATGACAGCTGACAATCCTTTCCGCTTCAACGACGACCTGATCATCATGCCGCTGCAGGCGGCCAGCCAGTGGGACGCGCTGTCGCACGTGTATTACGAAGATCAGCTCTACAACGGCTTTCCGGCGGATTCGGTGACCAGCATGGGTGCCTACCACTGCGGCATCGACAAAGTCGACGGAAAAGGCATCACGTCGCGTGGAGTGCTGCTCGACCTGGTTCGGCACCGCGGCGCCGACGTCTTCCTCGAGGAGGGGAACCCCATCACGCCGGAAGAGCTGGACGAGGTGGTACGGGCTCAGAAGGTGAACGTCGGGCGTGGCGACATATTGCTGATCCGAACCGGTTGGTGGACGCAGTTTCTCATGACCGGCAGCAAGACGGAAGGCTACTCCGGGCTGGACTGGCGATGCGCCTCGTGGCTGCACGATCACGAGATCGCCGCTGTCGCGGCGGACAACCTTCAGGTCGAAGACCTGATTTCCGGCGTCGAGGGGATAACCTTCCCCCTGCACCTGCTTTGCCTGCGTGACATGGGAATGATGTTCGGGGAGTATTGGGATCTCGCCGCGCTGGCGGATGACTGCGCGGCCGACGGCGTCTACGAGTTCCAGCTCGTCGCCACGCCCCTGAGAGTCATTGGGGCCGTGGGTTCGCCGGTGAATCCGATCGCGATCAAGTAAAGAAGACAGCCGATGCAGATTCACCGCAGGACCGTCCTGATCGACGGCCTGGTAACCAGTTATCTGGAAGCCGGCAAAGGCGACCCGGTGGTGATGCTGCACGGTGGTGAATTCGGCGCCAGCGCCGAATTGGGTTGGGAACGTAACATCGCCGCCTTGGCCGCGCGGCATCGCGTGCTGGCAGTCGACCAGCTGGGATTTGGCGAGTCGGCGAAGGTCATCGATTTCGTCGAGGGCCGCGGCATGCGCATTCGGCATGTGGCGCGCTTTTGTGAAGTGCTCGGCATCGAGTCAGCGCACTTCGCCGGCAACTCGATGGGCGCCATCAATCTGCTGGCTGACACCACGTCGGAAACACCGCTGCTGCCGGTCCGCAGCTTGGCGATCATTTGCGGCGGCGGCCAGATTCAGCAGAATCAGTACTTCGAGGCGCTTCAGCAGTACGACGCCACTCTGCCTGCCATGCGGCTCATCGTCGAGGCGCTGTTCTACAGCCCCGGTTTCCCGGCCGACGAAGATTACGTGCGGCGCCGTTTCGAATCGAGCGTTGCGCCGGGGGCATGGGAAGCGGTGGCGGCCGCCCGATTCCGACGCCCCGATGCCTCCGGTACTTTTCAACCGTCCGCCACCCCGTCGACGGCACGCGCCTATGAGCGCATTGGAGTGCCCACGCTCGTCGTCGAAGGCGGAGGAGACAAACTGCTTCCGGCCGGCTGGGCCGCGGAGATCGCCGGGCAGATCCAAGGCGCGCGTTCGGTGGTGGTCGACGATGCCGGCCACTGCCCGCAGATCGAGCAGGCAGCTGTGGTCAACGAGTTGCTGGTGGACTTTTACGCAGTAGCTGCGGAGGCTCAGAACACGTAGTCCAGCAGGGTCTGCATCCCGGCCTCCCGGTGATAGGTGTTATGGCAGTGCAGCTGCCAGAGGCCGGGGTTGTCGGCGATAAGGACGGCCTTGCTCTTCTGCTTGGGCAGCACGATAACGGTGTCCTTCCGGGCCCCGGGGCTGCCGTCGGCCTTGATCATCTGGAAAGTGTGTCCGTGCAGGTGCATTGGGTGATACATCATCGTGGTGTTGTCGAAAGTGATGGTCGGCCGCTGGCCCAGTCGGACGTGCACGGGATTGGTCCTGCTGTACGGCTCGCCGTTGATCGTCCATTCGTATTTCGCCATGTCGCCTCCCAAGACGACCGGCAGGTCGAGGCCGGGTTCAGCCGGCCCCACGTTTACCGGTGCTGTTGCGGTGAAGATGTCGACGGTGCCGATCCGTTTGTTGAGTTCGGCCGGCTGAAATCGCGGGTCGGGTGGGCTGCCGGCTCCGGTGGAGAGCAGCGCGCGCGCCAAGGCGTTTTTGCCTTCCGCCAGTGCGACCAGCGGGAAGACGCCGTCGTCGGCGGTCACGGTGACGTCGTAGCGTTCGGCCATGCCGATCAGCAGAGCGTCCACCTTGGTGGGCACCACGGGGTAGCCATCGGTATGGGTGACCGTCATCGAATGGCCGGCCAAAGCAACCCGAAATGCCGTGTCGGAGCCGGTGTTGATGAAGCGGATCCTGATTCGCTGGCCCGGCTTCGCGTTGAAAGTAGTGGGAGCCGACGGAATTCGGCCGTTGATCAGATAGTACGGGTAGGCGATATCTCCGGCGTCACCGCCGAGCAGCTTGCTGGTGCCGACGGTGCCTGCTGGCATACCTGGCATGCCGGTCGTCGAAGGTGGCGACGTCTTCGGGGTTGTCGGTGGCCGCGAAGTTGCTCTTCTCTTCGGGGTTGTCGGTGGCGGCGAAGTTGTCGCGGACGCGCTTGGCGCACTGGATTTGGGGGCGGTCAGCGCGTCGTAGAGCTGTTGCGGAGACTTGCCTACGCCATCGGTCCAATCGTCCATGACGACAATCCATTCGGTGTCGTAGGCGCTCTCGTTCGGATCATCGATGATCACTGGCAGGTACAGCCCCGTGTCCCCTTCGAGGCCGACGTGCGGATGACCCCAGTATGTCCCCGAATTCGGGGCGGAAAAGCGGTAAATGAAGTCCTCGCCGGCGACGATGTTCGGGGTGGCTGGGGCCGCGCCGTCCATGTCGTTGCGCAGCGCGATGCCGTGCCAATGCAAGGATGTCGCCGAGTCGAGCCGGTTGGCGACGGTCACCACCAGCTCGTCGCCGACCTTGGCCCGGATCAGCGGTCCCGGGACGGTGTCGCCATAGGCCAGCGTATGGACGATCGGCCCACCCAGATCGATCTGCGCCGGTTGGGCAGTCAGGCTGGCGGTCACGGTGTGCCCACTGTGTGGCCGGGCCGCTTCGGCCGCGGCGATGGCGGCGGCCATTTGGGCCGAACTGCTTGTGGTGCTGGATTGGCCGCACCCGGCCAGCGCGAAACCGCCGGCAATACCCGCCGCGATGAAGCCGCGTCTGGTCAGCGGTGCGGTGCCGAAAGGGACCCCGCTGGTGGGCAGCACAGGCATTGATCGCTCCTCGTCTTCGTCGATGCGACTCCCTGCGGTTTATACGGTGCTTGGGTGCCGGGCGGAGCGCAACCGCTGACGGGCGCGAGAAGATGGTGGCGGCGCTATCGTTCGGGGGGTGATGCGATCGACCGAACAGCCGAGTTGACGGATGCGCGAGTGCGGCGGCGGGTCAGATCGATCGAATATCATTCGGACATTCTCGCCCGTGACCTGGACGTGATTTTCTGCGGCATTAATCCTGCCTCCACTGCTGCCGCCGACGGCCATAACTTCTCTAATCCGAATAATCGGTTCTGGCCGGTCCTGCATCTCGCAGGTTTCACCGGTGTACGACTGCGGCCGAAAGACGAGCGCCGGCTGCTCGAATATGGCTGCGGCATCACGGCTGTGGTTGATCGACCGACCAAACGTGCCGATGAGGTCTTGCCGGCTGAATTCAGGAATGTTCGTCCTGAATTCGAGGCGAAGATGCGACTATGCGCACCGCGTGTGATCGCCTTCCTCGGAAAACGGGCCTTGGCGGCCATGGTCGGCCGATCAGATATCGGCTGGGGCTTGTACCCAGATCGACTCGCCGGGACAACGGCCTGGGTGCTTCCCAACCCGAGTGGGCTCAACAGGGGCTTCACACTTGATGCCCTGGTCTGTGCTTATACCGAACTTCGCCATGCATTTCCGCCTCGGACGTAGCCGATGCCGCTCGCCGTTCTTAAATAAGTTGCTTGACTTAACGGCGCTGGCGCCGATTAACTCGTCGGGTGGTCAACGAACTGGATGGCAAGGTGGCCATCATCACCGGCGGGGCAGCGGGAATCGGACGCGGCATAGTGGAGCGATTCTCGGCGGAGGGCGCGCGCGTCGTTATTGCCGACGTTGACATCGACAAGGGACAGGCCCTAGCCGCCGCGTCGGGCCCCGGCGCAATCTTCCAGCGAACGGACGTCTCGGACCCAGAACAGGTTGGGGTGCTGGTGGCTACCGCCATCGAGAAATTCGGCGGTCTGCACGTCATGGTGAACAATGCCGGTGTTTCGGCGGCCATGCACCGATTGCTGGACGACGACCTCGCCGATTTTCACCGCATCATGGCGGTCAACGTGCTCGGCGTGATGGTGGGTACCCGGGATGCGGCTCGGCACATGGCAGCCAACGGCGGAGGATCCATCATCAACATGACCTCGATAGGAGGGATCCAGGCCGGCGGCGGTGTGATGACCTACCGCGCGTCAAAGGCGGCGGTCATCCAGTTCACCAAGTCCGCGGCAATTGAGCTGGCGTACCACGAGATTCGGGTCAATGCCATCGCGCCGGGCAACATACCCACGCAGATCGTAGCGACCTCGGCGGTCAACGTTGATCCGGCGGAGCTCGCGCGGTACGAGGCGGCCATCCGCGAGACGATGCGGGCCGACCGGCCCCTGAAGCGCGAGGGCACGACCGCAGACGTCGCCGAGGCGGCTCTGTATTTCGCCGGCGACCGGTCGTGCTACGTCACCGGAACGGTTCTGCCGGTGGACGGCGGGACGTCGGCGGGCAAGGTGGTCCGGTCCAAGAAGCGTGAGGCATGACCGGCGGCCTGGGCGGATCCGTGTCCTCCCTGCCGCGAACTATCGCGCGTCTAATCCTCGGATTCTTCCTGATATTCGCCGGGATCAGTCATCTCAGCTTCGCCCGAACCGCCTTCTACGCCCAGGTGCCGCCGTGGCTGCCGTTGAACACCGACTTCGTCGTCATCGCCTCGGGCGTGGTGGAAATCGCCCTCGGCGCCAGCCTGGTACTTCTCGTCCGGCGGCGAGTGCCGGTCGGATGGGTCGTGGCAACTTTCTTCGTTCTGGTGTTTCCCGGAAACATCTCCCAATTCGTCACGCACGCCAGTGCTTTCGGGCTCGACTCCGACCTCGCCCGGGGTATCCGGCTGCTGTTCCAGCCGCTATTGGTGGTCTGGGCGCTGTGGTGCACTGGGGCGTGGGCGGCCTTCCGGAAGCGTAGATCCGGGCCCGCCTAGCCCAACCTTCGCAGCGTCGAATGGCAAGACGTGGAAATCGACGAACTTGCCACCGCGAAGTACGTACATCGAGCAGCAACCCATATCCAATTCACTGCCATTTCGCTTCGCCGTGGCGCGCCTCAGCATGTGGCTCTGCGTTGAAGGCTCCGGCTGAGCCCGACCGCGACCGCAGCGCCGCGTTGGCGGCGGCACCGGAATTAAATCAAGCGCTTGACTTAAACCCATGCACGCGGTTGACTGGCTTGGTGACCGCAATCGGCAGGGCCATTCGCACCGAGCGCGCCAGCTCCACTCAGGAGGCGATTCTGGCGGCGGCCGAGCGGTTATATGCCGAGCACGGCGTATTCGCGGTGTCGAACAGGCAGGTCAGCGAAGCGGCAGGGCAGGGTAATAACGCCGCGGTGGGCTACCACTTCGGCACCAAAGCGGACCTGGTGCGCGCCATCGAGGAGAAGCACCGCGGGCCCGTCGAAGAACTTCGCGAGCAAATGGTGGCCGACCTGGTGGCATCGGGCGAATCCGCCGAGCTGCGAGGTTGGGTGGCCTGCCTGGTGCGTCCCCTCACCGACCACTTGGCCGCTCTCGGCAACCCCAGCTGGTATGCGCGCTTCGCGGCGCAGGCGATGACCGATCCCGCGTACTACAACGTCGTGGTCAAGGGCGCGCTCAGCTCCCCGTCGTTGGTTCAGGTCGTCGAAGGCTTCAGCCACTGCCTGCCCAACCTGCCGGCCGATGTGCGCTACGAACGCAACATCATGGCCCGCAACCTGTTGATGCATACCTGCGCCGATCGCGAACGCGCGCTCGCCGTGGGTAAATCAATGTCCCAACGCTCCTGGCGGGCTGCCGGATCCGGCCTTATCGACGCGATCGTGGGCCTGTGGTTGGCGCCCGTGACACCGTACGAGTGAAGAGTCGCGGATGAAACTGACTGTTGACCAAGATGTCTGCGCATCGTCGGGGAACTGCGTGATGAACGCTCCCGACGTGTTCGATCAGCGGGATGAGGACGGCGTCGTCGTCCTGCTCATCGCGAACCCGTCGGCCGAGCAGGCTGAGGGTGCACGCCGGGCGGCTGCGGCATGTCCTGCACAGGCCATCCATATCGAGGAATGAGAGACATGTCGGACACACTTACGAGCAGCGCGACCGAGGCGGCCTCCGGGATTCCGGAGTATCCGATGGCCAGGAACCCGGGCTGCCCATTCGCCCCGCCGCCCGACGTCATGGCGCTTGCGGAAATCAAACCGCTGTCGCGGGTCCGGATCTGGGACGGCAGCACCCCGTGGCTCATCACCGGCCACGAGGCGGTTCGCGAACTGTTCTCCGATGCCCGGGTCAGCGTCGACGACCGGCTGCCCGGCTTTCCGCATTGGAACGAAGGCATGTTGTCCACGGTGCACAAGCGCCCGCGATCGGTCTTCACGTCGGACGGCGAAGAGCACACCCGATTCCGGCGGATGCTCTCGAAGCCGTTCACCTTCAAGCGGGTGGAAGGCCTGCGCCCGGCCATTCAGCAGGTCACCGACGAGAGCATCGACGCGATGCTGGCCGGGCCGCAGCCGGCCGACGTGGTCACCGCGATCGCGCTGCCGGTCCCGTCAGTGGTGATCAGCCAGCTGCTCGGGGTCCCTTACGAGGACGCCGAGATGTTTCAGCACCACGCCAACGTCGGGCTGGCGCGTTATGCCACGGGCGAGGACACCGCCAAAGGTGCCACGAGCCTGTTCAAGTACCTTTCGCAACTGGTCGAGGCCAAGATGGAAAACCCGGCCCAAGACGCGGTATCCGACCTGGCCGAGCGGGTCAAGGCCGGTGAGCTCAGCGTCAAAGAAGCCGCGCAATTGAGTACCGGGTTGCTGATAGCCGGACACGAGACCACCGCGAACATGATCGGGCTCGGTGTGCTCGCCCTGCTGGAAAATCCCGACCAGAAGGCCGTCATCCGCGATGCCGAAGACCCCAAGATCCTCGCCAATGCGGTCGAAGAGTTGCTTCGCTACTTGAGCATCATCCAGAACGGCCAGCGCCGCGTCGCCGTCGAAGACATCCATATCGCAGGGGAGGTCATCCGCGCCGGCGACGGCATCATCATCGATCTGGCTCCGGCCAACTGGGATGCGCGGGCATTCACCGAACCGGATCGGCTGTATCTGCACCGCTCTGGTGCCGACCGCAATGTCGCCTTCGGTTACGGCAGACATCAGTGCGTCGGTCAGCAACTCGCCCGCGCCGAGATGCAGATCGTCTTCAGCACACTGTTCCGTCGCGTTCCCACGCTGGAGCTGGCGGTTCCGATCGAGGATGTTCCGTTCAAGGACGACCGCCTCGCCTACGGCGTCTACGAACTCCCGGTGAAGTGGTAGGCCCTGCTAAGCGAAGTTTATTCATCAGCCCGAGATGACTACTGTCGAAAATGCCGATCCGACTGGAGGGTTAACAATGTCAACGAAGACAACCACCGTTTCGCTCTACCCGCCCGGAGGCTATGGAGCACCGAAAAATCGCCGCGGGCATGCTGCGGACAGCGACGTGGGCCTGCCGGAAGGCACCGTCGTCTTCTCCGCGGACAACCACATTTCCCTTGCCGAAGACATCTTCTACGAACGTTTCCCGGATGACCTCAAGGACAAGGCTCCGCGGATCTGGCACGAGGACGGCGCCTACCAGGTAGGGCGCAAGGGCCAGTCCTTCCTGCCGGGCGATTTCAGCGCCGTGCTGATGCAGTACGACGATCTGCCCGGGGCCGCAAGCACCAACATCGAGGCACGCATCGAGGAGTTGCGCGAAGACGGCGTCGATAAGGAACTCGCATTTCCCAACGCCGTCCTGGCGCTTTTTCACTACCCGGACAAGAAACTTCGCGAACTCACATTCCGGATCTACAACGAATACATGGCCGAGCTGCAAGAGCGCTCGAACGGCCACTTCTACGGTGCCGGGCTGATCAACTGGTGGGACCCGCAAGGCACCCGGAAAACACTGGCCGAGTTGAAAACTTTGGGGCTCAAGACCTTCCTGATGCCGCTGAACCCGGGTAAGGACGACGACGGCAACCCCATCGACTACGCAAGCACGAGCATGAGCGCCGTCTGGGACGAGATCGAGGCCGCCGGTCTTCCGGTCACGCATCACATCGGGGAAACCCCGCCGAAGAGCCCGACTGAGTTCAACAGCGTCGTCGTCGGCATGATGATCAACATCGACGGATTCCGGGAAACGTTCGCCAAGTACATCTTTGGCGGAATTCTCGACCGGCACCCGGCACTACGCCTCGGCTGGTTCGAGGGCGGCATCTCCTGGGTACCATGGGCGCTGCAAGACGCCGAGCATCTGGTTGGGTCCTATCAGCACATGTTCAACCGGCCACTCGAGCACGATGTGCGCTACTACTGGGACAACCACATGAGCGCATCGTTCATGGTCGACCCGCTGGGGCTGCAGTTGATCGATCAGATCGGGGTGGACAAGGTGATGTGGTCCAGCGACTATCCGCACAACGAGAGCACCTACGGCTATTCCGAGAAGTCGCTGGCGGCCGTTGTCGACGCCGTCGGGCCGGCCGATGCGGCACGGATCGTCAGTGGCAATGTCACGAAATTCCTGGGGCTCCGGTGACTTCCGCAGTGGTGGCGCGATGACAACGTTCGCGCACGCGGGTACCAGCACCAGCCTGGTGATTCCCGAGACACCCGACCTGGGCCGGCTACGCCGGGAGACCGGCGCTCGGCTGCGGTCGGCAATGGCCGAACGCGGCGTTGACGCGATGATCCTGCTCGGCAACAACGCGGTGGTCTACGCCACCGGCACCAGTTGGCCGCTCGGCGACGCCGGGCTGTCCTACGTCGAGCGACCGGTGGCTGTGGTGGTCGCCGACGACGAGTGGCCGCATCTGTTCCTGCCGTTCCGCGAGGGCGCCTCGCTGGAATCAGGTCTGCCCGCCGATCATCTGCATGGGCCGGTCTATCTTGAATTCGACGAAGGTGTAGACAATTTCGCTCGGGTGTTGGCCGATCTGATTCCAGCCGGAGCGGTGATCGCGGTGGACGAGTTCACCGGCGCCATGTCGCGCGCTTCGAAGCTGTTATTCCGCAATTCCCCTGTCGACGCGGCCGCGATTGTCGGCGCCGCCAAGGCGGTCAAGACCCCGGATGAATTGTCCTGCATGCGCACCGCGATCCGGATCACCGACGAGGCGATGGTCGAGGTCCAGAAGGGTCTGGCCCCCGGCATCCGCCAGACCGACCTGTCGGCAAGCTTCTTGCGCCGGGCCTTCGAGTTGGGCGCCACGGCCAGCATGCTGGA
>Ga0182012_10000743_pt1 | contig 35711 bp, 23 predicted proteins | sample 612S2SmetaG_FD_120486 | JGI IMG/M metagenome (GOLD analysis project Ga0182012, IMG submission 120486) | Permafrost microbial communities from Stordalen Mire, Sweden - 612S2S metaG | ecosystem: Environmental > Terrestrial > Soil > Wetlands > Permafrost | place: Sweden: Stordalen | collected...
AAAAGCATTGTCCTCGATATTGGTGACGCTGGCGGGAGTTGTGACCCCCGTCAATTCACTACTAGATGCAAACGAATATTCGCCGATATCGGTCACGCCGACCGGAATCGAATAGCTCCCGGTTTTGCCTGACGGAAATTCAAGAAGCAGCATTTGGTTGTGATCGAATAAGACTCCGTCAAGACTGCTGAAAAATGGATTGTTCGTATCTACCGTGATTGCTGTCAGACTGGGGCAGTCACCAAACGCCAGGACTTCGAGATTACTTACGCTGTATCCGATAATAATGTTGGTCAGGCTCCCGCAGAAAAAAAACGCCTCATATCCGATAGTCGTCACAGGTAAGAAGTCAATATTATTGGGTATAAACAGTGCATTACCAGAACTGGTGCAGCTCGTGATGGTGAGCGTAATGTCGTCGCTGTTTGTTGTGTAAGAAAACGGCACGTCAGGATTCCACAACACCGCCGGTTGACCATCAAAGGTCGGCCCCCAGCCGGTGGCTTCGGACAAGTAATAGATGGTGGCCAGATCACCATAGAACACATTGCTCCCACCGAAGGCGGGCGGACTTCCGCGACAACAAACACTCGTCAGGCTGGGACAGAAACCGAACGCCCAATCACCAATGTTGCTGACGGTATTGCCAATAGTGACATTGGTCAATGATTCGCAGTCAAAAAACGCTCCGTCACCGATGGCGGTGACGCTGTCGGGAATGAGGACGTTGGTGATACTGGCGGCATAGAACGCCCAGTCGCCGATGGTGGTGACCGACAGACCGGCAATGGTGCTGGGAATCAGCACCACGCCGTTGGACCCGCCGTAGCCCGTGATGGTGAGCGAGTTGTCGGCATTGGTTGTGCAGGTGAATTGAGCCCGCCCGAGCAAAGGCAGCAACAACATCATTAACAGCGGCAGCCGTTTCATGACGCTCGATCACTCGGGGCAGGTGCGGCAAATTTCAGGCCGATTCCCTCCTGGGTTTCCCCGGCATTTATCTCCACCAGAACTTTAACCGGTTGATTTTGGAAGCGGATCATCGTCTCACCCGTCAGGCGCCCCGCCGCCACAATGGACAGGCCACAGATTATCCTAAGCCGCACAAAAAGATCCGCCGGACTGAAATTGGCCTCCACCTTGAGCGGGAAACTTTTGCCTTCTTTGGTATATTCCGCCATAATACGTCCGGGCTTAACCAGTGAATAGGTGATGCAAACCTCTTCGGCGGATGCCACCAAGGCCGCAAATAATATTCTGAGGAGAGGGTCGAAAATTCCTGATGTCCGCGGCTCCCCATCATCATTAAGCAAGCAGATTTCTTGGTCCATGGGCTTTCCTCATTGCATGAATGTTTCCACGGCTTTTTTGCCGGCATCCGAAATTGTCAAAAACGCGCCACTGCCATTGATTGCCGCCCCGGCCACATTTATCTTTCCGCCGATTTTTTGAGCCAGGAATCCTTCCATTCCCGGCGGCAATTTTCCGTTGATCAATTGGATCCCGAGTTTTTCCGCCAATTCGCGATGAGCCAGTTCGGCATCTCCGATGCCAATTACCTTTCCATCTTTGATTATTCCGGACACCGCCTGCTTTTCCGCCAATAGGAATTTATCCGATTCGACGGCGGCAGCCCACCCTGATTTCAAGACTTTTCCGGCATCCACCACTTCCTCAGCATCGGCGGCAACTTTTATCAGTTTGCCGGCTTTGAAGACGAAGGGAGTGGCTGACAAAACCGCTCCGCCTCCGGCTTCCAAGCGTTGTCCCACCGTCAGTTTTTCATGGGTAATGGCGTCATGGCCTGTCACCAGGCCGATGCCACCATTCGCGGCACCGACAATGGGGTTCAGCTCAACCGCCGTCCGGAGAACAGACGCAGTGGTGGCGGCGGACTGCCTGGCCCGGAGCACGACACCGGTGGCATCCGCATCGTCCGCTTGCAACAGGGCCCGCCCGGATGCACCGGTGTAGGTATCGTCATGGCCGCTGGGGTCGGTGCAGGTCCAAGGATTGTTTCGGCAATAGGAGTAGCGGTTATAGCTCTGCGGATTGCCGAAGTCCGGGATAATGTCATCCGGCTGGATGAACCGGCCGAGTTCCGGGTCGTAATACCGAGCGTTGTAATAATAGAGGCCGCTTTCCGCATCAAACACCTGGCCGGTGAACCGGCGCGACACCTGGAAGCCGGCCTGCGGGCCGGCGGTTTGGATGCGACCGAACGGATACCACACATTGACTTCCGTTTGAACGCCGGATGAACCGCTCAAGACGCTGGAGGAGGCCAGGCTGTCTTGATGGTAGTAATACCCCACCGCATTCGGGTTCCCGCCGCCGTAAAGCGCGGAGTTGGTTTCAAACGTGCAGACCTGTTCGCCGTTGGCAAACACGTGGAACAAGTTCTTGCCGGCTTTTTGTTCGTAGAGGCAGCCGATCCACACCTGAAGGTTGGTCGGGTTCTGGTTGAGGCGCTTCCACAAGCGGGCGCCGTCAAAAGCGTAGCCAAATTCAGCCGACATCACCCCGGCCTGGGCAATGGCCGAGAGGCGGTTTTCCGGGTCATAGACCATGGCCTGCGAGTTGGTGAGGCCCCCGTGCCGCACCAACATGTTGCCGCACAGATCATAGAGGTTGGTGTAGCCAAAGGCGGTGCGGACGGCCTGGATCCGGGGATTGGCGTAGGCATAGCTGGAGCCGCCGCCCTCAATGTTGTTGGTGAGGTTGCCGGTGGGGTCATAGGCGTAGCTGCCGCCACCGGGCATGCCACTGTACGTCTTGATCCGGTGCAAATTGTAATACGTCACGCTCACCGCGTTGGTGACGCCGGTGCCGCTGAGGTTGGCGATGTCGTTGCCGGCGGTGTATTGGTACGTCCGGCTGAAAATCGGGCCGGCCGAACCGGCGGCAGCGATGGTTTGCAGGCGTTGAGATATGGGATAGTAACCGCGCGTGGTCGTCACCCCGTTGCCATAGGCGAAATTGGTGGCGTGCCCGAACTGGTCGTAGCCGGAGGCATTGATCGTATAGAAATTGCCGCCGCCAACCAGGGACACCAGATTGAGGCTGCCACCATGGAAATAGGAGTTGGTGACGGTGGGGCCGTTGTTCGGATAGGCAATGGCGGTGGCGTTGTTGCCGTCGTCAAACGTGCAGCCGATCGTATTGGTGGTGCCGTTGATGCTCAGATAACGCGCGGTTTTGATGGTCCGGGCGCGGGGATCGTAACCGTTTTTCTCCCAGCCCTGGCTGTCAATCACCTCGTAAAGCAATCCCGGATAAACCTTGTAACTGGAATCAGCGCCGTTGTCGTAAAGGAAGGTGTTGGTAAACGCCGGAACCAGCGTGTGGTTGCTGTAATTAAGGCTGTAAACCGTCTGCACTTGCAGGCGGCCCAGCGCGTCCTGGCTGCCGGTGGACGGGTTAACGTAAGAATTGGAGACGACATCGCCGCGCGCGTCGGTCTGCAGGCGCAGCCGTCCGGCGTAATCCCGCACGTATGTCCACGGGCCCAAATATGGATCGGCCATCGCCACCAAACCGCCGGCCTGGTTGTAGGCCCAAAAGATGTTCTCCGCATTCGCATTAACGAGGCTGGTCAGGTTGTCCGCCAGGTCATATTTGAAAGTGCTGGTATAGGTGCTGGAGCCGTCCGCCTCCTGGATTTGGTTGGTGCGACCGTACGCATCCAGACCGTAGCGGCGGATTTGGCCGTCTTCATCGGTGTAGACAATCCACCACGGGTTGCCGCCGTAGGTGTAACTCCAAGTGCGGGCGGCCAGCGGGGAACCGGTATCGCCCGCGAGGGGGGTGGCGCTGCTAAACGCGCCATTGGCATTGAACGTGGCGCTGACGGGGCGATTGGTCGCCACCCTTCCCGCCGCATCGTAGCCAATCCAGGTGGCCGACTGAGTGGAAGCGGGTTTGGTGAAGTTGATGGTTCCAAACACCGGCCAGGTGTTTAAAAACGCGTTGCCACGCCCGTCATAGGCGGTGGAAACCACCCGATAATTGCTGTTCTCGCCCTGGGTGCACGTCTGGATGGACCGCCCGAACCCGTCCACGTAGGTGCGGTTGGTGATACCGCCCACCCCGTCGTTTTGCACCTCGTCCACATAGTTGACCGCCAGACCGGAAACAGCCGCCTGCAAGACGGCCGGGTAATCGTATCGCTTCATCCAGACCGCGGTGCCGCCGCCAATGGGAATCTGGTCGGTTTCGGTTGGCCGAAGAAAGGCATCAAAGCTGTTGCTCACCGTCAGGCCCGCCGGGTCGGTGGCGACCGCCAGCCGGCCCGAACGCGGATCGTAACTGGTCGTGGTGGTGAAGCTGCCGGCCGTGGTCGTGGCCGGATAGGTGTTATAGGTGGAGTCGTAGGTGATGGCCGTCGGCACCCCGACCGGGTTCACGATTTGGCCGACGAGGCCGCAGGTGGTGTAATTGTTGAAACTATTGGTGGCAAACGAACTGGCCGAAATGCGGGTCAGCTTGGTGGCGAGGGTGCCGCTGAGGGCATTGTAGGAATAATCCGTCTCCTGGACGGTGTTGCCGCCGCCATCGGCGAGAATGGCCGTGGCCGGGTGGTTCACGATATAGCTGTTGCCGCTGCCGGCCGCGAAGGTGGTATTATAGTACCGGGGGGGGACCGTGTTCGCATCCGTAAACGAGAAGTTGGCCGGAGTGAAGTTGTTCACCTGACCGTATTCGATTTTATTGGTCACGTTGCCAGCCGGGTCGTAGGTGAACTGGGTGGCCGAAACATTGGGGGTGCCGTTGCCGGGATAATCGCAGTCAAAGGTCAGCGCGGTAAATGGAAAATATCGGGGGTTCCCCCCACTGGTCAAACTGGTCTGGTTGATCTGGTTGACCTGGACGTGGTACAACTCGCCGTCATTGCCATAGGTCTCCACCCGGTAAGCCAGGCCCGCCTTGGCGAAATTGCCCGCGCCGGTGATGGCATTGGTGTCCTGATATTCACCCAACGCCGAATAATTTCGGCCGCCGCCGGTGTGGAAATAAGTCACTATGGCGCGCAGGGTGGGATCGGTGTTGGTGACCACGGCAAAGCCGTGAAACTCGCGCCGCACCCCGTCGTAGTAGCCGCCCCCGTAGCCGTAGGTGGTGGTTTGCAGCGGATTAACGCCGTCGGATGCCGCCACCGCCGCCGTCATATATTTGGGAAACGGCATGTGGCTGACGGAATTGGGGTTGGTGGTGTCCACGCGATTATCATAGGCCGTGGACGGGTTGTAGGAGACGCTGATGACGCCCCCGAGGCCGTTGTTGACGTTGGTCATCAAGTCCGGGAAGGGGCCCTGGTTCAACTGGACCAGAAAATAATTGGACGTGGAATTGGCAACCCCATTGCCAGAGTCATGGACGGACATCACCCGGTCCAAGAGGCCATCGCCGTTGATGTCAATCAGGGTGGTAATGAGACTGCCAGCTTCCGACCCTTTGACGCCCGTTCCTTGCATGCTCCACCAAGGTGAATACATGAACAGGCTGTAGCAGGATTGATTCTCGAGGTTGGTCAGGACAATGGGTGTGGAGTTAAAACCGTGGCCGTTATTCAAATAGACGAACCACCGGGTATTGGGGGTGTTCAAAGAAGTTTGATCCAGCACGACCCGGTCCGGCAAGCCGTCGCCATTGAGGTCATACATTCCCCCGAACGGCAGGTCCCAGATGGCATCGGACCAGAAATTGATGCCGTTGTAGACTTCACCGTCACCCGCCTGGCCGACAACTCCCGGCCATTTATCAGCCGCGCCCCCATAGCCGGTGGAGGTGTTGGTGGATTCAAACGAATAGCCATCATTAAATTCCACGGCATAATAGGAAGCCGGATGAGGCAGTTCCGCCCCCGGATTGTTGGGGTCCATCGGATACATGACGCGGTCGGGCAAACCATCGCCATTGAGGTCAATCATGTGGGCCTCGGGCGCCTCGATGCCCGCCCAGTTCGCCAGATTGTTGCCGTTCCAGTTCTGACGATGGTAGGGACCAAAGTTCATGGGCTGGGTGAAATTTGTGCCGGTGTTGAACTGCACCATGAAATTGGTCATCGCCCCGTTGAGATATCCGTTGGCCATGACCCGGTCGGGCAGCCCATCGCCGTTGATGTCAAACAAACCCACGTACGCGCCGCCGGATTCCACGCAAAAATAATCGGACGAATACACGTCGGTCATGGCCAGCGGCCCCGTGGACACCGGCCAGTAGGTCTCCCCGGCAAATCCCTGCCCCGTGTTCAACTGGACTTCATAGTTGGTATAGGGTGTATAGGTATAGCTGTTGGCGATCACACTGTTAAGGGCCGCCCAATAATCCATCACCCGGTCGGGCAGGCCGTCCCCGTTGATGTCCCGGATGCGCCCGTAGGGCGTGTTCAATTCGGCATAGCCGCTGTTGTCGGGCAGAGGGTTGGCTCCGGAGGCCGTGGAACCGCCCCCGGAGGAGGTTGGGTTGAAGACATGGCGCGTGCCGAACGAGCCCCGGCCATTGGCCTGCAAACCCAGATTTTTTTGCACCTGATACTGGTTCGGCGACACCGAACTGTCAAACACCACCCGGTCGGGCAGTCCATCCCCATCCATATCCATCAAGTCAGCCACGGTATAGGGGAATCCGCTCAGATCGTCATTGATTTGGGTCACCTGCGGCTCGTAGGGGACAGAGTAGGGGTAATCGTTGTTGCCCGGCGTGTTCAACGCCAGGTTGGTCCAGACCATGGTGGGACCAAATGAGACGCCGTGGGGGTTGGCCTGATAGGCGAACGTGTTGGTCACAAAGGCCGTGGCAATACCACCCGCGTTAAAGCCAGATAGCACCACGTTCGTCAGCAGGGAGCGGGCGGTGGCCGCGGAGAGGCCGTAATTGAGGCTGTAGTTCCAGACATTCTGCGCCCCCACCTGACACAAGATGTTGGTCAACTGCCGGGTCTGGTCCCGGCGAAAGCCCGACCGGAAGGAGAAATTCCAGTCGTTGGTCCGAATCCCGGTCTGAAAGAGGATTTTGTCCGGCCCCGGAAAACTGGCGGAATATCCATTCCAATTGGTATGGCCGTTATAGGCGATCTGGGCGGGATAAAGGGTTCGCTCCGGCAGACCGGTGAAGGGGCTGGTGTAATTGGTGTAGGCAATCGTGGTCCAGTCGCCGGTGGCGGTGACGACCTGGTCCAGCGCCCAATGAAAGGTGCTGCGGTAGCCGCTCCAGCCGGCCTTGGGGTTGGCCACGCGGGTGCTGGCGGACCCGCCGAACAAATACGCATTGCCGCCCTTGTCATAGACCGTCCAGAGGTTGTTGACGGTGTCCAGGAAGCAGCGCAAAAACTCGGTGTCCACTTCGGCCCGGTATTCGACGAGCGTTCCGTTGGTGGCCACCGCAAACAACTTGTAGCCCTTGCCCGGCAGATTCAGCAGGAATCCTTTGGCGTCGTCGTATTGCGCCAACGGGGCCGGCGGCGTCGCGGTGGAGTACGCAATGGGAACTCCCTCCCGGGTGTTGCGCTCAATATCCCCGAGCTCCAGATTCCAACCCATGCCGCACCAGCCGTTGCCCCCGCTGGAGGAATAAGCCAAAGCCAGATTGGGTTCCGAACCGTTCCGCGCGGGCGGGCACGCGATGGGAATCGAGTAACCGAAGCTGCCGGTGAACAGGTCCACTTTCTGCTGCCCCCGCTTGCTCAACAGGTCGGCGGCTTGCACCTGCTGGTCGGCGCCGGAGACCGGGCCGCCACTGGCATAAGAATCCCCATAAGATTGCCCGGTGCTTTGCGCCAGGCCAATTCCGGCCGCGGCCCACCAAAGCAGCAGCCCCGCCGAAAATCGCTTCACATCATTCATCAAGTTCATAAAAGGGTGGTGGTCGTCTGATTAAGGAACGGGGTTCTGGCTGTAGGACGGCAGGCCCGGCGCCGACGGCGGCGAATTCGTGCTCACCCCAACCATGACCTTGTATTCGTTCGGCAATCCGTCGCCGTCCGTGTCCACCTTCCAGGTCGGAGTGTTGGTCAGCATGTTCCCGCCAAAGGACGCCTGCATGAGATTGGCCAGGCCGTCGCCGCTGTAATTTTGATAACCGTCGCCGACCACACTGTTGGTGAAGGAATTCCATTTCACGGGGTTGTAACCCTGCGCGTTCATGAGCCACTCTTGGAACGTTGTCAAACCGTCGCCATCCGGATCGCCATTCGGAGCAACGCCGGTATGCCCAAAATACAAAACTTCCCAGCCGTCGGCCATGCCGGTGCCATCGGTGGAATAGACATCGGGATTGGACTTGGAAACCAGCGACTCGTAGGCATCCGTCAAACCGTCCCCGTCCGAATCTTGCGGCGTACCCAAAATCAGGAAACAGGTCGTGCTCGGCACGGTGAGCAGGTAGGTGTTGCATTGATAGCCCTGCCCTTCCCAGGACCACGGCACGCCGTCCGGGCCGAACGACAACTGTGAATTGACAAAGACATCAAAGGGCACGCCGTTGGAACCGCCGGCAATCGTGAACTGGAGCTTCATGGTCCCATTGCCCGCCGCCTTCGCCACCACGTTGGTCAGCCACACGGTCCAAGGAGTTGGCCCATCCTCGCAGCCGGAGGTGAGATTCGTCACCCACAGCAAATTGCCCGGCCCGATGATCACGTCGCTATTGGGCGTGAAGGTCGTCTGGGAGGACGACCCGGAGGCGATGCTAAACATCGCCACGTTCAACGGGTCCATTTTGTAATAGGGTAAAACCCCGTTAAAGAGGGATTGCACCTCGCCGGCAGAGAGCGGAACCCTGTAAGTTTGCACCGTGTCAAACAGACCCTGGGCCTCCATCTGACCGTTGGTGTCGCTGCCGAAGAACACGCCGTTGGCCAGCACTCCGGCCCCGGGCCAGATGCTCAGGCCGCCGGGGTCATTGGTCGCCAGGACCCCGTCGAGATAAATGGCAACATTCGTGCTGGAATACGTGAGCGCGACGTCATGGAAATAGTTGGTCGTCCAAGTGGCCGGCGCGGACAGCGTGTAGGTGTTTCCAGCGCCGTCCTGCGACACAAACCAGAGGTTTTGGCCCTCCGGGTCAATCGCCAGCCCCCAATAGCCATACGAAGAATCAGCATCCCATTCGCCCACGTCAACCAGTTGAATCCACCCACCCGGCCCCGTTCCGCCCGCATTCGTGCCCGACCAGGAGGAGGCGGCAAACCAGAAGGTGAGGCTGCCAGAATCCACGGTCAGATTCGTGGTGCCGTCGCTTTCCCAGACGTTGTATTGCAGCCACGCCGGGACATTGGTGGCCACCACCAGCGAACGGCCGTTGCCCAGAAAAGAATAACCAAGGTTGGCGAACGAGACCGGCGCGTAACCGCCGGCGTCCGTCCAGTTGGTGGGGTCAGCAAACGAAAAAGTCTGCAGCGGGGCGTTGGCGGAACCGGAACCGCCGCCGCCGCCGGGCGGCAGGCCAACCATCGCCCGGACGGGGCAAGTCCCAAGGCCGGCCAGCAGGGTTGCGGTGATAAACAGGCCGGCCAAGGTGCGTCGGGCCGGGTCGAAAATTTTTCCCCCGCCATTGGTTTTCTTCATAATTCAGCCCATCCCAGGTTGTTAAGATTTACTGCTTTCAGGATTTTGCCGAAGTTTACTTGATTTACCGGCAAGCGCAAGCGTATTATGCAATTATATTAAAGGTGAATCAGCTTCATGGCCGGAGCCGGCTTGGGGGCGGGCCTCCGGCAAGCGCCCGGGGATGGGTGTGTTTGCCGGAGCAAGGCGCACCACCAGGGCCGGGGGGGGTGGCGAGCCGGTTGATTTCCCCCGTTTGAACGTCTTCATAAAATAAATTTGGAACGTCTGCCAAGCCCCAATTTTAAACGCCCCTAATCAGAACTCAAGCAACAATTTAGACGCTGTCAGGCCTGCTGGTGAGGCCGGGGGGTTTGATCGGTGTGGGGGCAGGTGAAATTCTTGACATAAATTGAGCATGGCGTTTGCGAAATGAACAACCATGCCGAAACCATGAGGTCAAAGGCCAAATGGAGCCTCGTCACGGGCGGGTTGCCCAAATACAGAAACGGAAAAAAAGCGCGCATTCCATCAATCGGGCACACGAAAAACCCGGCAATTTTGTCGGTTTAAACGCTGCTGTGCCCGAGGACGGGCACCCTCCGGGACTTGGGCAACACGCCCTCACCTTGGCTGCTACGAGACACCAATCAGGTCGCCCGCAGTTTGACCAGCAGGTCCTTGCTCTCCACCGCCTCACCCACCGTGGCGGTGACGGCCTCCACAATCCCGTCTGCGGCGGCATAGACCGTCGTCTGCATTTTCATCGCCTCCATCATCAACAGCTTGTCGCCCTTCGCCACCTTGTGGCCCACGCTCACCGAAATGGCCGCGATGAGCCCGGGGATTGGCGCGGCGGTCTGCCGCGGATCGTTGAGGTCCGCCTTGGGCCGGGTCCGGGCCTGGGGCGCAATTTTCTTGTCCGCCACCGACGCCTCGCGCGACATGCCGTTCAACTCATAACTGAGGGTGCGCCGGCCGTCCTTGTCCGCGTCACCCACGCTCACCAGCCGGATGATCAGCGACTTGCCTTCCTCAATGGCGACGTTGATCTCTTCACCCGGGCGCAGGCCGTAGAAAAAGGCGTGGGTGGGCAGCACGCTCACATCACTGTATTCCCGCGCCTGCCGGGCAAAATCCGCGAACACCTGCGGATACATCAGGTGCGAATACACGTCGTCGTCCGTCGCCTCGCGTTTGAGGGTTTCGGACAGCTCGCGGCGGAGTTTGTCCAAATCCGCCGGGGCGGAGGCCGCGCCGGGGATGACTCCATGCTCAAAATCCCGCCGGGCCTGGGCGGCGCGCTTGTCCCCGAGGATCGCCCGTTGCAAATCCGCCGGCCAGCCGCCGGCCGGCCAACCCAGCCCGCCGCTCAACATGTCGACGACCGATTCCGGGAAACCCTGCGCGCCCGGCTCCAGGTTCACCACGTCCGCGGGTTGGATGCCCCGGCTGAACAAAAACAGCGCCATGTCGCCCACGACCTTGCTGGACGGCGTCACTTTCACAATGTCCCCGAACATCCGGTTGACCTCCGCGTACAGGCGCGCGATCTCCGGCCAGCGGTGCGACACCCCCATGGCGGCCGCCTGCTCCTTGAGGTTCGTGTATTGTCCGCCGGGCATTTCGTGGAGATACACCTCCGCGCTGCCCGTCTTGGGCGCGGTGTCGAACGGATGATAATACTCGCGCACCCGCTCCCAGTAATCCGCCAGGTCATTGAGCGCCTCGAGGTCCAGCCCGGTGTCCCGCGGCGTGTGTTGCAACGCCGCCACGATGGAATTGAGGTTGGGCTGGCTGGTGCTGCCGCTCATGCTGGCCAGCGCCAGGTCCACCACGTCCACTCCCGCCTCGCACGCCTGCAGGATGGCGGCCGACTGCGTCCCCGCCGTGTCGTGCGTGTGAAAATGCACCGGGATCCCCACCGCCTCGCGCAACGCCTTCACCAGCACCTTGGCCGCCGGCGGACGGCACAGCCCCGCCATGTCCTTGATGGCCAGCATGTGCGCGCCCATTTTTTCCAGCTCCTGCGCCAGTTTCACGTAATACTTCAGCGAATATTTGTCGCGCCGCGGGTCGAGGATGTCGCCCGTGTAGCACACCGCCGCCTCGCAGACCGCGTGCGTCTCCTGCACGGCGGCCATCGCCGCCCGCAGGTTGGGCGTATAGTTCAGCGAGTCGAAGATTCTGAATATGTCAATGCCCGAGGCCGCCGCGTGTTTCACAAACCCCGCCACCACGTTCGCCGGGTAGTTGGAATAACCCACCGCGTTCGCGCCGCGGAACAGCATTTGGAAACAGATGTTGGGGATGCGCTCCCGCAACTGCCGCAGGCGCTCCCACGGGTCTTCGTTCAGGAAGCGCATCGCCGTGTCGAACGTCGCGCCGCCCCACATTTCCAGCGAAAACAGCCCTGCCGCCCGCCGCGCCACCGCGTCCGCCGCCCCCAGCATGTCGTACGTGCGCACCCGCGTGGCCATCAGTGACTGGTGGGCGTCCCGCATCGTGGTGTCGGTCACCAGCAGCCGCTTCTGCTTGCGGGTCCACGCCGCAAAGCCTTTCGGCCCCAGCTTGAGCAGCAAGTCCCGCGTGCCCGGCGGCGGCGGCTGCCGGTGGTCAAACGCCACCGGCGCGGCCAGGATCAGCGGTTTCTCCGGCTGGTAGCCCTTGGCGTGCGGGTTGCCGTTCACGACCACATTGCCCAGGAAATTGAGCAGCTTCGTCGCCCGGTCGCGGCGCGGCTTGAACTGGAACAGTTCCGGCGAGGTGTCAATCAGGGTGGTCGTCGCCTGGCCGGTGCGGAATCGCTCGTGGTGGATCACGTTCTCCAGAAACGGGATGTTCGTCTTCACCCCGCGGATGCGAAATTCGGACAGCGCCCGGTGCATCCGTTGGCGGGCGATTTCATATGTCTGCGCGCTCGCAATCGCCTTCACCAGCAGCGAATCGTAAAACGGCGTGATGATCGCGCCGCCGTAGCCCATGCCCCCGTCCAACCGGATGCCAAAACCGCCGGGCGAACGGTAGGCCAGAATCTTGCCGTAATCCGGCATGAATTTGTTCTCCGGATCCTCCGTGGTCACCCGGCACTGGATGGCATAGCCGTTCCGCGGAATTTGGTCCTGCGCCGGCATGCCCACTTCCGGTCCGTGCAGCGGATGCCCCTGGGCGATCAAGATTTGCGCCCGCACCAGGTCCAGCCCCGTGATCACTTCCGTGACCGTATGCTCCACCTGGATGCGCGGGTTCATCTCGATGAAGAACCACTCGTGCCGGTCCAGGTCGTAGAGAAACTCGATGGTCCCCGCATTGTCATAACGGATTTCGCGGGCCATCCGCGCCGCCGCATCACACAGTTCGCGGACGATCTCCTCCGGCAGGCCAAAGCTGGGCGCCACTTCCACCACCTTCTGATGCCGCCGCTGCACCGAGCAATCCCGTTCGTGGAGGTGGATCACGTTGCCGTGCTGGTCGCCCAGCACCTGAACCTCAATGTGCTTGGCGCGCGGAATGTACTTCTCCAGAAACACCGCCGGATTGCCAAACGCCCGTTCCGCCTCCGCCTGAGCTTCGTCCAGCAACCCCGCCAGGTCCCCGGCCTTTTGCACGACCCGCATGCCGCGCCCGCCGCCCCCGAACGCCGCCTTGATGATCAACGGAAATCCGATTTGCCGGGCCGCCTTCAACGCCTCGCCGCGGTCCGAGAGGGGATCTTCGTTGCCGGGCAGGGTCGGGACGTTAAGGCGCTGCGCCAGTGCCCGCGCCGCCGTTTTGTCCCCCATCATCTCCAGCAATTCGGGCCGCGGTCCCACAAACGCGATCCCCGCCGCCGCGCAGGCCCGGGCAAAATGCGCGTTCTCCGAGAGAAAACCGTAACCCGGGTGAATCGCATCCACGCCTTTCTCCCGGGCCATCGTGATGATGCTCTCGATGTCCAGATACGCCGCCACCGGCCCCTTGCCCCGGCCGATCAGATACGCCTCGTCCGCCTTGAAGCGGTGCAGGCAGAACCGGTCTTCCTGCGCGTACATCGCCACCGTGCGGAGATTCAGCTCGGTCCCGGCGCGGAAGATGCGGATGGCAATTTCGCTGCGGTTGGCCGCCAGCAATTTGCGGAAGGGGCGGATCGCGCCCGCGCCCGCCGTATCAGTTGCTTTGATCATGTGTGCAGTTGAGCTCATGCCAGGCGTTTTATAAATGGTTCTCGCGCGAAAGGCAAACCTTGGCTTGCCCCGCGTTTGCAAGATTGCCCATTGGCCGAAATCACCTAAACTGGGGGTCGTGAAATCCAAAGGCATGGTTTATTTGGTCGGCGCGGGTCCGGGGGATCCGGGCCTGCTGACGTTGCGCGGGGCGGAACTGCTCCGGTGCGCCGACGTCGTGGTGTTTGATGTGCTGGTCAATCCGGCGTTGCTGCGGCTCGTCCCGCCCGGCGCCGAGCTGATCTCGCGCCAGAATCACAAGGGCGCGGACGCCCGTTCCCAGGCCGAGCTCAACGAGGTCATCCTGGACCGGGCCCGCGCCGGCAAGTGCGTGGTCCGGCTCAAAGGCGGCGATCCCTATGTGTTCGGCCGGGGGGGCGAGGAGGCCGCCATGCTGGCCGCCGCCAAAGTCCCCTTTGAAGTGGTCCCGGGCGTATCCTCCATCACCGCGGTGCCCAATTACGCGGGCATTCCGCTGACCCACCGCGAGCATTGCTCCAGCTTCACCGTGTTCACCGGCCATGGCGACCCGGCGGACGCCGCCACCGACCTGCGCTATGATCAAATCGCCAAAATCCCCGGCACCAAGGTCGTGCTTATGGGGACCGACCGCCTGGCGGAATGGACGCACGGACTGATCACGCATGGCATGTCGCCGGAAACACCGGTGGCCATCATCCAGCAGGGCACCACGGGCCGGCAGGTGTCCGTGGCCGGCACGTTGGCCACCATTCCCGGCCTGGCCGCCGCCAAGAAAATTTCTCCGCCGGCGCTCACCATTGTGGGCGAGGTGGTGAAGTTGCGCGGCAAACTGAACTGGTACGAAAACCTGCCTTTGTTCGGCCGGCGCATTGTCGTCACCCGCCGCCCGGCACAGGCGGGTTCCTTCGCCCACCGTCTGGCCGGCCTGGGCGCGGACGTGTTGGAGGTGCCCACGATCAGAATCGAGCAAACCACCCGCCGCGAGGAGTTGGTGGAGATGCTGCTGGGCATCGGCTCCTACGACTGGCTCGTCTTCACCAGCGCCAACGGCGTGACGGCGTTCTTCGACCTGTTTTTCAAACGCTTTCACGACATGCGCGACCTCGGCGGGGCACGCATCGCCGCCATCGGTCCGGCCACGGCCGCCAAATTGGCGGAGCTGCATTTGCAGGTGGATTTGCAACCGGAAGAATCCACCGGCCGCAAGGTGGCCGAGGCGTTCGCCAAATTTCAGACCATTGAGAACGTGAAGATGTGCCTGCTGCGCGCGGAAGCGGCCCACCCGGACCTGCCGCTGGCCTTGCAGGAACTGGGCGCCATTGTGGATGACATCGCGGTGTACCGGACCGTGCCGGAGCTGGACGATCCCACCGGCGTCACCGACCGGCTGCTGGAAACCGGCGCGGACTGGGTGACCTTCACCAGCGGCTCCACCGTGAAACATTTCCATGCGCGGTTTGACCTGCCCAAACTGTTGCAGCAATTCCCCCAACTAAAAACCGCCTCCATCGGCCCCGAAACCACCAAGGCCATCCAGGCCTTGGGCCTGCAACCCACCCTCGAAGCCAAGACCCACACCACGGAGGCATTGCTCGCCAGTTTGGTGAAGGCGGAGAGGGAAAAAGGCTGAATCTTTAAAAGAAGCCGGGCGAGCCAGCCTGATTTTTAGAATCGCCAGGACACGTCCATCTGCACCACGTTATAATTGTTGATGGGATTGAGGCCGGGGACGTCCAGATTGTTGCCGCCGGTGCCAAGCTTGCTGTCAATGCGACTGGCATAACCATAGCGAATGGTGCCAATAATGGAATCGGTAAAACCATAAGCAAAGGCGGAATAAATGCCCTGCAGGTTGCCGCGCCCTTCAAAGAAGTCCGAGTCCAGCAGGTTCACGTCCAAGGCATCCTGTTCGACATGCTGCCAATAGACGCGGGCCTCCCAGGTGTTTTTCTTGCAAGTCGAGCCATAGACCAACCCCTGGGTGGGGCCATAAAGCGGGCCGGCGCTGCCGATGCCAAAGCCCGCCTGAAAGGCCTTATTCTGGCCGTCGACCGGACCTTTCAAGCCCGGAAAAGCCGCCGGGTTGGTGTTGTAGGCCGCGCGGGCCCGATGATCACCCTGAAAATTATAGGAAAAATCCTCGAAGAACCGCGCCTGCAACGGCCCCAGCGGAGTGTTGGAGATTTTGAAGTCATATTCGGCGGGGGTTTCCAAAATCAACAAATTGTTAATCCCTTCTTCGTTGTAACCCGCCACATTTGGTCCGCCGGGAACACCATTGGTGTTTGATCCATTCGCCCCCCCCTGGCCGACAAAGTCGGTGTTCAAACCGCTGCTGGAACCCTGGCCGGTGTAGGTGTAGAGCATCGGCGCGACCTTGAAGAACTGATCTTGGCTGATGTTCACCTTGGCACCCAACTGCCAGGTCAGCACGAAAATATCGCTGGACGGCAGCGCCGAGGCCGAACTGGGATCCTGATAATCAAACTGGCCGAAGTCCGCAAACCAGTCCACATCGCCCACCGTTAATTTGAATTTTTCAAAGGCGCCCTCGGGGTTGATGTCGGAATCCCAAACCATGGGGGTGGTGTAGAGCGGCATCGCCATCCGGCCCACCGTCATTTCATACCAATTATCCGGATGCCAATTGAGGTACATCTGGCCGATGCCAATGCCGCTGCCGGACTTGTCCGAGGGCGTGACCGAGCCGGTGGTCCCGTTGCTGCCAAAAGTGTCCCACGGCGAGCGCGGGTTGGTGGAGGTTTCCAGCCGGAGGCCATAACTGAATTGATCGTACAAATCACCCCGGACGCCCACCCGAAGGGCATAGCGATAACGCTCGCGGTAATACGTCTCCGGGCTGGCCCCCGGGAGGTTGTCCGCTCCGCGATATTCATAGCGCAGGCGGACGTCACCGAACAATTGCATGGACTTGATGCCGTCTGACAGCTTGATCCCCGGCGAGGAGGCGGGCAGATTGGCCGGCGCATTGGTCTGGTCCGCCGCCATTTCGGCCACCACTTGTTTGGCTTCGTCCTGGGTCAGAACCCCTTTCCTAATAAGCGCGTTGACGAGGGGGTCATACTGGGATTGCGCGTGCGCACATAAAGTTGAACCCAACGCCAGGGTGACCAGCGTTCCGGCGGTGCAAGCCGAGGATACAGGACGTCGTTTGGTTGATTCTGAGACTTTCATTTTGAAAAAGAATGAATGATCATTTGTTCAATATCAATGAATAATTTTGGCGGGATTTTCATGAGCAGAGCGCCGCCCGGCTCGTTCCCGCCGATGCCATTCACCACGTCCAGTACAACCCCACATACCACAAAGCATGATCATCCCCCGCCACCGTGTGCCCGGCGCTGAACAGCAGGCTGAAGTGTTCGCTGAAATTGCATTGGCCCCCAAAATTCAGCGCCGCATAGCCCCGGTCCTGATCCGCATCCTGTCCCTGCGCAAACAGCTCGCCGCCCAGCGTGACGTGCGGCCCGAAGTCCCGCTGCACCAGCCAGCCGCCGTAGGGATGATCGCGCTGGCCCGGCGCGGAATTTAAAACCGCCCCGCCGCCGCCGTAGGTCGTCCATGGACCCCAGCTCTTTTGCGCCCACAACGGCAACTGAAACCACGTCCGTCCGTTCCCCAAACCCCGCCCGGAATCCCCCGTCGGCAGTTCGATGAGCGGAAACACCCCGATCTGCGGCCAGCCGTTCGTCTCATGCACAAACCGGTATTTGATGCCGAACTCCGTGTCCCCCAGGCCGGACACCGTCTGCTGGCCGTTGGCCACCACCGTCTGCATCGGCACGATCAAATGCAGTTGCGTGTCCGGCAACACACCGTAATTCATTTCCACCGCCGGGCCTTCAAAGGCTTCGCCGCCCCCGCCCGTCTGGCCCAGACTGAAGAGGTAGGCTTCCCAATGTTGATAATCCACCGGCTGGGGGTCGTCCGTCAGAAACGGAGGTCCGGCCAACAGGGGGGCCGCCGCCACCAGATTCAAGGCGGCAACCAGCAGGAAGGTTTTGACAGTTCGATTCATGATTGGTCACAGGTTGATGCGGTGCGCACCTGCCGCTCCGGCGGGGCGGCTCCATGAGCCCCCGCCCGAAATACCAAGCCGGGAAACCGTTTCGAAATTCCCCGGCCATCGGGCGACGGCGGGTCACGGACCCGCGCCCCCGCGCCGTCCGCAGGCCCCCGGGGCCGGCAAGCTGCGCCCGCTGTTTTCCGGCGGACAGAATTGGCCGGCCGCCGGGCTTCGTCAAGCAAAAGCGTCACTTATACCATAATGGCAGCAAACTGCTTGACGCCGCGCCCTCCCGGAGCCAACTTGCATCTGTTGTTATTCAACCCGGGGATGCGCCGGCGCGGGGATGGCCGGCCACAGCGTTATGAATGAACTGATTTTGATGGCCCATGTTTCGTTCGGGGTCGGCTGCCTGATCGCAACCGTCTGGGTGCTGGTGGAGACGCTGAACGCCTCCGCCGCCAACCGACGGCGCATCCAACTGGTGAGCCGGGCCGCCGCGCTGTGCATGTGGGCGGCGTTTGTGATCGGCGGTTATTGGTATGTCACCGTCTACCCGGCGGACAAGGCCGTCATTTTAAAGGGTCCCTGGCCGTTTGCGCACAAGTTCTTCATGGAAACCAAGGAGCATCTGGTCATCCTGCTGCTGCTGCTCGCCACCTATCTCCCCATCGCCGCCGCCGCCGATCTGGCGGCCAACCCCGCGGCGCGCCGCGTGGTCCTGTGGGTGGCCGGCCTGACGGTGCTGCTGGCCCTGGTCACTGAAGGGGACGGCGGCATCATCGCCCTGGGGGTGAAAGTCGGATTGCTGACCCGTTGAACACACATACACGCGAACTTATGGAAAACTCCGCCCTGGCCAAATACACGGTTTCCTACGGACTGGCTTTGGCCCTGGCCAGCGTGGTCAACGGCCTGCTGGTGGTCGCCAAAGAGAGCAGCCCTGCCGTCCAGGCCGGGATGCAGAAGCTCACCGGCCACCACTGGGTGACCCACAGCGCCCTCGTGCTGGGCCTCTTTTTCCTCGTCGGCTGGCTCTTCGCGCGGGCCCGGGGCGGCCAAGGCCTCCGGCTGACCACCGACCGCCTGCTCGCGATCCTCGTTTCCGGCGTCGTTCTGGGCGGCCTGATCATTGTCGGCTTCTACTTGATCAGCGACTAACCTTCAAACGCACACCGATTGCCAGGATGAGAACTTGGCATCCGGCAGCGCCCGGCCGGGACCCCGCCACACCACACCGGAAACGTCCCCGGTTGTCACACGATTGTAACCTGCAAGCCGCTGGATTGTAACAGGCGGAATCCAAAATTGACCCGAACGAGCCACGAGCCAGGCGCCATCTGACCCGGTGGCGGCGATAATTGTGGTGGATTTTTCAATCAGTAAAATGATAAACTGGCACGTACAAAACAACCATATGAAACGTTTCCTTCTACAACTTGCGGCAACCACCCTGGCCTTGGGGATCAGCTTGAGCGCGCAGTCCGGTCAAATCACGGTCAAAGGTTCGGATACGCTGGTAATCCTGGCGCAGAAATGGGCCGAGACCTACATGCAACAGCACACGGATGTGAAGATTGATGTGACGGGCGGCGGGTCGGGAATCGGTTTTGCGGCGTTGCAGGCGCAGACGACGGATTTGTGCGACGCCTCGCGCCAGATCAAGGCCGAGGAATTGCAAAAGTGCATCGTGGCCTTCAACAAAAAGCCAACGGAATACAAGGTGGCGCTGGACGGGCTGTCGGTGTATGTGAACGAGTCCAACCCGTTGAAGGAGCTGACCTTGGATCAGTTGCAGGGGATTTTCACGGGCAAGATCAAGAACTGGAAGGAAGTCGGCGGGGCGGACGCGCCGATCACCATTTACAGCCGGGAGAACAGCTCGGGGACGTATGAATTTTTCAAATCGAACGTGCTAAAAGGCCAGGACTTTGCCGCCACCGCGCAGACGATGCCGGGAACGGCGGCGCTGGTGCAGGCGGTGGGCAAGGACGCCGGGGCCATCGGTTACGGCGGGGCGGCGTATGGTTCTGGGGTGAAGCACCTCAATGTGAAAAAGGATGACGCCTCCCCCGCGGTGGAACCTACGGAAACGAATGTGGAAAACCAGACCTACCCCATCTGGCGCTATCTGTACGTGTATTTGAATCCGGCGCTGGACAAGGGAGACGTGGCGGCCTATCTGAAGTGGATTCGCAGCGATGCCGGCCAGAACATTGTGAAAGACCAGGGATATTATCCGCTGCCCAAAGACTTGCGCAGCAACTGATTTGATCGCGATTCAGCCAGCGATCCTACGCGACGGACGGAGCGGCCACGGCAAGCAACCCGCTTTGTCCGCCGTTAATTTAAAGTGAGCGAAAAGACCAACAAAGCAAGCCGGCGGACGCAGGGCTGGATGGGCATTCAGCGGGGGCATCAGGCGCACCCGGTTGAATGGCTGGCGGAGAAAGGGATCTTCCTGATTTCGCTCACGGCCATTCTGATGGTGTTTCTGATTTTCGCCTTTGTGACGCGGGAGGCCGTGCCGTTGTTGCTGGGACAGATGAACAGCGCGGCCCGGCAGGCGGTGATCCCGGCGGCGGACATGGACAAAACCCCGCCGGAACAGCTTCGCGCTTACCTCGGGCTGACGTCGGATCAATTCGCGGCGATGGACCACGACACCAAACAACTGTTGATGGAGGCCAAGGTGGATGCCGGCAAAGAGGCGTCCGACGACAAGGATGCGGCGGTGAACACCACCGGTTGGCGCTATCTGTTTGAGCCCTATCAGTGGACGGGGTACGACCGGCCGGCGTACATCTGGCAGCCGGTGTCCACGATCAAAAAGTACAACCTGGTGCCCCTGATCGTGGGCAGCATCAAGGCGACCTTGGTGGCCCTGCTCTTTGCGGTGCCGCTGTCGCTGGGGGCCGCCATTTATGTTTCGCAACTGGCGCGGCCCCGGGTCAAGGAGGTCATCAAACCGACGATTGAGCTGCTCTCCGGCATCCCGTCGGTGGTAGTGGGATTTTTTGCGTTGATCGTGATGGCCACGGTGCTGCAAAGGCTGTTGGGGTACGAGTCGCGGTTGAACGCGTTTGTGGCGGGGATTGCGCTGGGGTTTGCGATCATCCCGGTGGTGTTTTCGATCGCGGAAGATTCGCTGACGAGCGTGCCGCGGAGCTACACGCAGGCGGCGCTGGCGCTGGGGGCGTCGCGCTGGCAGGCGGCGTGGCAGGTGGTCCTGCCGGCGGCCATCCCCGGGGTGTTCGCTGCCGTGGTGCTGGGCTTCGGCCGCGCCATGGGGGAAACGATGATCGTGCTGCTGGCCAGCGGCAATGCGAGCATCCTGTCGTGGAACCTGTTGGACTCCGCCCGCACCATCACCGCCACGATTGCCGCGGAAATGGGCGAGGTGGTGGAGGGCGGCGCGCATTACCGGATTTTGTTCCTCATCGGGGCCATGCTGTTTGTGGTGACCTTCTTTTCCAACATGCTGGCCGCGCTGGTCATGGACCGCCTGAAAAAACGGCTGGAGGGCAAAACCTGATGTCCGCCCCCGCCACCATTGATTTTCGGTCGAAGGTCTTTCGCTACGGCTCGTTCTTCTTCACCGGGCTGACCGGCGCGGCCACCTATCTCATCCTGGCCATTCTGGCGGTGATCTTGGTGAATGTGGTGCTGCACGGGTGGCCCGGATTGTCCTGGCGCTTTGTCTCGACGATTCCCAAGAAGGACATCTTTGATCCGGCCACCACCGGGATCCTGCCGATGATCGTGGGCACCTCGATCCGGGTGATCCTGATGACGATCTTCGTGGTGCCGGTGGGGGTGATCACGGCGGTGTATCTGACGGAATATGCGCCGAACACGTCGTGGTTGACGCAGATCATCCGCGCGGCGGTGAACAACCTGGCCGGGGTGCCGTCGGTGGTGTTCGGGTTGTTCGGCCTGGGTTTCTTCATCAATTTCGTGGGCAAAAACCTGGACTGGGTGCTGCACAACGGGCAAAAAGCCTGGGGCCAGCCGTCCTTGATCTGGGCGTCGCTGACGCTGGCGGTGATGACGCTGCCGGTGGTGATCGTGGCGACGGAGGAGGCGCTGAAAGCGGTGCCGCCGGGTCTGCGCGAGGCCAGTCTGGCGCTGGGGGCCACCAAGCTGGAAACGATCCTGAAAATCGTGCTGCCCCAGGCGTTGCCGGGCATCCTCACGGGCGGGATTCTGGCCGTGAGCCGGGCGGCGGGCGAGGTGGCGCCGATCTTGTTCACCGGGGTGGCGTATTATATGTCCTCGCTGCCGACGCATCTGACCGATCAGTTCATGGATTTGGGGTATCATGTGTTTGTGCTGTCCACCCAGTCGCCGAACATTGACCGGACGCAGCCGATCCTGTATGCCACGGTGCTGGTGCTGTTGATCCTGACCTTCGCCTTGAACATCGTGGCGATCCTGATCCGTTCCAACATGCGGCGCAAAATGCGCTCGCTCCATTGATTTTTTATGCCGGATATTTCCCTGCCCAAAATCGTCCCCACCGAGCAGAAAACCGGGGAGCCCGCCGGTCGCCAGCCGTTGATCACGGTGGACCAGTTGTCACTGTACTATGGCGCGTCGAAGGCGTTGAAAAACATCTCGTTGTCCCTGGGCGAGCGGGTTGTGACCGCCTTCATCGGGCCTTCGGGCTGCGGCAAGTCCACCCTGCTCCGCTGCCTGAACCGGATGAACGACCTGATTGACAATGTCCGGATCGAGGGCGCGGTGAAGATTGGCGGGCACGACATCTACAGCCCGGAAGTGGACGTGATCGAACTCCGCAAGCGGGTGGGGATGGTGTTCCAAAAATCCAATCCGTTCCCCAAATCCATTTTTGAAAATGTGGCGTACGGGCTGCGTCTGCACGGGGTCAAAAACAAGTCCACGCTGGAGACGGCGGTGGAGGAGAGCCTGCGGAACGCGGCGTTGTGGGACGAGGTGAAGGACCGGCTGCACGCCAGCGCGCTGGGGCTGTCCGGCGGCCAGCAGCAGCGGCTGTGCATCGCCCGGGCCATCGCCATCAAACCGGAAATCATCCTCATGGATGAACCGGCCTCGGCGCTGGACCCCATCGCCACGGCGCGGGTGGAGGAGCTGATCTTGGAATTAAAGAAGGATTTCACCATCGTCATCGTGACGCACAACATGCAGCAGGCCGCACGGATCTCTGATTACACGGCGTTCTTTTACATTGGGGAGCTGGTGGAGTTTGATGGCACGACGAAAATCTTCACGAATCCGGCCCGGAAACAGACGGAGGATTACGTGACCGGCCGGTTTGGTTGAACCGATAAAATAAAAGCATGGACAATCATTACGAGATGGGGCTGGACGCGTTGCAGCAGAAATTGCTGCTGATGGCGAGCCATGTGGAGACGGGGGTCAATCAGGCGCTGGAGGCGCTGTTGCAGCGGGATTATGCGCTGGCGCGGCGGGTGAAGGAAAGCGACCGCGTGGTGGACCATTTTGAAGTGGAGATTGATGAGCTGGTCATTCAACTGCTGACCAAGGCGCCGCTGGCCACGAATTTACGGCTGGTGACGGCGGCGATGAAAATCGCGCAAAATCTGGAACGCATCGGGGACGAGGCATCCAAGATCGCCAAGCACGCCGGGGAACTGGCGCAAGAGCCGCCCGTGCGAATCCATCTGGACCTCCCGGGCCTGGCGGGGCTGGTGTTGGAGATGCTCAAAGGGGCGCTGGATGCATTTGTCCACCGGGACTCGGCGACCGCGCGGGCGGTGATCCCCCGGGACCGGCAGGTGGACGCGCTCAACCAAGAGATCCACCGGCAACTCGTGCAGCAGATGATGGCCGACCCGCAGACCATCGGCCGTTGCCTTCACATGATGGTGGTGTCCAAGAGTCTGGAACGCATCGGGGACCATGCCACGAACCTGGCGGAAGACGTGGTGTACCTCTGCGAAGCGCAGGATATCCGGCACACCGGGGCCAAAGGGCCGGCGCTGGTGTAAGGCGCGCTCAAAGCTTCGTCAGCAGATTGGTCCAGCGTTCCCAGGACTGATCGCGGGCGTTCCGGTCGCCGGCGCGCGCGTTGGGAAACTCGGGCTCCCCGCCGCGCATGAAGCCGTGGCCGGCGCCGTCGTAGATGACCGGCAAGTAGATCTTGCCGGCGGTTTTCATCAGGGCCTGGGCGTTGGTGACGGTGAGGGTGACCCGACCGTCATTGCCGCCGTAGAAGCCATAGACGGGGCACTGAATTTTGGCCATGGCGTCGGCGGAAGCCGGGGTGCCGTAGAAGACAAACGCGGCTTTCAGGTCGGGGCGGTTGGCCGCATAGCGGAACGACTCGCCGCCCCCCCAGCAGAAGCCGGCCACCGCCAGTTTGCCGTTGGCGGCCGGGAGGGCCTTCACATAATCGGCGGCGGCGTTCAGGTCGCCGGTGATCTGGTCGGCGGGCAGGCGCTGGATGTTCCGGCCAATCTCCGAGGAGGACAGCGCGCTGGTGCCGCCGCCGTTGGTCCCCAGCCCGGAGAGCAGGTCCGGGGCGATGGCGATGTAACCTGCGGCCGCCACTTCGTCGGTCAGTGCGCGAGCCCAATCGCTCAGGCCGAAGATTTCGTGAATGACGAGGACGGCGGGGGCTTTCTCTTTGACCTCCGGATAGACGACCCAACATTGGACGGCGCGGGCGCCGTTGGTGACGGTGACCCATTCCCCGTGGCGCGAGGATTTGGCCAGTTTGGCGACGGCCCATTCCTGGGCGGAGGCGCACAGACTGGCCCAGCCGCACAACCAGAGCAGGACTAATTTAGATTTCATGGTAAACTTATAAGCCCGGGCGGCGGGGCGGTTCAAGCATAATATTTATCGGCCTTCAGTTCCGGAAGGCGTCAGGTGCCGGTTGAGGTGGCCCCGGGTCGGCAATCACCTTCCGGCCGGCCCTCAACACGTTGAAGCTGTCGCTCACCACCACCTCCCCGGGGGACAAACCGCTCTGAATTTCCGCCCATCTTCCGTCGTTCGTCCCTACACCCACCCGGCGCCGACTCACCGTGCCATCCGACTGGACCACCCAGACGAACGGTGATTCCGGGTCGCGCTGAACCGCCACCGCCGGCACCAGGGTGACGCCATGTTTCACTTTCAACACCAGGCGGATGTTCAAAAATAGGCCGGGCAGCATCAGTTGATCGCCTTCGGCGATCAGGCTGGCCCGGCATTTCAGCGTGCCGGTGGCCGGGTCAATCTGGTTGTCCACGCCCTCCAGGACACCGTGGCCAACCCGCACGCCGCGGCGGTCCGCAGCCTCCACCGGCATCGGTTGGTGGGCGTCGAACTGGCGGACGACTTGCTGGCAATAATCCTCGGCGATCTGAAAGACCACGGAGTTGGACGAAGCAACAGTGCCCAAAGGGGCCAGGGTTTCATCAATGTCTCCTGAGTGGGCGGTGCTGGCGGAAACGTGCGGCACCGCGTCGAAGGCAGGATGAGATGCGGCGGTCGGCGGGGCGGGCGGCCCCGACCACCATTTGGAAGCGCCCCCCCAGGCCGCGAGCAGGAAAAAAACGCTGACCAGCAAAGGGGAAAACAGGGCCAGCCGCAGCCAGAGGGACTTGTTCTGCGGCGCGGCGGTGGGAACCGGGGGTGCGCCGGTCAACTCACGCCAAAAACACCTCATGTACCAAACCGCCTGCAGGATGAAAATCAGAGCCACGCCGAGGATTAGCCACTTCATGTCCCGGTCGAAGTTGATCAACCCGGGCACGGTCTTGGAGGCATCGTGCTTCCAAGAGCCAATGAAACAGCTCCCGCAGAGAAGCATGGCCAAGCTGAAGACCGCTACCACCCGCTCCGCCATAAGGCTCCTGGCCGCCGGGACGTGCCCGGTCCCCGCCACGGCATTGGACCCAAGATTGAGGGCCGCCAGCCGTCCGATGCCGCTGATGATCATCCACATCAGCCATTGCCGATCCTCGGAGGAAAGAGGGAAAATCGTCCCATGAGACTGCCCTCCCTGCGATAGTTCTTGGACGATATTGAGAAAGAGAATCGGCACAGTCGTCGCAAACCCAATGGTGGAGCAGGATAACAACAACAATGGCCAGAAGTTGAAACGCCGCCGCCCCGCCTGCACGACCCAGAACTCCACACTGGCGTTGAAGTCGAACAACAGAAGGCCTTGGTCAGCCACCCAAAATAAGATTTTATAGAAGCGGCCGGGCACCGCCGGACGGTCCGGTGAAGGCGCGGATTTCTCGAACATCACGGGCGTGGCCACAATCGTATCCACGTAGCTCTTCATTTCACCGGCCTGTTGGAAACGCAGCTCCGGATTTTGCTCCAGCGCGCGCAGCACGACTTCATCCAACCGCACATCAATCCGGACTTTCCGGGAGGGGGCTTCGAGCGGTTGGCCGGGCAGTTGGCCGGTGAGCATTTCGTAAAACACCACGCCGAGCGAATAGATGTCCCCGCGGCTGTCCACGCGCACAGGGGCATTTTTCTGTTCGGGGGCGCTGTAGGCAGGCGTGCCGGCGGCCGACTGCGTTGCATCATTCGACGCGGCGGTTTCGCCGGCCGGGGCGTCGCCGTTGACCGGGCCCAGCATCCGGGCGATGCCAAAATCGGCGACCTTCACCCGGCCGGCCTTGTCGAGCAGCAGGTTCTCCGGCTTGATGTCGCGGTGAACAATGCCCCGGTCATGGGCGAATTGCAGGGCATCACACAGCGGCGGCACGATGGCCAGCGCCTCCTCGGGCGTGAGCTTCCGCGCGCGCAAAAGCTGGCGCAGATTGAGTCCGTCCACAAATTCCATGAGCAGGTAAAAAAACCCGCCCGCGTGCCCAAAGTCGTGAATGGTGACGATGTTGGGATGGTTCAAGGCGGCGAGCGCCTGCGCCTCGCGCGCGAATCGTGCGGCAAATTTTGGATCGCGCACCCGTTCCGGCGCGAGCAGTTTGAGGGCGACGAACCGGTTCAAGGATTTTTGCCGCGCCTTATAAACCACACCCATACCACCCCGACCGAGGCATTCAAGAATTTCCAATTGCGGGAAATGAGGCGCGAGTTGCGCCGGTGTCTGCACCGGCCGCGCCTCCGCCGGTTCCGGGCCGGCCTGGGTGGGGGCCATCGCCTCGGCCAGCAGGCAGCGCGGGCACAGGCCCGCAGTGGCGGCGGCCGGCAGCACCGCGCCGCACTGGGGGCAGACCTTCATGGAATCGGAGGATTCGCTCATACCCGTGTCCTGACGTGATGGCGTGGTTTGGTTACCAGAATTTGTTAATTTCCCAAGGCCGCAAACAAAGCGCGCATCTCGGCCTCGACCTGGCCGGGATCCGCCAAAGTGCCGGCCACTTCCTCCTTCACCAACTGGCGGAAGCGCCGTTTCAACCGGTGGATGGCCACCTTCAGGGCGTTGGCGCTCTGGCCCGACCCGCCCGCCAGCGCCGACTGGTCACCGTGGACGGCCTCGCCGGTGAGCCACGGTTTGACCTGCTCAAAAAATTCCGCCCGCCCGCCAACCGCGCATTCCTCCCGGAGTGCGGCCAGCGCACGCGCCACCACGGTCAGCGCCCATTGGCGGTCATACGCCGCGTCCGGTGACAACCCACCCGCCTCCGGCACCACCCGCGCCCCGGTGTCATTGAGGGACAGAGGCACTGCGCCGCCGCCGCGTTTGAGCCGGTGGGCCGCCTGGCGGTGATGGGAGAGAAAATGCTTTACCGCGCCGAGCAGATAGGAACGAAACCGCCCGTGTTCCGGACCGGCGCGGGCAATGGCACCGCCGGCCAGCAGATGCGCAAAAAAATCGTGCGCCAGCTCGCGCGCGGACTCCGCATCGCGCAACTCGTGGCGCAGGAAGGCCGCCACCGGCCCGTAATAGGCTTCGCACAGTTCGGCCAGGGCCTGCCGGCCTGCCGGGGAGCCGGCTTTCGCCCGGTTGACCTGTGTCCACCGGGTGGGGCGGAAATCCCCGCCCGCTGGCGGTGGTGTCGGTTCAGCGGTCATGAACATCTGGGTATAGCATGCCACAAGTGGCTGACCGGTTAAACGGGAAAGGTTACCGGCCTGCCCGCCGGGGGGCAGCCCGGGACCGCCCTGGGGCGCGGAACCGCGCTACCCGCGCCTCGGCCGGTTCGCCATCGGAGGCCCAGACCGACGGAACAAAAACCAGCCTGGGCAAACTCATATTTTGTTCTTTACATAAAATCCTTTGAATGCCATACTTGGGCAAGCTTCGGGCATAAAATGAAAACGTTTACCCTGCTGTTTGTCTGCGGTACGCTGGTGCTGGCCAGTTCACCGGTGCGGGCAACTTCATTTAACATCGCCTTTTCGAGTGGCGACACCACTCTGGCCACAGGCTCGCTCAAGGCCACGCCCGAAGGCGGCGGGTTGTTCGAGGTGACCAGCGGCACCTTGACTGTTCCGACCGCAACCTTGGGGCTTCCGGCTGCCACCTATGCTTTGCTCCCGGACCCATTATGGTCCCTCGCGGTGCTTACCCCCGACAATAGCATCCTTTATGACGACACGCTTTTCTACCCCGCCAACCTCGGCTCTTATCTGACCGACAATGGGCTGGTGTTTAGCGGCACCGTGGCGGGCAAATACTGGGAGATCAATCTGTACAACTACGCCGGCTGGGATTCGCTATATGTGCCGCAATCCGGTGGTTCGGAGAACGGCAGTCTCTGGGCGGTTGATCCACCGGATGGCGCTCCGATTCCAGACGGTGGTCTGACGGCCGGTCTTTTGGGCGGGGTGTTCATGGGCTTGCAGGCATGGCGGGGCCGGCGGTTGGAAAAGACCACCCACTGACACGGGATTTTATCGCCTTCCCCGCCGCTTCGCGCCCTTGCGATAACTCACCGGCTTGGCGGCTTCCGCGCCCCCGCCACCCATCCCGCGTTTCAGCTCATTAATCTGGTCGCGTAACAACGCGGCTTTCTCAAACTCCAGCTTTTCCGCCGCCTCCAGCATTTCCGTCTCCAGCTCCCGGATGGTTTCCGTCACATCAAAATTTCCACCGGCGTCGTTGATCAACGCCGCGGCCTTGCTGTCATAGGCATGGGCGTTGGTGGACAGGCTGTGCTCCATCGCCCGGACGACGCTGCGCGGGGTGATATGGTGCTTGGTGTTGTATTCGATCTGCCGTTTGCGCCGGGCCTGGCTGACCGCCAGAAATCGTTGGATGCTCTGCGTCATCACATCCGCGTACAAAATCACCTGGCCGTTCAGATGCCGGGCGGCGCGGCCGGCCGTCTGGATCAGGCTCGTCTCGCTGCGCAGGAACCCCTCCTTGTCCGCGTCCAGAATCGCCACCAGCGAGACCTCCGGCAAATCCAGCCCTTCCCGCAGCAGGTTGATGCCCACCAGCACGTCAAACTCGCCCTTGCGCAGCGCGCGCAGGATTTCCACCCGCTCGATGGCGTCAATGTCGCTGTGCAGATAGCGCACATTGATCCCGATGTCGCGCAGGTAATCGGTCAGTTCCTCCGCCGTGCGCTTGGTCAGCGTGGTGACCAGCACCCGCTCTTTCAACGCGCTGCGTTTGCGCACCTCCTCCATGAGATCGTCAATCTGTCCCTTCAATGGTTTGAGGATGATCTGGGGATCAATCAACCCCGTTGGCCGCACCACCAATTCCGCCACCCGGCCCTGCGACCAGCCCAGCTCCCGCGGCGCCGGGGTGGCGCTCACGTAGAGCGTCTGCCCCTGCCCCGCCTGAAACTCCAGAAAATTCATCGGCCGGTTGTCCAGCGCGCTCGGCAGCCGGAAGCCGTGCTCCACCAGCACCGTTTTGCGCGACCGATCGCCCTCGTACATCCCGCCGATCTGCGGCACCGTGACGTGCGACTCATCAATCACCAACAGGTAATCCGGCGGGAAAAAGTCGAACAACGTGCTGGGCTGCGAGCCCGCCGGCCGGCCGGCGATGTGCCGCGAATAATTTTCAATGCCCGAGCAGAACCCCATTTCCTCCATCATTTCCAAATCGTATTCCGTGCGCATCTTGATGCGCTGGGCCTCCAGCAGCTTGCCGTGCGACTCAAACCACACGATCCGCTCCCGCAGTTCCTCGCGGATGGCCTGCGCGGCCGTCTTGAGCTTGTCATTGGTGGTGACAAATTGCTTGGCGGGAAAGACCGTCACCGCCGCCAGGTTTTCCAGCTTCTTGCCCGTCAGCGGTTCAAAGCGCGTCAGCCGCTCGATTTCCTCGCCGAAAAATTCGATGCGCAGGCCGTCCTCGCGCCCCGACGGGCGGATTTCCACCGTGTCGCCCCGAACGCGGAAATGGCCGCGCTCAAAGGCCACGTCGTTCCGCGTGTATTGCAGATCCACGAGCCGGCCGAGCAGTTGATCGCGCGTCATGGCGGCGCCCACCGTCACCGGCACGATCATCGCCGTGTAATCCTCCTTGCTGCCGATGCCATAGATGCAGGACACGCTCGCCACCACGATCACATCCCGGCGGGTGAAGAGCGAACTCATGGTCGAGAGCCGCAGCCGCTCGATTTCCGCGTTGATGCTCGAATCCTTCTCAATGAACGTGTCCGTCCGCGGAATATAGGCCTCCGGCTGGTAAAAATCGAAATAGCTGACGAAATATTCCACCGCGTTATGGGGAAAAAAACTTTTGAACTCCGCGTACAACTGCGCGGCCAACGTTTTGTTGTGCGAGATGACCAGCGTCGGCTTGTCAAACGACTTGATGACGTTGGCCACCGTGAACGTCTTGCCCGAGCCCGTGACCCCCAGCAAGGTCTGGTGCCGGGCCCCGTCCCGGACGCCCTGGGTCAGCTTGGCGATGGCCTCCGGCTGGTCCCCGGCGGGCTGGTAAGGCGATACGAGTTCGAACATGAACGGAGAAGTTTCGCCGGCCCGCGCGTCACACGACCACCAGGCTTTGTTCCGCGTGCGTCAGCACAGCCCCAACCTGTTCGCGGGTCACGCCGGGAAACCACTCCAGAAAATCTGCCACGGTGGCCCCATCGTCAAGATTCTCAAACAAGGCCGCCATCGGCACAAGGGTGCCCTTGAGCAGCCAGGTGCCGCCGACCTTTCCTGGCACGCGCTCGACCGCCTCACATTTGTTCCAATCCAACATGTATCAATGATAGCTTCGATTGCCGGTTGCGGCAAGGGATGATTAAATGAAGCAGCAGGCGAAGCAGGGCGTCTTGCCCACGGCAAAATCGGGGGGAATTGCGTTCTGGAGTCGCAGTTTGCAGCGCAAATTCCCACCATTCGACCATGCTGAATCCGGGAGGAGCGCACTCCGCCGCGGCGAGATGCGGATCCCATCTTTGGATTTCTTGCAACTTTTGTGCCGGGCTGGTTTATCATCAGACATACTGCGGAGCCGGTGGGATGCACGACGAAAGCGGGGTGCGCCCGTCCTCGGGCGCAGCAACGTGCGAGCGACGATCACCCTTGAAAATGAGGTGGTATCAGGGCCTGCGGAGCTTGCTGCCCCCGAGGACGAGGGCACTCCAGTGTCGCCTATCCCACCGTCCTGGCAGTAAGTATGGCCGACAAGCATCCTGACAAATCATGAAAAAATCCACGCTCATGTTATTGTTGTTGCTGATCACATGGGCGGCTATGGCTGCGGCATGGTTTTGGGCGCTGGTACCGTTTTTAACACCAATGGTTTACCCTTTCCCGTCTGATTGGACCGAAGCGGACCTCATTCGACATCTCTGGCCTTTCCATCTTGTGCAGCCGGAATGGGTCAGCACGCCACCTGATTATATGCAATGGACAATGGCTGAGACAAAGGCCCGGCTTGCCGTCGTGCTTCTTGGCTGGCTGGTCAGTATAACGCTTCTCATCCGGCGATATATCATGAGGCGCAAAAAAAACCGGCGCATGACCACCCGCCGGAGCCTGCTGAGGCGGTTTGAGTCCCTTTGCCATGAGAAGAAGTTTCCCTTGCCCCGTCGGGGCAAAATATTTGTAGCACCCGGTCCCCAAGAAAATCTCAAGCTCCGTCAGGAGCGGCATCTCTGCGCATCATCATGACCACCCCCGAATATGCCTCCCCTTACGGGGTTTGATGATTGTGGGAGGGAACGTGTTCCACATATATGGCGCGCCTAAGGCGCCGGAAAGCTCCGGCGCGCGGCTCCACGAGCCGCGGCCGCCCGATGGCCAAGGGCCGTGGAAGCGGTTTCCAAGCTTTGTTTTGCAGCAGATGTCCCCCGCCCCGCTCATTTTCTTTCATCCCGCCTCCTTTATCGTTTATCCTTTCACACAACATGAATTCGTTCGTTGACGAATTAAAGGCCCGGCTCGCCGATCTGCGGCGGCAGGGGCTGTATCGCGAATTGCGCCGGGTGGATTCGCCGCAGGCGGCGCGCCTGCAGCTCGGCGGGCAATCGCTGCTCAATTTTTCATCCAACGATTACCTGGGGCTGGCCGGCCATCCCGCCCTGCGGGAAGCGGCCATCCGGGCGGTGGAACGCTTTGGCGCTGGCAGCGGGGCGTCGCGGCTGATCTGCGGGTCGCTCGCGCCGTTTCATGAACTGGAGGACGCGCTGGCGGAGTTCAAGCAGACCGAGGCGGCCCTGACCTTTGCCACCGGATATGCCGCCGCTACCGGCACGCTCTGCGCCCTGATGGGCAAACAGGATATTGTCATTCTGGACAAGCTGGTCCATGCCTGCATTGTGGATGCCGCGCGCCTGAGCGGGGCGACCCTGCGCATCTTCGCCCACAATGATCCGGCGGATTTGGAGGCGATGCTCCAATGGGCGGACGCCAAACGTGCCGTCGCCCCGAAGGACAAGCCGCAAATCCTGATTGTCACCGAATCCATATTCTCGATGGACGGCGATGCGGCGCCGCTCCGGGAGATCGCGGCGCTCAAGGAGAAATACGGCGCCTGGCTGATGGTGGATGAGGCGCACGGGACCGGGCTTTACGGCGCACATCAACGCGGACTGACCGAAGCTTTGGGCGTGAGTGGGCAGATTGAAGTTCAGATGGGGACGCTGGGCAAGGCGCTGGGGGCGAGCGGCGGGTTTATTTGCGGGTCGCGGGTGTTGATGGATTACCTGGTGAACCGCGCCCGGAGTTTCATTTTTTCCACCGCGCCGGTCCCGGCCGCCGCCGCCGCCGCCACGGCGGCGCTGCAACTGGTGAGGTCGGCGGAGGGGAAGGCGCGGCTGGCCAATTTGTGGGCCCGGGCGGGGGAATTGCAGGCAGGGCTGCAGAGAATGCAGGAAGGGAATGCTCGCACGGACGCACTTGCGGGGCAGGCTGGAAGCCCGTCACACTTTGCCAGTCATCGGACGGCCCCTGGCGGCGGGCGGATTCCGAACGCCATTATCCCGTTTATCATGGGCGATGAGGCGGCGGCGGTGGCGGCGGCGCTGCGGTTGCGGGAGCAGGGTTTTTACATCCCGGCCATCCGTTATCCCACCGTGGCGCGCGGCCGGGCGCGGCTGCGGATCACGCTCACGGCCAACCATACGGCGGAGGAGGTCGCGCAATTGCTGGCCGCCTTGGCGGGTTTGCGCGAAGGCGTAATGGCGGGCGTCCCGCCTGCCGTAGAGGGCGGCATCCTGCCGCCCGGCTCGGGGCCAGGGTTGCAGACTGTCGTAGAAGATTTTAACAAGTCCGTGCCAAAACGCGCTTTTCCGCCGGGCGGGACGCCCAGCTCGACGGCCGGCGGGACGCCCGCCACTACAAAACAATGAACCGCTTCGCTGAGCTTGATCACCGTTACGTCTGGCATCCGTTTACTCAGATGCGCGACTGGCTGCGCCAGGAACCCATCGTCATCTCATCCGGCCGGGGCGCCTGGTTGCGGGATGTGCACGGGCGCAAGTACCTGGACGCCAATTCGTCCATCTGGACCAATTTACATGGCCACGGACATCCGCGCCTGAATGCCGCCATTGAACGGCAGTTGAAACGCATCGCCCACAGTTCAGCGCTGGGCTTTGCCAATGAGCCGGCCAGTGTGCTGGCGGAAAAATTGGTGGCGGCGGCGCAGGTTGTCCCGGGGCCATCGCCGGTGGCAGCCGGGGTGACGGGGCTCCCTTTAAATGAAAATCGGAGCCTCCGCACGTCGGATGCTGCAATTAGACGACACCCCCTCCATCCCAAGGACAAGCTGGCGAAGGTGTTTTTTGGGGACAATGGTTCCACGGCGTTGGAAGTGGCGTTGAAGCTGGCCTATGAATTCACCCGCCGCACGCGCGGGCCGAAGTCGCGGCCCAAATTTCTGTCACTGGCGGGGGCTTATCATGGCGACACGGTGGGCGCGGTGTCGCTGGGGCATATTGACTTGTTCCATAAGAGTTTCGCCGGACTGCTGTTTCAGAGCGACCAGGTGATGGCCCCGTATTGTTACCGCTGTCCGTTCAACCGCGCCCGGCCGCAGCGCGAGGACGCGCGGAATTACCGCCGGTGCCATTGGGAATGTGTCGGCTTGGTGGCGAAAAAATTCGCCGCCCAGAAGCGCCGGGGTAATCCTTACGCAGCCTTTGTTTATGAACCCTTGATGCAGGGCGCGGCCGGGATGGTGCCGCAGCCGGACGGCTGGCTGGTGCAGGTGACGGACATCGCCCGCGCGCATGGGGCATTGCTGATTGCGGATGAGGTGATGACGGGGTTTGGGCGGACCGGACAGGTGGATGGGGCGGCGCGGCAGCACCACCCTGCCGGGAAGGAAGCGGCGCCGGCTCCTTTGTTTGCCTCCACGCGGACCGGCGTGCAGCCGGACTTTCTTTGTCTGGCCAAGGGGTTGACGGGCGGATATCTGCCCATGTGCGCAACCCTCACCACCGGGCGGGTATTCGAGGCCTTTCTGGGCAAATACGAGGAGTTTAAATCCTTCTTTCACGGGCACACGTACACCGGCAATCAACTGGCGGCCGCGGTCGGCCTGGCCAGCCTGGAACTGCTGCAAAGCGCCGCCTCGGTGCGGGCCCGCGTCGCCCTGCAAAAGACGTTGCAGACGGAACTGGCGTCGTTGTGGTCGCTGCCGCAGGTGGGTGACATCCGGCAGGTCGGGTTGGTGGCGGGGGTTGAGCTCGTCAAGAACTGGCGGACGCGCGCGCCGTATGATCTGCGGGAACGCGCCGGCATCCGGGTGTGCGAGGCGATGGCGCGGCGCGGGGTGCTGACGCGTCCGGTGGGGAGCGTGCTGGTGCTCATGCCGCCGTATTGCACCACGCCGCAGGAGGCGAAGCGGATGGTGGCGGCGCTTCATGCGGCCGTCGAGGAGACGCTTTAACCCCGAGTGGCTTGATTATGGCGTGACGGATGAACCGGGGTGGGGACGGCTCGTCCCCATCGTTTGTTTGATCATGTTGAAAACGCGGGGACGAGCCCCACCCCGGTTTTAGTGCGTTCTTGAATCGGCCCTGTTCCAGCCACCGAGGCTGCGGCGTTCATTGACGCGCCGGGATGGGGAAGGTAACCTTACAGAATGATTGATCTCGCTGACATCCAGCCGCACGCCGGGATGGACCCGACCGAATCGGCGCCCCTGGCCGATGAAATCCGGGCGCTGAAACGGGAGCGGAAGGCCGTGATCCTCGCCCACAATTACCAGCGCCCGGAAATCCAGGACGTGGCGGATTTCGTGGGCGATTCGCTGGGACTGGCGCAGCAGGCCGCGCAGACCGACGCGGAGGTCATCGTATTCTGCGGCGTGCATTTCATGGCGGAGACGGCGAAGATTTTAAACCCGGGCAAGATCGTGGTGCTGCCGGACCGGGACGCCGGGTGTTCGCTGGAGGCAAGCTGCCCCGCGGATCAACTGGCGGCTTTGCAGGCGACGAACCGGAATTTCTGGACCATCGCCTATATCAATTGCAGCGCGGCGGTGAAGGCCTTGAGCGATGTCATTGTGACCAGCGGGAACGCGGAGCGGATTGTTAGCGCGGCCCCGGCGGACCGGGATCTGTTGTTCGTGCCGGACGAGAATCTGGGGGCGTGGGTGCGGGAAAAAAC
>Ga0182012_10000745_pt1 | contig 35688 bp, 25 predicted proteins | sample 612S2SmetaG_FD_120486 | JGI IMG/M metagenome (GOLD analysis project Ga0182012, IMG submission 120486) | Permafrost microbial communities from Stordalen Mire, Sweden - 612S2S metaG | ecosystem: Environmental > Terrestrial > Soil > Wetlands > Permafrost | place: Sweden: Stordalen | collected...
ATCGGGATGAACACCGCGATCAGCGACAGGCTCATCGAGACCACCGTGAAGCTCACCTCGCCGCTGCCGAGGACCGCCGCTTCGTGCACACCCTTGCCCGATTCGACATGGCGCACCACATTTTCCAGCACCACCACCGCGTCGTCGACGACGAAGCCGGTGGCAATGGTGAGCGCCATCAATGAGAGGTTGTCGATACTGTAGCCCAGCAGATACATCGGACCGAACGTGCCCAGGATCGAGATGGGCAGAACCACCGCCGGGATGAGAGTCGCGCGCGGGGACTGCAGGAACACGAACACCACTCCGATCACCAGCACGACTGCGATCATGAGGCTGCGCTCGGTGTCGCCGACCGCGGCGGTCACCGATTGCGACCGGTCCATGGCAATGTGCACTTTGATATTTGGCGGGAGGGTTGCCTCGATCGACGGCAGGACTTTCTTGATCTGTGCGACGGTCTTGATGATATTCGCGCCGGGCAGCGGAAAGACGATCACGCCCACGGTGGGGTGGTTGTTGAAGAGCCCGGAATTGCGGATATTCTCGTTGGAATCGATCACCTGGGCCACATCGTGCAGCAGCACCGGGGCGCCGTTGCGGTAGGCAATGACCAGGTTCTGATAGTCCGCCGCCTTGGTGGCCTGGTCGTTCGACAGCACCTCGTAGCGCTGATCGCCCTGGTCGATATGGCCCTTGGCGCTGTCCGCATTGGCCGAGGATATCGCGGCACGCACGTCCTCGAGTCCGATGCCGTAGCTCGAAAGCTTGTCGGGCTCGAGCTCGACGCGGACCGACGGCAGCGCGCTCCCGCCGAGCTGAATCTGTCCCACCCCGGTGATCTGTGAGAGCTGCTGCTGGATCACCGTATCGGCCGAGTCGTAGAGCTGGGCCGTGGTGAGCGTGTCCGAGGTCAGCGAGAGAATGATGATCGGCGAATCCGCGGGGTTGAACTCCCGATAGCTCGGATTGCCGCGCAGCGTCGTCGGCAGATCGGCGCGCGCCGCCTGAATTGCGGCCTCGACATCGCGCGCCGCGCCGTTGATGTCGCGGTTGATGGCGAATTGGATCACCACCTGCGAGCTGCCGACGCTGCTCGACGAGGTCAGCTCGTTGACCCCGGCGATGGTGGCGAGACGCCGCTCGAGCGGCTCGGCCACCGTGGAGGCCATGATATCCGGGCTCGCGCCCGCCATGCTCGCCTGCACCACGACGACCGGCAGGGTGACGTTCGGGAGCGGCGCCACCGGCATGTGGAAATAAGCCAATATTCCCGACAGCGCGATGGCAAGCGCAAGCAGCGATGTCGCGACGGGGCGTTGAATGAAGAACGACGGGATGTTCACACGGCACCCTCACCGGAGGGCACGCTTGCCTTGCGGCCGAAGCGTTGCGCCATGCGGTCGAACAGCAGGTAGATCACCGGCGTGGTGAACAGCGTCAGGATCTGGCTCACGAGCAGGCCGCCGATGATGGCCATTCCCAGGGGCCGGCGCAGCTCCGAGCCGGTACCCGTGCCGAGCAGGAGCGGCAAAGCGCCCAACATGGCGGCGAGCGTGGTCATCAGGATCGGGCGGAAGCGCAAGATCGAGGCCTGGAAGATCGCCTCTTCGGGCGACTTGCCGTGTTTGCGCTCCGCCTCGAGCGCGAAATCCACGATCATGATGCCGTTTTTCTTGACAATGCCGATGAGCAGCACGATGCCGATGATGCCGATCACGTCGAGGTCGTTGCCGGCCAGCATCAGGGCGAGCAGCGCGCCGATGCCCGCCGAAGGGAGCGTCGAAAGGATGGTCACTGGATGGATGTAGCTCTCGTACAAGACCCCCAGCACCAGGTACACCGTCACGAGCGCGGCGAGCAGCAGAAACACCTCGCTCGACAGCGAATCCTGGAATGCCTGCGCGGCGCCTTGGAAGGACGTGGTGATCGAGGGCGGCAGGTGCAGCGCCTGCTCCGCATCCTTGATGTCGTTCACGGCGGCGCTCAAAGAAGCGTCGGGAGCCAGGTTGAAGGACACGGTGACGGCTGGGAACTGCGCCAGATGGCTGATCACCAGCGGCGATTTGCCGACTTTGATGTCGGCAATGCCGCTCAGCGGCACCTGCCCGGTGCTCCCCGTCTGGGTCGGAAGGTACAGGTTGCCGAGCGCCTGCAGATTCGGAAGACTCTCGGGCTTGGCGACCAGCACGACGCGGTACTGGCTCGACTGATTGAAGATGGTCGACACGATGCGCTGGCCAAGCGCGTCGTAGAGCGCGTTGTCGATGGTCGCCGGGGTGATTCCGTAACGGGCGGCCAGCTGCCGATTGACCTCGACGTTGACGCTCAAGCCCTCGTTGTCCAGGTCGCTGGTCACATCCGAGAGCGACTTGATTTTCCTCATGCGCGCCACGAGCTCGGGCACGTACTGTTCGAAGGCCGCTTGACTCGGACCGCGCAGCACGAACTGATACTGGTTGGGCGAGACCACGGTGTCGAGGGTGAGATCCTGTTCCGGCTGCGTAAAGAGCTTGATGCCCGACACATTGGCGGCCTCGTTCTGCAGGCGCACCGCTATCTGCCTCGCCGACAGCGATCGATCGCCGTGGGCTTTGAGATTGATCAGGAAGCGGCCCTCGTTCAAGGTCGTGTTGGTGCCGTCGATGCCGATGTATGAGGTGACCGAGGTCACGTCCGGATCCTTCAAGATCACGTCCGCGAGCCGCGACTGGCGCTCGGCCATCGCGGCATACGACACGGAGTTGTCGGCAACGCTGATCGCCTCGATCACCCCCACGTCCTGCACGGGAAACAATCCCTTTGGAATGACGACGTACAGGATGCCGGTCAACAGCACGGTCACGACGGCGACGGCCAGGGTCAGCCGTTGGTGGCCGAGCACCCACTTGAGTCCGCGTTCGTAGGTCGCGAGGGTGCGGTCGAACAGTCGTTCGCTGATCTGCTCGAAGCGGCTCGGCGTGCGCTCGGACTTGCGGCGCAGGATGCGTGCGCACATCATCGGCACGAGCGTCAGGGAAACGACGGCCGAGAGTCCGATGGTCACGGCGAGGGTGACGGCAAACTCGCTGAACAGGCGTCCGATCACCCCGCCCATGAACAGCAGCGGTATCAGCACGGCGATCAGCGAGATGGTCAAGGACATGATGGTGAAGCCGATCTGGCCGGAGCCGGCGATCGCGGCCTCGAGCGGGCTCATGCCCTCCTCCAGATAGCGGACGATGTTCTCGATCATCACGATCGAATCGTCGACCACGAAGCCCGTGGCGATGATCAGCGCCATCAGCGACAGGTTGTCGATCGAGTAATTCAGCTGGTACATGACCGCCAGGGTTCCGACCAGGGACACGGGCACCGAGATGCTCGGAATGATGGTGGCGGGCGCGTTGCGCAGGAAGACGAATATCACCAGCACCACGAGCGCGATCGAGAGCGTCAATTCGACCGCCGCGTCCGACACCGAGGCGCGGATCACGCCCGTGCTGTCGGCGACGATTTCGACGTGCATGGCCTGCGGCAGGGTCGCGAGCAGCTGCGGCAGCTGCGCCTTGATCTGGTTGACCGTGGCGATGACGTTCGCGCCCGGCTGGCGCATCACGTTGAGCACGATGGCCGGAACATGATTGAACCAGGCGCCCCGCTCCACGTCCTGGGCGGCCTGGGTGACCCTCGCGACGTCGCGCATGAACACGGGAGCGCCGTTCTGGTAGGCAATCACCGTGCTCAGATAATCCTTGGGATCCTGGATTTGATCGTTCGCATTGATCGTGTAGTCGAGCTCCGGCCCATCGAAGTTGCCCTTCGGCTGGCTCACGTTGATGTTCGCCAGGAGCGTGCGGATATCATCGACGTTGAGGCCGTATCCCGCGAGTTTCTGCGGATCGACCTCGACGCGAACGGCCGGTATGTTGCCCCCCGACGGGGTGACGAGTCCCACGCCCGGCACTTCGGAGATCTTCGAGGCGAGCCGGTTATTGGCGATGTCCTGCAGCTGGGTCAGCGACATCGAGTCGGAGGTGACCGCGAGCGTCAGGATCGGCTGATCGGCCGGATTGATCTTCGCGTAGACCGGAGGCGCCGGCAAACCCGTCGGCAACAGGCTGTTGGCGGCATTGATGGCTTGCTGGACGTTTTGCTCCGCGATGTCGAGATTCAGCGCCAGATTGAATTGCAGGGTGATGACCGATGCGCCCGCAGAGCTGGTGGAGGTCATCTGGGTGAGACTTGGAATCTCCCCGAGCTGCACCTCGAGCGGTGCGGTGACGGTGGTCGCCATCACCTGGGGACTTGCGCCGGGATAAAAGGTCTGCACCTGGATGGTCGGGTAATCGACATCCGGGAGCGAGGAGACCGGCAGAAATTTCACCGCGACGAGTCCCACCAGCACCAGCGCGATCATCAGCAGCGACGTCGCCACCGGTCTCAATATGAACAGGCGGGAGAAATTCATGTCGCGAGCGCCAAGTGGGTCCGTCGCTCAGCCCGTGGCGCCGGTGCCGGCCCCTTGCGCGGATGCGGCCGGCGCGGCCGCACCCCGGGCGGAAGATTTCCTTCTGGCCTTGGATCCCGGTGGTGACCCCGGTGCGGCCGTCGAGCCGGAGGGCGCAGCTCCCGCCGCAGCCGCCGTGGCGACGCTGATTTTGGCACCGTCGCTCAGGCGATCGGTGCCGTCCACCACGACCGTGTCGCCCACGGACAAGCCCGACAGGATGGCGGTATGGGTGCCATCGCTCGGCCCGAGAGCGACCTTGCGCACGGACACGGTGTCGTCGGAGTTGACCAGATACACGTAGTCTCCGGGCGCGCCGCTCAGCACCGCGGGCGTGGGCACGAGCACCGCCTGGCTCAGTGTGTCGACCAGGATCTTGATATTGACGAATTCATTCGGAAACAGCGCCTCGTCCTCATTGGCGAATTCCGCGCGCAGCGTCACCGTGCCGGTGCTGGTCGCCATTTGGTTGTTGAGCGCGTAGAGCGTGCCGGTCGCGATCACCTGGCTGTTGTCGCTCGTATAGGCGGTGACCGGCAGCTTCGCCCCGGCATTGAAACGCTCGGCCACCTTGGCGAGATCGTTCTGGGCGACGGTGAATTGCACCGTCGTCGGCTTCAACGTGGTGATGACCACGATGCCCGTCGAGCTCGAGGCGGTGACGTAATTGCCCGGATCGACCAGCCGCAATCCAACCCGCCCGGCGACCGGTGCGGTGATGTGGCAGTAGATCAGATCGAGCTTGTACTGGGCGATGTTCGCTTCATCGGACTTCACCTGGGACTCTTCCTGCTTGACGGTAAACTCCTGATCGCTCACCGTCTGTTCGGCGATCGCTTTTTGAGCGCGCAGCTCGTGATAACGGGCCAGGTCCGAGCGTGCCTGGTCGAGCGATGCCTGGTCCTTCAACAGCGCGGCTTGTCCCTGCTGCAGGTCGATCTCGTATTGACGCGGGTCGATTTGGGCCAGGAACTGGCCCTTCTTTACGTCCTGGCCCTCCTTGTATCCGACTTCGGTGAGATAGCCGCTGAGCTGGGGCAACACCGTCACCGTCGCGACCGGCGACACGGTGCCGAGCTCGGACAGCGTTTCCGGCATGTCGCCCCGAGCCGCTTTTGCGACCCTGACCACCTGCGGTGGCGCTGCGCGGACGGGCTTCTTGCGCTCCAACAGTCGAATCACCACGAATATGACGAGGACCGCGACCACCGCTGCGACGATCCATCGAGTGCGGTGGCTCCCCTTGGCCGGGGGGGCTTCCTGCGTTTCGCTCATACGACTCCAACTGCTAAATTGCTTGAACCGTTACCCCGCCAGCGCCAGGAAGACCGCAGCGACGAAACGGTAATTTGAGACGATTCGTGCAAGAACGTTCCACGACGAACGCGCCTGGCCGGGATATCCACAGGAACGCCCTGGAAGTGTACAGCACCTCGCGCCCGGGTTTCAGCCGGGGCGCAGCGCTCCGGAACCATCGCCGCCAACGCCAGTCCACCGTGAGGGGGCCCTGCAATACTAGCCAAATCAGCCATGGATGAGTCGAACCGGTGGGGATCTTTACAGTACTTGACGCTGCTCCTCGTGATGATGGCGCATGTGGCGTTGCTGGCCTGGCTGATGATGGCGTTGCGCGTTCGGGAGGGCTCCGCCGTCTCATCCGAAGCGGTTCAATTGGTGTTCCTCGCGCCGCAAAGCGCGCCTAAAATCCCCGTCGACCGCATGCAACCGCGGCGTGTGCAAAACCGTCTCCTGATGGCGAACCCGCCCCCTTTGCTCGAAGGGGTTTCATCGTCGATGTCGGCGCCTGCATCCCCCTCCGGATCGCGTGACGGCGGATCGGGTGTCGATTGGGCGGCGGAAGCGCGGCGCGCATTGCAGGCGTTCGAAATACGCAGCCGTGAGCCTGCCGGCAACCACTCCGTCTCGAGAAGCTCGCCCGCCGAACAACCCTGGTGGCCGGCGCACCGCCCCCGCGACCGGGTCAAGACTGCGGACGGCAATTGGATCGTCTGGATCAATTCGAGCTGCTATGAGGTGGCCACGTCCTTGCCTTCCGCGAGAGGATCAGGGCGGGAGCCGCTCACCATCTGCCCGAAACGAACCGACGCACCCGACGCCGGCCCGCCCGCGCCGGCGCGCTAGCCGGGGCGCCGCGAAACGCTGGGCGGCATTCTGGGCCGCGCGGCGTCCGTGCCGCGCCCAGCGGCGTCCGTGCCGCGCCCAAGCCCCGTCAGGACAATCGCAAAGTCCCCGCCGGCCTTCACATTGCTCAACGGCCTTCACATCGCTCAAAATTTGTAACCGAACGAGCCTCCGATCACCCGCGGACGAAGCGGCGTCTGCTCGACGATGAATTGATCGGTGCTGATGAAGGTACTCGCGTTCGAATTTGCGAGGTTCTCGCCATACAAGTTCACCCACCAAGCATCCTTGGCAACACCGATCGAGGCATTGAAGGTCGAGTACGGGGGAATCTCGAACCGCCCCCTCGAGGTGTTGATCGCGCCACCCGGTAGGATCGTGGGATTCGACCCTGCCTGAGTAAAGGAGTGGCCCGTGTGCGTAAAGCCGACTTGTAGGAAAGGCGTATATTCGGCGATGGTCCACTCGTAGCGGCCGCGGGCGCTCATCTGGATCGGCGGTGCATCCGCGCTGGGGGCGCCGGTCGGGCCGAAGGGATTCGTGACCGAATTGCAGGAGCCGGTGTAGAACGAGCCGCCGCAGACCGTCGTGATCGGCTTGCCGAAATTCGCGCTCAGCGGATTGTTGTCGATGAGCTGCGGCGAATTGGTCTGCACGCTCTGGTTCCACGAAGCCGCATATTGCAGCGTGAGACCGCTCGTGACCCGGCCCACCAACGAGGTTTCGATGCCCTTGATGCGGAAATTCTGGCCGTTGGTGTCGTAGAACAGGTTGCCAACCACGCCGGGGTTGAAGAACTCGATCTGGACGTTGTCCCAGTTCTCGCGGTACACGGCTCCGTTCCACTGCAGGCGATGATCGAAGAATTCCGTCTTCCAGCCGATCTCATTGTTCGTCAGGTTGTCGGATGAGTAGGAGCGTGGGATCAGGTATTGCGCGACTTGATCCGTGCCGAAGGCATGCTGAGCCTCGCCGTTTTGATTGAAGCCGCCCGGGCGAAAGCCCTGCGAGAAAGTGTAATAGACCATGATGTCCGGCGTGATGTGCCAGGTGAGGTTGCCGCGGCTCTTGAAGCCCGATTCTGTATCCCGAAGATTGTCGGCATTGAGGTTGTAACTATAGGCGAGATTGTGGCAACCGCTTGGCGACACGCCCGCCTCGAAGCAGTCAAAGCTCGAGAGCACGCTTCCTTGCATGGCGTTTTGAAACAGAAAATGGCGCGTACCGAGGGTCAGTGTCAGCACCTTCGGAATGATGTCGAAATCGCCGGAGGCGAAGAACGCCGTCTGTTTGGTTTGGCGGTACTGGTCCTGGTAGAAAGAAGTGTTGTCGCCCTGCACACCCGGATTTTGCACGTAAGTACCGGGGAATGTGCCGACGTTCGACAGGCAGCCCGTATTGCCCGCTCCACTATTGGAGGTGCACGGCGGCAGGGACTTGTACATCCAGGCGGTCTGATCGTACAGCTTGTTGTCTTCGTAAAAGGCACCGACGATGCCGCGCAAGCGCCAATCGTCCGGCGTGCTAAAGCGCAATTCGTGCTGCTCGTGCTCGTTCTGCTCGGTCGAGTGCCAGATTGCACTGGGCGAAAAGCATTTTGACGGCAGGCCCTGCGACGGCCCGTAGCACTGGTAGTAATCGGCGTAGAAGCCGCGTGCGTAATTCGTATAGTCGCCCTGCTGTTCGACGTGCCGGTCGAGGTAGCCGCCGGTGTAAACGACTTTGATGGCGCCGAGCCTGCCGTTCACCGTCCACGCGGTGCTCTCGAACCGATCCTTATCATATCCAGGGTTGAACAGCGTGACTTGAAGCGGCTGCAGCGGCGCGCCATCCGAGGCGTTCGGCTGCTGATAGAAGACGCCCTGGGTGGTGAGGTCCTGGTATGACTGACTGAGCAGCACGTTCCAGTCCTCGTTGAACTTGTACAGCGCCTCGACGCGTATTCCCTGATAGTCGGCGGGGTTGATGTCGTTGCCGACGAGATTGTTGTTGTTGAGGACCGGACTGCCCGGAGGTACCTGGCAGGGAGGCGCGCCAACCGCGTTGCACCCGGTCGGATACCCGCCATAGCCTTCGACCGCGATTCCGAGGTCGGTGTTCTTGCGAGTGAACGTCGCCGGTACGTTATCGATGTAGCCACCGCGGTGATCCTCATAGATCACCCCGCGCACGGCAAACACATCTTCAATCAGCGGGACGTTCAACACCGCCGTCACATCGCTATTCGGATCGCCGCCCGCGGTCGCACTGTAGCCCGCTTTCACGTTTCCCTCGGTTACGTCGAGCTTGGGCTCGTTGGTGATGTAACGGATCACCCCCGCCTCGGCACCGGCACCGAACAGCGTGCCCTGCGGACCCTCAAGAACCTCGATGCGGTTGAGATCCGCGGCGTAAATGTCGAGATTGCGATTCGGAAGCTGAGCGGATTGGTTGTCCAGGTAGATCGCGACATTCGGCCATAAGCCTGTGGAGCCGCTGCCCTGGCTGGCTTGCGAGCCGGCGGAGAGGCCGCGCATGAACACCTCGTTCTGGCCGGGTCCATTGCTCGCGCTGGTCACGTTCGGCAGATACTTGATGTAATCGTCGAATGTCTGGATGTTGAGCTGCTGCAGCGTCTGTCCGGTGAACGCCTGCATCGAGATGGGCACGTCCTGAATGCTCTCCGTGCGGCGCTGCGCGGTCACCGTGATCTCCTGCAGGCTGTCGCTGCTTGCGCTCGGTGCCGCCGCAGCGTCCGGTCCGTCGGCCGGCGACGCCAGCGCACACGCGCCGAACGACACGCCTCCCAGAATGGTTGCTATCGCTGTTGAAAGCTTCGAATTCATTGCTGCATCCCCTCTCTATAATTTGGACAACTTGTCACGTCGCCGGCAGCTCTACCCAACTGCCCTAGAATATCCATCGTCAGCGCTGTGCGCTCCCCCAATTCGCCGCCGCGTAGAACGGCGCATCCTCAGCGGGCAGCATGCCCCGGCCCAGAATGTGATCCGCGGCCTTCTCCGCGAGCATGATGGTCGGGGCGTTCAGATTACCGGTGGTCACCGACGGCATGATGGACGAATCCACCACTCGCAGCCGCTCCAATCCACGCACCCGGGCCTCAGGATCCACCACCGCCGACGGATCCGCTTCATCTCCCATCTTGCAGGAGCATGAGGGATGATAGGCGCTCTCGACCTTCGCTCGAATGAAAGCATCGATTTGATCGTCCGATTGCACGTCCGCCCCGGGTTGAATCTCGCGGCCGCGATAGCGGTCGAAGGCCGGCTGCGCGAAGATCTCCCGGGTCAATCGCACGCACGCCCGCATCTCGGTCCAATCGTCCGGATGACCGAGGTAATTGAACAGGATGCGGGGCTTGTCCTGCGGCCGGGCGGAGGCAAGCCGCACCCAGCCCCGGCTCTTGGAGCGCATCGGACCGACATGCGCCTGGAAGCCGTGCTCCTGCGCGAGCGTGGAGCCGTCGTAGGCCACCGCCATGGGCAGAAAGTGATACTGAATGTCGGGATACGCGATCCCGGCGCGGCTGCGGATGAAGCCGCAGCTCTCGAAGTGATTCGTCGCTCCAAGGCCATCCTTGAACATCAGCCAGCGTGCGCCGATCAGCGCACGGCTTCTCCAGTTGATCGAGGAGTAGAGCGTGATCGGCTGCTTGCAAGCGACCTGGAAATAAAATTCCAGATGATCCTGCAGATTCTCACCGACCCCGGGAAGCTCCTGCACCACGTCGATGCCGAGCGCTCGCAGCTCCTGCGCCGGTCCGACCCCGGACAGCTTCAGCAATTGCGGGGAGTTGATCGGGCCGCCCGACAGAATGACTTCCTGTGCGGCGCTCACACGATGAATCACTCCGCCGCGGCTGTATTCGACGCCGGTTGCACGCCGCCCCTCGAACAGCACGCGCGTCGCGAGCGCGTGCATGAGCACCTTCACGTTGGAACGGGCCATGGCGGGCTTCAGATAGGCCCGGGCCGCGCTCCAGCGCCGGCCCTCGCCCACGGTCATGTCCATGCGGCCGAAGCCCTCCTGCTGGAAGCCGTTCACGTCGCTGGTTTGGGGGTAACCCGCCTGCGCACTCGCGGCAAGCCAGGCGGCGTGCAGCGGGTTGGTCATCCGGCCGTAGCTCGTCTTGAGCTTCCCGGTACCGCCCCGGTATTCGTTGCCGCCCTCCTCACGGCTTTCGGCACGCTTGAAATAGGGCAGCACGTCGCGGTACGACCAGCCGTGCGCGCCCTCGGAGGCCCAGCGCTCGAAATCCATCGGATTGCCGCGGATGTACACAAGGCCGTTGATCGAGGAAGACCCGCCGAGCACCTTGCCCCGAGGCGTATGCATGCGTCTTCCGTCCAGGTTCGGTTCAGGCTCGGTATGGTAGAACCAGTTGTACTTCGGCATGTTCATGGGAATGGACAGGGCGGAGGGCATCTGGATGTAGATCGACCCATCCGAACCGCCGTACTCGATCACCAGCACCCGCTGACGTCCGTCCGCGCTCAGCCGGTCGGCCAGCACACAGCCGGCGGATCCCGCCCCGACGATCACAAAATCGAAAATCTCATCGCCCAATCGCCTGGCTCCCGCGCCGCACTTCGCGCCGTCAGTATGGTGCGTCCACATCGCCCATGGCGACGTAGACGCTCTTCAGCCGCGTGTAATGCTCGATTGCCGCGCGCCCGTTCTCCCGACCGAGCCCCGACATTTTCACGCCACCGAACGGCAGCTCGATCGGCGTGACGTTGTAATGGTTGATCCAACAGGTTCCCGCCTCGAGCTTCGCGATCACGCGATGCGCGCGGGTCAGGTCGTTGGTGAACACACCGGCGGCAAGACCGAACTCCGTGGCGTTCGCGCGCTCGATGACTTGGAGCTCGTCTTCGAATTCGAGCACCGACATCACCGGTCCGAATATCTCCTCGCGCACGATGGTCATGTCGTCGCGGCATCCGTCGAAGACGGCCGGCGCGACGAAATAGCCTTTGGCGAGATTGCCGGAGGTGACGCGGTTGCCGCCGATCAGCAGCCGCGCGCCTTCGGCGCGGCCCCGGGCGATATAGCTCAAAACCTTCTGCATGTGCTGCTCCGACACCAGGGCACCCACCTGTGTGGCGGGATCCATGGGGTCGCCGATGCGCATCGCGCCGACGCGCTTCACCAGGCGCTCGAGGAATTGAGCCTTGACTTTCGAATGCACGAATACCCGTGTGGCATTCGAGCACACCTGGCCGGAGGAGTAGAAGTTCGCCAGCAGCGCACCGGAAACCGCGTTGTCCAGCTTGGCGTCGTCGAACACGATCAGCGGCGATTTACCGCCGAGCTCCAGCGTCACGTTCTTGAGCGTTTGCGCCGAGTCGCTCATGACCGCCTTGCCGGTGCCCACCTCGCCGGTGAGCGACACCTTGCGGATGTCCGGATGCTGGGTGAGGAGCCGTCCGGTCTCGGCGAAGCCCTGCACCACCTGGAAAATGCCGGCCGGTAGACCGGCCTCCAGAAAGATCTCTTCGAGTTTCACTGCGGTGAGCGGCGTGAGCTCCGCCGGCTTGAAGACCATCGCGTTGCCGCAGGCGAGCGCCGGCGCAGCCTTCCAGCAGGCGATCTGCAACGGGTAGTTCCACGCGCCGATGCCGGCAACGATTCCCAGAGGCTCCCTGCGGGTGTAGCCGAACGCCTGGGGTCCGAGATCGAGGTGCTCACCGGCGAGCGACTGCGCGAGGCTCGCGAAATACTCCAAACACTCCGCCCCCGAGATCACATCGACCACCAGCGTCTCTTGAATGGGCTTGCCCGTGTCCCGAGTCTCGAGCTCGGCGAGTGGTTGATTGCGCGAGCGCAGAAGCTGGGCGGCCCTGCGCAGCACTCGCGCGCGCTCCGCTCCCGGGAGAGCCGCCCACTGCGGCTGCGCGCGCTGCGCAGCGCGCACCGCCGCGTTCACCTCGTCGGGACCCGCCACGTTCACGTAGCCCAGCACCTCGCCGTTGGCCGGATTGATGGAGGCAAAACGCTCACCGGCGGTAAAATGGAGGGTCCGCGCGCGGGGCGTTCCGGCGGCCCGCTCCTGTTCGGACTGGGCGCGAAGTTCGGACGCGGCACGCAACCCCTGCAGGCGCCGGTCGACGAACTCCGTCAACAGGGCGCGCGCGCTGGCGCTGTCCGCCTCGCGCCAGCCGGACAAGGCGGCGCGCAGCCAGACACCGTCGATCATCGAGGCGATCATGGCCGCGAGGCTCTGCGCCTCGTCGGCCGGCACGAGCTTATTGAGCGCGCTTCTCAACGTGGTGAGGGTACGGCGCTGGTACACGGACTGCACGCGCCGCAGGCTTTTGACCTGCAGCACCTGACCCCAGAAGGCAAGCCACGCCGTTCCCGTGCGCTGGTCGAACTCCTCGGGCGCGAGGTTCGCGTCGATCACCGCCTGGATCCGGGCGCGGGGGGTGCTGATCTGGCGCAGGCGCGAGCGGGCATGATCGCTGACGCGTCGCGCGAGCGAGCGGAATGCCGCATCCAGGAGCCCGTCCTTGTCGCCGAAGTAATGGGCGACCAATCCCGGCGAGACGCCCGCGCGGCTCGCGATCTGCGCAAGCGTGGTGCCCACGTAGCCGAGTTCCGCTAGGCTATCGATGGTAACTTCGATGAGCTGACCGCGGCGGGTCTCCTCGATGGGCTCTCCCAACGACTCCGTCGAGGTGGTTGATTGGCGGTTCAACGTAGCGTCTCCCGAACTCCAAATGCTCATCTCTGGACGGCTGCGCCGGCTTCTGATTAAGATTGGAACCCCGACAATTATACTTTTAATTCAAGCTACTAGGGATACAAGGTGATCGCCGATATCATATCGTTAAACGGTCATTCAAACCTGTTCCCGTCGACGCCATCATGCCGCCGCGGTCACCCTAGGGTCAAGCGCGCGTGGCAGGCAGGCATCGGCGCCCTCCTGCTCGCCACCGCCGGGGCGCAGGCCGCGGGCGAACAAGCCGCCCCAGCCACCGCCACCGCCACCGCCACCGCCACCGCAGATCCGCCGAGCTGCCGCACGGTGCGTTTTTCCGACGTGGGATGGACCGACGTGACCTCGACCACCGCGCTCGCCGCAGAGCTGCTGCGCGACATCGGCTACTCGCCCACCATCACGGTGCTTTCCGTGCCGGTGACGTTCGCGTCGATCAAGAACAACGACATCGATGTCTTTCTGGGCAACTGGATGCCCGCCCAGGTTGCCGATCGGGCGCCTTACGATGCCGACGGCTCGGTGGTCGTCGTTCGGCCGAACCTTCTGGGCGCGAAGTACACCCTGGCCGTGCCTTCCTATACCGAGGCACTGGGCCTCAAGGATTTCAGCGACATTCATCGGTTCGCCGCGCAGCTGAACGACTCCATCTACGGCATCGAGCCTGGTAATGACGGCAACCGCCTGGTCCTCAGTATGATCAAGGACAACCAATTCGGGCTCGGGGGCTTCAAGCTGGTCGAGTCGAGCGAGCAAGGCGAGCTGGCGCAGGTCGAGCGCGCGGTTCGTAACAAGGAGCCCATCGTCTTTCTCGCCTGGGAGCCTCATCCGATGAACATGCGCTTCGACCTCAAATATCTGACCGGCGGCGATGCGGTGTTCGGTCCGAACTTCGGCGGCGCGACGATCTACACCGTGACGCGCAAGGGCTACAGCGCGCAATGCCCGAACATGGGCCGCCTGCTCGCGAATTTATCCTTCTCGCTGCGCGGCGAGAGCGAGATGATGGCCGGCATCCTGGATCGCCACGAGCAGCCCGAGGCGGCGGCGGCGCAATGGCTCAAGTCGCATGAAACCGTCGTCAAAACCTGGCTCGAGGGGGTGCGCACGTTCGACGGCCGCCCGGCCTATAGTGCACTCGCCCAGGTATCGAGCACGCACGCAGGCGGATTGGCGCAGTGGATCGTCAGCCACAAGATTCCCGTGGGCGACGCCATGACGGTGGCCATCGATACCATCAAAGCCCATGGCACCCTTCTGTTCGACGGGATCTCCTTCGTCATCAAGGGCACGGTCGATGCCGTGACGGGCGCGTTGCGCGCCCTCCCCTCGATTTTGCTCATCGTCGCCGTCGGTGCGCTCGCCTGGATTTTGCGGCGTTCATGGTCGCTCGCAGCGTTCGTCGTGCTCGCATTGACCTTCATCTTGAACCAGGGGTATTGGGATGCGACGCTCGAGACGCTGGCGCTGGTGCTGGTGGCCACGGTCGTCTCCGCCCTGATCGGGGTGCCGTTGGGAATTGCCGCCGCCCACCGGCCGCGCGTGTTCGAGGCCATGCGGCCGGTGCTCGATCTCATGCAGACGCTGCCCACCTTCGTCTATCTCATCCCGACCTTGGTCCTGTTTGGACTCGGCGTCGTTCCGGGACTCATTTCCACGGTGATATTCGCCTTGCCGGCGCCGATCCGGCTCACCCATCTCGGCATCTCCTCCGTGCCGCGGCCGCTGATCGAGGCCGGCGAGGCCTTCGGCGCCACCCCGCTGCAGCTTCTCTGGAAGGTCGAGTTGCCGAGCGCCGCGGGTACCATCGTCGCCGGCATCACCCAATGCATCATGCTGAGCCTGTCGATGGTCGTGATCGCAGCCCTGGTGGGCGCCGGCGGGCTGGGAGTCCCCGTGGTGCGGGCGCTGAACTCGGTACAGATTGGCATGGGTTTCGAGGCGGGCTTCACCATCGTGCTGCTCGCCATCATCTTGGACCGAATCAGCCGGCCGAAAGATCGCGAGGTATCCCGATGAGCGCCGCAGTCGAGTTCCAGAATGTCGATATCCTGTTTGCGCGTCAGCCCGGCCGCGCGGGCCGTACCGCCATCCGCCAGGCCCTCGCTGCATTGGACGCCGGCGGCACCCGCTCGGACATTCAGACGAAGTTCGGGGTCATCGTCGGTGTCGCCGATGCCAACTTGACCGTGGCGCAAGGCGAGATCTCGGTGCTCATGGGACTGTCCGGCTCCGGCAAATCGACCCTGTTGCGCGCCGCCAACGGCCTCAATCCGGTCACCCGGGGTCATGTGCGGGTTCGCAGCGGCGAATCGGACGTGGATGTCGCCACCTGCGATACCAGGGAGCTGCGGCAGGTCCGCCGCGAGCGGGTGGCCATGGTATTTCAGCAGTTCGGGCTTTTGCCGTGGCGCACGGTCCGGGAGAACGTCGGCCTCGGGCTCGAGCTGCGCGGCGAGAGCGCCGCCGCACGCACGCCGGTGGTGGACGAGAAGCTCGAGCTCGTGGGCCTGTCGCAATGGGCGGACCGCTACGTGAGCGAGCTGTCGGGCGGGATGCAGCAGCGCGTCGGGCTCGCCCGAGCCTTCGCCACCGATGCCGACATCCTGTTGATGGACGAGCCGTTCTCGGCGCTGGATCCCTTGATACGCGGCAAGCTTCAGGGCGAGCTGCTCGCGCTTCAGGAGCGGGTCAAGAAGACCATTCTCTTCGTCAGTCACGACATGGATGAGGCGCTGCGCCTCGGCGACCGCATCTCGATACTGCAAAACGGCCGCATCATCCAGACCGGCACCGCGGAAGACATCGTGCTCGCGCCGGCGGATGATTATGTGGCGGAGTTCGTTCGACACATGAATCCGCTCGATGTGCTGACAGGTGCCATGATCATGTGCGAGCGTGAACGCATGCCGACCGAGGACGGAGTTCTGTGGCTCGACCCGGCTCGCCGCTACCGGCTGTCGTTGAATTCCGAACAACAGCCGCTCGGCCTGCACTTTGACGGCAGCCCGCATGATCTGCGTCACATCGCCGACGATTCGGCCGGCGAGGCGGCGCTGGCCGACACTCAGGAGGGGCTCGCCGTGGTGCCCGCCTCATTCTCGCTCCAGACCATCATCCGCCTGCGCCAGAGGACCGGACATCCCGTACTGATCTGCGAAGGCGGCAGAATCGTCGGGGTCTGCGGCGAGACCGAGATAATCCGGGCGCTCGCCGGCAGTCGGCACTGAATACCGAAGGGGCCGACCCCGGTGGAGTTGATTGAGAGGCGCTTAAATATTATCATCGAGATAATATAAAGCACCGGATGCCGCCAAAGGCTCCATTGACCCCCCAGGAGTTGCCATGAATCACGACGTCATCATTTCCTGCGCAGTGACGGGAGACGACACCAAGGTCAAGAAGAGCCCGCATTGCGCCATCACCCCCGCAGAGATAGCCGCGACCGCCATCGAGGCGGCCAAGGCAGGCGCCGCGATCGTCCACATCCATGTCCGCGACCCGGAGACGGGCAACTTCAGCATGGACACCCGTCATTACCGGGAGGTGGTGAAGCGCATCCGCGAGAGCAAGGTCGATGTCATCGTGAATCTCACCTGCGGCATGGGCGGGTACATCGTCATCGGCGAGAACGGCCTCAAGGATACGCCTGCTCCCGGGAGCGACTTCTGCACGCAGGAGGATCGCATGCGCCACATCATCGACCTCGCCCAGGAGGGGCTGTACAAGCCCGACATCGCGACCCTCGACTGCGGGAGCCTGAACTTCGGCGACGGCAACCGCGCCTATATTTCGACGCCGAATTATCTGCGTCAGGGCGCCGCCATCGCCCGTGACCTCAAGGTGAAGCCCGAGCTCGAAGTGTTCGATACGGGAAATTTGTGGTTCGTCAAGCAGATGGTCAAAGAAGGTCTTCTCGACAACCCCGCACTCATCCAGCTGTGCATGGGAATTGCCTACGGCGTGCCGGCCGATACCGGACACCTTCTCGCCATGGTCAACGCGCTGCCGGAGAACTGCAACTGGGGCAGCTTCGCCATCAGCCGCATGCAAATGCCCTGGGTGGCGCAGTCCATCCTGCTGGGCGGCAACGTTCGCGTCGGACTCGAGGACAATCTGTACCTGAGCAAAGGGGTCTACGCCAGCAACGCGCAGCTGGTCGAGAAGGCCCGCACCATCATCGAGGCCATGGGCGCGCGAATTTTGACCGCCGCAGAAGCCCGCGACCGCTTGAAGCTCTATTGAGCGGCGCCCCGGTGACCGAGCTCCCTGCGTTTCGAGCGACACTCGAGCCCGACTGGATCGACTACAACGGTCATCTGCGCGATGCCTATTACGTGGTCGCGCTGAGCTGCGCCGTCGATGAGGTCATGGACCATCTCGGCCTCGATGCCGCCTACCGGGATCGGACGCATTGCACGCTCTTCACGCTGGAGCTGCACATCCGTTATCTGCATGAGATCAAGGCGACCGACGAGCTGCGCGTGGTGACCTCGGTGCTCGATTACGACTCGAAACGCATTTACGCGGCCTGTGATTTCCTTTGTCCGCGCATTGCCGAATCGGCGGCGGTGGCCGATCTGATGCTGATGCACGTGCACCAGGGGGAGAAAGCCGCGGGCGCTGCCTTCCCTGCCGAGATCGCGGCGCGGCTCGAAAGCCTGAAAGTCCCCGCCGGCGAGGCCGCCTCGCGCAAGTTCCTCTCGCGCAAGATAGAGATCAAGCGGCGGTGAGTCGCATGCAGGCAGGCGACATCCACCGGTTGATCGCGCCGCGCAGCATCGCACTCATCGGCGCCACGGCGTGGACCGACGCGGTGGCGGCAGGCAATGTCGCAGTCGGCTTCCGCGGCAAGATATGGCGGGTCCATCCCAGCAAACCCTGCACCTCGACGACCACGTTTTATCGCTCCGTCGCCGAGCTGCCCGAGGCGCCGGATGCCGCATTCGTCGCAGTGCCGAATCACGAGGCCCCCGCGGTCGCCGGGGCGCTCGCCGCGCGTGGTGCGGGCGGCTTCGTGTGCTTTACCTCCGGTTTCTCGGAGCTCGGCACCGAGGTGGGCCGCCAGCTCACCCGCGAGCTCCTCGCCCAAGCCGGCGAGCTGCCGTTCTTCGGTCCAAATTGCTATGGCTTCGTGAACTTCTTCGACCGTGCCGCCATGCTGCCCGATCAGGTGGTCGGCTCCCCGATCGAGCGCGGCGTGGCGATCATCTGCCAGAGCGGCACCATCGCGCTGACACTGAGCTTCAACGAGCGATCCGTGCCGATCGGGTACCTTTTTTCCGTGGGCAATCAAACGCGGCTCGCGGTCGAGGATCTCATCGAGAATCTGAGCGAGGATCCGCGCGTCACCGCTTTCGGCCTGTATCTGGAGGGCATCCAGGATACGGAGCGCTTCGCGCGGGCGGCCGACAAGGCGCGCCTCGCGGGCAAGCCCATTGCGGTGATCAAGTCCGGCCGCACGGCGGCTGCGGCGCGCACGGCACACAGCCACACAGGCGCGCTCGCCGGCGCGGATGGCGTATTCGATGCCTTCTGCCGCCAGGCAGGGGTCGCCCGCTGCGACACGTTGGGCACGCTGTGCGAGACGTTGAAGGTGTTCCATTCCGGCGGTGCGCTCGCGGGCCGCAAGGTGCTCATCATGGGCGCCTCCGGCGGCGACATGGCCATGACGGCCGACGTCGCGCGCACCTTGGACCTCAATTTCGCCCCGGTTCCGCCAGGCGCGGCTGCCAAGCTGCAGGAGCTATTGACCGACCGGGTGACGGTCGCGAACCCGTTCGATATTCACACCTACCTCTGGTTCGATCCACCGGCTCTCGGGCGGGTGTTCTCCACCGCCATGCGCGCGGGTTACGACGCCGTGGCCTTCATGCTGGACTTCCCGCCGGAGGGCAAGGCAGACGCATCGTCGTTCGACGCGGCGATCGCCGCCTACATTCAAGCCGCCCGCGGCTCGCCCTCCCGGGTCGCCCTGATCGCATCGCTGCCCGAGACCCTTGGCGAGCGCGTGCGCAGGCATTGCCTGGAGGGAGGCATCGTTCCACTCCAGGGTCAGCGCGAAGCACTCGAAGCGCTGGCCGCGGCTGGAGCCGTGGGCACGGCGTGGCGCACCGGACCCGGCGTGGAGCTGCGTATCCCGCGGCCGCTTGCGCCGCCGGCGGAGGTGCAGAGTCTGAGCGAGGCCGACGCCAAGAGGGCGCTCGAGCAATTTGGCATCGCGGTTCCACGCTCGAGGCTGGTGCCTGCAGCGCAGGCCGCCGCGAGCGCCGCGTCGATGGGTTTCCCGGTGGTGATCAAGGCGGTCGGCGGACACCTCGAGCACAAGACCGAGGTGGGCGGCGTCGTGCTCAATGTGCGCAGCGCGAGCGAGGCCGGGGATGCGGCGCATAGGCTCAGCGCGCTCTCCGAGACGTTGCTGGTCGAGGAAATGATTGTGGACGGCGTTGCGGAGATCCTCGTCGGGCTGATCGTGGACCCGCAGTTCGGCCAGGTGCTCGTATTGGGCTCCGGTGGCGTGCTCACGGAGCTGCTGGCGGATTCAGTGACGCTGCTGCCGCCGTTCACGCGATCCTCGATCGAGTCGGCGCTCGCCTCGCTCAAGCTCGGCAAGCTGCTGCACGGTTACCGCGGAAAGCCGGCGGGGGACGTCGCGGCGCTGATCGACACCGTTCTCAACGTGACGCGATATGCCGCCGAACATTTGGACACGCTCTGTGAAATCGACGTGAATCCCGTCATCGTGCGGCCGGCCGGCAAGGGAGCGGTCGCCGTCGATGCACTGATCCGCCTCAAGAAAACCGCTCAAACCTGAAGGGGTCGCCCATGTCCGAAGGTGTCAAACTCGTCCAAGACGGCAATATCCTCACCGTCACCATCGATCGGCCGAAAGCGAATGCGATCGACCTTGCAACCAGCCGCGCGCTGAACCAAGCCTTCATCTCCTTTCGGGACGACGAATCGCTGCGCGTGGCCATCGTCACCGGGGCCGGCGATCGATTCTTTTCGCCCGGCTGGGACCTCAAGGCGGCGGCGGGGGGAGAGGAATCCGACGAGGATTGGGGCCCCAGCGGATTTGGCGGACTCAACTACCCGCGCAACCTCAACAAGCCCATCATCGCCGCGGTTAACGGCATCGCTTGCGGCGGGGGATTCGAAGTCGTCCTCGGCACCGACATCATCGTCATGGAGGAGCACGCCAAATTCGCGCTTCCCGAGATCAACGTCGGCGTGCTTGCGGATGCCGGCACCATCAAGCTGCGCCGGCGCATCCCCTATCACGTGGCCGTAGAATTCCTCATGACCGGCCGGTGGATGGATGCCGCCGAGGCGAAACACTGGGGTCTCGCCAATCACGTCGTGCCCAAAGGAGAGGGACTCGCCAAGGCCCGTGCGATCGCGCGTCAGCTTGCCGAGGGGCCTCCGCTGCTGTTTCCCGCCATCAAGCAACTGCTGCGCCATACCGAGATGGTGCCGGAGCACGAGGCCTTCGAGCTGCATGACTCGCTCGACATCGTGCAGCAAGTCATCCGCTCGGAGGATTTGAAGGAGGGCACCCGGGCGTTCACCGAGAAGCGCAAGCCCGTCTGGACCGGCCGCTGACGCAAGGCTCTAGCCAGCGGCAGGATTTCCGTCCATGCTGATCGCTCATGCACGTATTGTTGGTTGAAGATAACGTTGAGGTAAGCCTGATAACCGTTGAATATTTAACGGAATTGGGCCACCAAGCCACGGCCGTTGCGGCGGCGGAGCCAGCCCTGGTGCAGCTCGCTGAGCGGCGCTTTGACGCCGTCATGACCGATGTGAGCCTGCCTGGCATGTCCGGCATCGATCTCGCCCGGGAGCTGGTGAAACAGTACCCCAAGTTGCCGGTGGTAATTTCTTCCGGATACGGAGCTCTCGAGGTCCAACAGATTTTGGGGCAGCACCAGGCCAGCGTATTCCTGCTACCCAAACCTTACGACATGCCCACCCTGGAGCGCACGTTGAACGCGGCCGCCGAGTTCAGCCGCCGCTGACCCACCGCGGTCGAGTCAGGGAAGGCGCAGTTCCGGGCGCGTCGGTTGACTGGTCGACAGGCTTGCCGAACGGCTCGCCGAACGGCTTGCCGAACGGCTCGCCGACAAGCCTCCCAAGCTGCGATGCTCGCGTGAGTCGCCCGCGCACAGGGGGCAACGGCTCGGGGCCGCACCGATGGTTTCGCTGCGCAGATCCGTCAGCGCATGCGGATTGTGCTCGAATTGATCCACGTACGGGGTGTGCTGGCGGACGAGTTCCACCGCGAGCGCAAATGCGCTCGAGGGGTCGACGTCATCGTCGAAGAAAATCTCGTTGTGGATCGGGCAGGTTTGCAGCACGTGGGTCTGAAGTGCGATGTCGATCGCGATGGCTTGTTTGGGTTGCATTGGAAACATTCCCCTCTAGCTCAAAGCCCCTCTAGCTCAAAGGCTCAGTGCCTGCGCGGCCCCTTGATGGCCGCCCGCCCCCGCTTGTTGCTTCTCCAGGAGCGGGTCTTGGAGAGGCCTTCGGCACTGGGCGTGGACTCCATGAAGATTACGCGCAACGCACGATCCCAGGCTGCGGCTTGCGGCGCAGGTTCCGGCGGATCGTAAGGCGCCAGTGGCGGCTGCTCCGGACTTGGGCTCGGGGGGACGCTCTCGCCCCACCGCCGAGGCGGGTAGCTCATCGTGGCGTGACCGAATCTGTTCATCCAACCCTCCTAATCCGATGGCGCACTGCGCTCGAGACAGGATTATCGGGTCGACGGCTGCAGCCGTGGATCAGTCCCGCGCGGCACCGGCTGTAGGAATAGTCAGACGTGGCCTGAGCCGCTCAAAACGCCAAGTAAGGCCAGTCCCCCTCGAGAGCCGCGCCAAGTTCCCCGGCCATGGCGTTTGAACCGGCCGGATGCAGGGCAGGCCGCTCCTGCACACCGCCGCTGCCCGTCTCGAGGGCGAGGGCCTCAGCCAGCGACTTGATCTCGAACTGCGACCGCGACAAGCCCTCGGTGAAATCGGACGACCACGCCAGTGAGATGGCGTCATCCAGGAGGCGCGCCAACGAAGCCACGCGTGCCTCGAGTACTTTGAGCGCTTGAGGCCGGCCTTTGTTGATCATGGCGAGAAAGTTCGCCTGCAGACGATTGCCTGCATGGGTTGCGGCGCCGGCATCCTTTTGATATTCGGCATAGGGATGGCCCCTCAGCCGACCGGATACCACACGGGCGATACGCCAGCTGGCGCATGCGCTGCGATCGAGCAGAGATTCATTCGCCGCCCATTGACTTGACTCGAACGTGCGGGCGATCTCCCGCACCAGCAACGCTTCACTGCGCAGCCGTCGCAAACGTGCAACTTCTGGATCAATCATGGTGTTCCCCTTGGTCCTTTTGGTGCAATCCCGATTTCGGTACTGCATCACTATTCTCAAGGATTTCCAGTGAAAATGATGTAGGAAGAACGCCTATACCCGTGCAAGCGTTGACCGCGGAAGTTATGTCTCATTTTAGTAACGAAGCACCGAAATCGAGCGCGAGCCCAGGGGCTGTCGGTGGCGCCGGCGCCGCCGGGGCCCCGCACGCCGCGCACGAGGGCGCATTTGACATACGCCGAGTACTTGGACCTGGCGGCGCACCATGGGAGAGCACCGGTCGATGCCGGAGCCGGCTTGCGCCGTTGCTAGCCGCCGAGCGGCCGCAATAATGCCCGGGAGATTATGTGGCGTTGCACCTCGCTGGTACCGTCCCAAATGCGTTCGATGCGCGCGTCCCGCCAGATGCGCTCGAGCGGCAGATCGCTCATCAGTCCCATGCCACCATGGATCTGCAACGCTTCGTCGGCCACCATGGCCAGCATCTCCGTCGCCTTCACCTTCGCGATCGCCATATCCATGTCGGTAGCGGTCTTCTGATCGTTCTTGCACGCCGCCTCGAGCACCAGCAGCTCCGCAGCGCGCAGCTCGACCGCCATGTCCGCAAGCTTGAAGCTGACGCCTTGGAACTTGCCGATTTGTTGCCCGAACTGGACGCGGTCGACCGCCCATTGCTTGGCGAGTTCCAGCGCCCGATCGGCGCGGCCCAGGCAGGTCGCGGCGACCTGCAGCCGGGTGGCCCCGAGCCATTCGTTCGCCACGTCGAAGCCGCGATGCACTTCGCCGAGCACCGCGCTCTTGGGCACGCGGCAGTTGTCGAATTCCAGAATGCTGTTCTTGTAGCCCCGATGGGACACGTTCTTGTATCCGGGCAGCACCTTGAACCCCGGATGTCCCATATCGATCAGGAACGAGGTGATTTTTTTGCGGGTCCCGCGTGTGCCCGTCTCTTCGCCGGAGGCCGCGAACAGGATCACGAAGTCGGAGCGATCCGCATGACTGATGAAATGCTTGGTGCCGTTGATCACGAAGTCCCCGCCGGACTCCACCGCCGACGTCTTCATGCCGCGAAGGTCCGATCCTGCACCCGGCTCCGTCATCGCGAGGCACTCGACGCGTTCGCCCCGAACCGCAGGCAGAAGGTATCGCTCACGCTGATCGCCTCGGCACGCGAGCAGGATGTTGGAAGGCCGCCCGACGCAGGACCAATGCAGAGCGTAGTTGGCCCGGCCGAGCTCCTTTTCGTATAGCACCCAGGAAACCGTATCCAGGCCCGCCCCGCCCACCTCCGCCGGCATGTTGGCGGCATACAGTCCGGCGTCGATGGCCTTGGCCTTGAGCTCCCGATACAGATCCTCGCGCAGCTCACCCGTTTCCTCCACCTCTTTCTCGTGGGGATAGAGCTCGTTGACCACGAAATCGCGCGTGGTCTTGACGATCATCTGCTGTTCATCGTTCAAAGAGAAATCCATCGTCATTCCCCTTTAGGCATGGATTTTTTCCCGCGCCTGCGGCCGCGCCGCGCGGCGTTTCGGGGCGGCCCATTGCCGCCACAGATCGAGATGCAGCCGCAAATGCTCGATTTGCTTTTGCGCCGGCCAGTCGCGAGGGCTGGTGACCGCCCCGGCGGTCAAGCCGTTCATGCAAGTCACCAAGGAGCGCAGGACCTGATCCCGAACGGCGGCCGGCCGCGAGTTCCATTCAGGCCAATATTCGGCGAAGCAGCGCTCGAACAAGCGCATGTATTCCCGGTGCACCCACACATTCAGCCGTTTAAGCTTCGGATTGGCGGAGATTTGCCCCCAGAACGACAGCCAAAATGCAGACTCGGTGAAGCGCTGGGCATCGATGGCGATGGCCTCCGACAGGACACTCAGCAGATTCGCCTCGCCGCCGTCGCGCTCTCTCGTCAGCCGCTCCTCGATGCGCTTCAAGATCAGGCGCAGAGCCGCGAGAATGATGTCCTGTTTCGAGTCGTAGTAGTGGGCAACCATGCCGGTGGTGTAGCCCGCCGCCCGCGCGATGCGCGCAACGGTCGCCTGCTCGAAGCCGTGTTCTGCGACTACCTGGCAAGCCACCAGCGCGATCTCATCCCGGCGCTTGGCATGGTCGACGATCTTGGGCATGAGAGAGGTCAGCTCGTCGGGCTGCCGACCGCCTTGCCTGCCTGCGGCGGCACGGGCAGGGAAGCATGGGCCTTCACAATCGGGTCGAGCTTCGCCCGCAGTCCGGGATCGATGGCGGTGGCCTTTGCTTGCACCGTGTCGACGAACAGATGCATCTGTTCGCCGGTTGCGATCAATGCATCGTCACGCCTGCGATGGAGCCGGTGAAACACGTGCAGCCGCTTGTCGTCGAACGCGAGCACCTGGGTGGTCGCATATAACGGCTCACCCACCTTGGCCTCACCCAGGTGTTTGACGTGGCTTTCGACGGTGTAGTACATGCGCCCCGCTTTGCGGCTGGCGTCATCGATCCCCACCTGGCGGTAGAGGCTGTCCATGGCCTCGCCGAACACGTGGCCGTACCAAAAGTCGGACATGTGGCCGTTGTAGTCGATCCACTCCGGCCGCACCGTGGTCTCGTAACGCGGCAGGCTCCCTTCGGCCGCAGGCTTCGCACCGGCCTCCTTATAGAGCCGCTCTTCGAGCTTGCGCAGCGTCGAACCCGCACCGATGTCGAACTGGCGCAGCACCTGTTGAATGGCGACCAGGTAATTGTCGCGCAGCCGCTCGAGCTCCCGTATGGAGCGGCCCGCCGCCTGTTCCTGGGTGCCGACGACCATGCGATCGATCAGCTGCTCGGTGAGCTCCGGCGCCTCGAGCTTGGTCCACGGCCATTTCAGCGCCGGACCGAACTGATGCAGCATGTGCCGCATGCCGGTCTCGCCGCCCGCCAGGTGATAGATGAGGTTCATGCCCATCGCCGCCCATCGCAAGCCCGGGCCGTAAATGATTGACTCGTCGAGCTCGCCCGTGGTTGCGACGTCTTCGTTGACCATGTGCAATATCTCGCGCCACATGGCCTCCTGGAGCCGGTCGGTCAAATGGCCCGGAACCTCGCGCCGCACACGCAGCGCATGCATGCCGATGCGGGTGAAGAATTCTGCGGCGGCTTCGATGGTGGCGGGCGCCGTCTTCGCCCCGGGAACGAGCTCGACCAGCGGCAGAAGGTATACGGGATTGAACGGATGAGCGACGCAGAAGCGCTCGGGTGCGACCATGTCGCGCTGCAGATCGGTGGGGGTCAAACCCGACGTGCTCGATGCGATGATGACATCCGCGCCGGCGTGCCGGCTGACCTCGGCCAGCATGCGCTGCTTGAGCGGCAGCTGCTCGGGGATGTTCTCCTGGATGAAGTCCGAGGCTTTCGCCATCTCGCGCAGGTCGGTGGTGAAGGACAGCCTGCCCTTGGGCGGGAGCGGCGCGAAAGTGAGGCGGGCCAGCGCGGGTTCGGCGTTCTGCACCGCGCCGCGGATCCACTCCTCCATCTCGGGCTTCACGTCCGCCGCGATCACGTCGATGCCGAAATGCATCGCCCGTGCGGCCCACCCTCCGCCGATGACGCCTGTTCCCAATAAACCGAGTGTTTTTACCGTGCGCATGTATCCGACTCCCCGCTCGCGTGCGGCTTTATAATATCCTCACTATAATATAAAAACCAGGCGGCGGGTGCGCACGGACGGCGCGACCGTCGGCGGTCCCGCTTCGGGCTAGCGGGAGGCTTTCAACGCAGAATCTCTGCGATGGGCGGCGCCGCGCGCGGAACCTCGGCATGATAGTCCCTGCCCACCAGGGCGGCCACGGTGGCTGCGATTTGCGCCTGCACCAGCACGGGGCCGTTCCGGCGCTCGCCGAGCGCCGGGGTGTCGGGTCCGATCACGGCGACCCAGATGTTCTCGGACCCCTTCTCCTCGACCCCATGCTCCTTCCACTCGGTCAGCCCGCTGCCGCGGCCGTGATCGGTGGTGATGATGAAAGTCGTGGTGCCTCGATACTGCGGCATGGCCTGCATCGTCTCCCAGAGCTCCTTGATGAAGCCGTCGGTGCGGTGCGCGCTGTCGAGGACCAGATCGTAGCGTCCCTGATGCGCCCAATTGTCCGTTTCCCCGTAGCCGACGAACAGTACACGCGGCTTCGCCGATTTGACGTAGTCGAGGAGCGCCACCTGCAGGAAGGAATTGTCCACATCCTCCTCGTCCAACGGCGTGGTCGTCGCATAAAGCCGCCGCAACAGCGCGTCACGGGGGCTGGGCGGGCTCTTCTCCGGCGGCGGGGTCCAGCCGGCCTGAACGACCAGGCCGCTGCGGCGCTGGTTGAAGATGTTCTCGAACACGTTCCAGGTGCCGTAGATGGCGACCCGGCCGTGAAACTCGTCCGACTTGTTCAGCCACTCGAACACGCTGGGCGTCGGATTCGGTCCGAACTCGTTGCTGTCGATGGCATCGTTCGGGAAGCCGGTGCTCATCTCGTTGTAACCCGGATAAGAAAACGCCTTGCCGTTCGACACCCGCGCGATGCTGCCCAGCGCTTGATTGCCGAAGATTTGACCGCGCTTCGCCACGGTGCCCCACAGAAACGGGAACAACGCCTCCCGGCGCTCGGCCGGGGTCGCCCGCCAGTAGCGCTTGCGCAGCTCCGTGTCCGACAGCCAGCTTCCGCCCGCATTGTCGTTGAGCAAATCCTCCTCGGCACCGGTGAATACCTCCTGCCAGCGCAGGCCGTCGCTGACGATGAGTACGACGTTTTGCGTCTTGCCGCGGGCCTCCGGGGGAACCGCCTCGGCGGCCCTGCAAATGCCCGCTGCGAGACAGATGAAAACCGAAGTGCAGAGCAGCATCGCTGCCCGGCGCATGCGCTCGCTCATTGCTGCAGCACCACCGCGCAATTCGCGGTCCAACTCAGGTAAACCTCGTCGCTCCAATCGATGGTCCATTCCGAGGTACGCTGATCGTTCTGCGCGAATACGGTGATCATTTTTCCAGTCTCCGTCTTGATTCGATACGTCGAGCGATTGCCAAGATAGCCGAGCTCCCACACCATTCCCTTGATCTGATTCGCCGCGGTACCGGTAAGCGGCGCCTTGCTCAGCCGGATCTTCTCGGGCCTCAAGGAAACCCACACGCGCTGGCCGCTGCCGAAGCGGCCGGGGTCATCGACGATCAAGCTGCAGCCCGCTTCGGCGCTGCGGACCACGACGTGTCCGGGCATGCCCTCGCCGTCGACGGTCCCTTCGAACAGGTTGGTGGTGCCGATGAAGTCCGCGACGAAACGGTTGTGCGGAAACTCGTAGATTTCCGACGGCGTCCCGACCTGCACCACCTGGCCGCGGTTCATCACCGCGATGCGGGTGGAAAGCGCCATCGCCTCATCCTGGTCGTGGGTGACGAAGACGAACGTGATGCCGACCTCGTATTGGATGTTCATCAGCTCGAACTGGGTCTGTTCACGGAGCTTTTTATCGAGCGCGCTCAGCGGCTCGTCGAGCAGCAGGACCTTCGGCCGCCGGATGAGCGAGCGGGCCAGCGCCACCCGCTGGCGCTGGCCGCCCGAGAGCTGATGGGGCTTGCGTCGGGACATGGGACCCAATTGCACCATGTCGAGTGCCTCCCGGATGCGCTTGGCGCGTTCGTTCTCCGCCAGTCCGAGCCGCCGCAGCCCGTAGCCCACGTTCTGCTCGACGGTCATGTGCGGAAACAGCGCATAGGACTGGAACATCATGTTCACAGGCCGCTCATACGGCGGCACCCGGGTCATGTCCGCTTCTTCGATGACGATGCGTCCCGAGCTCGGGGTCGTGAAGCCCGCCAGCATTCGAAGGAGCGTCGTCTTGCCGCAACCCGAGCCGCCCACCAGTGCGAACATCTCGCCTTTGTAAATGCGCAGGTTGATGCCATCGACTGCAGTGAAGGCGCCGAACGTCTTACCGACGCCCTCGATGACGATTTGCGGTTTGGCGTCGGGATCGAGCCAGGGGCGGTCGGCGACGGATTTCTTGGGCGACTGCATGGCTACGGCGCGCGGGCCGGAACCTCAGAAATCCCCGGGAGGCGTCGCGCGCCGGCGCTCGGGGGCAAAGAAGGGACGCTCCACCACCACGGCTCGCGACATCCGGCGCTCCCAGACCAGTTCCCGGCTCAAATAAATCTCCGCCCAGAGGGCCGTGCCCATTTTGAAATACGGCGCATCGACCATAGCAAGCGCTATGTTGCGCTTGCAAGTGGGCGACCACGCAGCCGACGTGACGCTCCCGATCTCCCGCTTGCCGTCCGCCTCAGTGTACAGCAAGGCGTTATGGGCCGGCTTGTTGCCCGCGATGTCGAGCGCCACCAATTGGCGCCGCGCGCCGCGTGCCCGTTCGGCGAGCAGGGCTCGCCGCCCGTTGAAGTGACCTTTGTCGAAATCGAGCAGCCAACCAAGGCCCAATTCGATGGGTGAGCGGTCGCGGCCGGTGCGGATGGTCTGTTCCGCAGAGACGAAGTCCACGTGCGGGCTCAAGAAACCCGCCTCGAGGCGCGCGATATTGAGGGCCTGCGATCCGATGGCACGGATGCCGCGGCTGCGGCCGGCCGTCATCAGGGCATCCCACACCTCCTCCGCTGCAGCGGGATCCATCCAGAGCTCGTAGCCCAGATCGCCGGTGAAGCCCGTGCGCGAGACCATGAGATGGTGCGCCCCGAGCGCAAAATGGCCGATGTCGAAGGGCTTGAGCCTCTCCACGCCGGGCGTCTCCACGCCGGGCGTTTGCATGCCGCGCCGTTCCACCCCGGCAAGCCCGGCCGTTCGCAGCACCGCACACGAGGTGGGACCCTGCAGCGACAGCGCCGCGATCTCGGCGGTGATCTCGCTCACCTCGACATCGAAGCCTACGGCCGAGTCCAGAAGCCAGTCGATTTGCCGCTCCGCCGTGCAAAGGCGGTATTCGTTCTCGCTCAAGCGGAACACCGTGCCATCGTCGAGCACGTGACCCGCATCGTTGCACCAGACACAGTACGCCACCCGGTTCGGTTTGAGTTTGGCGATATCGCGCGTCACCAGCCGATTCAGATAAGGCAGCGCGTCGGCGCCGATGATCCGGTATTTCACCATCGGCGTGAGGTCGTACAACGTCGCCGCGTTGCGGATCGCGAAATACTCCTGCTCCATCGTGGTGAACACGTCTACCGTGCTGTAGCCCGACCACGGGATGAAGCTGTCGACTTGCGACAACGCCCGGGCGCGCCCATGAAAGGGTGTATCGAGCAGCGGCTTGATGAAATGCGGAAGCGGCGGTTGCGATGCGCTCATGTCAGGCAGCCTCCAACACCTGGCGGGCGGCGTTGCGTCCGGCGGTGCCCATGACCCCGCCGCCCGGATGGCAGCCCGCGCCGCACAGATAGAGCCCCGGCAGCGGCGTACCATGCTGAGCGGCACCCGGCACCGGCCTGACCATGAAGAACTGGTCGAAAGCGAGCTCACCGTGATGCCAGTGTCCGCCGCTGATGCGGAACTCCTGCTCGATATCCCAAGGCGTCAACAGCTCCGCGGCCACGATGCTCGACCTGAGCCCGGGTGCGTGCGCGTCCAGCAGATCGATGCACACATCCAGGCAACGATCGCGCTGCTGCGTCCAGCCGTCCTTGAGCTCATAGGGCACATACTGCACGACGGCGGACAATACGTGCCGGCCGGCCGGCGCAAGGGCCGGGTCGTTCACCGAGGGAACCGTGATCTCCATGGCCGGCGCCGGGGAGTATTCCCCGTACTTCGAATGGTTGTAGGCTCTCTCCAGGTACTCGAGCGAAGGCGCAATCAAAAGCCGCCCGCGCAGCGCCGATTCCCCCAGGCCATTGAAAACCGGCGCCCCATCGAGGGCGAGATGCAGCTTCGCGGCAAGACCGCGTGCCCGCAGATGCCGAACTCGGCGCACGAAGCCGGTATCCAGATGCGCCGTGCCCAAAAGCTGCAGGAACGTGGTCTTGGGATCTGCGTTGGACACCACGGTTCCCGCCTCAATACGCTCGCCGGACTCGAGCTCGACGCCGGCGGCACGGTCCGATTGCACCAGGATGCGCTTCACCGGGGAGCTCGGACGTATATTGACGCCTGCAGCGACGGCGGCTTTCGCCAGCGCATCGCTCACGGCGCCGACTCCGCCGCGAGGCTGCGCCAGACCGCGAGTGCCGCTCGCCGCCTCCGCCGCGAGGCGGTAGAGCAGCGTCAGGACGCTGCCCGGGGAGCGCGGCCCGAAATTGGTGCCGAGGACCGCATCGAAAGCCAACGCGCCCTTGAGCGCGGCCGCGCTGAAATTTTCCTCGAGCAGGTCGTGCACGTTCATGCCGCCGATGCGCAACAGATCACGCATGTCGCGGCGTCCCAGCCTGCGTATTTTCCATGCCAGCCCCGCGAGCGCCGAGAGGTCCTTCCAATCCGTGGTGCCGAGCCGCGGCGGAACCTTCGAGATGAGCGGCTGGAGCGCGCGCGCGAAGCGCCGCATCTGACCGATGTAGGTTCCGTAAGCCTCGTTGTCCGACCCCAACCGGCCTTCCTCGACGGTCAGCGGCGCGCCTTCAGCCGACAGCACGGTGGTGGTCAGCGCCTCGCCGGCCCAGTCGAGCCCGTACGCGCTCAGGTTGAGATCTCGCAACAAATCCGCCGGCATGAGGTGCACGAGGTGCGCGCAGGCGGACACCTTGAAGCCGGGAGAGAACTCGCGCGTCAGCGCCGCGCCGCCGACCTGGGGCTGCGCCTCGACCACCAGCACGGACCGGCCGCCGCGCGCCAGCGTCGCCGCGCAGATCAGGCCGTTGTGGCCCGCGCCTATGACGATGCAGTCGTAGCGAGTGGATGCGCCTTGCTGTGTCATAGCTCCGAACGCCTCCCGAGATCCTTCAGAACGGCACGCGCCGCGTTCGCGCCGGGCGCGCCCATCACGCCTCCGCCGGGATGCGTGCTCGAACCGCACATGTACAGCCCGCGGATAGGAGAGCGGTACTGGGCGAAGCCCGGAACCGGGCGGTTGAACAACAGCTGATCCATGGTCAACTCGCCCTGGAAAATATTGCCCTCGGTCAGCCCCACCTCATTCTCGATATCCCAGGGCGTGCGGATCTCCGCATGCAGGATGAGTTCCTTGAAGTTTGGGCTGTGCCGGGCGATGGTGTCGATCACGGTGTTGCCGAAGCCAAGCCGCTTCTCGGCATTCCACTCCCCGTCTGCAAGTTCATAGGGACAATACTGCACGAACACCGACATGTAATGCTTTCCGTCGGGCACCATGGTCGGGTCGATCTGCGAGGGGATCAGCATGTCGATGTAGGGTGCGCGGGACCAGCGTCCCTCCTTCCAGTCGTCGTAGGCGCGCTCCATCATCTCGAGCGTATCGGTGACGTGCATGTCGCCGCGCGTGGTAGGCGAACCCGCCGGGATCGCCGGGAACCGCGGCAGACCGTCCAGGGCGATGTTGAGCTTGCCGGAGGAGCCCCGAATCTTGAAGTTCCTGACCCGGTGCACGAAGTCAGCCGGCAAGTCCTTGGCGTCCACGATCTTCAAAAACGTGCGGCGCACGTCGAGATTGGATATCACCAGCGGCGCGTGAACCTCGTCCCCGTTCTCGAGGGCCACGCCCGTGGCCCGGCCGCCTTTGACCAGCACCTGCCCGACCGGAGCGTCGCTTCGAATCCGGCCGCCGCTCGCCTCGAAGGACTTGCCGAGCGCGTTGCTGATCGCACCCATGCCGCCGCGCGCGAATCCCCATGCACCCACCGTGTCGTCGATGTCGCCCATGTAGTGGTGGAGCAATACGTACGCCGTCCCGGGCGAACGCGGCCCGAGCGCCGTACCGATGATGGAGCTTCCGGCGAAGTGCGCCTTGACGATCTCGCTCTCGAAATACTCGTCGAGAAAATCCGCGGCGCTCATGGTCCAGAAACGCAGGGTATCGTACATGCGCTCCTCGCCGAGCCCGTGGAATCGCTGGCCGAGATACAAGAGCTCCTTGAAGTCACGCAGTCGGAACGAAGTCGGATCGGGCGGCTCGCGAAGCAGGAGCGGTTTGATGAACTTGCATTGCCGCATGACATCGCGCGCGTAGCGGTCGTACGCTTCGGCATCGCGCTTGGAGTGCCGCGAGATCTCGCGGCGCAGCGCGTCGTGATTGTCGTACAGGGCCAGATGGCCGCCGCCCTGCATCATGGTGCAGCCGCCCTCGTACGGAATGACCTGCAGTCCGTGCTTCGGCAACTCCAGCGTGCGCATGATCTCCGGCCGCAGCAGGCTGCAGACGTAGGAGCAATTCGAGTAAGTGAAATCCTTGTACAGGCGCCGGCTGACGGCGGCGCCGCCGATGTACGGCATGCGCTCCAGCACCTGCACCTTGAGCCCGGCTCGTGCCAGCAGGCAAGCCGCGACCAGGCCGTTGTGGCCCGCACCGACGACTATCGCGTCGAGATTCTCCCTGCTCGCCACCCTGTAACGCCGCTCAGGCCAGCACTTTGTGGGCGGCGCCGCTCGACTTGAGCGTGGCGTCGACGGCGGTCTCGAATGCCTCCAGGGTATCCGCGAGACAGGAAGCATCGTGCGCAGCGGAGACGAACCAGGGCTCGCGGGAATCCGGCTCGCACAGCACGCCTTCATCGTGGAGCACCTGCGCCATCGCATCGTAGAACGAGTAATCGCTGCTCTTCCACGCGCGGTAATTGCGCGGCGGCTCGTGGGCGAAATAGAGACCGCTCATCGACGGGTGGCCGACGAAGCTGTGCGCGATGCCGCGGGCCGACAGGATCGAGCGCATGCCGCCACGGAGCTTGGTGCCGTAGTCCGCGATGCGCTCGAGTGCATCGGTCTCATCGAGAATCTGCAGTGTCCGCTCCGCGGCCGCGAGAGAAACCGAATGTGCGGTGTAGGTCCCGCCGTGCGCCACCCCTCGGCCGATCTTGCGCATGATGTGCTCGCGCCCGGCGAGCACGGAGATGGGATACCCGTTGCCGAGGGCCTTGGCGAAAGTGCACAGATCGGCGTGGACGCCGTAGAGTTCCTGCACGCCGCCGCGCGCCACGCGGAAGCCGGTCTTGACCTCGTCGATCAGCAGCACGACGCCGTGCTTGTCGCAGAGCTCGCGCGCCGCCTTGAGGTACTCGGGCTCCGCCGCGATCCCGAGGCAGTTGCCCATGATGGGCTCGATCAGCAGGCAGGCGATCCGGGCGCCATGCCGCTTGAACACGTCTTCGAGCTGATTGGCGTCGTTCGCCTGCACGAAATGCGCGAAACTCTTGGTGCTGACGGGCACGCCCTCGCTGTACGGTTTGATCTCCGGATCGCCCACTTGAGACCACTTGTCCATGGGCGTGAACCACATGGCGGCGTCGAACAGCCCGTGATAGCTGCCCTCGAGAATCACGTAGTCGTCCTTGCCGGTGAACGCGCGCGCGAGCCGCAGGCCCGCCATCACCGCCTCGGTCCCGGAATTGGAGAAGCGCACGAGCTCCGCCGCCGGAACCATCTTGGAAATCCGCTCCGCGACAACGAGCTCACGCTCGGTGGCCAGGGCAAAAACGCCGCCCACCGCCATGCCCTCGCGCGCGGCCGCATCCACGCGCTCGTCGGCGTAGCCGAGAATCGCCGGGCCGTAACCCATGCGATAATCGACGTAAACGTTGTCGTCGATGTCGACGATGCGCGCGCCCTTGCCGTGCTTCACGTAGATGGTGCGCTCCTCGCCCCAATAGCGAAAGTTGGACGCCACGCCCAACGGCAGCCGCTTCACCGCGCGTTGGAATTGTGCGTTGCTGTTGGTCAGTTTTCTGGCCATGACGTCCCCCTTTCGTTGAATAATCGAAACTCCGCGGCCACGGTGACTGGCAGAGCGCTGAACTCGACCAAGTTTATATGACTATATAAATAATTGCACGCCACTGGGCAGACGTTGCATCCGCCGGCCTTCGATAGCGATTTATGCGCGCGCAGTAGGCCGCGCACGTGTTGCAGCGCCGCTTGCCAAGCCGCCCCAGGGCAGCGTAAATTAAACGGACATATAGTCGTGACGGAGAAGCCCGATGAACAGTGTGTCCGCCGCGAAGTTGGATAGCGATACCCCCGCCGTGCTCAACCACGCGCTTCCAGCCTGGGTGTACAGCCACCCGGATCTGATGCGCCTGGAAATCGAGCGCGTACTGCTGCCGAGCTGGCAGATCGTCTGCCACAGCAACGATATTCCCAAGGCCGGGGATTTCCAGACCTTCGAGCTCGGGCCCGAAAGCGTTTTCGTGCTGCGCGACAAGGACGGATCCATCAAGGCCTTTCACAACGTGTGCCGCCATCGCGGCGCTCGAATTCTCGATGGCGCTGGCACCTGCGCGGCGACCATCACCTGTCCTTATCACGGCTGGAGCTACCGGCAAGACGGCACCCTGGTCGGGGTACCGATGCGCGATACCTTCCCCGGTCTCGAACGCAGCGAATACAGCCTGAGGCCGGTGCGCGTCGACACGGCGCTCGGATTCGTGTTCGTGTGTCTCGCGGGCGATCCGGCGCCGGTCGCGAAGACCTGGGGCAAGCTCGCGGAGGAGCTGGCGCCGTATCGCTTCGAGGAAATGGCGCCGCTCGCGCCGATCACCACGGACGTTTGGCCCGTCGATTGGAAAATCGCGATGGACAACTATTTGGAGTCCTATCACGTGCCGATCGGCCATCCCGGGCTCTATCGCATGTTCACGCCGGACTACGAGGACCAGATCTCGGTACCCGGCGTGGCCCGGGGCTTGAGCTGGATGCGCGAGCAGCCCTCGACGCGCTGGTCCGAGCGGCTGTACCAGTCGATCATCGGCAAGGCCGCCGCTCACCTGCCGGAGAAGCTGCGCCGTTGCTGGCGCTTCTACAGCGCTCTGCCGAACTTGGGGATAGACGTGTTCCCGGATCAGATGGATTTCTTTCAGCTCCTGCCGGGCGGTCCCGGCAAGTGCATCGTGCGCGGAACGACCTACGGCCTGCCG
>Ga0182012_10000747_pt1 | contig 35668 bp, 40 predicted proteins | sample 612S2SmetaG_FD_120486 | JGI IMG/M metagenome (GOLD analysis project Ga0182012, IMG submission 120486) | Permafrost microbial communities from Stordalen Mire, Sweden - 612S2S metaG | ecosystem: Environmental > Terrestrial > Soil > Wetlands > Permafrost | place: Sweden: Stordalen | collected...
AATGGCTGAAAACGGCGCAGGGCAATCGCATTTCAAAACATCTCCAGCAGTCTGTAGAGGAATTCGTTGTCCCATCCTGCGCGTTTGAATTTTCCTCGCAACGAGCCTTTTGATCCTTCCTTTTGCATTGCGTTGAGAACCATGTGGCGCAGTACGGCCAGATTCTGCGGCCCATGGCCCATTCGCGTTCTGTCCTGGTCTTCGTTCATGACTACATCCAGACGCCAGTGCAGGCTGTTTTCTACGCCCCAGTGCTGGCGGACAACCTCGCTGAACCGCTCCGGCGACAGGACTCGACTGAGCAGATAGTACGCCGTTTCGGTCGTGGTTTTCTCCGCCGTTTCACGCACTCGAACCACTTTGCCGACCGCCTTCAGGCCCGGCCATTGATGCTGTTTCATCAGCCAGTCAATCTCGGTTGACACCGTTGCCGTGCGCGTCTCGATGCGTCCATGATCGGCTTCGACAAGCGGTGCTGAGGTACTCGATTTCAACTCCGGATCATCGAGAAGTAGAATCACATCGTCATACAGGGTGCCCTGATTGCCCTTCAGAGCCAGCGCATAGTCACCCTGCTGACCCACAATTTGCTGCGCGATGGCACGCTGGCAGTTGAGCGCATCGGTGGTCACGATGGCGCCTTTCAACGCCAGCATCCTGAGCAACTTCGGTACTGCGGTAATCTCATTGGACTTGGCATCGGTGGCTATCTGTGCCAGCACGAGACGCTGCTCCGAACCCCAGGCGCTGACCATGTGCAAGGCCGACTTGCCGCTGGTGCGATCAAACGAGCGGCGCAATACCTTGCCATCGATTGCCACAACACCTTGCAACTGCTCGGAAAACTGAGACATAAACCGCTGAAATGAATCGCGAAACTGATCCGGGTCGAGATTGCGAAACAGGCGACTGAAGGTGTCGTGGCTGGGAAGACCATTGGCCAGCGTGAGAAAGCTGCGCAGGAAGGGCTCCTTGGCCTCGGCAAACAATGCCATGTCCACCGCTCCCTGACCGCCGCACAGCACGCAGCAGAGCGCAATCATCAACAGCTCTTGGAAGTCATGCAGAGCAGCATTGCCGCTGCGCGGGTCTTCCAACCCTTCCCAACAGGAAGCAAATTGTTCCAGCGTTTCTTTGCAGGACATGAAGTTTCCCCTACAAACAAACTCAGGCACCGAAGCAAAGTACCGGAAGTAGCAAACATGGTTCTAATGCACTCTCAAATGCAATTGCCCTGGAAAACGGCGTCTGTCACCGCATGCAAGGGCCAGCCAATGCTACAATCTTGATTCGCGGCACCCCTCGAATAATTCCCTTTGGACGTGATCACCTTGGCCGAAGAAACTGAACAGAAGAGCCTGACTTACGCCGACGCAGGCGTCGACATTGAGCAGGGAAATCGCACGAAGCAGCGCATCAAGTACCTAGCCCACCGTACTTTCAACAAGTGCGTGCTGAGCGAAATTGGCGGCTTCGGCGGCCTGTTCCAGGTGGACAAGAAGAAGTTCACCGACCCTGTGCTGGTCAGCAGCGTGGATGGCGTGGGAACCAAGCTCAAACTCGCGTTTGAGATGGGCGTACACCATACCGTTGGCGGCGATCTGGTCAATCACTGCGTGAATGACATTGCCGTGCAGGGAGCGACGCCGCTCTTCTTCATGGACTATCTTGCCGTGGGAAAGCTCGAACTGGAGATCGCCGAAAAAGTTGTCAGCGGACTCGCCGAGGCCTGTAAACACAATGGCTGTGCCCTTATCGGTGGAGAAACTGCGGAGATGCCCGGCTTCTATCCCGACGGCGAATACGATCTCGCCGGCTTCATTGTGGGTGCCGTTGAGCGCGAAAAGATTCTGACCGGAAAAGATGTGCAGGTGGGCGACGTGCTTGTCGGACTGCCTTCCACCGGACTGCACACAAATGGCTATTCGCTGGCCCGCAAGCTGATGTTCAGCGTTGCCGGATATACGCCGGACACCTACGTCAACGAGATGAAGGGCAAGGTCGGCTCCGAGTTAATGAAACAGCACAAGAGCTACTGGCCTATCGTCCGCCGCATGGTGGACGGAGACGCCGTCTCCGCCATGGCCCACATCACCGGTGGCGGCATCACGGAAAACCTACCCCGCGTGCTACCCAAAGGCGTTGGCGCTGTGATCGAAATGGGAAGCTGGCCCGTGCTGCCGATCTTTGAGCACATGCAGAAGATTGGCAACATTGAGCAGGCCGAGATGATGCGCACGTTCAACATGGGTATCGGCATGATCCTGATCGTTCCGGCCAAGAAGTTCAAGAAAGTGCAGACCATTCTCGACCGCGCCGGAGAAAAAGGCTACGTCATTGGACGCACGGTAAAGGGCGAGCGCAAGGTGCAATACACGTAAGCGTTCGATCGATGAATATGGAAACGAATCGCGGGCGAGGCTGGGACTAAAGGCTGCCCGCGATTTCTATTGCAGCAGCCATCCCGTTTCGCACTGCGTAGTTTGTGCCGCGATCCTCAGGATAGACCTGCCCCATGGTCGCGAGATAAAGATTCCCGAGCTCTCCCTGCATCGCTGGAATGAGTTCGCTGTGGTGCAGTCCCACGATGGGCTGCGAGTAATCGGCACGCCACACCGAAGATTTGGTTGCCCAAGCCGGGTCAAACTCCGGAAACATTTTTCCCAATGCTGCCATCGCAAACTCTGCGGCCTCACGGTCGCTCATCCGGTAGAGCGCATCGTCTGGCGAAAGATACTTTGAGAGATACACGATGTGCTTGCCGCCGTAGGTCGAGGCTGGCTCAAAGTTGGTGTGCTCAATTACGGCCACAAAGGGGAACGAAGGATCGTTTACGTTCAGCCAATACGTGGAAGAAAGGCTGCGCGAGAGTTCCAGCACGATGCAGATGTTCGAGAGATAGCGAATCTTCCGCAGGCTCGCCACGTACTCCGGGCTGCAGGTGGCGGTTAGGAGGGTGGCTGAAACCGGGAGAGGCGTGGTCAACAAAACGCGCCGCGCGACGATCTCTCCTCCGGAGGTGCACAGTCCCGTAGCTCGGCCATCGACAGCGGTCACGCACTCGGCCGAGCAGTTCAAAAGCACCTCTCCGCCGAGGAGGCGAATCTGATCGACAACTTCATCGACCAAGGCCGCGAATCCGCCCTTGTAATACGCGAGAACCTCCTGCCCGGCGTTGCCTCGACTGCCACCGCGCAACTTCAGTTTGTTCCAGAACCACACGGCGGAAACTTCATCCGCGTAGGCACCGAATTTGCCTACCAGCAATGGCTCCCATACCACCCGATAGACTTCTTTGCCGCAGTGTTCTATCAGCCAATCTTTGGCCGTACGGCCTTCCAACTGTTTCCAGTCCTTGACTTGCCGCGCGGCCAGCGCCACGTAGCCGAGACGCAATCGATTCACAAATGAGAGAGGAGTGAAACAGAACACATCTTTCGGCCCGCTCAGGCGGAAGAACCGGTGTGCATAGTACATCCCGGTGCGCGTAGGGCGCTCGACAATCTGATCCTCGCGCCCAAGGCTTCGGATCATGTCGATCATATGCGTGTCGCTGGCGAACCAGTGATGATAGAACTTCTCCAGGCGCTCACCACCTACGCGAAACGACCCGGCCAGTCCTCCAGGCTGCGCATCTCTTTCCACCACGCATACCTTGTGGCCTCTGCGCGCCAGTTCCAGAGCTGCGGCCAACCCAGTGAATCCTGCGCCTACCACAACCACATCGGCCTTATTCATGAGCGCTAAAATCCAAGCCTGCTGATGCCACGAATGTGGCCTTCTCTCCCCGGCTCAAGAGCTCGTGCACCAGAGTACACGTGCGCATAGAAAGTTGGCAGCCACTCATGCAGGTCTCCCAGAAGCTAGATTATAGTGGACGATTTCTCAGCGACATACCCGCCAGTGCCTCAGATGATTCCTATTTTCTTGTTTCCTACCCGGTATTTGGGTCTAATCGAAGGCGATGCACTCAGCCAACTCAGACACAGCGGAGACTTCTACCGTTCCGCGCGCCATCCCTCCCGCTAGCGAGTTTCTCGAGCGACTATCGCTTCCCCTGCGCGCGGAGGCCGCGCCGGAAAGCTCCCGATGGCCGGCTGCACGCGATCTTTTCATCGTGCTCTGCGTGTCTCTGGCATTGCGCCTTCCCTACTTTCACGGCCGTCTCTTCCCTCTTAACGACGGCGGGATGTTCGCCGAGATCATTGACAATCTCCGCGCGGCACACTTTCATCTTCCTACTCACACCGGCTACAACTTTCTCAATATCCCGCTCTCTTATCCGCCGCTGGGTTTCTATCTCGGAGCTCTTTGCACCTTGCTTCCCGGCCAGAGCGCTGTCTCCGTGCTCGCGTGGTTGCCGCTTGCAATCAATATTGCGGGAGTGCTGGTTGCGTACTTCATTGCCCTCGAGATTTATCCCGCGCGCTTCTATGCCTGCCTGGCCGCCTGCTGCTACGCCGCCATGGGCCGCAGCGCCGAATGGCTGACCATGGGAGGAGGGCTCACCCGCGCTCCGGGCGCGACATGCGCTGCTGTGGCCATCCTCTTGATCCTCCGCGCGCACAAACGCCACAGCTTCGCACTCGCCGCGTGGAGCGGAGTATGGGCTGGAATTGCCGCGCTGTTTCACCTTGAGGGCGGAATGTTTGCCGCGCTGTCGCTTATTGTCCTAAGCCTGCTGCTGGATGAGCGATTAGCAAATCTCGGACGACTGGTACTCGCCGGAGCCGTGTCCGTGGTTGTGGTCCTGCCATGGCTCATCTGGATCAAGCTCCACCTTGGCTTTGAGCCCCTGCGGTACGCCGCACGCACGGGAGGGACCTATCAGTTCCATGGCATGACCATGCCCATCCTTTTGCTCGCAGCCATTGCTTTCGCGATCTTTGCGCGGTTCCCGTATTTCATTTGGATGGCGGTGATTCCCTTCGTCATGCGCCGCAGTCCCACGCACTACGGGCCACTTGTCGGCGGACTCTGCATGGTCTGGTTTGCCAATGCCATTCTTGTGCTATTTGTGCGCAACCGTCAATTTCTGCTGCGCTGGCAGCGTCCCGCAATCGCGCTCGTGGCGCTCGCCCTATCGCTATCGCTGGGAGGTCTGCCTTCCGTCAGTCGCGACCGGCTCACCGATCTCAGCGAAAATTCCCGCGCCCAGCTCTCCGAAGCTGAGATTGAGGGGATGCGAGCCGCGGCGAACCTTACGCCGCCTGATGCACGCTTCTTCGTCTTCAACCAGCGCTTTGGAGCCTGGCAGGTGGATATGGTCGCCGAATGGTTCCCCTACTTCGCGCGACGGCAGTGCCTGAACACTGTGCAGGGCCGTGAATGGCTCCCCGGCCGCAATTTCGCCAAGGCGGAAAAGTTCGAAGGTGAGCTTGAGGTGTCAGGCTCGTCGAAGGTCGCTAGCGCACGAATCGAGGAACTCCATCCTGACTATCTCTTCCTCGCCGCACCCTTCGATGAGAATCAGCAATGGCTGGCATCGGCCATTGCTGGTGACGCAGCCTCGGAGCCCATCTACCGCAACAGCGAGGTGACAATCTACAAAGTTCACCGGACTCAGTAAGACTCACTTCGGCGGCCAGATTCCAAGCAGGCGGCGCAAGGCCAGCAGTTCCCCAATGTGATACGAGTTGTGATCGATCAGTGTGATTGCCTCGCGCAACAGGTTCTGCCCATCGCCCCAGGGAAAGCGCTCTGTCAGCGGCTCCTTCTCCAACAAGTGGACCATCGCTTCGCGGTCTTTTTGTGTGACCGCTACCGAGGCGTCCCATGCCTTTGCGCTTGGGGGTGCGGCGGCTTTTGGCCAGTAGTCGTCAGGAAAGTTCATCTCCTTGTACTTGCCATCATGATTCCGGCTGAAGCGCACAATGTCATCCTGTGCGAGGCGAATGTGCTCCAGCAACTGCCACGCCGAGTACGGCAATCCCGCTTTTTCGCCGCGCAACTCCGCGGGAAAATTCTTCACCACGTCTTCCAACTTCGCGTGTGCCTGCCCACCTCTGAGTCCGGCGATCAACTCTTTTCTTAGCGCTGCGTCTTGTGTTGCTGCGTCCTGCGCGGTGTCCAGACGTCCTGCACTTTGCTGCTCTGAACGAAGTGCCGCTTGCTTGTTTGCCATCGTCTCTTCGCCTCCTGTGGCAGTAGATTGGCTTGCGCGGCGCGGCGATGCCTTGAGCCGCAGGGCTGCCGCACTATATCCTGAGAACTCATGACCCGACTTGGCATTCTTCTCTCCGGACGCGGCTCCAACTTTCTCGCCATCGCCGAGAGTATTCGGCTCGGCAAGCTCAAAGCACAGATCGCCACTGTCATCAGCAATCGCGCGGACGCGCCCGGCATCGATTCGGCACGCGCGCTCGGGTTGCCTGCCCGGGTGCTGCCCAGCCAGGGACTCAAGCGCGTGGAACACGATCAACAGGTGGTGGCCGCCCTGCGCAACGCAGGCGTCGAACTCGTCATTCTTGCCGGATACCTCCGGCTACTCTCGCCCTGGTTCGTCCAGCAGTTTCCCGGCAAGATTCTGAATATTCATCCCTCCCTGCTCCCAGCCTTTCCGGGACTTGAGGCGCAGCGGCAGGCGCTTGATTACGGCGTGCAGTTCAGCGGTTGCACGGTGCACTTTGTGGATGAGCATCTTGACCACGGGGCCATCATCTTGCAGAAAGCCGTTCCGGTACTCGCCACCGACGACGAACACTCGCTTTCCGAACGAATTCTCGTTCAGGAGCACATTGCCTACAGCGAGGCGATTGCCCTGATAGCGGGTGGAGATTATCGGATTGAGGGCCGCCGCGTACTGGTGGATGCAGGCAACAGGCCGGGAAAATCCCACCTCTAACTCTTCAAACACCATGAGGAAGGGGAATTTTATGGCAAATTTTCGTCTGGGCGATTATGAGTTTTCCCGTCGGCAGCGTAGCTTTACTTCCGCGTTCGGTTTTCTGGCGATTGGACTTGGCATTGGAGCGCTGGCCGCCCTGCTGGTAACACCTAAAACCGGTCGGCAGGTTCGCAAGGAGATGCGTAGGCGCTACGAGGATGCACGGGACGCGGTAGGTGATCTGAGCGATCGCGCCAACGGCATTTGGGATCGTCGCGATGAATGGGCGGACGCAGCTCGCAAGAAGGCTGAGCCTGTGACGCGTGTCTTCCGGCGGGGGTAGGCTTGGAGAAGAAAAAGCGCGAGCCCAGGCTCGCGCTTTTCACAATTTGAATCTTCACATCAGGCGGAAATTGATCTCCATATCTACTTCCACCGGAACTGGATGTCCATCTTTCCTGGCAGGATCGAACCGCCACTGACGTGCAGCTTCCACCGCTTTTTCATCAAGCCCCATGCCCAAGGAACGGATTACGTGGATATTACTGGTTTTCCCGTCGGCTCCGACGATGAGGTGCAGTACAACTGTGCCCTGATATTTGTTCTTACGCGCTTCGTCGCTGAATTCCGGGTCCGGACTGTAGATCGGCTTTGGCCGACTGACGCCGCCGCCTACATGGTATGCTCCGCCGCCAACGCCGCCACCGTGGCCTTCGCCAACGCCGGGTCCAACGCCTGAGCCGACGCCGCCGCCTCGGCCGCTACCAATTCCGCCGCCTGTTCCTGTGCCATTCGAGAGCGGGCCCAGCGCCTTCGAAAGCGGATCGCCCATCTGACCACCGGTGGGAAGTTTGATCTCTGGAGGAACCACCACCGACGCCGCTACCGCCAGTTTCGGACTCTCTGCCGGAAGCACGGTGGGAGGTGCGATCTGGGTCTTGGAGAGCTTTGGCAGATTGCCTTTGGAGGCTGGGTTCACATCGTGCGATCCGCCGCCACCACCGCCGCCAACTGGCTTGTCCGATTGCGACATCACGTATGGACTGATGTCCACGGCGATGCCCGTTACCTGCTTGATCTCAGGCACGTGGGTTGCCGTCCAGCTTCCCGCCCAGATCAGCAATGCGAGGATTACCGTGTTCAGCACGAACGAGACGACAAAGGATTCCTTGCGCACCTCGTAAAGCCCATAGCCGTCGGCAAACAGAGTGGGCATAACGTCGTGCCGCTGCTCCGAGCTGGGGCGCTGTGATTCCGGTTTCTGGCGATTGAGAGTGGACATGGGTACCTCACAAGTATAAATCGGCACGGCACGGCTCTGCTTGAGAAAAACTGCTTCTCTGGCGCACTCCCGCCCTATGCACCCCCGGGCAGACAAATTAGAGAATTTGGGATTTATCCATCCGCCTATTGTCGCCAATTCCTAAGGGACAATGACTCTTAGTGCCTTGGGGGCCACGGCGATTTCCGCCGGAGTCTGGCACAGGTACTCGCCATCGGCCCAAATGGGGATGGCCTCTTCGCTCTCTACAAAAACCTGGCTTGTACGCAGGTAGCGAACCTCCCGCACCTGTACGTGCTTCCCTGAATAAATTTTGTGGATGTGGCGTAGCACCCTCGTTATGGGCATTGCCGGAACGAAGCACAGATCGAGTTGGCCATCGTTCATCTCCGCCCTGGGCAGCATGCGGATGCCGCTGCCGTATTCGGGAGCGTTGCCGATGGCCGCAAATAGCACAGGACCCGCAAGGTGCGTCTCCGTGCCACAGCGGTCAAAGCTATGGAGCCGAACCTGCGGTGGGTGATACGTAGCAAGCGAGCCAAGGGCCGCCACCATGTAGCCTCCATGCCTCCGCAACCAGCCAGGCATCCTTTCAGCGCGCCGATTGGTCTCGGCGTCCAGACCGATTCCGGCAATGCCCGTAAAATAGATTGTGCGTTGCTGGTCGGCGCTTTCTTCGGCGTGGAGCAGGTGGCGACGCATGATCTGCGGCCCGAGCTGTTCTTCAGGAGGAGCGATTCTGCCCTCGGCGTCAGCGAAGGTTGCAGTGCCCACCTCTCCTGCAACATCCGGTTCCGTGTCGCTCATGGAATGTACCGTGCCCATGTCAACGGTGCGAACGTTGTCGCCATATTCCAAGAATCTGCGCCAGGCCCGCAAGGCCTCACTCCGGTTGGGGATTCCGATGCAGCGCGCGAAATCATTGGCTGAACCGCACGGCACCACAAGAAGCGGTATCCCCGAATAGGCCAGCGCAGACAGCACGCGGTGTACCGATCCGTCGCCGCCGAACACCATGACCGCGTCGGGCAAATCATTCGGTTCAAGGGTATTGCCGCGGAAGATGTTGACCCGCGCGTCGCGGAATGGCTCCACAACGTCCGCCTTCAAATAGGTATGTAGGATCGCAGCGGCCCGCACCCGGAGATTGTACAGCGCGCGAAGGCCGCTAACGAGAAGAAGTGCGAGCACCACTATGCTGAAGTCGGCTGGCTTGGAATACCAGCCATGCGCTACCATCAATCGCAATGGCGCGTATTCTGATTGTCGAAGACGAACTTCATCTTGCGCAGGGGCTGTCGTTCAATCTCGAGGCCGAGGGCCACGACGTATCCGCTGTGGAGAGCGGCGAGGCCGCCCTCGAATTACTGCTCAATCACGGTGAACTCTTTGACGCCATTGTGCTCGACGTGATGCTGCCTGGGGTGAACGGCTTCGAGGTCGCCGAGCAACTGCGCGCAGCGCTGAAGTTTGTTCCCATCCTCATGCTCACCGCACGCTCGCGTCCGGAGGACGTGCTGAAGGGCTTTGCCTCAGGCGCCGACGATTATCTTCCCAAGCCTTTTGAACTCAGCATCCTTCTGGCCCGGGTGCATGGGCTATTGCGCCGCACACGATGGTTGCACCAGCAGGAGATGGAAGAGCAGCGCGCGGGACATCTGCCGGGCTTGGATGATATGGGTGCGTCGGCCCTTGTTGCACCCGGGCCGCACGATGTGTTCGCCTTCGATGGACGCACGCTGGACTTCAATACGCTTGAACTCACCGCACCCTCGGGCAAAATCCAGCTCACGCTGATGGAGGCGTCGCTGCTCCGCTATTTCATTGCCCATCGCAATCAGAATGTGAGCCGTAAGCAAATTCTGGAAGAGGTGTGGGGACTACATGAAGACACGGACACGCGCGCCATCGACAACTTTATCGTGCGCCTGCGGCGCTACATTGAAGACTCGCCCGGCACGCCGAAATACCTGATCACGGTGCGCGGAGTGGGCTATCGTTTTCTGCCCGAATAACAAGCAGCGCAGCACAGCTTACCAGCAGTCTCCCCAACCCAATCGCTTTAACCTGCGCCAATTCTCTTTCATGGAACGGGTGATGGTTTTGTTCTCGATGGCGCCTTCGGTGCAAAGGGTGAGTTTTGTGTAGCCGCTGAAAATGCGGGGATGGCGCACAATCCTCGCCTGCGGACTCTCCACGGCTGTGCGCGAGAATGCGACGTAGGAAAACTTCTCATCCTCATGGCCCAGCGTTGCGTCCTTAAGACGGCGATGCTCGGCGGTGCGCTCGACGCGAGCTGCAAAGTGGCACCAGTCGCCGTCTTGAGCCATGGGGCAGGCTAGCGCATTGGGACAGGGAGCAGCGACGGTCGCGCCCAACCCGAGCAGGCGCGAACGCGCGGCGAGCACGTTGGCGAAACCCGCCTTGGTTCCCGGTTCGATGATGACGAGGAGTTTTGCGGTGCGTTCCCAAGCCTTGCGCACCAACTCCGCGCGCGTCGGTTCACGCAACTCGTTCAATGTGTATGAGCAGACAACGAGGTCCCATGTGCCAGCGGGAAGTCCGGTTGCGAGGTCGCCTTGCAGCCACTGCGCCGTACGCAAGGCAGGATGCTCGGCCTGCTGGCTGAGACGCCGCGCAATTTCGATGAGACGCGGGTCACGCTCGAATCCGGTGAGTGAGCCAAGATCGGGAAATACCTCTGAAGCCGCCCAGAGCGCAGTGCCCGGACCACTCCCCATGTCGAGCACGCTGTGAATTTCATCGCCACAACTCTCGCTGCTCCAGCGCAGCGCCTCAACAACAGCAGCATAGGTTGCAGGCAGACGCACGGCAAGGTAGGCGGCGCGTTGTTCGTCGGATGAGAGGGTTTGCACTTTATTCGTCGCGCTCTCTTCGCGATAAAGCTGGCTGAGGCTCGCGGCGGCCGTGCGCAGAGCTGCTCCGCTGCTGGTGGCGAGCTCCTGCTCCACGGCACGACGTAGTGCGACGGGAAGTTGCATCAGCGGGCCTTCATGGCTTTGCGATAGGCGATCACGTTGCGCTCGTGCTGCTCAAAATTGGCGGAGAAGTGATGGCGTCCGCTGCCGTCGCCTACGGCTACAAAGAAAAGATAGTCTGTGCTCGCGGGGTGCATGGCGGCTTGCAAGGATGCTGCACCGGGATTGGCAATGGGACCCGGCGGAAGCCCCGCGAACTTGTAGGTGTTGTAGGGCGAGTCGGATTGCAGGTCGCTCTGGTAAATTGTGCCTCGATAGTTGGACCTCAGCATGGCGCCATAGACCACGGTTGGATCGGCGGCGAGTGCCATGTTCTTTGTCAGTCGATTACTGTAAACACTGGCAACTTCGGCGCGCTCATCGGCGGCGGCAGTTTCCTTTTCGACGATAGAGGCAAGGGTCACGAGACGATGCGTGTCTTGCGTGAGGCCGAGGGATTGCGCCTCTTTCTGGAAACGCCGCACCATGGTGGCGGCCATCTCCCGCATGTTCTGGGCGCGGGAGAACTGATAAGTGTCGGGGAAGAGATAGCCTTCAAGCGACTTGGCTTGCGGATCAATGGCGTGGATGAGCGCTGTATCATGCGTGGCCACGGCGAGGAAGTCCTCGTGCTTACCAAGTCCGGAGGCTTCAATGGCGGCCGCGATCTCGAAGATGTTGTATCCCTCGGGAATGACTACGGTGTGCAGCAGCACGTCTCCGCGCGCTATGCGATTGAAAATCTCATAGGCGTTGGCGGAGTTAGTGAAGCGGTATTCGCCTGCCTTGAGCTTCTTCTTCGGCATGGCGTAGTGAAGCAATTCGAAGGCAAATCCGCTGCGCACCACGCCGGAACGCTGAAGTTCGGCGGCAATTACCTTTGACGAAGAGCCCGGAGGGAAGAGCAGCACCTGCGGCGCAGGCGGAGCAATGGGAATAGCGAGTGCCCAGGCAAACCACAAGGTTGCCGCCAGCAGGAGAAGTGCACAGAAACGAACCATATTTTCTAGTGTAGATGAGCTGGTCGTTCCTGACCAAAACCAGCTGGCCGCAGCGAGGCTCCCTACTACTCAGGCGGAAGAAGACGGCGCACCTGCGGGATGGGTGGGTAGGGACGCTGCTCCTCGGCAGCGAGGACCAGAAGCCAGGCGCCCATCTCTTCGCGTAATGGTGCGACCTCAAGGCCGCCAAAGTCAGCGGAATAATTTTGCAGCTTGCGCAGCGATGCGGTGAGTTGGGAAGCCGCTCCGCGAAGATTGCTTCGTTGGAAATGATGGAAAGCGCAGGCAAGCTGAATCAGAGCCTGTACAAAGGTCTTTTCTGGCTGCGGACAATTAATCCAGATGCTCTCCCAATATTCATGTGCGAGAAAAAATTCCTGATTGCGGTAACAGCGCAATCCGTCGGCGAGCGCTCCGGTACTCCAGTCAAATTCCATAGGGTGAGTCCGTGACAAATAACAGATTATCACCGGGGAAGATGCGCGCATTTTCAACCGGAGGCAAAGGTCATCCCATCATGAACCGCCGCGCAGGGATGCGCATCTGGGAGGTTACGGTGTGGTGGTGACGGAGATCGAGTAAGCGGATTGGACGAAGGCTCCGTGGAATCTGAGGACTGCACCGGGTTGTGCTTGCATGGCAACCCTGTTGCATATAGTGTTCTTAACCGATGAGATTTCAGCGCAGTTCCGGAGTGCTTCTGCATCCGACCTCGCTGCCGGGACCGTACGGTGCGGGCGACCTGGGGCCGGAAGCTTTTTCCTTCATTGAATTTCTCGCGGCGGCGGGACAAAAGATCTGGCAGGTGCTTCCGCTGAATCCCACGGGATACGCGGATTCCCCCTACCAGTGTTTCTCGGCTTTTGCAGGCAATCCCCTTCTAATCAGCCTTGACCTCTTGGTGAAGCAGGGATTGCTGAGCCGCAAAGATCTGAAAGACACTCCGAAGTTTCCAACGAAATCGATCGACTACGGCGCGGTGATCGCGTTCCGCTTTGCCAAACTGCGGCTGGCCGCAGCGCGATTTTTCGAAGCTCTGGAAGGCGACAACAAGACCGAGTTTGAAGCCTTCTGCGCTCAGGAGAAGTCGTGGCTTGAAGACTACGCCCTGTTCATGGCGGCCAAGGATGCGCATGGCGGCATTGCCTGGACCGGATGGGAACGGGCGTTAGCGGCTCGCGAACCGGAGGCGTTGGCGCGCTGGAGAACACAACTGGCCACAGAGATCGCAGCTTACAAATTCTGGCAGTTTGAATTCTTCCGCGAGTGGGGTGCGCTGCGCGAGAAATGCAACCGGAGCGGCATCCGCATCATGGGCGACGTGCCGATCTACGTAGCGCATGACAGCGCCGACGTCTGGAGAGCACCACACCTGTTCTGGCTGGACGAGCAAGGCAATCCCCTGAAGGTGTCAGGCGTTCCGCCGGATTACTTCAGCGCGACCGGGCAGTTGTGGGGAAATCCCACTTACCGATGGGAGCGTCTGCGCGAGGATGGATACCGCTGGTGGATTGCGCGAGTGCGCGGCGTGATGCGACTCTTCGACCTGGTGCGCATTGATCACTTCCGCGGCTTCGAGGCGTACTTTGAGATCCCTGCCGGTGAGAAGACCGCGGTGAACGGCGTGTGGATCAAAGGTCCGGGCATGGAGTTGTTTGAATCCCTTGAGCGGGAGTTTGGCGAGTTGCCCATTGTGGCCGAAAACCTGGGCAACATCACACCGGAAGTGGAAGCAATCCGCCATCGCTTCGGCTTCCCGGGTATGGCAATTCTACAGTTTGCCTTCGGCACCGATCCTCAGGGGCCAAGCTTCCGCCCGCATAACTATGAGCGCAACCTGGTGGCCTACACCGGCGGACACGACAATGACACCACTGTGGGATGGTGGACCAGCGGAGTTGGAGACTCGACGCGTAGCGAGGTCGAACTGCGCGAGGAGTTCGAGTTTGCCAGTGCTTATTTGAGCCTGCGCGGCGAGGCTGTGCAATGGGCGATGATTCGCACGCTACTCGGTTCCGTGGCAGACACCGTGCTGATTCCAATGCAGGACGTGTTGGGACTGGGCGGCGAAGCCCGAATGAATTTGCCCGGGCGCATGGGCGGCAATTGGAAATGGCGTTATGAGCACGAGCAACTGCGTCCGGAGATGACGCAAAGATTGCGCGGATTGACCGAGTTATATGATCGCTGAGTTTTCTGAATCAGCAATCGCTCCGCCCAGAGAAATTCGGTTTTCATTTCCAGGCAATTGCTCCCATGCGAAATAGGTATCTCGTGCGAAGCTCTGATGAGGTTGCGTTAGTTCGGCTCATCAGTTCGCGCAATTCCTGTGGGGTATAGGCCTGCCGAACGGAAGCTAATCCGTCCAAGTGAGAGATCGGACTGCGGAATATAGGCATTCCGGCGTAAACCATCGCGAGATGCAGTGAACTCCTGCGCAGATCGTTAATGAGCACCGCATACCTGGCCGCCTTGAGCGCGCCATTTATAAATGAAACCACTTGGGCTGGCGCAAGATGGTGCACGAACAGCCCGCAGCTTACAAAATCAAAACTCGCGGGCGGGAACGCGAGTTCCAGCGCGTCTCCTACTATTGCGCGCTCACAACAATGTTTTGGGGATGGCACTTCACGCCGGTCCAGACAAAATGGCTCAACGTCCAGATTTTCTTCCTTCAGCCTCTTGGCTGCGTGCGCAATGGAGTAACCGTCGCCGGCCGCGACCTCCAGCACCGAAGCTGAACGCAGCGCGGACACATGCATCGCCCTGCGCAATAGAAAGGCCGTGGTGCTCACTCCGCCAAACCAACGGTTTACCCACCGCAGGTCACCAAGGGACTCCACGGCTGCTTCCTGGCTTATCGAGTCGCCGTCGAGAATCTCGTGCTGCGGGATCCGTTTCAAATTGGCCTCCGAGGCTAAACTGTCGCGTCGTATAGGTTTACAACAGCAGAAGCCCTGACGCGTATCTCGTGCTGTGAGTAGAGAAGTTTGACACAGGTTGTCTCTCTAAGACCTTAGATGAATCCGAACCTTCAGCAGCAACCACTGTCCTTCCGATTGAAGCCGCGCGGCACGCTGCCCACTACTGTGCTACGCTCAAGTAGCGTTTGAATGTCCCTTTTCCCGACCTGCAACAGGCATCGGCGACCGACCCACCCTGCCTCACTCGTTTGAGAAACACCGACAATTGAATAGCCACCTTCGGAGGCGAATATGAAAAATGTTTATGTCGGGAACTTGAACCTCAGCACTACGGAAGAACAGCTACGAACCTCTTTCGAAGTTTACGGACAGGTCGATAAGGTCAACATCGTTCGGGATCAGGACAGCGGTTTGGCACGTGGTTTCGCATTTGTAGAAATGACTAATGATCCCGAGGGTGAGAAAGCGATCGCGGGCCTTAACGGCACATCGCTGGAAGGCAATGCCCTGAACGTGAACGAAGCTCGCCCAAAGAGCCCGCGCGCAAAATCAGGCAGAAGCCGCTCCTGACGAATGGTGTTGTTCGAGCTCCATTCTTTCATTTTGTGTGAGCTCTTCACTGTACGGAACCGGTCAGAAATGACACAGGAGATGCCACTATGCGTTCAGACAGTATTTTCAAAAATCTAGAAGCAGGCCAGAATCGGTTTGAGCTTTGCCACCAGGCATTCAAAGCGGTTCGCATGCTGCACAATCCCGGCAATCGTATTCAGGATACAACCAATGATGCACTTCATCGGCTAGCCGACGTAGTGCACGAAGAAACAACCCCAGCAGACCCAACTGCGGCTTCAACTCCGGAGCATCTGGCGAATTTGTAGATCGTTGATCCACGAGGAATTCGGAAGCAAAGCGATGAGCAGTTCTGTCGCACCGTTAAAAGTGTGTGCTGTGAGTCTTCCTCCACTGCTGCGTCGCCTTCTTCTGAGTTTTTAAGTCTTTCTTGTGTTGCTTCTTCTGTTGTTTCAATGCCCTTCGTGTATTTTTCTGCGCTGCGCGTTGGGCGGAGCGCTGACTTACCCCGCCTACTGCCGGAAGGGATAAGAATGCAGCCAGAACTACCAAGAGAACACAGGCGACGACTTTCCTCACACGGAACCCCTTTCAAGAACTATACAAATAACACTTTTAGGTACATTATGCCGCAGTCGTGTCTCCGTTGGAGGTAAAGTAAAGGTATGGGAAATAAAAACGCAGGAAAGCGCGAAGTGAAGAAGCAAGCCAAGCCTAAAACCAAGCAGGTTATTGCCCAGAAACGTGAAGACTCCAGCCAGGTCACTGCGCGTATCAGCAGCGGGACGCCAGAGCGCGCTTAACCATCAACTCTTGAAGCAGATGACAACACAACGGCAGCCCTAGGGCTGCCGTTATCTGAATCATTGTTGAAGAACTTAGAGGATCGTGACGTTCTCTGCCTGCAAGCCCTTGGGTCCCTTGACCACGCTGAACTGTACAGCCTGACCTTCGGGGAGACTCTTGAAGCCACTCGCCTGAATTGCCGAAAAGTGCACGAAGACATCTTCGCCGTTCTGGCGGCTGATAAAGCCAAATCCTTTTGCATCGTTAAACCACTTTACTGTTCCTTGTTCCATGATGTTTCGTGTTCCTTTTTACGTTCAGGCTGAGTGAGTCGGAGGGATTCGGTGTGCAGATACGTTTTCCGGAAGCGCTTTGTAGGTCGCTCTCAGGACGCTTATGTCGCCCGCGTCCATCCAATTCAATTGCTCCTAATCGTACCACCCAAAGTGTCAGGTGTATATGATTGAGTGCGCAAATTGAGCTAAGTCGCTAAAACCGTTGCCACTAAAATAGTCGACTCGGAGCGGTTTAGGGTAAACAAGCCCTGCTCAAAATGCAGAATTGCTCGATTCTCTAGTTCTTGCGTTCAATGATCTTGCTGACATTCAATTTGTGCAATTCACTCATGAAGGTTTCCAGCGCGGAAAGTGCCCGGCCAGCGTCACTATCTGTATTGGGCATCGTGCCGTTGCGCTCCTTGAACCCTTTAACGGTCTCACAAAGCCGCTCCAATTCGTCGAGCGCTGCTTGCAATTTCATGTGTGTCATTTTGTATCCTCTTCTTCTGTATCTTCAGTCTATCTAACAAGACAGCGCCGTGCCGCCATCGGGACTGAACATCCGGAGTTCCGCATCGTTGAGAGCTGATTCTGAACGCATCCGGCGCTTGCGGCAGCTCATTCAACGGACTTTGTCATCAAACCTATAGCTGCGGATAGTTAAAGAGGAGGCCATGTGACGACCGTTAAGAACAATACAGATATTCCCTACCGGGAACTAGGAACAACTGGAGAGAAGATTTCCGCAGTTGGAATTGGTGGCTGGCACATAGGACTACCCAGGGTGGACGAGAAGCTTGGCATCCGGATCATTCATAGCGCAGTCGAGCGGGGAATAAATTTCCTGGACAACTGCTGGGACTACAACGAGGGCATCAGCGAGATTCGGATGGGGCGTGCGTTACGCGAGAACAACTCCCGTCAGAAGGTCTTCCTCATGACAAAAATCGACGGTCGCACTAAGAAAGAAACAACTCGGCAACTCGATCAATCACTCGAGCGCCTTCAGACTGACTGCATCGACCTGGTGCAGCACCATGAAATCCTCCGCTTCGAAGATCCAAATCGTATCTTTGCCCGCGATGGCGCGCATGAGGCGCTGCTAGAAGCAAAGCAGGCCGGAAAAATCCGCTTTATCGGTTTCACCGGCCACAAAGATCCTCGCATTCACCTCTATATGCTTGATGTCGCGAAGGAGAATGGTTTCAAATTCGACACCGCCCAGATGCCGCTGAATGTCATGGATGCACACTTCCGCAGTTTCTCGAAGTCGGTCGTGCCTGAACTGGTAAAGCAGGGCATAGGCGTGCTCGCAATGAAGACCCTCGCGAACGGCTCGATCATAAAGTCCAAGACGGTGACTCCGATTGAAGCAATCCAGTACGCCCTGAACCTTCCTACTTCCGTGGTGATTTGTGGCATCGACAGCATGGAAATTCTCGATCAGGCGATTGAAGCGGCGCTATCCTTTAAGCCTCTCTCGGAGGACAATCTCAAGGCGCTGCTTGCGAAGACCGCCAAAGCAGCAGCTCATGGCAGCTTTGAACCATTCAAGACTTCCTCAATTTACGATGGCACAGCAACGAATCCATCGTGGCTCGGCGACGAGCCCGACTACCTGCAAGCCCTCACGCAGTAGGAAAAGCAGCAATTACCAGGACTGCGAAGTTGAGTGAGCCGGGCGTCAGCTAGCCGACTCATGTGCTTCGGCCAAGCGGTTCGCAATAATGCTGTACGCGGAAGAATTGAAAACCAGCCCTATATGGGTTCCGGGCACCTCAAAATCCTGAGATGAGACCCCAGTGCGGCAACATTTCGAATCGACTACCCCGTCATCGAGGGTATAAATTGCGGTTTGCTTTACTGAGGATGGCACCTTTCGTTTGAGAGAAGCTACAAAATTGCAGGTACATCGGGAGGTGTAACACTGCGGCAGCACGTCTGGCCCGTGCTCCGCAAGAATCCGGCGGCGAACGACTTCAGCAGCTCTCAAAATGCTGCGATGGGCGATCGTTCCCCGGAAAGGAGCAGCAAGTGTGATAACGGATGCTATGTCCTTGGGACGCTGACCTGCAATGGACCGCGCAATGACTCCTCCAAGACTATGCCCTATCAAATGCACTTTCTTGCGTGTCTTACTGAGAGCAAGTTGCAGCGTCGTATTTAGCTGGTGCTGAATCAAGAGATTGGGACACTCGGCATTAAAGCGTATGCCGGACACATACGGGCGATAACCGATCCGTCCCAGCCAGGAACTCAGCTGCGAGAGATACTGATCGCTACCCAAAAACCCCGGGAGGATAATGACAGCAGACCCATCTCCGCGAGGAACTCCCAGTCCGTAGTAGACGGGAGCCGTAAGCAGTAAAAGAAGCTCAGCACCAAACAGAGCTTCCTTCCATATCTCTATGTCGGCTTCACCCGTCTCCCGAAGCAAAGCTTCGTCAAGAACCTCTCCGATCTTGACAAACTGTTGGGAGTGGCTTGGTTTTGACAAGCGCTTCTTAATTTTCACAACGCATACCCAATGCTGTCATGTCGCATTACTGAAATCATTTTCTTGACCGAATACATTCGATGCACAAGTTCGTCAGCTGACACGGAAAACGATAACAAAATCGGTGTGCCGGGTATCAAGAGCGGCACACCGATGGATCACTACTGGTCGTTCTGCAGGCGATCAGGCTGTGGTCGCAGCAGCAGCCCGAGAACGCTTTGCTTTGACAGTCCGAGTGCGGCGGGCGGGCCGTTTCGCATGGCTATTCGCGGCCTCAACTGTCTCCTTCGGATGAGTTCTCGACTTCATCATGGAATTGACGAGGGCTTTCTCCGCGTCGACAAAGCTCTTCAAGCCTTCGCTTGCGATGTCTACCATCGGCATCAGGCGGACGGGCATCCTGATATCCATTGCGCGGCTCACCGCCTGAGTATTCACATTCACCTGCTGTCCGGCAAGATCCAGCAGTCTCTTCTGAGCGTGGATGAACGAATCCGTTGCCTCCCGTCCGAGTTCCACCAGTTCAGTTCGATCTGCCTTTTTCGAGACGTGGTCTTTCTTGCCATCGCTCTTGCGCGTCTCTTCCGAGATGACATCAAGGAATTTCTTCTGTGTCTCGACAAACTCCTTCATCGCTTCGCCAGCCAGACTTACAGGATTGTTGGCTCCGGCCGCTTTGGCGTCGCCTGAATTCTCAAGCCAGCCTTGGGTGCGCTTGCTGGCGATGGTCAGGAAATTCTGCTGCATCTCTATGAATGTATCAATGCTGCGGCGTATCACGTTGGTCATCGTTGCAACCGTGCCGTACTCACTCACACGCTCCTTCACGCCCTTCAGCACAATCTCATTTTCCTGCTGTGCCAGGTCCAGAAGGATGCGCTGCGCTTCGATGTAATTCGCAGTTCCCTCCACGGCCATCTCGACGAGAATGTTCCGGGGGCTGTCTTCCTCTGCCAACTGAGCCTCGTCTCGTGAAAGTTCGCGACGAATTGTGTTCATGGCAGTCGTGTTCTGCCGCATCGCGAGATCGACAAGAATACGCTGCGTAGCAAAGAAACTCTCGACCCCCTGCTGCACCCATCCGGACAGCAGAGAGACAAATGAAGACGGCCGCTCATTTGTGGTGTCGGGCCGACTCGATACTCTTGGCATACCAACCTCCATTTGCTGCATTGCAGCATCGAAGAGCATGGTAGTATTTACTGGTAATTTCGTCAATACCTCTACAATATTTATTGCGTTGCAACAAGGGAGACGATTTCGTGAACTCTGCCACGATTATCATCAAAAAATATGGAAACCGAAGGCTTTACGATACGTCCGCCAGCCGGTACGTCAACCTGGAAGACATTGCCGCGATGGTCCGAAATGGGAAAGAGATTCAGGTCGTCGACGTAAAGACTGGTGAGGATCTGACGCGTGTGACTCTCACCCAGATTATTGTGGAAAACGCCAAGGACCAACCCGCAGGACTTCCGCTCGAACTGCTTCGCCAGCTTGTCATCGCCTCGGACCATGTTGGGCAGGAATTCATTATGTGGTATTTAAAGTCCGCCTTCGATTCCTATCAGAAGTTGCAAAGCGCAATTCAAGGCGGAATGTCAGAGGTTCAGGAGGCGGCGCTCTCCCCCCTTTCAATGATGAAGAAATTCGTCCAAGGCGCGGCAGCAAAGAAAACGCACGAAACAGGCGAAATGGAGCAACTCCGGCAACGGCTGGCAGAGTTGGAATCCCGCATAAAGCCCACTAAAAGCTCCCCCAAGCGAAGCAGAAAATCAACTTTCTGAGTAGTGCGAGTATCCGTGCGGAGCTGCTCAGTTTCTCTTCGCAAGGCGGTCGGCAATGGTTGTATAAACCTCCGGGTTGAAGGCCAATCCTGCATGTGTGCCGTGAACTTCTACATCAACCGCGCTGTCGCCACTTCTGCAGGCTCGCCAATCAAGAACCCCGTCGTCTCGGGTATAAATTGAGGTCAGCGAAACATCCTGTGGCATGGCCCGGCGCAGCGATTCCATGAAGTCACACTTGCAGCGCTGGGTGTAGCACTCCCGCGGGACTTTGACGCCATGGATTTGTTGAATGAATCGGCGGACAACCTCAGTCTCACGCAGGATACTGCGATGCAACAATACACCTCGAAGCGGCGAGCCAAGAGTAATGACTGAAGACACGAGTTTGGGCCTCTGCGACGCAAGAGAACGCGCAATGATACCGCCCAGGCTGTGTCCCACGAGGTGCGCTTTGCCGCCAGTTTCCTTAACTGCATCATCAAGAAGTTGATTGAGTTGAGACTTGATCAGCAGATTCGGGCATTCGGCATTGAGATCAATGCCCGAATAGTAAGGTCGATAACCAAGACGGCTCAGCCAGGAATACATGACCATGAGATATACGTCGCTGTGCATGAAACCCGGAATCATGATGACTGCGGATCCATCGCCGCGAGGTACACCCGCGCCGTAAAAGACCGGCGATGCGTAAAGCAGAAGAAGATCGACGCCGACAAGTGACTCATGCCATTTTGTGACGTGCGCCTCGCCCGCCTTGACTTTTAATCTCGTAACCATTCACTCACTCGCAGAACAACTATCAGGGCGCGGCAGCTAATCGCCCCCGGCGCCCGCGCCAGCCGCAGCACTCATCAAAGGCGGCGCGGTAGCGATATACTGCGCCGCCTCCGCGAGAGACGAGGAGGAAACAGCCGGCATTGCCTTCGGCTTCCTTTGCGTCGTCCTTTTTTGAGTCGTCTTTCGCTTAGGAGCGCGTACGCCAACAGCGCTCTTGAGTTCTTCAAAACTTTCACGAAAGAACAATGGCAAGCGGTCCAGATCTGGAATCGCTTTCGCATCCCCGGTGAAGCCGACGAAGAGAGTTCCGTTGTAACTCAGCACCGCACAGTTCATCCCCATCTCTCCGCCGATTGGAACGTAGGGATAGCTCGAAAGCATCTTGTGTCCCTGCAAATACAGAGGAGTTCTCGGGCCGTGTACGTTTGTGCAGATGGAATTGCACACACTAATAGGAAGCTGACTCAGGACGTTGCCGATCATCGACTGAAGCGGAGACGGGACCGCCCCCAGCATCGTCGCCGCGAGTCCCACCAATTCGGCACCATGAGCGGTTCGCGACGATTGAACCCTCTCCTGAACGGACGCGATAAGTTTCTTCGGATCACGAGTTGCGAAAGGTATGTCCACCGGGAGAAAAGTTATGTGGTTCCCAGTATCGTTCGCTTCGCTTGTACCGCGCAGATTCACCGGCAACACCAGTCTTAGCGTTCGCCCTTTTACCTGTAACCGGTGCAGTTCCGCGTAGCGCCGCAGTGTTGATGTCAAAGTCGTAAGGACGACATCGTTCACTGTTCCAGCACACGCGTGCTTCACCGCCGCTATCTCGTCCATCGGAAGTTCGAGCCAGTCGAACTTCTGTGGTCCGTGACAGAGCACGTTGTATGGCAGGCGCTCCGTCGGTCGAGCCAGCTCAGAAAGAAGACGAGCCAGATCGCCGAATTGAGAGATCCCGCTGGATGCCATCCCTCCATTCTCTGGAGGCAACTTGGCCTCTTGCTCCTTTTCTCGCGGAACTGAGATGTGTTGCGCCATCTGGAGCAATTGTGAGTGGGTGGTCAAGAGTGCTTGTGCAGCCGTGAAGCACGAGCTAATCAGACCATCCAACAACACGGATGCGCCATCGCGCGGCTCTGGCACTTTGTTCGAGCGCTTCCTTCTTGGCTGCTTTGACCCGGCGGGACTTTCATCCAGCAACGTTTTCAACATCCCGACTCCCGCAATCCCATCGAGTACGCAATGATGAGTGCGAACGATCACGCCAGTGCGATGATCTTTGAGCCCGTGCACCAATGTGATGTCCCACAAGGGCCGGTTCCGATCCAGATGGGTACTTAAGACGTCAGAGGCACAGGCCTTGAACTCTGCCTCAGTACCTCGCTTCAATGAGATTTCACGCAAATGATTACTTATGGAGAAACTGGGATCGAATTGCCAGGTCGGCAGTCCAATCCCAAATGCAGGAGGAACCACCCGCTGTAGGAACCGCGGCACGAGTGGCAGCTTCGAGTCGATGTCCTTAGCGCACTCGGCCAAGGTGATCACGCCATCGAACACACTAATGGATGCGACGTTGAGCGGGGCACCGGGCTGTTCGAGGTACAGGAAGAACGCATCGACGCAGGAGAGACATTCATTCACATGAGTATCTGGCATCTTTGTATCCTTTAAGGACGATTGCGTCCCAGTTTTTCGTGCGCGCTCACCCAATCGCCATGGAGTATGGCAGAGACCAGCGAAATCTCACCCGCCAGAACCACTGCGGCGCAGATCTCCGCGAACTTCTCGACCTTGCCTCGGCCATAGCAGCCGAGCACCTCCAGGCACTCCCTCTGTGTCGCCAGCCCGGTGCCACCACCGTAGGTCGCAACAATGAGTGAAGGCAAAGTGATGGACCAATAGAAGTCACCGTTCTCCAATTGGCGTGTGTAGGTGATGGCAGAGTGCGACTCAGCAACATTCGCAACGTCCTGGCCCGTCGCAATAAACAATGCGGCAATTGCGTTCGCCGAATGCGCACCGTTATTGGACGATCCAGCAATGAAAGCTCCCGCCATTTGCACTTCTCTGGTGCGCGAGAGATCCGCGGCCGTAATGTGCATGACCTGCTCCAGCAGATCGCCCCGCAGTACCGCTTCGGCCACAACCCGCTTACCACGACCAAGAATCATGTTCAGGTGGGAATGCTTCTTGTCGGTATCGGTATTGCCTGTGAGGAAGTATGAAGGATGCAAGGGATAAACGCTCTTGATCCATTCACAAGCAACAAACGTGGCTTTACCCGCCATGTTCTGCCCCGCGGCATCGCCGGTCAGGTAATTGAAACGGAGATAGCGCAATGGTCCAACCGCAAATTGTTGGATGTTCCGCAGTTTTCCAATATGAGTTGTTGATTCTGCTTTCTGGCGGATCTCGTCGAAGTTCTCTTCAATCCATGCGCCAAACTCCCGCGATTGTAGTGCATTATCGAACATAAACACTGGCGCGCGCTGCATGGCATCATCCAACACTGTGGTCGTTACACCACCGCACTCGGTAAGCAAACGCATGCCCCTGTTATAACTGGAAATCAGCGTCCCTTCCGTCGTCGCTAGTGGAACGTAAAATTCCCCGCGAGCGTGCTCGCCGGTGATCCGCAGTGGACCTGCGATTCCGATAGGCACCTGTGCAACGCCGGTGAAGTTCTCGATGTTGCCCGGAAGCGTTGCGGGGTCGACGGAGTAATGCGCAACGTGCGAAAGAGTTGTTCCGGTGTTTTCTTTTATGAATGCCCTACGTTCGGCAGCGCTCTCCTGCGTATAGTCGTTTTGCTGATTGCGAGGAATGCGGTTTCGTTCCAAGGTTTCTGACGAGGTTTTCATGATTCCCAGTTTCCGCGCTCTTTCTTCCAAGCGCTATTGAACCCAAGATAAATTCGATACTTCCGTGCATGCAAAGCCACTCCCAATTCTCAAAGATATCTGCTTTATCTTCGATCATCCGGGATTCCATTACTCTTCGCGCTCGGCGAAGTAAGAGCAACTGATTCCGTCTTGAAGAGTCTTGGGAGTATCCATCGGTAAGAGTCGCGGCCTCTCGCTGCAGGCAAGGACACCCGCCACGACAGGCGAGGCAGTTTGATAACACTATCCGCGGGTCCAGCATCAGCTAATATGTAACCGTAAGATTTCATAGACCCCCTCCAAATAAAATAGAGGTCCGCTTTCGGGGAATATTACACCTGTTGTGAGATGCTCATGGGTGTTGTTTTTCTGCCTACGGGTTAAGATTTACTAGACTAAGTTAGGCATTGTGCGCTATCTTGCGTTCTTTTGACGGAGGTAACGGATCTAATGCAAACCCTCAAGGAAGTAGCGGCTGTTAAAGCGCTCATGCGCGAGGCGTCAAACTGGTCTGTCATGAGGTGGCTTGCAGAAAAGAAAAGAGTTCGCAAGGCTGCCGACCGAGCCAACGATCTACTTGATGAACTCGACCGCTCTATAAAGGCCACTTGGAGTGATGAGCTAAAGGCCGCTTATGCGGAACTCGCTCCGATTGCCGGGAAGAAAGTAGCATCTTCTTCCGGCAATGTAAGTCCGGAAATCCTCCTCCTTGCCAAACGACTAAGACAGGCGGATAACGAGGCTTACTCGGCCAGGATGGACGCTGAGGACACATTCGATCTCGCCGAAAAAAGACTAAGCACTAGCATGGCCCGGGAAGGGGCGCAGAAAGCAATACTCTCCTGGGACTTGAAAGAAAAGGCGATCGCGATGACCAAGTCAGGCGTGGACGCCACCAGCAACGCCTCATAACGATGTAGTCTTGCGCCTGCTTACCGGGATGTGCCCGGTTATCACCTGGCCGATGCGCCGAAGAGCTTCAGCGCTTTGGGGAACGTCGTACCCAAACGTCTGGAAGTCATGATTCATCTCTGGCCAAACATCGAAAGCGACGGCTGCTCCCTGTTTTCTGGCCTCCTCTACAAAAGCTTGAATGCTGGCAAATAATATCCCAGCCCCACCTGCTTGAATGTACAGCCGTGGCAGACCTGTTAGGTCTGCGTTCAATGGTGATACCAGCGGGTTACTTCGTTCACTCGCGGTACAAAACCAGTCCGCCCAGCGCATTGCCATTTCCGGAGTAATCCAATCCAGCTCCGGCGTGGACGGCTCCAGAGCAGCCAGTCCGAAGTTAGTCGCCGGAGACAGACAAACACCCAATGCAGGCAGCGGAAGCTGCGCATCCCGAAGATACAGCAGTAGCGACAAGGCAAGGTTTCCACCTGCTGAGTCGCCGACAATTACCAGGCGTGAGGGAGTTTGGACGGAATGCATGAGCCACAAGTATGCGGCGGTGGCATCTATCAGTTGGGCTGGAAAACGATGCTCTGGTGTGAGGCGGTAGTCGAGGGCAAATACCTTAGCATTTGCAGAAAGCGCAATCAGCGCGCTCAGATTGTCATAAAAACCTCGCGGATAGAATGCGTACCCTCCTCCATGCAGATACAGAATCACAATATCCGGATTCTCTGCCTTGGGAACGAACCAGCTCCCGCGAAATGTATCCTGAATCACATTGGAAATGTTGACCTTTGAAGTCGTCCCGGAGTCCACGACAATTGAGTTGAGATAACTCCTGGCCTCCTTCACGTCATGCATCTCAAACGCAGCACGCAGCTGTTTCTTCAGAACTTCCGTTCCCAACTCCGCCGCTAAATTCCACGAAGGGCTTCGCGGACCTCTGAGCAGTCGTCGCAGGCACACTTCAGCTGCGGTTCTGCCCAGCATCGCTGCACTCTTTATGCGGTATCGCGCGGGGCCGCTGAGTGTGATGCGTCCTGTCATTGAACCTGCCATCGCTCAGCGTAGTACTTAGCGGCACAACTCTCAAGCGGCATTTAGCTTCGACAGTTGTTCTCGCAACGTCTGCTTGTGAACCTTCCCCGTCGAGGTTCTCGGGAGCGCCGTAACGAAAACAACGTAAGCTGGCACTTTGAATTTGCTGATGTACCGCGCGATGTGTTCTCGAATTTCACTCTCAGTCGCGGTTGTTCCGTCACGAAGTTGGACTACGGCGCAGATCTCCTCGCCAAATTCTGCATCGGGAACTCCAACAACCGCGGCCTCCGCGATGGACGGGTGCAAATACATTACTTCCTCTATCTCACGCGGTGAGATATTTTCTCCACCCTTGATGACGAGGTCCTTCTTCCGGTCAGTGATGTATAGGTATCCATCGCCATCCACATAGCCCACATCTCCCGTGTGAAACCAGTCGTTGCGGAATGTGTCGCGGCCGGCGTCAGGATCGTTCCAATAGCCCGGCGTCACGCTGGGCCCTTGCACGCAAATCTCTCCAACGCTAAGCGGCGGCAGCGGACGATCCTGCTCATCCACAACGCGGAGTTCGAATCCCGGGCAGGGCCAACCAGACGAGCCCGGGCGGTAGCTTTCATGATCTCCGTAGCAGGAAATGAAACCGGCTTCAGACATCCCGTAACCCTGGTCCACGCGACAGCGGAATGCCTGCTGGAAGCTCAGTCTGAGTGGCTCGGGCAAACTCGCCCCGCCGGTGATGATCCGGTACAGGCTCGAGTAATCATGCTTCGGACGTTCCGGATGATGCAGCAGGAACATGAGCATCGTAGGAACCATCAGCACGTAGCCGATCTTGTATTCGGAGATGGCTCTGAAGATGGCTGGAGGATCGAACTGGTTTACCAGTACCGAGGAGAAACCCCAGCGGTTGGATAGCTGAACCATCATGACGCCAAACACATGGTTCAGAGGAAGCACGTGCAAAATGGGCCGACGAGGCAATGAAGGATTCACGCGATGGACAGCTTCCATCGCCGCTGGAATACCCTCGTGAGTAACGATGACAGCCTTGGGCTTTGCCAAAGTTCCAGATGTGTATAGCAACAATGCAACGTCACCCGGCGTCCGATTTTCTGGGCTGCTCAACCAAACGCCACCCCGCTCATCACATTCCGGTTTGATGTTCTCAAACCCCGGGGTATCGGTTTCTCCGAAGCAGAGCATCCGAGGCGAGACTTGGCTGACCCTGGCAGCCTCCCGCATTTTGGGACTTAGCGCAGGAATGGTGAGTACCACCGAAGCCCCGGAATTGGTCAGCCCATACGCCATCTCCGCAATCGTCCACTGCGGAGCCACTGGCACCGCAATAGCCCCAATCGTCCAGACTGCCTGAAAGAACGCTGTCATAACCGGAGAGTTCGGCATTGCGGCGAGGACTCGATCGCCCGTCCGGACCCCTTTTTCTTTCAGGACGCGGGCAATCCGTCCCGCATGCTGCAACTCTTCTAGGTTTGAGAGACTCCCGCCTTCAAAGTGTAAGCGGGTGTATGTTCCGTATCGCGCGATGTTTTCATGATCGAGAGTCGCTACGTTTGCATGGCTGGTGTTACTGCGAAAGAGATTTGCACTGGCGGGCGAAGACATAAGGCCACACTCCAAGGGGGATATGATCGGCAATTCTGATCATGGGCAGGTTTCGGGAACCTGAGTGCTGCTAATAGAAGATTAGGACTGCCAGCGCACGCACCAGAACTGCTCTCAACGTAGATTCAACAGCCCCGGCGCAATGTTGCACACCCCGGGGACCAAATGTCTCGGCTATTTCCATTTTGGGAAAACTGCAATCTTTGGCGGTTGCAATCGAGCGGGCCGGAACGAGGGTCTGCCCGATCTGTCTCCTATTCCCAAATGGTGATTAGTCCTGTAGCACAACACTGACCGGTGAAGTACCGTCGGCTAAGAGCGTACCCGTGCTCACGTCCTGCAATCTGGAAATGGCATCCTAGTTAGGAAGAGACCAGATAACTCTGAAAGCATCCTCCACGAGCAAAACGCGCACAAACTCTCTCCTTAGGACTTAAGGTCGAAGAATGATGAACGACCTCTCCCGCTCCCCGGCCACACCGTCTATCCTCACGGTCAACGGAGGCTCATCGAGCATCAAGTTTGTTCTCTATCAGAGCGGCGGGCCATTGAAACGGTCCCTACAGGGAAAGATCGACCGCATAGGTTCCTCCGGCACGAACTTGACCTTCACCGATCCAGCTCTAAACCGTCAAGGTACTCTCAGCGTTCGAGCCTCGGATCACAGATCAGCGTCGGAGTTCCTGATCGATTGGCTTGAGAAGCAGCTCACGATTGCTTCGATTACGGCAGTGGGACATAGGGTGGTGCACGGCATGAACCATAGCGTTCCTACGCTGGTGACACAGGAGCTACTTGACGAGTTGCAGCGCATCAGACCGTATGACCCGGATCATCTGCCTAGAGAGATTGAAGTGATCGAGGCGTTTCGCAGACGTCATCCGAGACTTCCTCAAGTACCTTCGTTCACCGCGAGCACGAGCGTGTCATCGGGCTTGTCGAGACTTGGTTGAATGATGATCGTGCCCTGATTCATGGTGAGGAGCACAGCGCGTAAGACGTCATCACTAATTGGGTGGTAGGCTTCGAATACAGAGCGGAGCTTCGCGAGTATGGCCGTACCGCCCAGAGTTTTGGTTGGTAGCTGCGAGTAGTCTCCAGCGAAGGTCGCGCTAGGGCCGCAGCATACTTTGTACTTTCGGCCAGAACCACAGGGGCACTTATCGTTGCGTCCAACTTTAGTGCGCTTTCCCAGATCGGGTCGCGCATCCTCGATTCCTGGTCTATCGCCCTGAATCATGGGGTCGTATTGCATCGCTTTTCGAAGCAATGGGCTTATAGGCATTCCCTTGAGAGCGTAAGAATAATTTGAATGCGAGAACCTTTCAGACTCGGTGACGATGAATCCTAGGGTGGTGGCCGTTGTTGCGCTGTAACCGCTGGCGAGCGCAAACTCACGGAGTTGCCGATGTCGTTGTTCAGCTTGCGCCATGATAACGTCGTCAGGGACCGCATACTCGTCCGAAAGGGTACCCGTCGTTTTTTCGTTTTGGACGATTTCCATCAGGGCCGCATGGACCATGTCACAAGTGAAGTAGACCTCCTCCGGTTCATCACTGAAGAAGATGGTGGCGGCAAGCCATTCAATCTTCGTCGGCTGCATCTTTGCGGGCCACAACAAAGTCATTCCTAGAAGCCTGCCAACGTGCGGATCGAGCCCCCCGTGTACGACCGTCATGAGGTTTTGATCAGTGCGGTATATTCCCGAAACACGTTCGGTCGAAAGCATCCGAAAATCCTCCAATATTTTGATCCAAAGTTGCACAGCTTTAAGTGCTTGTTTTGGCAACACGAATCCTGTCAGCGTCAGGAACGCAGTTTTGGTGTGGCCGTGGATGGATCGAGAGACTAGAAGATGGCGCTGACCAAGTGGCTAATTGGCTCGGCTAGGTAGAAGGAGGCAGTGGTGTTCGTCGCTTCGCAAGAAGCGAGCGTGTTGGTCGCAGCGACCTGCTCAAGAGTGGTGCTGACGGCAGCGCGATCGCTGGCTCGGAGCGACTTGTAAGCGCTCTTCAGTTCAGCTAGGAATTGGCGGGCTTCTTTGCGGGACATAATGGGCTGCAATGGCTTGCTCATATCGTTCGGCTCCTTTTCATCTACTTCGATTACTAAGATGCGTTATATCAGGGAAATGACACGCTAAGATACTGATTGCGAGTCAGTTACGGTGGATTTCGTCCCTCATTTTCTAAGGTTCATAGACCTGAGGACAGCCTCTCTGTATCCTATTGAAGGGCTTGTTGTTGCAGTCGCAGTAGTCCACTTTGGACTAAGCCACAGTTTGGACGATAAAAATTTTCGGGGAGGGCCTCAATGGCGAGAAGATCGGGCATTCTGGGTGATCAGCGAGCGGAGTTGAAGAACATTCTTACGAAGGACGAGGGTCGGTTGAGTCCGCTTACAGAAAAACTGAAACTAGCGCGCAGGGAGGCAGGACTGACGCAGATGACAGCAGCCCGCATGATGGGCCGCTCACAATCTTGGCTAAAGAAGGCAGAGGCTGATGGCCGAGTGAGCTTTGTCCATTTGGAGCGGTTGGCCCTCATCTACTGGAAGCCGCTGAGCCACTTCACCACCATTGAACACGAGGAAGTTTGGGATGACGACGTTTACCTCGGCTTCTCCGAGTTCCGTTGGCAACAGAAGGCAAAGGTGGCGGCTGCGCGCGCCCTCTTGCGAGGCATTATCGGTATTCCGAACAACCTGACCAAGAGCCAGCAGTACTTGAAAGAGCACCCGACGCATCCGTGGCGTCGTCGAGTACCGGACAACGAACCTTGGCCGGATGAGTAGGTAGTAATAGTGCTCAGGTCATTTCTTCAGCCGCGAGTGCGATGTGAAGTTTGGAAAAACCGCGCTAAAGTAGCGCTAAACGAAAAATCCCTCTCGCAAGTTGCTCATTGCGGGAGGGATGGTAAAGCGTTGGTGCCGAGGGGGGGACTCGAACCCCCACACCCTTGCGAGTACATGGACCTGAACCATGCGCGTCTGCCAATTCCGCCACTTCGGCACTGTGAAAATTGAGCGCTGAACGCCATGATGACCATTATTATGGCCATCTTTTTTCACCTGAAGCTTGCAAAGAAATTGTAACACACGGGTATGGGTTGTCGAAGGTGCTCCTGTGGAGGACATCCGCCCTCCATCCATCTCGAATCCTGAACGGGAAAGGGCTACGAATAGGACGCTTCGCTCTTTGTGAATCGGAAACATTGCAAAGCCGCCACCCTCCTGCAGGGATCGATCATTTTTGACTTGACGGGTCTTTTGCGTAAAAAGCGGGTTGCGGCTATATTCTAAATTCTAATTTCTTCTTTCGTTACGCGTGGCAGCGCACGAAGGGATTCAGAGGAATTCCATGCCCGAGTCAAATCCCGATGTCACGCCGAAAATTCCCTTGCCCATCAGCAAGGAACTCCGCACCCTCGCCCATGACCTGAGCAACTCGATTGAGACCATCATGCAGGCCTGCTATCTGCTCAGCCAGGCGAAGTTGAATGACACAGACAAGAAGTGGCTCGATCTCATTGATCAGGCCACCCGCGACGCCGCCAGGATCAATCGCGAGATTCGCGAAGTGCTGCGCAGCCATAGCGAGTGAAGCGGTAGATCCGGCCATTAACCGGTCTTTGTCTCTGCCCGCGTACTCTCACATTCCGTTGCCGCCTGCCCCGCCCGTTGATACACTCAAGGGCGTTACAAGGAGGCATCCATGTCATCCGTTCAATCTGCAGTTCAAACGTTTGAAAATATCCGTTACGAAAAAAAAGACCAGATCGCACTCATAACCATTGCACGTCCGAAAGTAATGAACGCGCTCAATGCTCCCACTCTGAAGGAACTTACCCAAGCTTTTGAGACGGTTCGCGACGATGATGACGTTCGCGTCGCCATCCTGACAGGGGAAGGCGAAAAGGCTTTCGTTGCCGGCGCCGACATCACCGAATTCGTTGGCCTTGGCGCAGTCGGCGCCGAAGCTCTATCCGTCCGCGGCCAGAATGTTTTCTCGCTTGTCGAAAATTGCGGCAAGCCGGTCATCGCTGCCGTCAACGGCTTTGCTCTCGGCGGCGGCTGCGAACTCGCACTCTCCTGCACCATCCGCATCGCGTCGGAGAACGCCCGCTTCGGCCAGCCCGAAGTCAAACTCGGACTCATCCCCGGCTACGGTGGCACGCAGCGCCTCGCCCGCCTTGTCGGCAAGGGTCGCGCCATGCAGATCGTCCTTACCGCTGACATGATCAAGGCTGACGAAGCTCTGCGCATCGGTCTCGTAAACGAAGTGCTGGCACCCGCCGACCTTCTGCCCCGAGCCGAGGCCATTGCTCACAAGATCATCGCCAACGCCCCTATCTCCATTCGTCTCAGCATTGAAGCCGTGAACAAGGGCCTCGACATGAGCCTGAGCGAAGGACTTACCTTGGAAGCCTCGCTCTTCGGGCTCAGCTTCTCCACCGCTGACAAAACCGAGGGCACGCAGGCATTCCTGGAAAAACGCGCTCCTCAGTTTAAGGGCGTCTAAGAGCCGCAACGCGTTCTATCGGGTGGCCCTCCGGCAGCTTTCCTTTTCAGGATTCGCCGGAGAGCCACCCATTTCCATGCTCCCGCCCTCTCTCTGTACCTGCACCTGTGGTACAAAAGAGGATGTGATCCGCTCATTTCATCGCCTTATCGTGCCCGCCCGCGACCAAGACTTCCAGCCGCTGCAAGATTTTTTTTCCGCCCTCGGCTTTGCCGTTGGTGAGAACTGGAATGGCCGCCGCTCCAAAGGCTGCAAGTTCGAAGCATTCGAGTCCGGTGTCGAACTTGCCATGGGCGAGGGTATGCCGCGCGCGGAGATGGTCGTCGAAGTCGACAACGCTGACATCGTCGCCGAAGCCGCCCGCGCCAAGGGCTTCACCTTTGTCTCCGAAATCACCGATTGCGATTGGGGAGCGCGCCTCTTCGTGCTGCAGGTCCCCTTCGGATTCGGCAATCTCGCGGTCTTCAGCTACAGCGAGAACTGGCGTCAGCCGACCCGTGAATCGCAACTCGACTCCACTGGCATGAAGTTCGCTGTCGTGGTCGCACGCTTCAATGCCTTCATCACCGAACGTCTGCTCGCCGGAGCCACCGATGCACTACGCCGCACCGGAGCACTCGCCGCTGACATCGAAATCGTCCGCGTGCCTGGAGCTTTCGAGCTACCCACGGCCGCCAAGATGCTCGCTGAATCCGGCAAGTACAGCGCGCTCGTCGCCATTGGATGCCTCTTGCGTGGAGACACTGCGCACTACGATGTGATCGTCAACGAAGTCACTCGTGGCATCGGCGAAGTCACGCTCGCAACCGGCGTGCCCATTGGCTTTGGCGTCCTCACCTGCGATACGCTGGAACAGGCCATCGACCGCGCTGGCTTGAAGATGGGCAACAAGGGATTCGAAGCCGCGCTCGCCGCACTGGAATTAGCCGCACTCAAACAATCGCTACAATCCAAGTAGAAAAAGGAATCATGGGAACAAGACGTAAATCACGCGAGCTGGCGCTGCAAATGCTCTTTCAGGCAGACATGGGTAAACAGTCGATTGAGCATGTAAAGAAAACCTTCTGGGCTGAGCGTCGCGATCTTGAAGACAGCGTGCGCAACTTCGCCGATGACATCTTCCGTGTCGCCATGGAGCGCTACGACGAAATCGGCCTGCTTCTGGAGGGCCACACCGAGCACTGGCGTCTGGAGCGCATGGCGGCCGTGGACCGCAACATTCTGCGCGCCGGAGTCGCCGAGTTCCTTGGCTTCCCCAAAACGCCGCGCCCAGTCATCATTAATGAGGCGTTGGAGATCGCGCGACGCTTCTCTACTCCCGAATCCGTCCAGTTCATCAACGGTGTGCTCGATTCCGTAGCCCGCAAGCTCGAACCGCAAGCCGCCGCACCTCACAAGAAATAGAAAAAAGTGTGTTCCCACATCCGCCTTTCTGGTCGAATGTGGGGACAGTCCGCAAGCATCTCCGCCGTTACCTTTGGCTCCCAAAGGCTCACCTGCGGTATGCTTGAGGATGCTTGACAGTTTCAGTCCGTCAGCAAACCCAATACAAGTACTGAGGATGCGCATGAAAGCCACGCCAAAGATCGCGGTGTTTGATACCACTTTACGAGATGGAGAACAGGCCGCAGGCACTCGCCTTGGGGGCCGCGACAAAATCACGATCGCGCGCCAGCTCGCCCGCCTCAAGGTGGACATCATCGAGGCAGGCTTCCCCGCGTCCTCTCCTGAGGACTTCGACGCCGTGCGCAAGATCGCGCTTGAAATCGAGGGACCGACCATCTGCGCGCTTTCTCGCGCCGTGCCAGCTGACATCGATGCCTGCGGCAAAGCGTTGGCCAAGGCGAAGCGCCCGCGCATCCACACCGGCATTGGTGTTTCAGACATTCACATCATGGGCAAGTTCCAGGATGACCGTTACGGCAAGACTCTCGAAGGCAAGAAGGCCAAGCTCATCGCCATCGCCGTGGAATCCGTGAAGCGCGCGCGAAGCTTCGTCGATGACGTGCAGTTCTACGCCGAGGACGCTGGCCGCTCTGATCCTGCCTATCTTTACCAGATGCTTGAGGCTGCTATCGACGCCGGAGCAACGGTCGTCAACATTCCGGACACCACGGGCTACACCGTTCCCGAGCAGTACGGCGCGCTCATCGCGGGCATCCGCGACAATGTGCGCAATATCGCCAAAGCTACCATCAGCGTGCACTGTCATGACGATTTGGGCTTGGCCGTTGCCAACTCCCTCGCCGGAATCCGCAACGGTGCGCGCCAGGTAGAAGGAACCATCAATGGCATCGGCGAGCGCGCGGGCAACGCAGCCCTCGAAGAAGTGATCATGGGCCTGCGCACTCGCGCCGATTACTATGGGCTCAGCACCAGCATCGAGCCCAAAGAGCTCTTCCGCACCAGCCGCATGGTGGCCGATATGCTCGGCATGCCCGTACCCGCCAACAAGGCCGTCATCGGCACCAACGCCTTCGCACATAGCTCCGGCATCCACGTCGATGGATTCCTCAAGGACCGCCAGACTTACGAGATCATGCGCCCCGCTGATGTGGGCTTCACCGAGAGCCGCGTCGTGCTCACCGCCCGCACCGGACGTGCTGGCCTGCGCTCGCGTCTGGAGAAGCTCGGCTACGAACTCACCAAGGCTGAGCTTGAAACTTTGTACGTGCGTTTTCTCACCGTGGCAGACAAGAAGCAGGAGGTGCTCGACGAAGATCTCGCCGCCCTTGTGCACGACGAACTGCCTCCCCTTGAGCATCATCTCAAGCTCGAGTACCTGCACGTCTACAGCGGCACCGCCGCCATCCCCACGGCCACCGTGCGTGTGCTGGTGAAAGGCAAGATGAAGGAAGGCGCATCCATCGGCGACGGCCCAGTCGATGCCGTGTACAAGTCCATTTCCGCCGTCACCGGGATGAAGGCCAAGCTGCTGCGCTATGACATTCGCGCCATCACCGGAGGCACCGAGGCCATGGGCGAAGTCACCGT
>Ga0182012_10000748_pt1 | contig 35661 bp, 28 predicted proteins | sample 612S2SmetaG_FD_120486 | JGI IMG/M metagenome (GOLD analysis project Ga0182012, IMG submission 120486) | Permafrost microbial communities from Stordalen Mire, Sweden - 612S2S metaG | ecosystem: Environmental > Terrestrial > Soil > Wetlands > Permafrost | place: Sweden: Stordalen | collected...
CAGCGTCGATCATGTTCAAAGTGTCTTTGCGGATTGGGCAGAGAAGGCGGGAGGAACAATCCGGCGTCACGCTCAACGCGGCTTGGGCGACTCGCTGGAGGTGGGGTTTGGCAAGCGGCATCGCGGCGAATCTACGACCATGCTGCTCGGACATCTCGATACGGTCTGGGCACGCGGAACGCTGGCGCGGATGCCGTTCAGAGTGTCTCGCGACCGCATCTCCGGGCCCGGCGTTCTGGATATGAAGGCAGGTGTGGTGATGGCGCTGACCGCGGTTGAGGTGCTGCAACAGATGAAGCTACTGCGCCGGCCAGTGACGATGCTGATTCATGGAGATGAAGAAGTGGGCAGCCCGGCCTCTCGCATGTTGACCGAGACCGTGGCGCGCCGCTGCGGTGCCGTGTACGTGATGGAGCCGGCGCAGGGAGACGCGGGCGCCTACAAGACCGCGCGCAAAGCCGTGGGACTCTATCGGCTGTCGGTGAAGGGGGTCGCGGCGCATAGTGGCGTGGACTTTGAGCAGGGTCACAGTGCGGTGATTGAACTCGCGCGGCAAATTGATGTGCTGCAATCGTTCACCGATTTGGGCAGTGGAATCACGGTCAATCCGGGAGTGATCGGCGGCGGCACCTGCTCCAATGTCATCCCTGCGGAGGCCTGGGTTGAGATCGATGTGCGGGTTGCGCGCAAGCAGGATACAGCGAAAGTGGACCGCATGCTGCGCTCGCTGCGCCCCTTCGATAAAGCCTGCAGGCTGACGATGAGCGGCGGCATGAATCGTCCGCCAATGGAGCGATCCAAGGGAACGGTCGCGCTGTTTCTGCGTGCACAGCAGTTGGCTGCAACCATCGGCATTGCGCTTGAAGAGGCGGCGACCGGCGGCGCTTCAGATGGAAACTTTACCTCGGCGCTCGGAATTCCAACGCTCGACGGCATGGGCGCGGTGGGCGCGGGGGCACACGCTCCGCATGAGCATCTGCGGCGCAAACATCTGGCGTCGCGTACGGCTCTGCTTGCCGCCATGTTGATGTGAGCGCCGTGGCGCAGGTGATTGCGTTAGAGAACGAACGGACTGGAGAAGTTATGAGATATGTTTCTCGGATGCTGCTTACGGCAACTGTCAGCGTTGTCGCATTGGCCTCGGCGCAGGCTCAGGTTGCGGCACTCCCTGTTTACGATGTTGTGATTCGTCACGGGAAAGTGCTGGACGGAGCCGGCAACCCATGGATTGCGGCCGATGTGGCCATTTTGAATGGACGCTTCGTCAAGATTGGCAAGGTGGAGGGAACAGGACGTCGTGAAATTGACGCCACCGGCCTTTTTGTATCGCCGGGATGGATCGATGTGATGGATCAGTCGGCCGATGTGTTGCTGAAAAATGGGCTGGCCGACAACAAGCTTCGAGAAGGCGTGACCACGGCGATTGCCGGTGAAGGCGGCACACCGGTCGATGCGGATCACATCGAGGAGTATTTTGCGAAGCTGAAGCAGCAGGGCATCAGCATGAACTTCGGGTGCTACTACAGCGAAGCGCAGGCGAGGGTCGCTGTGATTGGCGAAGTGGATCGGCCGCCGACGCCGGAAGAACTGGCGAAGATGAAGGGTCTGATGGCGACGGCCATGCAGCAGGGCGCGATGGGCATGACCACCGCGCTCATCTATCCTCCATCGAGTTACGCGAAGACCGACGAACTGATCGCGATGGCGAAGGTGGCCGGAGCCTATGGCGGCCTGTATGCAAGCCACATGCGCGGCGAGGGCAAGGAGGTTGTGCAGGCGGTCGATGAGTTAATCCAGATATCGGAGCAGGGGCATTTGCCGGCGGAGATATTCCATTTGAAGGTTGCATACCAGCCCGACTGGAGCAAGTCGATGGCGCTGATCGGCGAGCATGTGGCAGCCGCTCGCGCGCGCGGAGACGAAATCGCCGGCGACCTTTACATGTACACTGCGGGCGGAACAGGCCTGGAGGCGACGATTCCTTCGTGGGCCTTCGATGGCGGCGACGCAGCGTTGAAGAAGCGCCTTGCTGACCCGGCGATTCGCGAGCGCCTCAAACACGATCAGCAAACCGGCTCGCCGGGATGGTGGAACATCATTGAAGCGGCCGGCGGCTGGGACGGGATTGTGCTGGTGGATGCGGCGAATCCTGAGAATCGAAAGTATGAAGGCAAGTCGATGACCGAGATTGCGAAGGAGATGGGCAAGCCTCCAGCGGATGCGGCGTTCGATCTGGTGGAGCAGGGCCAATCGCGCGTGCTCGCTGTTTACCACATGATGAGCGAGGCAGATGTGGAGACGGCGCTCAAGTTCAATTGGACAGCCATCGGCAGCGATTCGGGTGCGAGCGAGGTTGCCGGCCAGCCTGCCGATTTGAATCATCCACGCGCCTATGGGAATTTTCCGCGCGTAATTGCGCGCTACGTTCGGGAGACACACACACTTACGCTGGAAGACGCGATTCGCAAGATGACGTCGTGGCCTGCGACTCGGCTGCGCTTCTCTGATCGCGGCGAAATTCGCGAAGGCGCCCGTGCCGATGTCACGATTTTCGACTACGACAAGATTCAGGACACGTCGACCTATGAGCATCCGGTGTCTTATCCAGAAGGCATTCCGTACGTGTTAGTAAATGGAGCAGTGGTGATAGACAATGCCGTGCACACTGGCGCCAAACCCGGCGACATCATTTACGGGCAGGGGCACGGATTGAATCTTCCGCAAGCGTTGCAATAAGGCCTTGTGAGAATTGGAGAGCAGATGATTCTTCTGCTTCAGCATAGGAAACGGCGCGCCGTTCGCTTGTCTCATGCCATGTTTGCGGCATGGATGCTTTGTTGCGCGGCAATTGGCAGCGCTCATTCTCAAGTTAATGCGCAGACTGACGCGCAATGGCAGCCGGTAATTGCTGTTCTCCGCGAGCGAATTGCGCATGAGATGGCCGACAAGCAATTGCCAGCCGTTGCAATTGCGCTCGTCGACGATCAACGAGTGATCTGGGCAGAGGGCTTCGGTTATCAGGACGCCGCGCACAAGGTGCCTGCCACGGCGGACACTGTGTTTCGTGTTGGTTCGGTGTCAAAACTGTTCACCGATATTGGAGTGATGCAGCTTGTTGAAGCAGGGAAGCTGAACCTGGATGCGCCGATTACGACTTATCTGCCAAACTTTCATCCGGCCAATCCTTTTGGCGGTGAAATTACACTGCGCGAGCTGATGTCTCATCGTTCCGGCCTGGTGCGCGAGCCTCCTGTCGGGCATTACTTTGACACCGCGGAGCCGAGCCTCGCGGCAACGGTCGACAGCCTGAACCAGACCACGCTGGTGTATGCGCCGGGCGCGCGAACAAAGTATTCGAATGCGGCGGTCGCCACGGTGGGTTATGTGTTGCAGACGGTCTCCGGCCAACCCTACGCGGACTATCTGCACAACGCGGTCCTATTGCCGATGGGGATGAAGCACAGCTCCTTCAAGCCTGAGCCGGCGCTGATGAGTCACCTGGCCGAGGCGCAGATGTGGAGTTACGACGGGCTTACATTTGCCGCGCCGAAGTTTCAGCTTGGCGAAGGACCGGCCGGTTGCATGTATTCAACCGTTGGCGACCTGGGGCGTTTCTTGAGTGTGCTGTTTGCCGCGGGGCAATCGGGTCAGACACACGTGATCGCGTCGAAGGCGCTCGACGAGATGTGGACGCCGCAGTTCAAGAGTCCATCGTCCACCAGGTTCGGTCTCGGCTTCATGCTGGGCACGTTTGAGGGCGAACGAAGGATCGGCCACGGAGGCGCTATTTACGGGTTTGCAACCCAGGTCGCTGCACTGCCCGATCGCAAACTGGGCGTTGTTGTGATTTCAACGGCAGACGCAACAAATGCGGTGATGAATCATATCGGCGACGATGCGCTCAGCCTGATGCTGAGCGTCCGTGAACACAAGCCGATGCCGGAATTGCCGGTCACAACCGCGATCCCGGTGGAGGTTGCTCGCAAGGCCGCAGGACATTACAGCGGCAGCGGCGAGGCAGTTGATCTCGAAGAACGCAGCGGTCATTTGTTTCTGACTCATCCCGATGGCGGCGAGCTGGCGGAGTTGAAGGCGGAAGGCTCTCACTGGATCAGGGACGGCCGCGTCGACTTCAGTGAAGATCCCATCCTTTTTGGCGGCGATGGAGGTGCGAGTGACACGCTAACGATCGACGGCAAGCTGCTGCATCGTGTGCCGGTGGCAATGCCCGCGGATGCGCCGAAGGAACTGGCAGACCTGATCGGAGAATACGGATGGGATTTCGACAAGCTCTTTGTCTTTGAGAATCACGGCAAGCTCAGCGTGTTAATTGAGTGGTTCGATGATGCGCCGCTGACTCAGGTCTCCCGCGATACGTTCAAGTTTTCAGCGAGCGGACTTTATCAAGACGAGTCGGCTGTCTTTCAGCGGGCTGCGGACGGTAAAGTCACCGGCGTTAAAGTCGGGGGCGTGCTGTTCCCGCGATTGACGATTCCTGCGGACGATACAGTGTTTCAGATCAAGCCGCTGAAGCCGGTTGAAGAATTACGGCGCGAGGCGCTGTTGAGCAAGCCTCCGGCGGAGCACGGTGACTTTCATGCCACCGATCTGGTGGAACTGACCAAGCTCGATCCTTCCATCAAGCTCGATATTCGATACGCAACGGCGCGGAACTTTCTCGCGGCGCCACTGTATCTGCAGGCGCGCGCCTACATGCAGCGGCCCGCGGCTGAGGCTGTGGTGCGTGCATCGCAGTGGCTGCATACGCTTGGATATGGATTGCTGATCCACGATTCGTATCGCCCGTGGTACGTGACCAAAATGTTCTGGGATGGGACGCCGGACGACAAGAAAATATTCGTTGCCGATCCGAGCCAGGGGTCGCGCCACAATCGAGGCTGCGCCGTGGATCTGACGCTTTACGACCTGGAGACGGGCAAGCCGATCCGAATGACCGGCGGCTATGACGAGATGTCGGAGCGCTCCTATCCGTTCTATCCGGGTGGAACATCGATCGAGCGATGGCACCGCAACCTGCTGCGCAAAGCGATGGAGCGCGAGGGATTCGCTGTGTACGGATTCGAGTGGTGGCACTTCGACTATTACGACTACCCGCATTATCGAATCGGAAATGCAACTTTTGAAGACCTGGATCGAGCCACCGAACAGAAGTAAGCTGTCCTGCTGAATGTTATTGCTCTGAGTTTGGCTCGGCTGTGGACTTCTCACGGTTTCTTTGAAAAAGGAGATAAAGAGGAACTCCGATCAGGACCAGAGCGATGCCGTAGGCTGCGTGGAGCGGGTCGGCAAGGATAGTGCTGAGTGTGATGCCGGCAGCTGCGAGCACGAACGCGATCGGCACCCACGGATAACCCGGTGTGCGGAAGCCTGCAAGAGGCGCAATGCTGCGGCGGCGAAGAAGAATGACGCCCGCAACAGTAAGGCCATAGAAGATCCAAGCGGTGAAGATCACGTAAGTGAAGAGCTGTTGAAAAGTGCCCATGAGCGTGAGCGCGGAGGACCAGACGGCTTGAACAGCAATCGCGAAGACCGGCACGCGAAATCTTTTGCTGATCTCGCCGAACTTCTGGAGGAAGATGCCGTCTTTCGCCATGGCATAGTAAACGCGGGGCGCAGTGAGGATCATTCCGTTCAAGGCGCCGAGGATCGAGGTGAGGATGACGACGGAGACGAGCAGCATCGCTCCCTGGCCCCAGGCCGCTTCAATCGAGCTGCTTGCGGCGCTGGCGCTTCCGCTCACTTCGAGCGGTGTGAGAACGGCATAGTAGGCGACGTTGAGAAAAAGGTAGATGACGGTGACAATGAGCGTGCCCCAAAAGAGACTGCGTGGCAAGTCGTGGGCCGGTGACTTGAATTCACCTGCAGTGAATGAGACAACGTGCCAGCCCTCGTACGCCCAGAGGACGGCGATCAGCGCGACGCCGAAGTCGACGAGCAGGGAAGGCGAAGGATGCGCGGGCATGGCGATGCGAAGCAGGCTGGTGTGGCCGCGTGCGATCAGCAGGCCAAAGACGAGAGCGATTCCAATGAGCTTGCTGATGGCGCCGATGTTCTGCACTGCTCGCGCCATGCGTATGCCGACGAGGTTCACGATGGAGAAGAAGAGGATGGCCACGATCGGCAGAGCCTTGAATTCAAAGGGGGTGAGCGTCACGATCTTCGAGGTGTAGAGCGCGAATCCGGAAGCCAGCGTGGCGATGCTGCCAGACTGGATGAGGCTCAAGAGCGCCCATCCGTAAAGGAATGCCAAAGGCTTTCCATAAATGTGCCGCAAGTAAATGTAGAGACCGCCCGCCCCTGGATAATTCGCTGCCAGTTCTCCGATGGAGAGGCTGCCGAACAGGCTCAGGACTCCGCCGGTAATCCACACCAGCAATACCAGCGCGAGCGTGGGCAACTTTTGGGCAATGGGGCCCGGTACAAGGAAGATTCCGGATCCGATGACCGTGCCGACAACGATGGCAATTCCATCGCGGACACCCAGCACGCGCACGAGCGAAGGTTGCGTCGAACTCTTGGCTGGACCGGGGAATGGAGGGTTTCGCGTCATGGGCTCCGCCTCGATTTTGAGGATTCTATCAAATGTTGCATTGCACTGCTGCGGGGAAGGTGCGAATTGGTTTCGATGCTTGACTGAGCGCTGCGATGTGTTCTATTTATAGCTGAGAATGCGTCAAAAGCAAAAAGAAACATAGGTTGCAAATGTCGTTGAGGAGGGGATGAAGAGATGCCGCCGCCACTGGATTCCCGTCCCGCACAGGAGATTCTCATCCGTCCTATGGACGGCCTCGATGACTTTCAGCGGGCCGAGCAGGTGCAGCGCGAGGCGTGGGGATACAACGATATCGATGTGGCGCCGGCATCGATTTTCTCTGTCGCGCGAAACTTCGGTGGCCAGGCTTTGGGCGCATTCGACGGAGAGCGGATGGTGGGCTTCGCGCTCTCCTTCGGTGCGGTGGATGGAGGGCATGCGCATTTCCATTCGCACATGGTCGGCGTGGCTCCAGAGTATCAGAATCGCGGCCTGGGACGGCTGATCAAATTTGCGCAGCGGGAAGACGCATTGAGCCGCGGCATCGATCAGATTGTCTGGACCTTCGATCCGCTTCAGGTTAGAAATGCGTACTTCAACTTTGTGCGCCTGGGTGGCGTGGGCGTACAGTACATTCCCAATCTATATGGCATGACGAGCAGCCCGCTGCACGGCGGCATGCCGACCGATCGTTTGGTCATCCAGTGGAATCTGAACAGCCCGCAGGTAGAGCTTGCGTTGAACGGAAAGCAGCGCGAACGGTCTGCGGATGCGGTCGCAATCGAGATTCCTCCGGCGTCGAGCGATGTGCCGATAGGGGCGCGATTGGCGGGCCAGGCGCGGCTGCGCAGTGAGTTGATTCGCTTGTTGCGCGATGGCTACGTGATAACGGGCTTTGAAGGACATGAAAAGGCAGCAAGCTACATCCTGGAGAGACTCAAAAGTGGGATTTCGGAGAAACTATGAGAATTGAATCCATCACCGCACGAGAATTGAAGATGCGCCTGAAGGCGCCATTCGAGACAAGCTTTGGCGTCACGCAAGATCGCAGAGTGGTGCTGCTCGAAGTTCACACGGATGTCGGCACCGGCTGGTCCGAAGTGACTGCGATGGAGGGTCCGTACTATAACGCGGAAACCATTCACACCGCATGGATCATGAGTCGCGAGTTTCTCTCGGGATTGGTTCTGGATGTAGATGTGGCATCGCCCGAGGAGATTTCTGAGTTGATGGAGAATGTGCGCGGACAAGAGATGGCAAAGGCCGCGATCGAGTGCGCCGCCTGGGATGCATTCGCATGCTCGAAGAATATGAGCCTGAGTCATGTTCTCGGCGGAACGCGCGACGTGATCGCATCCGGAGTTTCGCTCGGGATCCAATCCGATACGGGCAAGCTGCTCGACACGGTTGGGAAAGAGCTGGCCGATGGCTATCAGCGTGTGAAGTTGAAGATCAAGCCGGGCAAGGATGTGGCTGTAGTTGCTGCCGTGCGCAAGAGCTTTCCCGATATCGACCTGACGGTGGATGCAAATTCAGCCTACCGTCTTGAAGATGCGGATCTTCTCAAGGAGCTTGACGATTTCGGCCTCAGCTATATTGAACAGCCGTTGCCCTGGAACGAAATCTATCAGCATTCGCTTTTGCAGCCGCAATTGAAAACGGCAATCTGCCTCGACGAGTGCATTCACGGGGTGCGCGATGCCGAGGCGGCGATCGCTCTCGGCGCATGCAGGGTGATCAACATCAAGCTGGGGCGCGTGGGCGGACACAGCGCGGCTCGCAGGATTCAAGCCTTGTGTCTTAGCAAAGGCATCCCCGTCTGGTGCGGCGGAATGTTGGAGTCGGGTGTGGGACGAGCGCACAACATAGCCATGTCGACGTTGCCGGGCTTTGTGCTTCCAGGCGATGTGTCGGCCAGTCAGCGCTACTGGGTTGAGGACATCATTGAACCGGAAGTCAATGTAACCGCGCAGGGCACGATTGAAGTGCCGACGGCGCCGGGCATCGGCTACCGTATCAAGCTCGATGAAATTGAGAAGCTTACGGTCCGGCGCGAAGAATGGTCGAACCGGGTAACTGTTCCAGTCGGTGCTGCTTAGCAGAATGCGATCCAGGCCAGTGTTGAACGAAGTGCACATCCTTCAGGAAAGTGAGACGAATCCATGAATGCTCGACTTCCCCGTAACTTCGGCCTGTGGGCCGTCGCGATTGCCATGCTCGCCGGCTCCTCCGCATCCACGCGGAGCCAGGTCAATCCTGAACTCGAAAAGAAGATCGCTGCCATCATGGCGAGGCCTGAATACGCTCATTCGCGCTTTGGGATGGAGTTCTACTCACTCGATACGCATAAGATCGTCTTTGCGTTGAACGAGCAACAATTCTTTGTACCGGGGTCGACAACCAAGCTGCTTTCCGAAGGCACTGCGATGAAACTGCTTGGCCCCGATTTCCGTTTCAAGACCAAGGTCTATGCCGCGGGCACAGTGGACGCGCAGGGAACGCTCAAGGGCGATCTTGTGCTGGTGGCAAGCGGCGATCCCGATCTCTCCGGCAGGCAACAACCGGACGGGACGCTGGCCTTTAAAGATGAGGATCATTCCTACGCACCGATGGCGGGAGCCGCAGTGGTTCCTGGCAATCCGCTTGCGGCCATTGACGATCTTGCCTCGCAGGTTGCCGCGCATGGGATTCATCGCATCGACGGGAGTGTGCTGGTAGACATTTCCTTGTTCCCCGAGGGAGAACATGAAGGTGGAACGGGCATCGTGATTTCGCCCATTTGCGTCAACGACAATGTGATCGATGTGCTTGCCTCGGGCGGATCCGCAATCGATGCTCCGGCAGCTCTCACGTTTTCACCCGCGACACGCTATGCGCGCTTCACCAACAAAACCAAAACGGTGGCGAAGGGCGGACCGTTCTCACTGGAGTTTGAAGACAAGCCCGCACAGGATGGGACCGAGGACGTGACCGTAACCGGGACCGTACCGCTGGGCGCGGCCAACAGCCTTACGGTGTATCACGCGCCGGCGCCGTCCCTCTACGCGCAGACGGTGCTGAGCGAGGCCCTCGCCGCCCATGGAATTGTTCTGGCCGCGCCGTCTTCCGCATCAACTGCCGACTTCGCCGCGCTGAAGTCGTTCTATACGGAGAAGAACGTGGTTGCCGTTCACACTTCCGCGCCGCTGAGCGAAGAGGTGAAGGTCACGCTGAAGGTGAGCCAGAACCTGCATGCGTCCATGACCGCGCCTTACCTGATCGGGACGTACGGCGCAGATCCGAAGGGCGAAGGGAAGGCCGATCCAGTCACGGCGGGGTTTGCCGCCGAGCGCGCCCTGCTGAAGGACGCCGGCCTGGACGTAGGCTCCGCGGTGCAGTCGGATGGAGCAGGCGCGGCAGCGTTCTTTACCCCGGACTTCATGGTGCGCTATCTGACTTTCCTGTCGCAGCAGAGCTTTGCAACTCAATTCCGTGCCGCGTTGCCGGTGATGGGCAAGGACGGCACGCTGGCGGCAATCCAAAAGGACTCGCCGGCCGCGGGCCATGTCTTCGCTAAGACCGGAACCTACGGTACCGCCGACCTGCTGAATCACGAACTCTTCATCACCGGTAAGGGACTTGCCGGCTACATCGTGACGGCGAAGGGACAGACGCTCGCGTTTGCGGCGTATCTGAACCTGGTTCCCGCTCCGGGCAATTCAGCCGACGCACTGACGCGCGCCGGCAACGCGCTCGGCGAAATCGCCGGAGCGGTGTATGAGTACGCGGATGCGAAGTAATAGGAGCATCGCACTGAAATGGACGACCTCGAAACGTGGCATGGTGCGATGGAATGGCACATCGACGCGCCGCAGCGGATGAGAGATTCCATCGGCCGGATCTGCGTGTCCGTCACGATCCTCCCCATCGCGCTACTGCTCGTCCTCCGAGCCCCCTGAGTCCCGCAACCGATCATCCGAGATCGTCTCATTGGGTTTCCCCTCGGGCGGGTTCGCCGACGTCTCGAACGCAGCGATCGCATCATGCAGTCGGTTGAAGATATGCGCCGGCCCTATCGCCTCGGTCAGATGATGGCGATCGAACTCGGCGCGCAAATCCCACGGCAGCCGAGCAAACCCCAGCTCGACGCCGGCCTCGGTGAGGTTCGTCTTCAGCGCCATCACTACGCGAGCAGCCGAGTAGTCCACATGCGTCATCGCCTCGGCGTCCACCACCACCCAGCGGACCGCGGAAGGCATCGGCTGCACCACGGCGGAAACCTCCTCGAGAAACCGCCCGGCATTGGCATAAAAGAGCGCCGCTCCAAACCGGTATAGAACCAGCCCAGGCTTCGTCACCACTCCCGGCGCAACCGGCACCAGCTTCCAGGTCCCGCTTCCATCCGCAATCAGCACGCCGCTGTGCGGGTGATAGCTATGCTGCACGACGCGCAGCAGCGACACCACCATGGCCAGCACAATGCCCTGCTCCACCCCCACCAGCACCACCACCGCTGTCGTCATCACTGCCAGTGCGAACTCCTGCGGGCTCTGCGACCGGATATCTCGCAGAGCCTTCAAATCGATGAGTCGAAGCGCAACCATGAATACCAGGACGCCCAGCACGCAGGTGGGAAGATACTCGAGCGGCCTGGTGAGAAACAGCAACACCAACGCAACCACAGCGGCAGTTGCGACCTGCGCTAACTGACTTTGCCCGCCGGCATCCTCCATCATCGCCGTCTGCGTGGGGCTTCCATTCACCACAAATCCTCCGCTCAATGCCGCGGCGGCATTCGCAGCCGAAAGCCCGAAAAGATCGATATTCTCATTGACCTCCTGATTATGCTTGGCCGCATAAATGCGCGAGGTCGCCGCACTCTGGGTGAGAATCATCACGGCGCACGAGGCCGACACCGTGATCAGTCGCTGTGCCTCCTGCCAGCTCATCGCGCGCAGGCTGAGCAGGCCCATCCATCCCAGGTGCGGCAAACCCCCGGAAACCGGACCAATCGTCGCAATCCCATGACCCGCAAAATCCAACACGGCGCTCGCCGCAATCGTCGCTACCACGGCGACCAGCGCGCCCGGCAGTTTCGGAGCGAACCGCCTCAACACCAGCGCAAACCCCAGCACCGAAACGGACAACGCCACAGTCGGCAAATGCGCTTGCGGCAGTCCGCGAATCACTTCCCATAGCTGCACGACCGGCCGCCGTGAATCTACCGGCACTCCCACCATCTCGCTCAACACCGAGATTCCCACCTGAAAACCCACTCCGGCAAGAAAGCCAACCAGCACTGTCCGGGAAAGAAAATCCGCAATGAACCCCAGGCGGAGCAGCCGCGCCAACAGCAAAATCACCGCGGTGAGCAGCGCCACGATCCCCGCCAGAGCCACATACTGCGTCCCCGCCGGCGTGGCCATGCCAGACACTCCTCCCGCAAAGATCGCAGCCGTCGCAGAGTCCGCCGCCACCACCAGATATCGCGACGAGCCGAAAGCCGCAAACGCCGCCAGCGGCAGCATGAGTGAATAAAGCCCGGTTACCACGGGCATTCCGGCAATCTTGCTATATCCCAGCACCTGCGGAATGTCCATCGCCGCCAGCACGACTCCGGCCAGCATGTCTCGCACAGCGCCTGCGCGCTTGAACGGTCGTAAGCCTCGAAACAGATTCACAGTTTCAGAACTCCTCTTCAACCATCGATACAGACTCACAACCAGTTCTATCAGGACCAAATCCGTCGTCCGTTCCCTATACGCGAAGTTTTGAGTCCTGCTGCAAGAGACTGATTGTAATGAAAACCGCGGGGATCAAGAAGACCAACGAGCCGACAACCCACATAATGACCGCACCTACGACCTGGTCAGTCATGGGAGCAATATGAAAAGGGTTCGGCTTTGTCAGGTAGTAGCTGTAGACCGGGCGGTCGCAAAATGCCAGGAAGGCAGAGAGTGCGGTGTTGACGATGTCTGCGCCAACCAGGTACGGGAGCATGAACCAGCCTGGGTAGCGCGCGCTCGTGGGCCAGGGGCGAATGACCGGCCACCAGAAGAGGATCGACGAGCTGAGAAAGCAGATGTGTTCGAAGTCGTGCCAGCGTTCGTGCTCCAGTGCAAAGTCATAGGCGGAGGGAACGTGCCAGCCCAGGAAGATCAAATTCATCGCGAGCCACGCAACCACCGGCCTGGTGAGGAAACGGCCCAATGTGCGCAGCGCCTTCAGTCGAAACAGAGGGCCCAGCAGGCGGACGGTGACTATGCGGGGCAGGCCGCGCAGCAGCGGGACCTGCGGATCACCGAGAAGCAGGAGCGGGGGAACGAACGACATGAGGAGCAGATGCTCCACCATGTGGGCGCTGAGGAGCGCATCGGCAAAGCCGTCCATCGGCGAGCCGATGGCGAGCCAGAGAATGGCGAGGCCGAAAAGGAATGCCGCCAACCGGCCCGCGGGGAACTGTGCAGGCCGGGTTTTGCGGATGACAAACCATCCGCGGATGTAGACAATGGCGCTGAGAATCACCATGGTCGTGAGGAAGACCGGTGGCGACCACTCTTCGAAGATGGCCTTGCATTCGGGAGGCATTGGGGTAGGGTAAACGCGCCGCTAAGGTGCGCCAGGAGTTGGCAGCCTGGCTGGCGCTGACGGTGGAGATTGCTCGTTGGTCAGAACCATCTTCCGCGAGGCATCGATGGCAGGAGTTAGATTGCCACCGCGCAGTGTGAGCAGAAAATGCACCAGGGCGGTGGTCTCCGCGGGATTAAGAGCGTTGCCGTAGGCCGGCATGTTTCCGCCGCCCTGCAGGACCTGGCGAATAATCTGGTCTTCGGTCATGCGCGAAGCGACGGAATCGAGGGCCGGCCCGCGCAAGCCTCCGGCGCCGCCGATGGAGTGACAATTGCGGCATTGCTTGTTTTGCAGGACGAGCGCGCCTTCTCGTTCGAGTGGAGTTCGATCCTTCAGGTCAGCCGTGGGAATTGGATCGCTTGTCCAGGCGCTCATGACCGGGCTCCACGGCGTATACATTGCCAGGCGCGTGAATGCGCCAAGGGTGACAGCGATGACCGCGACCATCAACACGGCCACGGGTCGGCGCGACCAATGCTTTTCGCCTTCTCCGGAAACAAGCGGAAGCAGCAACATGGCGCCGATAATGAGAACGGGTGCGATGAAGAGCACAGGAGTTTCGAGGCTGGGAGGCAGATAGGCCAGGACCGCGTAGATCCAGAGGAACGCGAAATCGGGTTTGGGCGCGGTCTGGATGATGGTTGGATCAGGCTGACCCGTGGGGCCGAAAGGCCCAAACCAGAACGCGCAGGCCATGATGGCAAGCAGGATAGCCGCGGCGAAAACGACGTCCTTCCACGCGGCGTCGGGGACAAAAGGGATGCCGGTCTTCTCGGTGAGTTTGTGGTACTCCTGCACATAGGTTTTCTTGCTGACCAGGCGGCCGGGCATCGGCCACTCATTGATGCCGAGCCTCAGCACCATCCAAACGTGCAAGCCAACCAGTGCGAGCAGGATGCCGGGAATGACGAAGACATGCAAAGTGAAAAAGCGTGAGAGCGTTGGTCCCGCGATGATGGGGCCACCCAGCATGAGGTCCACCAGCGCACCGCCGACAAAGGGAACGCGGCTCAGGATGGAAGCGCCGATGCCGAGACCCCAGTAAGCATCCTGGTCGAAGCGGAGAACCTGGCCGGTAAAAGCCATGCCGAGGGTTAGGAGCAACAGGAAGACGCCGATGATCCAGGTGAGTTCGCGGGGGAATTTGTATGCGCCAAAGAGAAAGACCTGCACAAGGTGAATGAGCACGATGGCGACCATGAAGTCGGATCCCCAGCCGTGCATGGCGCGCAGATACCAGCCCAGCCTGACGTTGTGATCGAGGAACTCGAGACTGCTCCACGCGTGACTGGCGGTGGGAGCATAGACCAGCGCGAGCAGAATGCCGGTCACCACCTGAAGAACCAGAATCACCGTTGCAGCACTGCCAAAGACATACCACCAGCTTGAGGTGCTGGACGGGACCTCGTGCTCCGCCGCTTCGATTGCAGGGGTGCCGAGGCCGAGCCTCTGCTCGAACCAGTTGTAGACACCGATGGCGCGTTGCTTCAGGCTGGCCATGAGTTGGCTCCCGGTTTCGAGGTATCGGCCGTCTTCCATTCTTCGGCGTCCGCGGGTGTTGGCGCGGCGCTGGCTTGAATCTGCGTCAGGGTCTGGTTGCCCGGCTTGGCACAGTTGCCGGCTGCCAATGTAGGCATCTTGCCGGCGTAGATGATGAGGCTGCCTGAAACAATCTTGTGTGCGTACTCGAAGAGGCCGCGTTCGGGCGGCCCTGAGGCGCGAGAGCCGTCCTCATAGTAAGCGCCGCCATGGCAGGGACACAGGAACAGTTTGGATTGCGCAAACCAGCGGACCGGGCATCCAAGATGAGCGCAGTTGATGGCAAAGACCTGGAAACTCTCCCCGGAGATGCGCCGGACCCAGCAGGGAATGTCGCCGGTCTGCCCGTCCCAGGGGGTGGTGGCCGGATTGCGGAAGTTCACCAGGCGCGTTTCGCCCTCAGGAAAATCGTTGAGCGGGCCAAGGTTGATCCACGCATTGTCGCTGGCGTTCTTCTTGAGCGCAGGTCCCAGGAGATAACCGACGATGGGCACAGCCAGGACGGCGCCGACCGCTCCATTCAGCAGCAGAGACAACTTGAAGAGAAAGACGCGGCGGGAGTGGCCCGCACTCGCGGGATTTGCCGCGGGCTCTGTCGCGGGGGCTCGATCGCCTGGTGAAAGGGGCTCACTCGGGTTCATTTCGTCCTGCTCCATGCGTTGCCTTCTTCGCTTCAGTCAACATTGATTCACTCCGCATCCTGCCGCTCCGATGCTAAGGATGTGTTGGATACGGTTGGCCCGGATTGGCGACGCGTTTGGACGCCAGCCAGGCGAGAATGTCGGTGATTTGCTGATCTGTCATTGGGTTCATGGGCATCGGTTGCGCGGCGTCGTTGCGCCAGTCGGGCATGGCTTCGTCGGGGCGGCCGGCGATGACGATGCTGCGCAGATTCTGGTCGCTGATGAGGGCAAGATACGACGGATCGACGATGGAGCCGAGCTTGCCCTTGCTGGAGTTGGAAATTCCATCGGCGGGGCCGCCTTCGCCATTTGCACCGTGGCATCGAGCGCAAAAAAGCTGATACGCCTGAAGTCCATGCTCGGCGTTGCCGGGTAAGGTGGCAAGATAGGGCGGAGGATTCTGGCCCGCAAGAAGGTTCGGGTTCCCCCATTGCTTCACAATGCCCTGGGCTAGCGCTGAAACCTGACTATCGGTCAACATGCCGCCGGCGCTCCTGGCGAAAGCAGGCATCAGCTTGCCGGGAACGCCGTTCGCAATCACGCCTTGCAGACGATTTTCACCAGCCAACGCAATGTAGACCGGATTGGCAAGCGAGATAGCCGCACCGTTCCTGCCGTTTTCTCCGTGGCACGCTGCGCAGTTCTGCTTGTAGAGAGCGGGGAAGTCGAGTACCTCGTCCGGTCGGACGACCTCAGGTCCCGGTCCAGGCTTTCCAGGAATGCGTCCACACCCAATGCCGGCCGCAGCCAGCATGAGAGCACAAAGTGCTGTCCGAATTCGAGGTCCGTAATTCATTGGTCTTTTTCTTCCAACGTGGACGGGTCTTTTAACAGGGATGGATTGGCGGGGGTCTGGTCGCTGTGGAGACCGGCTCGAACGGCAAACGGCAAGGCTCGAAACTGCGGCGTCCGCACCTTGACCTGCAGATTGACGACGAAGCCGCAAACCAGGCCGAAGGCGATTTGCGAGATGACGAACCAAAGCCAGTCGATGCGCGCGTTCAGGATGGGGCTGATGACGCCCAACGCCGAGTAAATGATGCCGGTCCAGAGGAACGGGGCGATGAAGCCGGCAGTGAGAATGGGCTTGCGGGGAAACATGGGCAGCATGGCGCCGTAGAGCAGCCCGACCAGCAACGATGTGACAGCGTGAATGCCAAACGCGGCAAGCAGGCCAAGAAGATGAAACTGGGCCAGAAAGGCGTTGCTCTCGCCAGCCCAGCCGATGAATCCGCCGGCCGCCAGCAGGTTCACGGCATACCACACGCTGTGGAATCGGATGAGGCCGAAGAGGGATGCTGGAATAATCATGGCGATGCCGCCGGCGATGCCGCCCTTGATGCCGGCCATTACGCTGAAGGTTTCAACCGGAAGAATCTTCCGATGATTTGGTTCGGCCGCCAGCTTCTCGCGTGTCCTGCGCTGGCTTGAGATCGTGATCTCTCCAGCTTGAATCGGAACCGAGGCATGATGCTCGTGCGGCAGCACTTCAAAGAACCATCCCACCATGGACCGCAACAGGAGCACCAGGCCGAGCAGGCTGATTACCCAGTGAGTAACCATCCCGGCGATCACCAGCGTGATGCCAAGCGCCAGGACCATGGGCCAAGGGGTTGGCACCGGGAGCACGACGCCGTTCGAACCTTCGGCGTGTGACGCGCGCGACGCTTCGTGTCTGGCAGGGTTCATCGATTCGTCGTGATGCATCGCGCTCCTCCCTTTCTCAAGCTATCTGCCCAGAACATAGACCACCATAAACACGACGACCCACACCGCATCGACGAAGTGCCAGTAAAGCGACAGCACCTCGAGTTTTTCCGAGTGCTCCTCTCTTACCAGGCCAAAGAAGGAGAATCCCAGAACAAGCGAAAGCATGATCAAACCCACCACGACGTGCGTGGCGTGCAGACCGACCAGCGAATAGTAAGTGGTTCCGAAGAGATTGGTTTGAATCGTCAGTCCCTCATCGTGGATGAGGTGATACCACTCGCGGGCAGTCGAAGCGAGGAAGATCGATCCCAGCAGGACCGTGCCGGCAAGCCAGGCCGTGCAGGCGCTCAGCTTTCCCTTGCGCAGCGCGGCGACCGCAAAGTGTACGGTGATGCTGCTGGACAACAGGCAGACGGTGCCGAAGATGGGCAACTCGAGAACCTGGGCAGGCGTGGGGCCGCTGAGGCTTTTGCCGATGTAAAAAATGTAGGCGACGACAAAGATGATGAAGATCGCGGATTCAGCCACGATCAGGCAAGCCATCCCCACTGTGCCGCGATAGGGCAGCGTCCAGGGTAGGTCGGCCGGATCAATCGGCATATCAATCGAAATTGAGTTTGTGTCTCTCATCCTTCGTAATCCGAGTCCGGATCTTCAGGATGTTTCAGATCCCATAGTGGGCGGCGGCTATTCACCGTGGGGAGGACGGCGAAGTTATAGTCCGGCGGTGGAGACGGCGTCGACCATTCCAGCGTCCACGCATCCCACGGGTCGTGGCCGGCTTCTTTGCCGCGGAAATACGACTGCACCAGGTTGTAGACAAAGATCAGCAGGCCGATGGCCTGAACCACGGCTCCGATACTTACGATCAGATTCCATCCGCCCCACCCCCGGTTCGCCTCGTAGGTATAGATGCGGCGGGGCATGCCTAACAGGCCGGGGACATGCATGAAGTCGAAGGTCAGGTGGAAGCCGATGATGAAGAGCCAGAAGTGCCACTTGCCAAGTGTTTCAGACATCATGCGGCCGGTGATCTTCGGGTACCAGTAGTAGAAGGCCGCGAACAATGCAAACAGGATTGCTCCCACCAGGACGTAATGGAAGTGGGCCACCACAAAGTAGGAGTTGCCGAGCTGCCAGTCGAATGGAGCCGCGGCGAGCATGATGCCCGTGAGGCCCGCAATAAGAAACTGAAACAGGAAGCCCACGCAGAACATCATTGGAGTAGCGAAGATCACCTTGCCGCCCCAGATTGTCGCCAGCCAGTTGAATATCTTGATTCCGGTCGGCACGGAAATCACCATGGTGGCAAAGACGAAAAAGGTGTTGGCAGCCGCGCCGAGGCCGACGGTGAACATATGGTGCGCCCAGACGCTCAGGCTGATGAAGCCGATGCCGACCGATGCCGCCACCATCGCCGGATAGCCGAAGATGGCCTTGCGCGAAAAGACGGGAACGATTTCGTTGACAAATGCGAAGGCCGGCAGAACGAGCACATAGACCTCCGGATGTCCGAAGATCCAGAAGAAGTGCATCCACAGCACGGCCGATCCGCCGGCCTGCGTATCGAAGAAGTGAGAGCCGAGATAGCGGTCCAGCGTGAGCATGATCTGCGCCGCCGTCAGCGGACTCACCGTCACAAAGACCAGGCTGGACATGACCAGGTAGAGCCAGACCAACAGCGGCATGCGGCTCATCTTCATGCCGCGGCAGCGCATGCAGACAATGGTGGTGACGATGTTCAGCGCGGTTCCGATCGACCCGATCCCGCTCAAAAAAACGGCAAGCGTCCAATAGTCCGTGCTGTGGCCGGGCGAGAAAATCTTCGCCGTGAGCGGCGCGTAGGCGAACCAGCCAACGTCCGGGGCCGATCCGGCCGCGTAGAGGCCGCTTGCCCCCACATAGCTGAAGTACAGTAGAACGCCCGCAAACGCGGAGACCCAGAAGCTGAACGCGTTGAGGCGCGGAAACGCCATGTCGCGCGCGCCGATCATCAGCGGAACAAGGTAGTTTCCGAAGCCGAACAGAATCGGCATGCCGACGAAAAACACCATCGTCGTTCCGTGCATGGTGAAGAGCTGGTTGAACACCTGGGGCGAGACGAAGCGATTGTTGGGGATGGCAAGCTGGATGCGCATCAGCATCGCTTCGACGCCCGCAATCAGGAGGAAAATGAGAGCGTACCCGATGTACATCAGCCCGATCTTCTTGTGATCCACTGTTGTCAGCCACTCGTACACCAGATTCAGCGGCGAACCGCCCTGGCGGGCCGTCAGCGTTCCATCGATTCCCTCGACGACTTGAGTTGTGCTCATCAGACAACCCTTTCCAGTGAATGGCTAACGAAGCTGCGTCAAATAGGCGGTGATTGCGTCCAGGTCGCGATCGTTCAAATGCATCGCCGGCATCAGGCAACCGGGCTTCAGGGAGTTCGGATCGTCGACCCACTTCCTCAGGTTCTCCGGGGTATTCTGAATGGCTCCGGAGCCGATCGTATCGCGGCTTGCCAAGTGCGTGAGGTCTGGCCCGAATCGCCCCGTGGCCACCGTTCCGGAAATGGTATGGCAGTTGATGCAGGCATTGCGCATGAAGACGGCGTGGCCTTCCGCCGCGGCGGGATTACCGGCAAAACTCTGCTGGCCCGGCTGCTTCTGCAGGCTAACCCAGGCGGCAAAATCAGCAGGCGATTGCGCATAAACCCGTATCAGCATCTTCGCATGCTGCGTGCCGCAATACTGCGCGCATTGGCCCAGGTACAGGCCGGGCTGCTCGGGATCGATCCACATCGTGTTAACGCGATTCGGAATCACGTCTGTCTTACCTGCAAGGCGCGGCACCCAGAAGCTATGGGCCACATCCGCCGACGACATGTTCAGGTAAGTTGGAGCAGAGTTCGCCGGATTGCCGACTGGGATATGGAGTTCATTCGCCGTGACTATGCCCAGCTTCGGATAGCGATACTCCCACCAGAATTGATGGCCGATCACGGTCACATTCATGGCATTGTTCGGCTTGGGGATGGCCTGAGTTCCGATGATGACTCGCGCGGTGGTGAGAAACAGCATCACCACGATCAGGATCGGAATGACTGTCCAGGATAACTCAATCTGATTGCTGCCATAGACTTGTGCAGGCTCGCGATGCGCATCCTCAGGGCGATGCCGGTAACGGATCAGCGCGTACAGCAGCAGTCCGGCAACGATAAGAAAAATCGCCAGGGTGACGGAAAGCACCAGCATCGAGAGATCGAAGATTGAATGGGCAGGCGTCGCGGCCGGGGCGAAAATGCTGGTCGGAGACTGCGCAATCGCATTGCTCGCAAAAAGAGGCGCACAACACATTGCCACCCAGAACGCACGACCGGAGTCTGGCCTGACCTTGCTACAACCTGTTATCTGTCGTCTTGGGAAGGGTGACAAAACAGTCCGACCTCGGCTTCGGCTCGTGTGGATGACGCTGACGAGCGCCACGCGCCTGCGCATATGCTAAACCATCAACGATGGACCGCGAAAAATTCGTGGAATTTCCGAAAATTCGTAGTGGCCGAGGCGCAGGGAGTTGACTTGACCGGCGCCGAAAGTCCCAATTGGGAAGCTCCGCCTGAACTATGCGCACAAAGAAGTTGGATCTGCGCCGGTTTGGCGCCCGCGCGATTGTGCCCTGTTGCGTGTTGAGAAAAGAGGCGTGCAGTTGGCGTGTGCCCTCATGATTCCTCGCAAAGCGATGTGCTGGTGCGCAAACATATCAACGGACTGGCGATTACGTTCTTTATTCCGATTGCGCCGTCTTTGTTGGCGGCGATCTTGGGGTATGCGATCTCTATCCGCTATTGGCGCTATTCGGATTCAAGTTTTATGCATTCAAAAGAGGCGAGATGGTCCTGGCTTTTCTGGTTGCGGCAAACCCATGGCCGGGCGACGGGCAAGAAGCTTGAGGTCGATTGCGAATTTGGCGCCGATTCGGGATCGGTTGACGGCCTATTGCGGGGCTGGGCCACGAACAACCTGGACAAAATCACCGATGCGCAACTGCCTGGAAAATGCGGCTTTCACGTCGCCGGCATTCAGTTCAATGTATCTCTTCGCCGCCTTTATCGGTTCGTCGAGCGGAAGGCCAATCTGAGCTCGTCCGAGCAGTCCTCCTGCAACTGCGCTTTCACTCGACTCGCTCAAAGGAATCTGCCGCAGGAGCATCGCTTTGGCCTGCTGCAGCTCGGCTGGGGAAACGTCCTGGGTCCGCATCTGGTCCAGATCGCGCTCAATCAAAGCCCTCGCTTTCGAAACATTTTCTGGATTGCAGCCATAGTCGACGGAATAGCTGGCCCTGGTCTTCGAGGCGCGCAAACTTACATTGACCGTATAGACGTAGCCGGCCACCTGGCGCAGATCGTGATAGAGACGCGTGGCGTAAAAGCCTCCGCCCAAAACATGATTGCCCAATTGCAACGGATAGTAGTCCGGATCAAAGCGGTTCAGGTTCAACTGCTCGGCCAGAACCACCGAGTCCTGCACCGCCTCAGAATCGGCCACGTTGACCGCCGAGGGTTTGTTGATAGGGATGGGAGGCAGGGTGGTATCGGGGTTGGGACCAGCGGCCTTCCAATCCCCAAACCACTTCTCAATCGCTTGCCGCGCTTCTTCCGGAGAGACGTCGCCAATGACCACGATGGTAGTGAGGTCGGGACGAAAGGTGGACGCATAGAATTGCTTCACTTCGTCCAGTGTGATTTTGCCGACGGTAGCCGGAGTCACCTCGCGCAAGGCCGGGTCGTTCGCGGGCAGCAACGCCAGATCAAGCGCGCGCGATGTACGGTAGCCGGGGCTCTGCAAGTTGCCGGCGACAAACTGTGTCGTCTGGCTCTGAACAACTGCAAACGCTTGCGCCGGTAGCGCGGGATGAAGCTCGTTGTCCGCCAGCAATTCGACGCCGCGAGAGAAATGCTCCTTCAACACATCCAATGAAAAGCCGAAGCCCGCGCTCTCATTCGCGGCAATATCGTCAAGCGCTTTCTGGAAGGCCAGCCGATCCAGCGTCTTTGTTCCGTAAGAGAAGAGTCCGTCAAGAAGGTCGGAGACACCTTCTTGTCCGGCCGGTGTCTCAAGGTCGGATTCGTGCTTCACTGAACCCGCAACCGAGACGGTCGGACTGGTCCGGTCGGTCTTCACGATCAAACGAAGTCCGTTTGGCAGTTTTGTATCCGACACGTTGATGGAATTCTCAGGAACTTTGAGCTCGGCCAGAGCGCCTGCCGCCCACGCGGGAAGCTCAACCGGTTTGGTGGGAGGCGAAGTGACCTGTTCCGCGCCGCCAAATCCCTTTCCGGAGACGGGTTGCCCGGTCGGCACCGGCTTCAAAGTCGCGGTAATCGAGTTGTCATCAACCAGGTATTGTTTTGCAACCCTATTCACGTCCGCGAGCGTGACCCGCTTGATGGCTTCAACGTCTTCATCGGGAGACGTACGGCCCTCGGCGGCCAGCGCACTCGACCAGACGTTCGCCAGGCCGGGAATCGAGTTCCGTTCAAACTCCGCGGATGCGACCTCGCTGCGAATGGCCGCCGCAACCAGGTCCTCCGGCACACCTTTTTGCGCATAGTTTGCCAGTATCGTCCGCAGTTCCTTAATCGCGCCGGTGGCGTCTGCCGCGGAAGGCAGGGCTACCAACCCGTAGCCGACGCTGGCTTTGGGATACGCCTCCGCAATACCGAATTGCGTACCCAGCGCCTTGCCAGCCGGGACCATGCCGTAGATATCGGCGCGTTGGCTGGCCAGCACGTCGGCCAGAATCTGACTGGCCGCATAGTCCGGAGAACTCGTTCCTGGGAACCGGTAGGCAATGAAGCCGAGAATGTAGGGGAGATTGCTGTCCAGCGTAAATGTCTCCGACTTGACCGGCTTCAATTCGACGGTTGGCCGCTCCGGTAAAGGATGGCTGGCGACATCGCCGAACCACTTGCGAATCTTCGTCATTGTGGAGACGGGATCCACATCGCCCACGATCACCATGATGGCGTTGCCCGGCGTGTACCACTTCTTGTAGAAGTCTTTGAGCATGTCGCCGGTGGTGGCGTCGAATGAGGTCTTTGTGCCGAGGGGATCGTGCGCATAAGGAGTGCCCGCGAACATGTCCTCGTTGAGGCGGTCGATGAATTTGTACGTGGGATTGGATAGGTCGCGCGCTACTTCCTGTTCGATGGCTCCCCGTTCCTGCGACCACTCCTGCTGCGAGTCGTCAATCCCATGCATGCAAGCGGCCTCGACCTCGAGAGCAACGTCAAGATCCGCTGCTGGAACCGTGGCAAAATACTGGGTAATGTTCTGCTGCGTATCGGCGTTGTTCTGGCCCCCGAGTTGCGCATAAATGGCAGACGTCTGGTCTGCTGTCAACCCTGCGCATCCGCGAAACGCCATGTGCTCCTGCGCATGGGCCATGCCCGGAAACCCTGGCGGGGTTTCATCGCCGCCGACCAGGAAATTCGTTTCCACGGTAACCACCGGTGCCAGCGTGTTGCGGAGAATGACGACGCGCATGCCGTTGGGCAGTGTGGCTCGCACAACCGGTGGCTGATCCTGGGGCGGAGCCGCGTGCAATCGCGGCTCAGAGGCAGCGAACAGGATGAGGATGGGTAAAAAATGCTGAAGCTTCATTTCCTGGGCCTCCGGATAAATGACAAAATAATGGTAACCGAACGGGATACTCCATCGCCCACTTTATGATTCTGCAAGGGATATTCCCTCCTTATTTGTTCCTTTCGGTACATTGCCTCATCCGAGATGATTGTATATACCCTTGCATGCGTTCAAATGGAATGCAAAATACGCGTATGCTCGCCCGCTTCATCTGCGAAGCGGAGCGGTATTTCGTATGAAGGGCCGTCGGTTGTCCACCCGGCTTCTCTCAGCCAGTATCCGCGTGCGCAGATGCGGGAAAAACGTTTGATGCGATGGGGAGGCCCGCCACGCCAGGCAGGGAGCAGATCAAGCAGTTGCGCGCGGCGGGCAGGCTGAGTCCGCGGAGCTGTTTCCGCTGCATGATGGCAGGATCAGCGTCACAATCCCCGCACAGGGACTCGTTGTGCTGGAATTTGTCGACGGGGAGCATCATAGATAGATTCCGGCGTAAGCGTTGCGCTTTGACCGGTCAAGTGTGATTTGGCTTGCGTCGAAAGGGAAATGGCGGAACGCGCTGCGCAACCAGGGAAATAGCCGGCGCCCCAAGTTTCTCTTGCAATTCCCGGGCGAGAATGTCTTCAGGAATCATTCCGAGTTTAAGGTCGCTCTTGTATCGTGCGTTCTTGAGGAGCAGCTAAGAATTACCGCCCCAGCAATAAGGTGAATTGAAGGGGACGGTGCGCTGACGGCAAGACGAAGGCCATGCGGAGGATCATCGAGGCTTAGTTGGTCTGACGGAGCCCTCGCTCAGCCTATGAACCGAGCTTAAATCCCATCCTTGCTGTGATGTAAATTCACTCGGCGAGAAGCCCATGAGACGGACTTTATCCATCGAGTAGGAATCAACAAGGAACGGCTGAGAAGCCATTCTCCAGCTTTCACATCCAGGTAGCCGAGATGCCAGGAGGCCTCGTCCATGATGAATCCTTCCAGGCGCCCAATCTCACCGTCCGTAGCCCAAACCTGGTAGTCGATCAAGTTCACCACGCTGCGGAGATCCGGATCTTCCCTGGTTCGAACAGGAAATTTCCTTCCGGTTGGCGTCGGGGTTCCTGGTTCCAACTGGGTATATGCCCAATAGGCCATCTTCCCCCAGTATTCTTCCATCGCGATCTCTTGCTGGCGAGAGACGGGCTTTTCGGTATCGACATGGGGACTATCGCGCACTTGCTCTTTCGTCAAGCGGACCTGGAGAATCCGCTTCGCCCAATCGGGCTGTTCGACTGCCGCAATCGGAAGAACCACATCTCGGCGTTTATACCAGGTACCCACGCGGACCACCAGGTAGTGAATCGCCCAGGAACGGTCATCAAGGAGAAAATTGCTGATAATTCCCATTTCGCCGTCCGTCGCAATGACGGAAGAACCCATCAGGTCTTTCAGGTCGTGCAGCATATTCCTCCTGTGGTGGAAGGGCCGGCATGACAAGAGTCTCTCAAGATGCGGAGCGACTTGTTCGGCCGCGATTCAGTTGAATTGGCGAGCAACGGCCTATTCCATCTTCTTGTCTTTCCTACGCTGTTACCGGTTCCGCAACTTCGCCTGCATGTATGTCCAGTTCCGAAGGGTGCATAGTCTTGATGATGTCTCTCGCCTTTGCAACCTCTTCGGCCGTTCCGTGGACGATCAGGAGGAATTGATCTGTCTTGAGCGCTGCCTCGTATTTCACGATGCTGTCCTTGGGAATTCCCATGCTGTAGAGTCCAGCGCCCAACACGCTCACTCCTCCGACGAACACCGCCCCCTCCAACGCTCCCACGATCCATGCAACCACTGGACCGGCCGCCAATATCGGACCCAAGCCGGGAATAAAGAAAAATGCGGAGCCGAACAAAAGTCCCCAGAAGCCCCCCCAGAACGCGCCAATCTTGCCCCAATACATCATGCGGTCGCCTGTGTTGTAGTAGCCCACCGCATGTTCATCGGTGTGGTAGCCCTTTCCGACAACCGACAATTTACGCATGTCCACTCCGCTGCGTTGAAGCTCCTTGATCGCTTGATCCGCTTCAGTATGGGAGCGAAACACCGCTACCGCCGAATTCTGTATGGCCATATCACGATCTCCTCGGGCGCCTGCCGTCTCTCTGGGATCGACAAACTAAACCCCGCCCGAATATGGCAGCGTGCGAACACAAAAACTGTTCAGTTTTGGACAGGAAGCGAGACTCCTTTGAATGAGTACGTCCGTTACGACCACGATGATCGAGCTCATCTCGCGCTGGCCAAGGGAACGCCTGCTGGCCGCGAGGTCGAGAAGAATACCCTCATTGAACTGACGGCAGAATTCTCTAATATCGTTCGCGTTGTTAGGTGGCCTGAGAAAGAGCATTCCTAGCCCCCGGCTGCGTAAGGTGAGAACGCAAGAGTCTTATCGCACAGGAGTCTGGCTAGTCGTCACATAGTCACCACAGAGTCACCAGAAAACGACTTCGATGTGGATGGGCTCTTTAAGTTCTTTATTTTGTTGGCGTCCCCGACGGGATTTGAACCCGTGTTATCGCCGTGAAAGGGCGGTGTCCTAGGCCGGGCTAGACGACGGGGACGCTGCTGGAGGGCCGAAAGCGGCTTGAATCGGCCGTAAGCGCCCTTATGAAGGCTACCAACTTGAGAGGGCGGTGTCAAAACCGAGCCCGTCGCGGCAACGATCCTGTGCGGCAACCCGTCCGGCCCGGCGCATTTCAGAGCATTTTCGGAATTAGTATAGACTTCTTGAGTGCATAGAAAGGTGGCTTTTTCTTGATGAAAAAGCCACTTGAGTGTATGTCTTCGGTCTGCGGCAATTCCGAAACTGCTGTAGGCCCGGCGGCTTCGTCCGACGCAAAGTTTTTGCGTCGATAAGCCTTCACCACGCGTCACAATAGAAACGTAATCTTCAAGTGACGCTCCACCGGATTGCGGCCTAAGTATGGCTTGGCATTCCCTGGACGGAAACCTTAACACACAGCAGTTCCGCAACAGGCGATGCGTTGGGTTTTCCAGAAACCTGAGCTTCAGCCAGCACGGCTCCAGACACGGGCAAGACCGAGTGAAAGATCGGATGAAGATGAGCGCGTTGAAACGCATTGTTGTAAACAGTTTTATTGTTTTGACCGGGCTTGCGGTTGTCGGCTGCCAGAAGAAAGCCGCGCCGCCCGCCGGGCCTGCCATGCAGGGCATGCCGGTGCAGTTAGCCACGGTCACGCTCTCCCAGGTTCCGCAGTCGAGCGAGTACGTGGCTACCATCAAATCGCGCCGCTCAGCCACCATGCAGCCGCAAGTGGACGGCCGCGTCACGCAGATCCTCGTCCGCTCCGGCGACCATGTCGCGTCGGGCCAGGCGCTCATCATTATCGACCCGGAGCACCAGATTGCCACAGTCGCCTCGGCGCGCGCGACCGAGCAGCAGAAGAAGGCTCTCTACGACTACAACACCCTCGAGATTGAACGCCAGCGCAAGCTATTTGAAGCCGGCGTCACCAGCCGCGATGCATTTGACCAGGCGCAGCAGGCCTTCAGCAACTCAAAGGCGGACTACCAGTCGGCCGTCGAGCTGCGCAAGACGCAGCAGGACCAACTCGCCTACTACACCATCCGCGCGCCGTTTGACGGTGTTGTGGGCGACATCCCGGTCCACCTAGGCGACTACGTTTCATCGACTACCATGCTCACCACCGTGGATGAGAACAAGGACCTCGAAGCATACATCTACGTGCCAGCCGAACGCGCCGCCCAGGTGCGCATGGGGCTGGCGGTCGACCTGACCGACAACAGCGGAAACCTGATTGAGCACACGAAGATCGATTTCGTCTCGCCTCAAGTCGACAGCACCTTACAGGGCATTCTGGTGAAGGCGCCAGTGCATGCCACGCTCGATATGCTCCGCAATGCACAGTTGATAAAAGCCCGCGTCATCTGGAGCACCCAGCCCATGGCCGTGATTCCAGTCCTCGCGGTGACGCGCCAGGGCGGGCAGAGCTTCGTGTTTGTAGCGCAGCAGCAGAATGGCCACTGGTCGGCGCAGCAGGTGCCGGTCACGCTGGGCGATACGGTAGGCAACACCTACGCCATCACTTCAGGATTGAAACCCGGTGACCGGGTCATCGTGTCCAGCACGCAGTTCCTGGTCAACGGCATGCCGGTGATGCCTCTGCCGGGCTCCTGAACCGCAACTGACTACGCGCCTCCGGCGGGAGGCGGGCATCGAGCGTCGATCAGGTCGCGCTCGCCGCAGGCAAAAAAGGAAGGCTCATCTTGTTTGTCGATTTTTTTATCCGTCGGCCGGTCTTCGCCACGGTTTGCGCGCTGCTCATCATTCTGGCGGGAGCGGTGTGCATTCCCAACCTTCCCATCGCCATGTATCCCACGCTCACTCCGCCGCAGGTCGTCGTCACCGCGATCTATGTGGGCGCCAACTCCGACACCGTCGAGAAGGCCGTCACCATTCCGCTTGAAGAGGCCATCAATGGCGTCGAGGGGATGCGCTACATCAATTCGTCCAGCACCAACAGCGGCATCAGCACCATCACCGCCACCTTCAAGACCGGCTACGATCTCGACATCGCCGCCGTGGACGTGCAGAACCGCGTGGCCAGCGTCACCGGGCGCCTGCCCGCCGCGGTCAACGCCACCGGCGTCACCATCACCAAGGCCAACTTCAACTTTGTTTTCGGAGCTGGCTTCTATACCGAAGATGGCCGCTACTCGCCCGAGTTCATCTCCAACTATCTCGATGTCTACGTCAAGGATGCGCTCAAGCGCGTGCCCGGCGTGGGCGACGTGATGATCTTCGGCGAGCGCAAATACGCCATGCGCGTCTGGCTCAATCCGGAGCGCCTTGCGGCCCGCTCTCTCACCGCCACCGATGTAGTCAATGCACTCGTCGAGCAAAATGTCGAGATTCCCGCAGGTCAGCTTGGACAGCCGCCATCGGACCCAAAACAGGCCTTCCAGTTGCCTGTGCGCGTCGTCGGCCGCCTCACTAGTCCCGCCGAATTCGACAACATCATCGTCAAGAACTCCCCCAACGGCCTGGTGCTGCTCAAAGACGTGGGGCACTCTGAAGTCGGCGCCGAGGACTATAGCACTTCGCTTAAGTTCTCCGGTCATTCCGGAATGGGGATCGGCGTCGAGCAGCTCTCGAACGCCAATGCGCTGGATGTCGACCGGCAAGCTAAAGCCATGCTCGCCGAGCTGTCGAAGCACTTTCCACCGGGTCTCAAATACGCCATTGCCTTTGACTCCACAACGGTGGTCGGCGACTCCATTCGCGAGGTCATGGTCACGCTGGCCGAGGCCGTCGTCATCGTTATCGTGGTCATCTTCCTATTCCTGCTTGACTGGCGCGCCACCATCATTCCCGCGGTCACCATCCCGGTATCGCTGATAGGAACGTTTGCCTTCGTCAAGGTCTTCGGGTTCTCCATCAACTCGCTCACGCTCTTCGGCATCACGCTGGCCACCGGGCTCGTGGTCGACGACGCCATCGTGGTCATCGAAAACGTGCAGCGCCACATCGCCATGGAGCATTCCGATCCCCACGAAGCCACGTCGCACGCCATGGGCGAGGTCACCAGCGCTGTCATCGCCACCTCTCTCGTCCTCATTGCCGTCTTCGTTCCCGTCTCGTTCTTTCCCGGCACCACCGGTATTCTCTACCGGCAGTTCTCGCTGACCATCGCTTTTGCCATCGCTATCTCGGCCTTCAACGCGCTCACGCTTTCACCGGCGCTGTCGGCCATGCTGCTGCGCGGTGAAGAAGCCCGACCCAACCAGTTGGACTTCCTCCACATTCCTCCGCTGTCGCGCGCTTTTGCCTCATTCATTCACGGCGCCGATGCCGCCATCAGCTGGCTCGGACGCACCTACGGCAAGACCATCCACGTCGCCCTGCAACTCCGCTACCTTTTGCTGCTGGTCTTCTTCGCCGGCCTGGGCGCAACGGTGTGGATCTACCAGCGCGTGCCCACCGGCTTCATTCCCCAGGAAGATCAAGGCTACCTCTTCGTCATCGTGCAGGCGCCCCCGGGCTCCTCGCTCGCCTACACCGGCGCATTGGCTGACCGCGCCGAGGCCATCATGGCTTCCAATCCCGATATCATCGGCTCTTTCGCGATAATGGGCTTCGGCTTTTCCGGGGGCGCCGCCAACCAGGGCCTCATGTTCGTCAGCACCAAACCCTCCGATCAGCGGCGCGGCAAAGGCCACTCCGCTGCCGACATCGTGGCCGACCTCTCGCCCAAACTCGGCAGTCTCCTGTTCGCGCCCAATGGCGGCCTGGTTGCCATGTTCGAACCCCCCGCCGTCCAGGGCATCGGCAGCTTTGGTGGCTTTCAGTTCGAGTTGCAGGATTCCGGCGGTAACACCATCAGCGACCTCGATCGCATCGCCCATCAAATTGTGAACACCAGCCACACCAGCAAGGATCTGACCGGCCTCATCACGACCTTCTCCGCTAACGACCCCCAGGAACTGGTCACCATCGACCGCCAGAAGGCCAAGGCGATGAACGTTTCGCTCTCCCAGATCACGACCACGCTCGGCGTATTCATGGGATCGGAATATATCAACGACTTCGACTACAACAACCGCACCTATCGAGTCTTCGTGCAGGCCGATCAGCCCTTCCGCATGACCGCGAAGGATCTGCACAGCTACTATGTGCGTTCTGACTCCGGCCAGATGATCCCGCTCGACAACCTGACCGTTGATTCAGACAGCTCCGGGCCCCCGGTCATCACTCACTACAACCTCTTCCGCTCCGTCGAAATCGATGGCTCCGCCGCGCCAGGCTTCAGCTCAGGCGAGGGAATTATCGCCATGCAGAACCTGGCCGACAAGTCGATGATGCCCGGCATGAAATACGAATGGACAGGACTCACCCTCGACGAAATCGAGTCGGGTGGCAAGTCCCTCATCATCTTCGGACTCGGAATTCTCGTCGTCTATCTCACTTTGTCCGCGCTGTATGAAAGCTTCGCGCTGCCCTTCATCATTCTGCTCGCCGTTCCGATGGCCGTGCTCGGCGCGCTGGGCCTTGTATCTCTGCGCGGGTTGGTCAACGACGTCTACTGCCAGATCGGCCTGGTCATGCTCATCGGCCTCTCGGCAAAGAACTCGATTCTGATCGTCGAGTTTGCCGAGCAGCTTCGCCGCAAGGGCCGCTCCATCGCCGAAGCCGCCATTGAAGCCGCGGAACTCCGCCTGCGCCCCATCCTGATGACCTCGTTCGCCTTCATCCTCGGCGTGTTGCCTCTCGTTTTCGCCACTGGCGCAGGCGCGCTCGGCCGCCGCTCCGTTGGGACAACCATCGTCGGCGGCATGTTGCTCTCTACTGTACTCAACCTGATCTTCATTCCCGTGCTCTACGTGATCCTGAGCCGGCTGTTGGGTCGTGGCGATAAGGCCTCAGAAGCTTCAGTCGTCACATAGCGTAATTTGCCTTGTCATTCTGAGCGAAGCGTAGCGGAGCCGAAGAACCTGCTTCTTGAAATCCCAGGCGGGTGCCCCATCCTTCGCGTTTTTTTGCGAAGGGTGGGAGAGAACGAAGTGAGCCGTGGGACGTTCTGAAACATCTCGGATGGGTTACTGCTCCTCCCGATGCGCGATCACATAATCTTTGACCCGGTCGTAGACCTCGCCGCTCAAAATGCCCCTCTCGAGCAGATCCGCCTTGGTGCGATACGGCCGGAAACGCACAATGCGTCCTGCCCAGCTCCGTGGCAATCCAGGGATCTTCAATAGCTCATCCAGCGTAGCGTGATTGATGTCGATTCGCGCCTCGGGCGCCGGCGCATTTGCAGAAGTCTTCGATGGTTTATAGAGATCCCGATCCTGATTCTGCGCCATTCCGGCCGGGAAAATCGACAGGACCACCAAGGCACACACCGTAAGTTGCATTCTTGCCCGCACCGCTTCATTCTCCCCCTCTCCGCGATAGAATCGCAAGCGCACCGTCCGTTTTCCTATCTCCTGGCGAACCATGCAAGCCGACTGCCTGCCGGCGGGTGACACGAGTGCTCAATCGATAACAGCAATTCCACCTCGGTTCTGTCACAATAAGGCCATGGCAAAGCCTCCTAATGCTCCCGACCCTTCGGACGTAAGCCACACCCGAATCTTCGGCCGCAAACGGCTCGTTCTTCTTCTCTCGCTGCTTGTGGTGTATGCGCTGTGCCTGATCTTCGCCTGGACCACGCGCGGCGCAATGGCGCATCTTCCTTCCCTCCAGGGACAGGGAAATGTGCAAGGGCTGATTGCAGGACAGACGGCCCTCGTCGATCTGCGCCCCTGGCAAACGGCCCAGGCTCTGGCGCCGCTCGCCGTCTCCGCCGAGGAAACCGAGTACGCGCGCCAGGCTGAACATCTCGCCGATTTTGAAGTGGATCAGGCGTTCGCCTCGGCATTACGACAGGCCGCACAGGAGGTGGAACACCGCGTCCTGACCGGCGATGCGCTCGCCCTCCAACAGAAGGTCGCGCAGCTGCAACAGGCTGTCGAAGACGACCAGAACCTGGTCGTCAGCCTGACGGCCAAGGCCGGCTCTCAATCCGTCGCGCCAAAAGATGCGGCACAGCCGGCTGTCGGCGGAGACGATCTTGAGGTTGCCAAAGGCCAGCTCGGCCTGGATTCCGACGAGCTTGCCGATGCGCAGCTCGATCTTGCGCGCGCCTCCGGCGACAACCGCGCACAGCTTCAAAGTGAACTGTCCGCGCATGAAGCCGCCATGCGGAAATACGACAGCGGATCGCAGGGCCAGCCCGCCGTGCTCTCCGCCAAACAGCATGGCACGCTCGCCTCGCGCGTAAGAGATTGGTTCTCTCAGCACGACCGTTACCTGTTGATCCAGCAGGCGATTCAGCAGACACAAGAGGAGATCGCCAATCTGACCGCTGAACACCACGCGCTTGAGTCCAGGGCCAATGCCGCCGGCCCAGCCGCCATAAGCAGCCCGCCGGCCCGCGCAGCCCGCCTGGCTGACATCAAAGACAAGCGCGAACAGCATCAGCTTCTCAGCATCTTCGACGACCGCATTCAAACCGAGCAGCAACTTGCCGGCGTGTATGGCAAATGGTCCGGCCAGGTGCTCCTGCAGCATCGCATCATCGTCCATCTGATTCTGCAGTCATTGGCACTCATTCTCTTCATCCTCATATGCACCGTCCTCTGCAATGCGCTTATCCAGCGGCTGATGGCCAATCCAGCGCTTGACAGGAGACGGATGCAAACCCTGAGCACTGTTCTTGAGTTGGGTGTGCAGGTGCTTGGAGGCGTACTCATTCTGCTGGTGGTGTTTGGCTCGCCACGTCAGTTGACGACCGTCCTGGGCCTCGCCACCGCCGGCATCACCATTGCCCTGCAGGATTACATTCTCGCGTTTTTCGGCTGGTTTACGCTCATGGGCAAGAACGGCATCCGCATTGGAGACTGGGTTGAGATCAATGGCGTTGGAGGCGAAGTCACCGAGATCGGGCTGCTCAACACGACGCTTCTCGAAACCGGAAATCTGGCGGACAAAGGACATCCGACAGGACGCCGCATTACATTCATGAATAACTTCGCCATTCGCGGACAGTACTTCAATTTCTCCACCGCCGGCCAATGGATGTGGGACGAAATCAGCGTTCCCGTGCCCGCGTCAGACGACACGCAGGCGATGGTGGATCGCATCGGGAAAGCAGTACTTGACGAGACGGAAGAGAATGCCCGCATTGCGGGACAGGAGTGGAAACGCGGAACACGGGGGGACGGCCTGAGCCGCTTCAGTGCGGCTCCGCACGTCAACCTCCGGCCCTCGGGTTCCGATTTCACCCTCCAGGTGCGCTATGTGACGCGCGCATCCGAACGCTTTGAATTGCGCAACCGCATCTTTCAACGCGTCATCGGCCTGCTCCACTTGCCCGCGGCACCGACGGGGTCCGATCCGCCCGCCCCGGCTGCGAGCGCCTAGGCTCGAGCGGCCGCTTGGCCGCCGCCGCAACCGCAACATTTGACACCGCAAAGGGTTTTCCCGTAGGGTTTGAATCAGATGCAGAGCCACCGCCATCCCGGTCACCACCATCATCATGGGACACCCATGCCGGCGGACTGCCATGGCCTGAACTAGACGGCCATCCAGATCGAAGAGTTACCCAAGCCCGCCGGCAACCAGCTCGGCGGGCTTTTTCGTGTTCCTAAAAAATCCAAACCAGACCAGGACAAAATGAGCAACGAAGCAACAATTGATTTCGAAAAGATGGACGGCCTCGCCCCCGGCATCGTGCAGGATGCGCGCACCGGAGAAGTGCTGATGCTCGGCTTTCTCAATCCCGCCAGCTACGCCAGAACGCTTGAAACCGGCTTCGTCACCTTCTGGAGCCGCACCCGTCAGAAGCTATGGATGAAGGGTGAAACCAGCGGCAACCGCCTGCGCGTCGTCTCCGCATCCACTGACTGCGACAACGACACGCTGCTCTTCCGCGTCGAGGTTGAAGGCGACGGCCTGGTCTGCCACGAAGGCACTGTCAGTTGCTTCACCAAACCGCTCCCATTCGGCACCGCCGCCAATCAGCCAAATCAGAAAGAGGAATCCCGTGGCCAACAAGCTTAGACTCGGCATCCCCAAAGGCAGTTTGCAGGATGCCACCATTGCTCTCTTCAAGCGGGCAGGTTGGAATATCTACGCCGACGGCCGCTCCTACTTTCCTTCCATCGACGATCCCGAAATCGAGTGCATGCTCATCCGCGCGCAGGAGATGGCGCGCTACGTCGATCACGGCGTCCTCGACGCCGGCCTCACCGGCATCGACTGGGTTGTCGAAAGCGGCCTCGACGTTACCAGCATCACCCCGCTCACCTATTCCAAGCAGACCCGCCGCAAAGTCCGCTGGGTCCTCGCCGTTCCCGAAGGCAGCGGCTTTGAAAGCGCGGAAGACCTGGACGGCAAAATCGTCGCCACCGAGCTCGTTGAAGTCAGCAAGCGTTACTTCGCCTCCAAGGGCGTCAACGTCAAAGTTGAATTCAGTTGGGGCGCGACCGAGGTCAAGCCGCCCACACTCGCCGACGCCATCGTTGAAGTCACTGAGACCGGCAGCTCTCTCAAGGCCAACCACCTCAAAATCATTGACACGGTGCTCGAAAGCGAAACCCATCTCATCGCCGGCAAAGCCACGCTCGCCGACCCGTGGAAGCGCGAGAAAATCGACCAGATCGCCCTCATGCTGCGCGGCGCCATCGACGCGCAATCGCAGGTCGGCCTCATGCTCAACGTGCAACGCGACAACCTTGATGCCGTCCTCGCCGTGCTGCCCGCATTGAACTCGCCCACCATTTCCCAGTTGAGCAACTCCGATTGGGTCGCCGTCAACACCATCGTCGACGAGCGCGTAGCCCGTGACGTCATCCCCAGGCTCAAAGCAGCGAAGGCAACGGGCATAGTCGAATACCCGCTTAACAAAGTGGTGCTGTAAAAGATGCACTCTGAAGGTAAATGATCATGAAGTCGAAGGAATCGAGAAAAGAGTCGGTTCGGAAATTCAAGGAGCAGAAGCCGCTCCTTGGCGCGTACGCTGTTCGGTGCTCCGCAACGGGCCGCGCATGGGTAGGCGTATCCCGCAACCTCAGTGCGACCATGAACGGATGTTGGTTCATGCTGCGCGGCGGCCTTCATCAGGACAAAATGTTGCAGGCGGAGTGGAATACTCACGGGGAGTCTGCATTCGAGTATGAGATTCTGGACGGCGCTGACGAAGAGGTGGATCCACTGTTGATCGACCGCGTGCTCAAAGAGAAGAAGGCCGTCTGGATCGCAAAGCTGGGCGCGCAGCCTCTGCCATAAACACAATTCCACGGTTGCGCAATGATCGAATTGTCGCATCGCCCTGAATCAATCTGCGAATAAGACCGAAAAGGGAGCACCGAATTGAAGATCGTTCGCACCACA
>Ga0182012_10000749_pt1 | contig 35629 bp, 29 predicted proteins | sample 612S2SmetaG_FD_120486 | JGI IMG/M metagenome (GOLD analysis project Ga0182012, IMG submission 120486) | Permafrost microbial communities from Stordalen Mire, Sweden - 612S2S metaG | ecosystem: Environmental > Terrestrial > Soil > Wetlands > Permafrost | place: Sweden: Stordalen | collected...
GAAGTCGGCGGTGCCAATTCCTGTCATTGGCGTGATCGAGCCCGGAGCCGATGCGGCTGCTGCCGTCTCCAAGAGCCGCGAAGCTCTGGTCTATGCCACCGAGGCCACCTGCTCCAGCCATGCCTATCAGCGCGCGCTCGCCCGGCGCGGCTTTGCCACCTACGAAAAAGCCTGCCCGCTACTTGTGCCATTGGTGGAGGAGGGATGGGTCGAGAGTCAGGTGACCGAGCAGGTGGCGCGCATCTACACCATCGAGGCGTTGCGCACTGCATCGGCAAATGTCGATGTATTGGTACTGGGCTGCACACACTATCCTTTGCTGCGTCCCCTGCTGCGCCGTGTGGTTCCGCAGCGCATTGAGATTGTGGACTCCGCTGAAGCCACGGCACGCGCATTACTTCCGCATCTGGGAGCACACAATCTTGCGGAAGGCACCCCCTGTTACAAATTTTTCGTCACTGACTCAGTTGAGAAATTTCACAAGCAAGCTCCCCTTTTCCTGGGCTTTGAGGTTCAGGAAGTGGAGCGCGCCGACCTCGACGCTGGACACTGAGATAATAGGTCTGCACCGCAACCCCATCATGTGGGAGTAAGGAAGAAAATGATTTTTCGTTCTGATAATCGCGCGCTCGACCAGATGCGCGAGTTGAAGCTGACTCCGGAGTTCATTCGCACCGCCGAAGGCTCGTGCCTGATTGAAGTAGGAAACACGCGGGTGATCTGTACCGCCACTATTGAGGAGAGCGTTCCGGGATGGATGCGCAACCAGGGCAAGGGCTGGGTCACCAGCGAATATGGAATGCTGCCGCGCGCCACTCTGACCCGTACCGCGCGTGAAGCCGCAAAGGGCAAACAGGGTGGGCGCACTCATGAAATCCAGCGTCTGATTGGCCGCTCGATGCGTGCCATTGTTGACACCGCGAAGTTGGGCGAGCGCACCCTATGGATTGACTGTGACGTGATCCAGGCAGACGGCGGCACGCGCACGGCATCCATCACCGGAGGCTTTGTGGCGATGGCGTTGGCCATGCAGAAGCTGGTTGCGTCCGGCACACTGAAAAAGCTCCCGCTGAAAGACACGGTCGCTGCAATCAGCGTTGGCATTGTGGATGGCGTGCCTATGCTGGACCTTGCGTATGAGGAAGATTCGCGCGCCGAGGTGGACATGAACTACGTGCTCACCGGCGCAGGCAAGTTCATTGAGATTCAGGCAACGGCCGAGCACGAGCCATTCAGCGATGAGCAGTTGGCACAGATGACCGTGCTGGCACGCAAAGGGATTGCAGAGTTGGTGGAACGCCAGCGTGAGTTGCTCTCCACAGCGGGCGTGAAGCTCTGAAGTGAGGACATCCCACAATTGCCAACAGCGGGCTGTTGTGGGCCATCAAGAATGCATCTGAGAGTTGCAGGAGAATGAACGTGAGCAAACTTACTCCAGGAAAACTGAAGGGACTGAAGGCAGTCTCAAACGAGCGCGGCGTGATTGCTGCAGCTGCTATGGATCAGCGCGGCTCACTGAAGAAGGCATTAGGCGCAAAAGCGACCGAGAAGGATCTAATCGATTTCAAAATCGCAGTCAGCGAGGTACTGACCCGCTATGCGAGCGCGATTCTGCTGGACCCCGAGTGGGGACTGCCCGCGGCGGAGGCACGCAACAGCCACTCTGGCCTGCTGCTGGCCTACGAGAAGACTGGCTATGACAAACAAACTCCGGGACGTCTGCCCGACCTGCTCGATGTTTGGAGCGTGCGCCGTTTGAAACAGGCTGGCGCGGACTGCATCAAGATTCTGCTCTACTACTCTCCGTCCGACCCAACAGATATCAACGAACTGAAACACGCATGGACCGAGCGCATTGGCGATGAGTGCCTAGCCAACGACATTCCGTTTTTTCTGGAACTCATTGGCTATGAAGAAGGTCTGGACGAAAAGAGCGCGGCATTTGCGAAGAAGAAACCTGAAATCGTGATGGCTTATATGCGCGAGTTCACCAAGCCGAAGTACAACGTGGATGTGCTGAAGCTCGAGGTGCCGATCAACATGAAATTCGTCGAAGACACAAAGAGTTTCAAAGGCGAGAAGGCGTACACGCGGACCGAAGCGATGGAATGGTTCCGCAAATCAGCGCAAGCCACAGAGAAGCCATTCATCTATCTTTCGGCGGGCGTGAGCAACGCTGAGTTCTCAGAGACCCTGGAACTGGCGGGCGAGAGCGGAGTGAAGTACAACGGCGTACTTTGCGGTCGCGCGACGTGGGCCGATGGCGTTCCGATCTTCGCGGAAAAGGGATTGGCCGCGTTCCGCGAATGGCTCGAGGCCGAGGGCGTGAAGAACATTCAAAACGTGAATGACGGATTGAAGACGGCCTCACCGTGGTATCCGATTTACGGCGTGTAAGAGCGTTGTATTGAGCGGCGCGGGCCGAGGCCCGCGCCGTTTTTATTGCGACATTCATTTTGAGGCAGACGGCGAAATGCCAGGGATGTACTATTCATCCTGTCATGACGATGATCGATCCTGAGCAAGAGAAGAAGCGACTCGCCGAGTTCTATTCGCATATGAGCGATGGCGAACTGGTGAAAGTTTTCGACGATGCAAATTCCTTGACTGACATTGCGAGGGACGCTCTGTTGTTGGAGATTGAGAATCGGAAGTTGGAGATGCCGGACGAGGAAAACTCTCCGCGCGTTTTCGAACTGGGCGATTTCGTCATGCTGCGTCGTTACCGCGACTTATCAGAGGCAATGATGGCGAAAGGTGCGCTGGAATCGGCCGGCATCGAGTGCTACTTCGTCGATGAAAACATTGTGCGCATGGACTGGATGTGGTCCAACCTGCTGGGCGGCGTAAAGATTTACGTCCATGCGGAAGATGTGAGTGCAGGCGAGGAGATTCTGAGCGAGCCTCCTCCGGAGAGTTATGAGGTTGAAGGACTCGGAACATTTGAGCGGCCCAAGTGTCCGAAATGCGGCTCACTCGAAATCGCGTTCGAGGAGTTGAGTCCTCTTGCTTATGCGAGCGCTTACCTGTTCGTGCCGATACCTCTCCATCTCAAGGGCTGGCTCTGCCACTCGTGCGGACATCACTGGATGGACAAGGAAGAGGAAGCGGAGCGTAAAGGATAGCGCCTCAAGCACAAATCAAAAGCCCCACATTCGCAAGATGGCGAACATGGGGCATCAGAACAAAAGCTAGACCCAAGACTACTTGGCGGCAGCCTTGCTGTAGTACTTCTTCATCTCTTCGATGGGAATAGGCGCGTAGTCGCTGGCGTGGCCCGCTTGGCCGAACTGGGTCATGCGCAGAGCTACTACCTTCTTCATGGCGTCGCGGGCGGGCTTCATGTAATCGCGCGGATCGAACTTTTCCGGCTGCTCGGCGAAGACCTTGCGAATAGCTCCCGTGATGGCTAGACGGTTGTCAGTGTCCACGTTGATCTTGCGGACGCCATTGCGTATTCCGAGTTGGATCTCTTCCACCGGAACGCCCCAGGTTGGCTTCAATTTACCGCCGTACTGGTTGATGACGTCCTGAAGATCTTTGGGGACACTCGACGAGCCATGCATGACGAGGTGGACTTTAGGCAGGCGCTTATGTATCTCCATCAGCACATCCATCTTGAGGACGGAGCCATCTGGCTTGCTGCTGAACTTGTAAGCGCCGTGGCTCGTGCCAATCGCGATGGCCAGAGCATCGACGCCGGTCTTGGCGACGAACTCTACGGCCTGCGCGGGGTCAGTGACATGCTCGAGACCGCTGCCGCCTGCGCCGTGTCCGTCTTCAATGCCGCCGAGCACACCGATTTCGCCTTCGACCGTGACACCTTTTGAATGAGCCAAGTCGACTACAGCTTTGGTGACTGCTACGTTCTCTTCAAAGCTGGCGGGAGTCTTGCCGTCTTCCTTGAGCGAGCCATCCATCATGACCGAGGTGAAGCCAAGATCGATGGCGGATTTGCAGGTTTCAAAGCTGTTGCCATGATCGAGGTGCATGACCAGCGGAATCTCAGGATAGAGTTCGTTGGCGGCAAGCATGAGGTGATAGAGAAATTTATCCTGCGAATAAGAACGCGCGCCACGCGAGGCCTGAATGATGACCGGCGACTTGGTGTCACGGGCGGCCTCCATGATGGCCTGTATCTGTTCCATGTTGTTTACGTTGAAAGCACCAACGCCGTAACCACCTTTGGCGGCTTCATCGAGCAACTGCCGCATTGAAACTAGAGGCATAGTCCTATCTCCTTAAAAAGCGCTTGCAGAAATGTTGTGCCCCCGCCGGTATGCCTGCGCTAAACGGGCGAGCAAGCCCGTGAGAATCAGCAGCCGCGAGAGTACACGCGGAAACCTCAAACAGATGAAGCTACCACGCTGGATAGGGGTGATCAACTAGCTTTCGCGGTATGGGCTAACAAAGTTGAGCAGCAAGGAAAAGCAGAGCTAGCGGTCTAGAAATGTGGGCCGATCCACGCGGTCCAGACGAAGAGCACGTTGGCGATAAACATGGCGAGGATGGCGAAGGAGAGGCAGAATTCATCGAACGGCCGATTGGAAGTGTGCACAACGCGGCGGTTGCGTCCGAGGAGAAGAAGGAAGCCGAGAATGGGGACCACGAGAGCTCCGGCACCGACTTGCGACCAGTAGAGGAGGTGGACCGTGTTGACTCCGAAGAGGGAGATAACGACAGAGACGACCAAGATGCTGGAGATCACAATATAAAAGTAACGCGCCTCCCATGGTTCCTTGTTAAGACCTGAAGCCCAGCCGGCTGCCTCCGAGATGCTGAAGGAGAGCGAGGCGGCGAGCAACGGCAGGGCTACCATTCCAGAGCCGAGGATTCCGAGGGCGAACAGCAGCGGCCCGGCAGATCCAAGGAAAGCGAGCGATTGTGAGGCCGAGCGGGTGGTCATGAGCCCGGGATCGGCGACGTGGAAGCTGGCGGCAACGACGATGGCGGAAAGCGAGATCAGCGTGGCGACGAAGGTTCCGGCGTGGGACTCGGTGTCATGCACGGGATCAAGGGTGCGGGGAATCTCGCGCTTGGAACTGGTCTGCCAGATGATCACATCTGGTGTAAGCAGCGAGCCGAAGACAGCGATGACGGCCATGGAGTAGGCCGAACTGGCTTCAAAGTGCGGCAGAAGAATCCCGCGGGCCAGCGCTACAGGTGAATGAATAGTGAAACAGGCGGCGACGACATAGGAAATGAGGAAGAGTGAGAGCAGGCCGAGACGCTCCATGCTCTTGCGCGCGTTGCCGACGATGAGCATATACCAGACAAGGAAGGCAAGGGGCACCAGAAAATAAGCGCGCCACTGGTTGGTGACGATCGAGAGCGCATCACTGACGGCAACCAGATCGCCGATGATCATGACGAAGTTAACGCCGAAGATGCCGAGCGCAAGGACCAGGGCAGCGCTGCGGCCATATTGCTCGCGAACCAGCTCGACGAGGCCTTTTCGGGAGTCGCGGCCAATACGTGAAGAGACGGAAAAGACGCTCCAAAGGACGGGTATGGAGAGCAGAACGACCCAGCCAACACTGTAGCCAAAGGTGGCCCCGGCAACAGTGGCGGTAAGCACGGCGGCAGGGTCGAGATCAGCTGCTCCGGCTACAACTCCGCGCACAAAAGCCGCCAAAGGGCGATGTGGCCCCGGGTTCGGCAGCAACGGTGGCGAAGTCAAGTAAGGCCTATGTGCCATGGAATTCCCCGGCCTTGCGCAGGCCTATGAGAAGGGATGCGTGTCGAGGATCTCTGGTTGGCACATTTGCATGCGGTTGCTGGGAACTTAAGGGCAGCACGAAGGCGCGCCATTGGAGACGCGCCTGCATGACTTCGGTACAACGGTCTCAGCAGCGACGGAGCTACAAAGACCGTTTATCGGCCAAAGTACTTCGCGTTACGCTCAGTGAAGTGCTTCCATTTTTCCGGCAGATCATCAACGGCGAAGATGGCCGAGACGGGGCAGACAGGTACACAAGCACCACAGTCGATGCACTCGACGGGATCGATGTATAGCATTTCCTCTGCGCCGTGGGCGGCTTCGTCCTTCTTGGGATGAATGCAATCGACCGGACAAGCATCTACACAAGCGGTGTCCTTGGTTCCGATACACGGTTCTGCAATCACGTAAGCCATATTTTTTTGAGATCCTCTTCTCAGAAGTAAAAACTCACCTGCAGACCCCTGATTGTAGCAAAACAGCAGAGGGAACGTTTGATGCGAAGCCGTGAGCTTCTGGCTACTTCCGTTGCGCGTTGAATTCCGCGATGGAGGGAAGCTCGTCGAGTCCGCGTCCGGCGAAGATCTGGCGGAAGTTCTCAAGCAGTTCGGCGTGAATAAGGGAGTTGGTGGCAGCGGTTTCGCGACTGTCAATGCGGAAGGGCGCGCCGTCGAATCGGGTCACGGTACCCCCTGCTTCCTGCACGAGGAGCACACCGGCAGAAGTGTCCCACGGGTTCAGATTGAATTCCCAAAAACCGTCATAGCGACCAGCTGCAACGTTGGCGAGATCGAGCGCAGCGGAGCCGGCACGACGGACACCGTGCGAGCGCAAAGTGATCTGGTGGTAGAAGTGAATGTTGGGATTCTTGTGGCGCTTGAAGCTCGGGAAGCCAGTGCCAAGAATGGACTCGGCGAGCGTGGTGGTTGTGGAAACGTGGATGGGCTTGCCATTCAATGTTGCGCCACTTCCCTTCTCTGCTGCAAAGAGTTCGTCGCGCGTGGGATCGTAGAGAATTCCGGCGATGAGCTGGCCGTCGTGTTCGAGTCCCATGGATACGCAGAAAACCGGATAGCCATGGGCGAAGTTTGTCGTCCCGTCAAGAGGATCGACGTACCAGCGGAAGGCCGAGCCATGATCGTCACGCGTGCCCTCTTCGCCGATGATGTCATGTGTGGGCCATGTGCTGCGCAGGCGGTTCACAATAAGCCGCTCGCTGGCGCGGTCGGCTTCGGTGACGAGATCGACATCTCCCTTGTACTCGAAACCAATGCGACGCTCGAAGAAGGGCATGAGAAGCTTGCCGGCTTCGCGGGCGATAGCCGTTGCTTGTGGAAGAAAGCCGGAGGTAGCCTCGGCGGTCATGCTATTTCGTGCCTGAAGATTCCGGAGTGAGCGGCGCGCCTGCCGGAGCAGCAGACACCGCGGAAGCAGCAGCGGCGGCGCGGGTGCGGCGAGGCTTGGGAGTCGTGATCTCTCCTTCGGCGATGTACATAATTTCCGACTTGAAGATGAAGAGATTGGGAGCACCATCGCGGGTGAGGCGAATCATGTTGCGGTCGTAATACTCGACCCAGCCCCGAACGATTTCGCCACCCTGCAACTTGATGCTGACGAGCTTCTGCTTTTCACCTAACAACTTGAGGTAGGCAGCTTCTTCGAAGGTTTCTTCGGGCGGCGGAGTCTTGCTCTTAGTGGGTGGACGGAAGGCCATGAGGTGATTCTATCCGAATTGCCAGAAGCCGAATTGAAAAAGAGGCGAGTTTATAAGCAAAAAGCCGGGGAGCCTTGTGAACTCCCCGGGAAGGTACTCGCGATGCAATCTTTGCTCAACTAAAAGGTGTATCGCAGCTTCAGACGGATGGTTCGCGCCTGCTGGTAAGTGTATGGCTGACCATACCAACTGCTCAAAGCGACGGCTGGCTGCGTATTGCCTGCGATCGTTTGTATCTGGTTGATATAGCTCTGCACATTGTAGCCGGATTCAAACGTCTGGTATGCGGCAGCCCCAGCTCCGGCAAGCTGCACTCCATTGGGATACAGCGCCGTACCAGACAGGAATGAGTTAATGCCTCCGTAGCGCGAGGTAACCGTGTGCTGGTTCAACAGGTTTGAGATCGTGGCCTCAAACCCAATAACGCGGCGCTCATTGTCTCTGTTGACCTTAACTTCATGCATGAAATTGAAGTCGGTTTGGTTGTACCACGGGGTCCGATAGACGTGGGGGGGACCGAGTGTAATGTTTCCAAGCGCGTCGGTTGTGGCATCGACAAATTTGCCGCGATTGAAGGGGTACACGGCGTAAGACGGTTGTCCTGGCAGCGATCCACCAACATCAATGAACGAGCTAACCGTGGCACCTTCGTATGCTGTCTGGAACAGTCCAAACGTCGTCGTGTTCCTCTTGCCAAGTGGCAACTGGTAATAAATGTAGCCCTTGAAAGTGTTTGGACGATCAGTTGGCAAAGGTCCGCTAGAGGACTTGCCTGCAGCGTTGAAGTAAAAGTAAGGTTCGTCAAACGAACGGCTGGTATCCGGCGAGTTACGTCCTGGTTCGTTTCCGTCGGTCTGTTCGCTGGTGGTTAGGCCGGTGTAGTTACCTCTCAAACTACTGTATGTGTAACTGAACATGCCTGAAAAGTGGCGGCTCACAGCCTTGGTCAACCGGAGTTCGATGCCGTCGTAGTTACGTATCGCCTTCGGGTTGTTGGGGCAGGTTGGGCAAAGGCCAAACGCGGCGGAATCGAAATGGAAGCCTGGGGATCCGAAGACTTGCCCTAGTGAACCGAGATAGGCTGAGTAACCGTCAAGGGTTTTGTTCACCCCCTCACCGGGATTGACGATGCTGTAGAGTTCGCCATAGGTAGTGTCTGACAACGACGCATCCTCGAGGATGTGATCGAGACGGCGGCGATCCCAGCGAGCCTCGAAGGCCCAGTTCTTGGACAGCGCGTAGTCAACGCCGAAAACCGACTCGTGCTGGCGGTAAGGCTTGACACCCGGAGCTACCGGCTCAAAAGGACGCAGGTTGCTGTTTTCGATCAGCGAGAGGCCTGCAGGAGTTGTTCCGCCTGCAAAATTAACACCTACGTTCGGACCGCCGTTGGGGCAGGCACGACCGTTAACGAAGACCGGGTTGATCGCAGCGGTTGTGATCGGAGAGCTCATCGCATAGATGCACTCCTCAAAAGCCTGTCCGCCCCAGGAGGTTTCAGCCAGCAGCAGCTTCATGATGTCATTCGTAACACCATAACTGCCGAAGACCTTCATCTTGCCATTGCGGAGGACGTCCCAAGCTGCACCAAGGCGAGGTGCAACCTTGTCACCCCATCCGAAGTTGATTGTATGTCCGGCGAGCAGGCCTTGGCCGGGAGGCGGCGGAAGGGTTTCCTTTTCGATGCGGAGGCCTGCATTTATAGTTAGACCCCTGCCCATCGTCCAGGAGTCTTGAAAGAAGAGGCCATGATTGGTGTCGGTGGCCGAACCGATCGTGGCGAAGTCGTTGAAGTTAAGGTACCCATACTGACCTGCGCAGCCGCCGTACAGGGCGGACAGCGTTGCGCAATTACCAGCTCCAAATGTGGTGAACGGGGAATAATACTGCCCGGCGCCTGCGAATACAAACACCTGCGGCACGTTTCCATTCTGGCTGATGTTGAGGGCCAGGTGGTTGAGCTGGTAGCCGACCTTAAAGTTGTGCGTGCCCCACCATCCGCTCTTGAAAAACGCGACATCCTCGTCGAATTGGTAGTGCTTGTTGGCGTTGAGCTTTGTGAACTGTTGCTTGTACGCAAAGGCCGTCTGAGTTCCAATGGTTTCCTGTAAATCGCCTGGAAGCGGACCGCCCAGATTATCTGTTTGACCGACGCCGTTGGTTGACCACTGGAGGTTTGCACCTGCCGTCGGCCAGCCGAAGTCGTGATAATTCTGGAAGAAATAACCGTAACGAGTGGTGGACACCAGGCGCGGGGTGAGGGTGATATCTGCTCCGATATTAGTCGTCAGGTTAGGGGCGCTATAACCAAAGCCATGTGAAAAGGCAGTGATCGGAACCGTCGTGGATTCGTTTAAGAAACCCTGAACTGAATCCGCAACCGGGAGATTGACACCACTCTCACGGGTGTGTTGCGAGAGGTACGATGCGAACACGCGAATCTTCTGCGTCACGGTAGCGTCAATGCGTGCTGTGCCTATGTAAGCTTGCTGATCCTGATTAAATTCCTGCACACCCGCAGCCGGTGTGCCGGAACCTACTGCTCCGAAGTCAACCGTCCTGACCCGATCGGTGAACAAGGGCGCAATGCCTGCGAAAAACCATACGCGGTCCCTAATGATCGGGCCGCCGATCGTTGCGCCGGGCTGGATGATGCGGAAATGGTCTTGTCTAGGCTGAACCAACTGGGAAGCGGCGTCCGTCCTGAATCCCGTTGGAGCGCCTACAGGGCAACTGGGCGGTGCGGGAGACGTACCGGGGCATCCAGAACTGGTTGGATCGTACCGCAGATAAGCCGTGGGAGAGCCATCCATGGGGTTCGACTCATACTCGGTGAACAGCTCACCGTGCCAGTCGTTGCTCCCCTTCTTCATGATGACGTTAATCACGCCGCCAATGGCACCGCCGTGCTCGGCCTCAATACCCGAACTCTTTACCTGGACTTCCTGGATGAACTCAAAGGGAACGTTTGCGCTCGAGTAGCCTCCGGAAATATTTTCCGTGTCTTGGCCCTCAACGAGATAAGAGTTCTCCGAGTCTGCTCCGCCAGCAACGGAGAATCCGTATGCAAGGCCGTTGCCAGTGCTACCAGGCAGTGAACCGCCGGTGCCTCCGTTTGGCTGACCGCTGGCACCCATCGCGCCCTGTAGAGGCTCATTGCGAGCGGAGGGAGCAAACTGAATTACAGACTGAAAGGTACGACCGTGGGGAATGTCTGAAATAACGGAAGGAGTAACGTTGGTCGAACTGCTGTTCGTCGTGACGTCGATGAGCGGAGCTTCTGCAGTTACTTCCACTACGGTGGACGCGCTGCCGACCGCCAAGGACAGGTCCAGCGTGGGCAGGTGGCCTACATCGAGATTTATACCTTCCCGCTTCAACGAAGAGAAGCCTGGCGCTTTCACTGAGATCGCATAGGAACCTGGTGGAAGATTCGCAAAGCGGTAATACCCTGAGTTATCGGTCTGCTGTATTTTGGAACCCGCGAGTTTATTGCCGGTCAACTCGACCGTCGCTTTCGGCACAACTGCGCCATTTGCATCCTTAACCGTGCCCTGCAAACCACCCGTGGTCTCTTGCGCGAATACAGAGAGGGAGAGGAGAAACAGCAGAAGGAGCGAGGAGAACACTCGACTCAGAAATCGATTCATATCCAACATCCTTTTCATCCCAACAAGGGCGCGGCTCCAGCAGCCGGGTCCAAGGTGTTGAGTACTGTGAGTGGCTACTTCACGGCGGATTGAAGATGAAGCGCTCTGGCCGCCCTGGAATCGCAGCACTACTAGCCGCGATGCATATGCACGCGGCGGGCCAGAACTATCGGGTGATTTTGCAAGGCAAAAGTATTGTTTTGGAGGAGTAGATTCTTAGCTGACTTCAAAAAAGTGAAAAATCAACAGCTCGCAATTCCACAAATTGGAATCGGTGATCGGGGACAGCACCGCGCGGACGGGTTGTCTGCTACAAGTGAGAGCTGAAACGGGCTACTCGATTTTGCTGTTGTAGTAGCCAGCGCGGTGACGGACGACCAGCTCGCGGCTGGCACGCTGTTTGGCATCGGCGGTGAGTTCCACGGAGATGCGGCGGAACTCGCCCGAGACACGCCTGATGGGGTAGTAAGCGAGCAGATACTGTGTGCGCAGCTCATCGCTAATCTGGCGAAAGGCGTTATCCAGCTGGGCAGTGGATGTGGCGTAAAAGTATTTGCCTCCGGTATCACTTGAGAGCTGAATGAGTGCGTGTTCGCCACCTGTGTCGCGTCCGGCATCGGCTTCGATAGGCACCATGATGATGGAATAGATGAGCGCCTCTGAGATTTGGGCTGCACGCAGGGCTTCCTTGTAATCGGTCTTACTGGCAGTGTCTCCGCCGTCGGTGATGAGTACGATGACCTTTCGGCCCTGGCGCTTCTCAAGAGCCTGTGCGCCGAGGTAGATGGCGTCGTAAAGCGCCGTGGCAGCGCCGGTACGCAAGTGAGTGAGCGCAGAGTCAATGCTCCGTTCATCGTTGGTAAAGGGCTGCACCTGCGAAACGTAAGTGGCGAACTGGTAGAGCGAGATGGCGTCCACGGGGCGAATAATGGCGTGGGTAAAGCGACGGGCTGAGGCTACCTCGAGTGGAAGATCTTTGCGGGTGCTCATACTGGTATCAAGGGCGACCACGATGGAGAGCGGCAACTCAGACTCGCGCTCGAATATCGAGAGCTTCTGCTCGACACCATCCTCGAAGATTCGGAAGTCATCCTTTTTCAGGGCAGCATAGGGAGTTCCATCGGGGTCTGCCACGCTGGCAAGAACGTTTACCAACTTCACGTTTACGGAAATCGTTGAGTCGGCTTGAGAGGAGGCCTGTCCTGGCTTTGGGCTGCGATGGACCGGAGACCACGGAATCTTTGACATATCCGGAGGATTCGGTGGCGTGACAGTCGGTTCCTGCGCGAGAGCGGGAACCAGCAACAGCAGCGGCACACACATGAGCAGAAGGCGAGAGATCATCCGAGAGCCATTATAGGGATAGTTGGATGGCTGAGATTCGGAAGTTTGCAAGGATCGAGTTCGGCAAGATTGGAGAGCACGGAGCTTAGATGCTCACTTCTGGAGGAAATGCATCGCCGTCGGCCCAAGCTGCGCCGTCAGCAAAAAACTCTTTCTTCCAGATTGGCACAGTCTTCTTCAATGAGTCGATGATGCATCGACATCCATCAAAGGCTGCTGCGCGATGAGCGCTAGCGACAACAATGAGCACGCTGCTTTCGCCGATCTCAAGACGTCCGACACGATGCGTGATGCGGAGATCGCGAATCGGGTAGCTGGCGAGCGCGTGAAGGGCTAGCTTCTCCATTTCGGCAAGAGCCATAGCGGGATAAGAGTCGTATTCAAGATAGAGTGTGCGGCGACCTCGGGTTTGATTACGCACGATTCCATCGAAGAGACAGACCGCTCCATCTTCTCCGGCTCTGCATTCGGCGAGGAGCGCGGCGGAATCAATAGGCTCGCGCTGGAGGCGGGCGTGCGCCGAGGTAAGAGGAAACTCCGGGTCGCAAAGACCGCCGCTGACGGGCGGCAGGAGGGCGACCTCGTCTCCTTCAGAAAGCAGTACAGAGGGTGAGGCAAACGCCTGGTTCACGGCGATGGCGACGACTCCGTCATACGGAGCGAGCGCAGGATAATGATCGCGCAATGTCTGCCAGAGATGGGCAACGGTCGCGGGCGAACCCAGTTCGAGAGAGACTTCGGGGGCGAGAATCTCACGCAGGCGACCGAAGCAGAGGAGTCGAAGGCGCATGAGAGCAAGATAGCAGCTTTTTCTCAGAAAAGGTGCTGATGAAAAAGGCCTCTGCAGCACACCCACGCAGGGCGCGCTGCAGAGGCCGAAGAGCGTCGTCTATTTAGAGCTCACGTTGAGGCTCAGCGAAAGCGTGTGGGTAACCACCGTCGTCCCCGTGGAAGTGGCGGTTACAGTGATCGGGTAAGTGCCTGGTGCCAATGCCCCTCCAGAGTTGGTGCTGCTCCCGGCGGCTCCGCATCCTACCATCCCCATTGCTAAAGAAACGACCAGGAGAACAAGGACAAGTCCGAGGCCGCGGCGACGGGTTGTAATCAACAAGCCCATCATGCTGAATGGAAGCAGGGCGAAGAAGATACCGCGTGAACCCATGTGGCTTGGCGTAACGAGGGCTGAAGTTCCAGTGCCGCCGGAAGTCCCAATACTGAGTTGCACGGTGTGGGTGGAAGTTCCATCCATACCGATAGTGCTGGGCGAAAACGAGCAAGTGGAGCCTGAAGGTCCCACGCAGGAGAAGCCGATGCTGCTGTTGAATCCATTCACCGGAGTAATTGTTAGAGTGAAGGAAGCTGAGCCCCCCTGCACGACAGAGACCCCGCTGGCACTGGGCGTCACGGTGAAATCAGCATTTGTCGGATTGGTAGATGTCCCTGTGCCAGTGAGAGTCACTGACTGCGGCGAGTTCGAAGAGCTGCCGTTGATGGTCAAGGTAGCGTTTTCTGTGGCGACTAACGTTGGCGTAAACGTCACCGCAATCGTGCAGGTACCGCCTGCCGCAATGACCGTGTTTGCAACGCAAGTCGTTGCCGAGGTGATTGCAAAGTCTGCGAGGTTTGCCCCTGTAATGGTGACGCTGTTAATCGTGAGCGTGCCGTTGCCTGGAACATTGGTTACCGTCAAGGTTTGGGCCAAACTCGTTGTCTTGGTCTGCTGATTTCCAAAGGGCAACGTAGTGGCTGATAGCTGAATGTCGCCCGACCCGCTGATTCCGTTTCCGCTGAGCGCAATTGTTTGCGGAGAGTTGGTGGCGTTATCGGTCAAAACGAGGTAAGCGGAGAGACCACCCAGCACGGTCGGATCAAAGGTCACGTTGATAGTGCACGTGGCAGCGGCCTTCAACTCACCGCAGTTGTTTTTCTGCGAAAAATTGCTGGCGTTGGTGCCGGAGACCGTGATGCTCGTGAAGTCCAGCGCCACTCCTCCGGTGTTGGTGACCGTCACAGGAATAGCGGTTGAAGCCGAGTTCAAGGGCTGATCGGGGAACGAAACGCTGGAGGTGGACAGGCTGACTACCGGAGTGGTGGCACTAATTTTCACCACAAATGCATCGCCGTTCCCCATATACGCTGACTGCGCACCAACGTAGCCGATGGGATTCAGTTGCTCGAAGTTCGACGAAGTGGTGGTACCCGCCATGAACATATCCCCGTTATTGCTGGGATTCAAGGCGACAGCGTTACTCTGATCAATGTCTGTGCCGTCCGAGCCAGCAACGTAGCTCGAGAACGTCAGTGCCGAACCATCTGACGAGAATTTGGAAATGAACGCATCTTTCGTCCCGGAGAGCTTAGTCAACGAGGTTGAGGTGACAGGATTCGTAAGCGCGTTTACTGTCGGAAAATTAGTCGACTGTGTACTTCCGGTAATGTAAGCAGCTCCACTCACATCCACTGCCACGCCGAGGCCTTGGTCATTGCCAGAGCCGCCCAGGTAGCTTACATAATCGATCGCACCGGGATTGCTCATCCGCACCAGGAATGCATCCTGACCGCCACCAAATGTGGGCTGATAGGCATTGGATATCGCTGACGAAATGAGATAGGCACCAGATACCGTTCCAGTGACATAAGCCTGGCCTTGCTTGTCAACGGCGATGGCCCGAGCGGCGTCAATTTTGACTGAACTATCGCTCGTCTGCGACTCCAGAACTGTGCTGTAAACATCTGGACCAAATTTATTTACTTTGAGGACCCAAGCGCCAGAACCGGAGTAATCGCTGTATGGAGCGAGGCTCGCGGAGAATGTTCCACCTGCTACAAAGATGTCGTCAACCGGATCGAGAGCCACGCCGTAGGCGATGGTATGAGCAAAGACGGGATCTTTGGAAGGCCCCCAGTTCACCCATGAGATCTCGTTGTCCGCCGTGGTGCCTTTCAAGGCTGTGGCCCAGTTCCAGGTGCTAGCGGAAGGAAGCGCCGGGCTGGACAGGCCGGAATTGCTGGCGATCTGGACGTTGCCGTTGGGGTCCACGATGATTGCCCCGGCCACATAGTATGTGTTTACAAACCAACTGGTCGTGGGAAACGGAGCGACAAGTTGTCCGCCGAAAAATTCCGAGAAGAAATATGACGGAGTGCCGCCAGTGGCAAGGTAAGAAAGTGCGGAGGCACCGTTGCCCGGGGGAATGCCAATATCCAGGTTATTGTTGAGTTTGGTAATGAATGCGACGCACTCTTCTATCTTCGTCTCGAATGCATTGTATCCCGGGAAGTTCTGCGAACAAGTCTCTCCTACGGCAATGACGTTCTTGTTGGAATCTACAGCAATGCCAAAGCCGAGGTCAGCGCTGTTGCCACCCAAATACGAGGTTCGCAAGAGTGTGCCGTCAGATCCAAGGATCGAAATGAACGCGTCACTGTCACCACCTTGCCACTGGTTCAGGGTATTCAGATAGCCGGAGGTGGGTACGCCAGGGAGGTCCGTGAAGTTAGTGCCACCGACAATGTAAGCCTGGTTTGAAGAATCAAGGGCAATGGCGTTCCCCTCTGCAAAGCCTCCGTTCGAACCGCCAAGAATTGCTGTGTAGATATAACCTGTCCCGTCAGCCGTGTATTTGACGACGTACGCGTCGTAAGCGGTTTTGAATTGCAAGTTGCTGGGGTCCGGCGAGTTAGGAAAATTACTGGAGGCCGTCTCTCCGGTCACATATATGCTTCCTGTGCTGTCCACGGCGATGCCGTTGGCGACATCAGCATCATTACCGCCCAGGTATAGCGCATAGGACACGACGGGATCGATGATGAGTTCGGCGTTGCGATCATAGTCGCCGACGCGAAGACGAGCGCTCCCTGCAGAAGCTAGCTCATAATCCACCGGGACTGCCTTGGAAGCTCCAGCGATACGCTGGTAGGCGAACGGTTTGGCGAAGCGAACGGCTTGGCCATTGATCTCTGCGACCAATTCGCCGGCATCATTTTTGTAGAGCTTGTCCATGCCAGAGAACGAGAGCGTAATGACATTCGGGTCGGCTTTGGGTGCGACATTGAAGTCGAATTCCAAGCGGCGATGATCACCGTAATAGACGACGTCAATACCGGGATAAACGCCTTGGGCAAGAAGCTTTGCGTAGTTCTTGACGCCGAGGCGCCACTTACCCGGATCGCTGCCGAGATAGTAGTTGGTGACGCCCGCCTGCGGCGCAAGAGCTTCCAACGGACCTGTCGCGGTTGCATGAGCAAAACCGAAATGCAGTGACTGGCTCTGCCCCGACTGCGCATTCGTCACAACGATCTGAGCCTCGCGAGCTCCCACTGCAACCGAATAGCGACCGCTGTGGGCAATAAAGCGCGCGGCATCCGCCGTAGGCTCGAAGCTCAAAGGAAGCTTGCCAAAGGTCTCGAGAGCCGCCTTCTTTTGGGCAGCAGCACCGGGCCCAGTCTGGGCGGCAAGGGAGATCGCGGTGAAGAGCGTAACGGCGGTGAGCAGCACGGTGCAAAGCTTCAGCTTCATGTTCGGGCCTCAAGTACAGCAATCAAAAACAACAAATCCGGTCTTTCCGAAATTGCGTGCCCATCTGCGACAGGTCGCGCGGGTATTACATAAACCGTTTAGACGGCAGGAGGCGGTCGATTCACGCCAGCCCACGGCCTTCGAAAGCTAGTTTCCGCCAAATCCTGCCGGTGCTGGGAATGCTTGCCCGTCATAGCAACCACCTGCAGAAGCCACGCTAAGGTAAGCCTGAGCGGTGAACCCCTGGTAGGTCACCGTTACGGGGTAAGGCTCCGTGGAGTATGAAAATGTTGTATCAGTGGAATTCGTCGGCGTGGCGTGCCAAGTACATGCACCAGACCCGGTCGTTGGCGATTGAATCGCCTGCACAACTCCTGACCGGTTCAAACTGACGGCGTCCAGCGGAGCATTCGGATCAGTCGAGGCACCGAGTTGGAAGCTGCTCTGCACGGTGACAACGTTCGATTTGGTGTTGGAGTAATGTGCCGTCACGATGAAGGAGTCCGTTGCACCGATTCCTTCCAGGTTGGCGGAAGGGACGCCCGTTGCGGCTGAAGCAACCGTGATTGACTGCAGTTCATACGTCTGACCGCAACTCGACATGACCACGGCAATACATCCAACACACAGCAATACCAACGCGCGCTTCACCATCGGGAATCTCCTGAACCTGGAATGATGTTTAATCTTCACAGCAGCATCTCTGCAATTCAAGAGAATTGTGGTTAACGACCTTGATACTCAAGTGCTTGAACCTTTGGTTACACCACTGGTGCTAAGTGCGGGAGAATCCACCAAATAAGCTACCTGCCCTATTTCCTTTCTTGATACCTACGCGAAGGCAGATTCACGCATATACACAAAACGGCCAATCCGTTAGGACTGGCCGTTGAAAGTGGAAGCCTACGCTCTTCGATTACTTCGGCGCATCGGCGAGCACGTGTTCGCGGGTCTCCGCATCTTCACGAGCTTCGTCCGGACTATGCGGCAGAGCTATTTCCAACACTTCTTCGATGCTGGCAACATAGTGGACGGTGATGCCCTCCATCTGCTCGGGGAGTACATCCTCTTCCACGTTCTGCTGGTTTTCCGCCGGGAAGATAATGTCCTTGACCCCTGCGCGCTTGGCGGCAAGGAACTTCTCTTTGACGCCGCCGATGGGGAGGACGTTCCCACTGAGCGTAATCTCTCCGGTCATCGCCATCTGCGGACGCACTTTCTTATCCGTCAGTAGCGAAACAAGAGCGGTTACGATCGTAACGCCTGCCGAGGGGCCGTCCTTCTGGATTGCGCCAGCAGGTACATGGATGTGAACATCGTACTTGGTGAACACTTCGTCATCGATGTTCAGCTCCTGGGCGTGCGCACGCACCCAACTGAAGGCCGCTTGCATGGACTCACGCATGACCTCCAGAATCTGTCCGGTGATGCGGAACTCGCCCTTGCCCTTCATCTTCATCGCTTCGATGAAGAGGATGTCGCCGCCGGTGGGCGTCCATGCCAAACCAACGACCACGCCGGCATGCTTGGTTCGAGCAGCGATTTCAGTATCGACGCGAACCTTGATTCCGCCCAACATCTCCTGCACTACCTCGCGCGTGACAACAAGCTTATCCACCTTGCCTTCGACGATGCGACGCGCCTGCTTGCGGCAGATGGTTCCTATCTGGCGCTCCAGGCTGCGCACGCCAGCTTCGCGCGTGTAATGACGGATGATGAAACTGACCGCGTCGGCGGTGAACTCGATCTGCTCCGGAGTGAGTCCATTCTCCTCGGTCTGGCGCCGGATGAGGTACTGGTACGTGATGTGCTGCTTGTCCTCCTCCGTATATCCATGCAGGTCGATGATCTCCATGCGGTCGCGCAAAGGATCTGGAATCGTATCCAATTGGTTGGCCGTGGTGATGAACAGCACCTTGGACAAATCGAATGTGACATCCAGATAGTTGTCACGGAAACTCGAGTTCTGTTCAGGGTCAAGCGCCTCCAAAAGGGCCGCCGTGGGATCGCCACGATAATCACGTCCTACTTTGTCGATCTCGTCCAGCATGTAAACCGGGTCGTTGGCCTCAGCGCGGCGTATACCCTGAATGATCTGTCCGGGCATGGCCCCTATGTAGGTGCGCCGATGTCCGCGAATCTCCGCCTCGTCATGTATGCCGCCAAGCGACATGCGAACAAACTTGCGCCCCAGGGCGCGAGCAATGGACTTACCAAGCGAGGTTTTGCCGACTCCAGGAGGCCCGAAGAAGCAGAGGATCGGCCCCTTCATCTTGGGATTCAGGTGACGCACTGAGAGATAGTCGAGAATGCGGTCCTTCACCTTCTGAAGATCGTAGTGATCTTCGTCGAGGACTTCCTTCGCCTTGGTGATATCCACTTCGGTGCCGCTGGATTTATCCCAGGGCAGAACCACAAGCCATTCCAGATAATTACGTGTGACCGAATAATCCGCAGCCATGGGAGACATACGAGAGAGGCGGTTGAGTTCCTTCATTGCCTCTTTCTTTACATCTTCAGGCATCCCACTCTGGTCGATTTTTTCCTTGAATTCCTCGACGTCGCGAGTTGTATCATCCTGCTCGCCGAGTTCCTTCTGGATGGCCTTGAGTTGTTCGCGCAGGTAATACTCACGCTGCGTCTGCTGTACGCGATCCTGTACCTCGCTCTGAATCTTATTGCGCAGTTGCTGAACTTCCAGTTCCTTGGCAAGGTGCTGGTTGATTTTGTCCAGGCGTGAACGAACGTCGTAGGTCTCCAACACATCCTGTTTGTCGCGGGTAGAAAGCGATGGCAGAGAGCTAGCGACGAAGTCGACGAGTCGACCGGGCTCCTCAATATTCATGGCAACCGTGGATAGTTCGTCGGACAAAGTGGGCGAGCCGGCAACGATCTGCTGGAAGAGGTTGAGGATATTGCGTTGCAGCGCTTCAATCTCAGCATTCGGCTCAGGCACTACCTCGTGGACGGTAGCCACCGACGCCTTCATATATGGCGCAAGCTGGGTGTACTCCTGCACACTGACGCGTTCCAGGCCTTCGGCAAATACGAAAAGGCTCTGGTTTGGCATTTTGACGACTTTGTGCACGGTGGCCAAGGTTCCGATGGGGTAGAGATCGACGGGCTGAGGCGAATCAACCCGCGCCTCACGCTGGGCAATTACGATAATTGTCTTATCCTCACCGAGCGAATTGATAAGCTGCACCGAGCTCTCACGGCCCACAGTGAGGGGTAGCACGGCGTGGGGAAACAATACCGTGTCCCGCACGGGCAGAACAGGACAGTTGCGCGCAGAGCGAACATCGTTTACGACGGGAACACTGTCAAGATTGCGCGTTTCGTTCGCCATATGAACTCCTTGAGTGTAACGTACTCAACTTTGATGACTCGACCGTACGAAAAGATTCGGCTATTAGCACAAGACTAGCTCAAACCAGCTGTTTGTGATGGCCTCCATAGGGCAGCGAGAGCCGTTTGGCACCCTCGTCGGGAGAAGCAAGCTAGAACCGGAAAATAACGAAGCGCTTAAACGGGCGAATTGTATTCCTTGCGAAAGCGGGAGGCAAGAAGGTTCTTCAGGCGTAGGAGCGTGCCTTTCTGAACCGCGGATTCCTACTTTCACCTGGAAACACCGATTTGTGGAGCTACCGATTTGCGCCAACCTCCAACGCTCCAAACGCACCCAAAATATTGACTTCCGGATTTGTTTGAACTGGGTCAGAGGGGCTGAGATGCTTTGGACACTATTTGTGGTGCTGCTGGTGCTTTGGCTGCTGGGAATGGTCAGCAGCTACACCTTGGGTGGTTTTATCCACATTCTGCTTGTACTGGCGCTCGTAGCGTTGGTCTTTCAGCTGATTTCAGGACGTAGAACAACGATCTAATTCGCAAGAGTGAATTGACGTTGATAACACAGGAGAAAACAATGGATAAGGATCGAGTGGAAGGCAAAATTGAGGACGTGAAGGGGCGTGTAAAACGCCAAGTAGGAGAGTGGACCGGAGACGAACAGACCCAAGCTGAAGGCGCTGCGGAGCAAGTAAAGGGCAAGATCCAGAACGCTTGGGGCAAAGCAAAGGACGCTGGTCGAGAGGTTCTGGACAAGAACAAGGATGCCTCTAATGATGCCTCTAATAAGGATCGAAAGAAAGACCCGGCGGCCTGAGACTGTCTGCTACGAAGTATGACTGGATCGCGCTCTCGCGCGATCCAGAACACCTTCCGATTGTGATTAAGTTGCGAGTAGTTGAACTGCGGAACTCAGCTTCGGCTGGCGACTTCTGCCTTGCGCTCTTTTTCCGCCCTTCGAATATCGCGGCGGCGCCCAGCATCCTCGTAACGGCGAATTTCCTCGGGCGATTCCGGAACCACCTGAGCGACTGGTAGCTTACGGCCATGACGATCCACGGCAACGTAGGTGAGATAAGCAGAGCTGACATGATGGCGCTCGCCCGTGAAGTAGCTCTCCACCCAAACCTTGATCCCAACCTCCATGGACGTGTTGTAAACGCGATTCACAGAGGATTTGAAAATCACCAGATCACCAACACGGACCGGGATGAGAAAGTCCAGGTGGTCGGTGGAGGCGGTCATTACGTAGCTTCTTGAATGACGATGGGCTGCGAGTGCGCCGGCGATATCGATCCAGTGCATGAGGCGGCCGCCGAGAAGTGCGTTGAGCGGGTTGGCATCGTTGGGAAGTACAAGTTCCACCATCTCGGAGATCGAGTCAGAGACTGGGCGCGGAATCAGCTTTTCGTTGGGTTCCATGTTCCTCGCGGTCATCGCCGGCCAAGAAGAGCGCTCGGCTTACCCTTCATTAGACTCAGCAAAGCCCAGCGCGTTGCAATGGATTTCATTTCGGTACAGTTGTCACGCACCGGGTATGGCTGCTGATCCAGACGCGAACGGCCGCGTCAGCGAGAGCGGCGAGGCGTGGATCGGGTGGGTCCATCCAAAGACTGGACGACCGGTTGAAGCGTAACTCTCCAACGGTTGCGGGCAGGTGCACGCGCTCTCCGCAAAACTGCACGCGCAGTGTTGCAGGGTCTACACTCGACTCGATTTGTATATAGAAGCGCACGACGTCCAGCTCACGATCCAAGGGCAAGTGAGCGCAGTTGGCGTAGCCGAGATTACATTGCAAGCGCAGCGTCTCGTCATCGCACTCGGCCTCCGAATCACGGGCGCTGCAATATCCTGAGAAACCGTCTCCCAGTGGCAGGCTGCGTCGATGTGGCCAAAGATTGCCGGGGTGCGGCGTGGTGGGAACGAAATAGGGACAGGCCAAAGAGGCTCTCCTTGCAGCTATTCTAAACGGCAGCGACGGCGAGCGTTGGCCTGTCTGAAAATTTACAAGGGCTGTGGTATGTTCTGCTTATGTCCGCTATACGATTGGAACAGCTGAAAGTCATTCTTGAGCAAGATCCCAGCAACACCTTTGCACGCTACGCGCTGGGTATGGAGTATTCTTCAGCGGGGCAAACCGACGCGGCGCTCGGAGAATTCCGCAGCCTTCTGGCAGTGGATGCAAACTACGCCAATGCATTCTTCATGGGAGCCCAGGCATTGCAGATCGCGGGACGCAAAGAAGAGTCAATTCAGTGGCTACGCGATGGAATCGCCTGTGCACAGCGGGTTGGTAATCGCCATGCACAGAGCGAAATGCAGACGATGCTGGAAGAGTTGGAAGCTTAACTCGGTTCCTTGCGATCCAAACGCCGCAGCATCTTCATCATTCCCCAGTTGAAGACCCCAGGTAGCAAGCGGTAGAAACCCACCAGCGGAATGTTGTTCCACGGAACGATGACTTGGCGTCGGTTATTGCGATAAGCCTTCCAGACGGCGTCCGCCACGCGATCCGCCGTAATGCCGCGCTGCGCGTCACCTGCAACGCGCAGGCTTTCCTTCCCCCAAACCGCACGCGCGTTGAACTCTGTCTTTACATACCCAGGACAGACCGTGTTGACGTGAACGCCGTATGGTGCAAGTTCCAACCGGGCGGCTTGACCAATACAGTTGAGCGCGTGCTTGGTAGCGCCGTAGGCGGACATATAAGGTACGCTCACAATTCCCGCAACGCTTGAAACATTGATAATTGCGCCAGATCGTTGCTGCTTCAGGAGAGGCGAGACAACCTGTATGCATTCGATGGCGCCAAAAAGGTTTGTATCAAACATCCGTCGGCAGGCGCTCATGTCCATGCGTTCAACGGAGTCAATGAGACCGAAGCCAGCGTTGTTTATCCAGATATCAATGCGACCGAAGCGTTGGACGGTGACCTCTAGCAATGTCTCGATCTGCGCGCGCACAGTCACATCACAGGCCACGGCCAGTGTGCGCTCAGGCGTCGCGACCCGTTGGCGGGCAGCCTCAACTCGGGCAAGGTCGCGCGAAGCGAGTACGACCGAGGCTCCTGCGCGAAGAAAACGCCGGACGATGGCTTCGCCAATACCCATCGACGCGCCGGTAACCACGACGATTTTTCCTGGAATGCTCATGCCGCACTTTTATTGGCACACAGTTCAAAAGTCAAGCTGGCATAAGGTGAGGAGAAAATAAGCTCGCAACGTATGGACCGCGAATCGCGTCCAATGGGCATCCTCGGGGAGGCGGTAATGTCCATTCCACAAACGTTGGGCGAGCTACGCAACAGCCCGTTCAATGAGCAACGTATGTTGCGGCGCGGCGTTAAAGACGAACTTCGTGAGAACCTGCTGGAGCGGCTGAAATCTCCGGGACCGGTGTTTGCTGGAATCGTGGGCTACGACGACACGGTGATCCCGCAACTGGTGAACGCTGTGCTTTCACGGCACAACTTCATTCTGCTTGGCCTGCGCGGACAGGCAAAGAGCCGCATCTTGCGCGCGCTTGCCGGACTGCTCGACGAGCAGGCGCCTTACATTGCAGGCTGCGAAATCCGCGACAATCCTTATGCTCCGCTCTGCCGTCGATGCAAAGAACTACTGGCGAACGAAGGCGAACAAACTCCAATTGCATGGATGCATCGCGATGAACGCTATGTGGAAAAGCTGGCAACTCCCGATGTCACCATCGCTGATTTGATCGGTGACATTGATCCCATCAAGGCGGCACGCGGAGGCCATGAGTTGGCCAACGAATTGGTAATCCACTATGGGTTGTTGCCGCGCGCTAATCGAGGCATCTTCGCCGTGAACGAACTGCCTGACCTCGCGGGAAAGATCCAGGTTGGCCTGTTCAACATCATGCAAGAGGGCGATGTTCAGATTAAAGGATTCCCCGTGCGACTGCCTCTGGATGTTGCTCTCGTGTTCAGCGCCAACCCAGAGGATTACACGGCGCGTGGCAAAATTGTGACTCCTCTGAAAGATAGAATTGGAAGCGAAATTCGTACCCATTACCCTTCAACCGTCGAGGAGGCAATGGCCATTACGGCCCAAGAAGCCTGGTGCGAGCGCGATGGGCCGGAGTTGATTGTGCCCGCCTACATTCGCGAAACAGCAGAGCAGATCGCATTCATCGCGCGCGAAGACAAGAGAGTGGATCGCCGCAGCGGCGTGAGCCAGCGCCTGCCGATCAGTGTGCTGGAAAATGTGATCTCAAACGCAGAACGGCGCGCAGTGCTGGAAGGATCAAGTCTTGCAGTTCCCCGCATTTCAGACATTTATGCGGCGATGCCCTCCATTACAGGAAAGCTGGAACTTGAGTATGAGGGCGAAATGAAGGGCGCTGATGTTGTCGCCCGCGAGGTGATACTGGCCTCCGTGGCAAAGACGTTCGACCGCTACTTTGGAGCCAGCGATTTAAAACAGGTGGTGCAGTGGTTCGAACTTGGCGGACAAGTGACGTTGACTGACAACACCAGAACTCATGAAGGATTGAAGAGTCTCGAAAAGATTCAAGGCCTGCTTGAGAAGACTGAGAAGGTTGGAGTGGGCGAAGGCGAAGCACCAGAGTCAATTGTCTCAGCAGCCGAGTTCATTCTGGAAGGTCTGCACGCACACAAACGCATCGGCAGGACAGAGGATCGTGTTTTTACTTCCGGCGAACGACCGAAGCGCAGCGAACGCGATGAAACACGAGAGACGTTCGAAGCCGACTGGGAGCAACGTAAGAAGAACCGCCGCCCATTCAACTAACTCAATGCCGCAACGGATACCGCAAGCGGAGTAGCGCCATGAAGCGCGTCAAGTACAGCAAATACATTCCGAACTTGGCTGAGGACGTCAGTCTGGACGACCTGATGGACGCGCTCGCCGACTTCCTGCTGGAGAGTGGCTTTGAAGACGAGCTGGGCAGGTTCTATCGACCCGGCCAGGGCCAGGACGAACTGGACGCGTTGCGCGAGGCAATCCGAGACGCGTTGCTGAATTCTGAACTCTTCGAGGAAGATATGCGCGAACAGATGCAGCAACTGCAAAGTGAAGGCAGAATGGAGGAATTGATCGACGAGGTGCTGGGGCGTATGGAGCAGGAGGGCTATGTGACAATCGGGCCGCCGCACGATCCAACACGAATGTCGAGCACGGCAGGTAGCGTTGGACAAGATCAATCGCGGCCGAAGCCTGTGAAGTTTGAGGTCACAGACAAGGCTCTGGACTTTCTGGGTTATCGCACACTACGCGATCTACTCGGGTCGCTCGGTCGCTCCAGCTTTGGCCGGCATGACACGCGCGATACCGCGACGGGCGTGGAAACGAGCGGATCCAGCAAACTCTATGAGTTCGGCGATACGATGAACCTCGACATCAATGCCACGCTCAGCTCAGCAATCAGGCGGGAAGGACTCACCCTGCCACTCGCAATTGAATACAGTGACCTGCATGTTCATCAGTGCGACTATCAGTCGTCCTGCGCTACGGTGCTGATGCTCGACTGCTCGCATTCGATGATCCTGTATGGCGAAGACCGTTTCACCCCCGCGAAGAAAGTTGCCATGGCGCTTTCGCAATTGATTCGCACGCAATACCCGGGAGATACCCTGTCGCTGGTACTCTTCCATGATTCAGCGGAGGAACTGCCGCTTTCGCAATTAGCGCGAGTGAGGGTCGGCCCCTACTACACCAACACGCGCGAGGGACTCCGCCTGGCACAACGCATCTTGCAGCGTCAGCTCAAAGACATGAAACAGATCATTATGATCACTGACGGCAAGCCCTCAGCAATCACCTTGCCCGATGGAAGGATCTACAAAAACGCGTTCGGACTGGATCCGATGGTGGTAAGCCAGACATTGGAGGAGGTGGCCAAATGCAAGCGTGCGGGCGTGATGATCAATACTTTCATGTTGGCGTCAGACCGCGGGTTGGTGCAGTTCGTGCAGAAGATCACGGAGATGTGCCGCGGCAAGGCTTACTTCACGACCCCTTACACCTTGGGCCAATACTTGCTGATGGATTACATGAGCCGCAAAACGAAAACCGTGCACTGAAGAAAAGTGCACGGTTCAAGAAAACGACGATAAGAACTATTTCTGTTCCTCAGCACGCACGGCTGCTTCAGCGGCTTGAAATCCGATCTTTGAATGCGTGCCATCACAGAATGGTTTGTTGATACTGGCTCCGCAACGGCAAAGTGCAAATACAGGCTTCTTGCCCGTCAGATCGTAAGGGATTCCGGTGGAGTCGACGAGTTCGATGAGTCCTTCGGGATCTTCAACACGGAACGGGCCGTTGGGACGGACGGTGATCTTGATTTTCGCCATGATTCCTCCGGAAACAATTCTCGCACAACCTCAGTGTCGAAACGCCACATTGACCAGAAGTTTGTCACCTGTGATATCGACAACGTTACAAAAAGTGCGATGATCGCGCTTTGTAAAGTCGAGCCCAACGCGCGAGTTCCCAATTTTAAGATTCCGGATGTGCAGATGACCAAGCCAGTCTGGCAGTTGCGGGTTGATGATGTTGAGTTCTTTCCTGTGCGCCGAAGGCCTGATGCCCAAAACCGAGGTAAGAATCAGGAAGATGGAGCCCGAAGCCCAAGCCTGCGGAGAGCAGGAGACTGGATAGTGCACCGGTTCGTCGAATGGACGACGTTGCACGCCGCAGAATAGCTCAGGGAGGCGATAGTCGCGGAACTCCATCGCTGCCTGGAAGAGCGCGCCGAGAACGCGCAACGCAGGCTCACGAAATTCATTCAGAGCCATTCCATGTGCGATCAGCGAATTGTCATGCGGCCAGACGGAGCCACGATGATAACTGAGGGGGTTGAAGACTCGCTCCTGTTGGGACATTGTGCGCCAGCCCCAACCGCTGAACATATCGTCCTGCATCATGCGCTGTGTGACAACACGCGCACGCTCACGGTTGATGATTCGGCTCCACAGCAGGTGCCCGGGATTGGACGCAATGACCTCAAGCGGCTTCTTTTCAGCGTCGAGGGCCATGGCGTAGAAGTTGCGCTCGACACTCCAGAAAGTCTTGTCGAAGCGGCGCGCTAGCTCGTTGGCTTCGCGACGGCATTTTTCCGCTCTCTCACCGTCACCGAACATTCTGAGCAGCGATGCCATGCGGTACTTGGCATCGTACACATAGCCCTGCACTTCGCAGAGCGCGATAGGTGGGATGGCGACCCGGCCATCGCGATGGATATTCGCGTCCCACGAATCCTTCCAGCCCTGGTTGATAAGACCGCGGGGCGAACGCCGCAGGTACTCGACGAATCCGTCGCCATCTATATCACCATAGTGATCGATCCAATCGAGCGCACGATAGACGTGCGGCAGCATCTCGCGCGCGAGCGCTTCGTCGGATGTCCAGTTAAATGTTTCACTCAACAGAATCAGCCAGAGCGGGGTCGCATCCACCGACCCGTAATACGGTCCGAAAGGAACTTCGCCGCATCGAGTCATTTCGCCTTCGCGAGATTCGTGCAAAATTTTCCCCGGCTGCGCATCGCGCCAATCATCCACTTCACTGGCCTGGTACCGGGCCAAGACGCGCAATGTGTCCTTCGCTAACTCCGGGTTGAGCGAGAGCGTCTGATACGCGGCGATGATGGAGTCACGTCCGAAGATTGTCGCGAACCAGGGAATTCCAGCGGCAATCACGTGCTCATTGCCAAAAGGAATCCGCAGCGCGTGGAAGTCTCCCATTGCATTGCGAAGCAGATTGTCAAAAACAGAATTAGAACTAGTAAAGGAAGTGGAGGCCGAATCAAATTCGTGGAACGCGGTACGACGGCTTTGCAATTGCGCGTCGAACTCGTAAAGTTCCGCTCGACTCTCCTTGTTTTCCACCTTTGGAGTGATCGTGATTTCCAGCGCAGTTTTGCGCAGAGGTTCCAGGCGGAGTTCCCAGCGTGCCGTGTAACCTTTAATCCCGGTGGGGGGTGGGTTCATGCGAACGACCGTTTGACGGAGGACGTCATCACGTCCTCGGTAGCTGAAGATCAGACCGTCATCCTCAATGAGCGGCTGAAAGTACTGTCCATGCGCGGCTCTCGCCACACCACGCACTTGGAAAACATCTACAAAATCTGCATTGCATGTCACCTCAACGGTGAATTCGACGGGACAGCGATTGAAGTTCTCAAATGTGTATCGGTCAAAGAGAATATCTGAGGCCAACAACTGCTCACGCCGGATATGAATCGTGTTCTCAGGAAGATCAAAGGAATCTCGAAGCGTGATGTTTCCAGTTGTGAGTTCGATTTGCGAGACGAAGGTTTTTTCGGTACTGCTGGACAGGACGACAGAACGCTGGCCGTCTATTCTGAATTCGAGATGGGACAGAAAGCGAGTGTCCTCGTGAAAAAAACCAACGTCAGGCGCACCGGGAGGAACGATGTCTCCTGCAACACTGGTGGCGAGAAACGTCTTTCCGTCAATCAGGGTCAGGTTATTGACCTTGCGCGGCGACTGCGCCTGATGGGCAAGGCGCGGCTCCATGTGCGGAGATTCCATTGGCACAAGATTGTCTATGTGGAGAATTCCGGAAGAACTCATGCCGCGGCCTGGCTCCCTATGCCGCTGTCCTCAAACAGCGCAACTTCGTCATACATTTCGCGATAAAGAGCAAGGTAGTCCAACACCATTCGCTCTACAGAAAAATGCTGCTGAGCGTAAGCGCGAATCGCTGCAGGTTTAAGAGAATCAATATTGTGCAGGCTAGCGGTTGCGCCGTCTATGCTGGAGCAGATGAATCCGCTTACGCCATCGCTCACCACCTCTCTCACGGAACCACCGGGAAATGCAATCACCGGCGTCCCGGTGGCCATCGCTTCCACCATCACCAGTCCGAATGGTTCATCCCACTCAACAGGAAAGAGCATCGCCATGGAATTTCCAAGAAGCTCATTCTTCATCGCTAGGTCGGCTTCGCCAAGGTACTCAATAAATTTTCCGTCGATGTGTGGCTTGACGCGACTCTCGAAATACTCTCGAAACAGGGGCTGGACTTCACCAGCAATCTTCAGAGGGATCCCACTACGCTTTGCGATTTCAATCGCGCTATGAACCCCTTTTACTGGGGCAATGCGTCCCAGAAAACTCAGATACTGTTGCTTGTTCGTCTGAAGCTGATACTGGGCCAGATCGATGCCATGGTGAATTGTGCGAATTCGTTTCAATGATTCCTTTTGCCTCTGAAAATCACTAATCGCGACGAATTCCACATTCTCAAAGCAGCCATAAAACTCGCTGAGCGAGGGTAGATGCGGATGGTGCACGGTGTACACCCAGCGGGGCCCGCGCATGCGCGTGAAGGCGAGTCCTGGTGCGTTGTTCAGGTGAATGATATCTGCATCCGGAAGGCAATCGTTTACTGCCCAGGAAGTGTGATTCAAGTCTTTCAAACTGGAATACATCTCTTCCTCGATAGGCCAATCGTCCTGCGCGTAGAGCCAGCGCACCTCTGCTTGAACCCTGCTTTCGCCGTTTGCGTACACCACAACATCAGCCCCTAACGCGACAAGGCCTTCAGCGAGTTGCGAGATGAAGAGTTCCGTACCGCCGTACTTCTTGGGCGGCACACAAATAAACGGAGAGGCGACCAAAGCTATGCGCATTGCTACTCCCACGAGCAGGTTGATGAAGGGAGGCGGGGATGCCGCTTACCAGTGGGTTTGATGCGGAGGGGAGACTCGCAGGTTATCGCGCCAGCTTTGGATAGGTGAGTCTCGGATCAGTACAGGGCCTCGACATCAGCCAGAGAAGACCGTTCGCGGCGCGTTGCAATCTCCACTTCTGCTTCGAACTCGATGGCACGCTGCTGACAGGTGTGCGCGTCCATTACGCGTGCCTGCGCGGCAAGACCAATGGCGCGCAACTCAGCCTCGTCCATGCGCAGATAATCTGCAATTCCCTCTGGACCAGAGGGAAGGAGTATCTCGCGCCCTGGTTCAAAGAACGTATCTAATCCAGGCCAGTTATCACTCGCAATCGTTGCACCGCAAGCCGCCGCTTCAAACAGGCGCACGGAGGGGGAATAGCCAGCCATCACCATGTCACGGCGAGTGATGTTGAGCGTCAATCGAGAGGATGAGTAAAGATGAGCATGCCAACGTGGATTGAGATGCACGATGCGACGAACATTGCTCGGCCACACTGTGCTGGTGGGATATTGTGGACCGGCCACGATAAACCGCTCTTCCGGCAAAAGCGTAGCAGCGCCGCAAAGTAGATGCTCCAGCTTCGGCTGACGGTCTGGAGCGTAGGTCCCCATATAACTCATCGCGCACTGAAAACGCGCGGAGGGCGGATGTGCTCGATAGTGGTCAGGGTCAAAACTGCAGTAGAGCGGGGCAGTGCGATGAACTCCAAACTTCGTTTGAAGCTCTGTCAAAATTGCCCCCCCAGTGAAGCTGAAGTAAACATCGAGGGCTGGAAGTTGCTCTGCACGGACGTAATCAGTGGCACCGCTTTCAAGCAGACTTGCCACGGTGATCGGTGTGTCTATGTCATAAAACGTTCGCACCGGAGTCTTTGACTCAAGCATCGCGTTGATCGCAGCAATTCCGTCGGGGAAATACGACCCAACCATCGCAACATCAGCCGATCCGAGTGTGCGACGGACTTCGGGAAGAACATCTTTCCAGTTCGTATAGAGTTTGAGGTCACAGAATTCCGGTTCGGGCAGGTCGCGATTGGAGGCGTACCACTCCACATCCTTCTCAAAGAACACAATCCGGTGGCCACGCGCATGCAGCGCACGAGCCAGCGCACGAAAGGTAGTAGCGTGACCATTTCCCCACGATGACGTGATGGAAAGTCCGAAGATAACGACTTTCAATGCAGCCCCTTACCTTTCCGCCTCAGGCGCGACGCTCGACTTCCTGGAGCAGAAATTGGTCCACGGCGCTGGGGTGACGCTCCGCACGAGCGAGGTTTAAGATCTGTTCAACTTCCGCAGCGCGTTGCGCGTAAGTGTGCTCTGCCAAAGCCCTCGCCTGCATGGCGTTTCCAATCGAGCGCGAATCTGCCGCGGATCTTTTCCGTAAATAGGTCACAACATCCTCAGCGTTCTCCGCTACCAGAATTTCACTACCCGGCGCAAAAAACTTCTCGATACCATACCACTTGTCCGTGATGAGACATGCCCCTGCGCCCGCCGCTTCAAAGACACGTGTGGGCGGGGAGAATCCGACATCGGCCATCGAATCGCGATTGATATTCAGCACCATCCTTGCAGAGGCATTCACGTGGTTGTGCGACCCAGTACCGACGTGACCGATCCATCTAACGTTTGCAGGAAGAGGTTTTCCGCCCCACCCCTCACCACCCAGAATAAAGCTCATCTCAGGCGCGAGTTCCGCGGCCCGCAAAAAGAACTGTTCCACCCTAAGCTCACGATCAGGAAGGCGATTGCCTACAAACACCAGATCGCAAGCCAGTGATGCGTCAGGCAACTCAGCATGATGCGTATCTGGATCGAGCGCGTTATAGATGGGATAGCAATTTCGCGCTCCCAACGCGAGATAGCGTCGCACCACTTCCGGTCCGCCTCCGTAGGTGAAAACGAAATCATACCGAGGAATGCAATGGCGGAATGCGTCGAGAGAATCGGCCTCTATCCGCTGCAAGGTTGCGGGAGCATCTACGTCCCAGAATGAGATCCGAGTGTGCGGGGACTGGCAATCGAGGAGGCGACGTTCCAGTAAACCGTCATCAGCGCCGACGCCACTGTGCTTGATCACGAGGTCAGCAGTACAGGCAAGGTTGATCAACTCGTCGATGTCTCGAGGCGTCTGGTAGACGATGACCTTCGCGTACTCAACTTCGCTGAGATCGCGATTCTGCTGGCGCTTGTAAATGTCCGGCTCAGCAAAGGTAACTTCATGGCCGAGCGCGGCTAGATTCTTGTACATACCCCGATAGTAGGTGGCCGCCCCGTTCCAATAGCTTGAAGTAATGCTAGACCCGAAGACGAAAATTCTCATTGCATGATTTCTCCACAAATTTCCATGAGCTGCCCGGCACGGTGCATGCAGGTATGATGCTGTCTGATCGTTTCCAGTCCACTGGAAGCAATCTGTCGCCGTGCGTTGTCACTCTGTAAGAGTTCTGTGAGCACCGTCGTCATCTCACTGCCGTTTCTTGCCACTACGTAATCTTGATCGGGATGAAACAGTCCCTCCGAGTCTGTCCAGGGTGCGCAAACCAGAGGGATGCCGCAGGCAAGCGCCTCAAAAACGCGGATCGTCGGCACGCCACTTAATCCGTTGGCATATTGACGGCGCGGAACATGCAGGGCAAGTCTGCTCGCGGCATATACGTCGGGAGCCGCGAGATTCGGAAGGTACCCACGATATTCGATTCCCGCGTTCTGCAGGATATTGCGAGCGTTGTCTGGATATCGCACGCCGTGCACAAGCACGCTCTTATTTGCAGCCGTCAACTCCGCAGCAGGACCAATAAAGAATTCCTTGAGTTCGGCGGTTCGCTCCTCGTCTCCCCAGTTACCAATCCACACTACATCGATCTCCTTGGAGCGCGCTTGCGGTCGGAAGACGCTGATGTCTGCAGCTTCATGAAAGGTCCACACACGCGGCACGCCGAAACCGTCAGCGTAAATCTTCCGGATCGCCTCGCCAAATGCGAGCACGCCATCAAAGAGATGAAGAGGAAAGCGAAGAATCTGCCCTGCGTTAGAATAGGCGCGATGATGTGTGTCATGAAAGAGCGCGTGAAAGCCAAGGCGCTTCTTGCGCTCCAGAATCTCGTTTACCAGTTCCGGCTCGTTCCATTCGTGGATGATCACGATGTCGGCGTCCGCTAGCTCGCGGTTCAGAAATGCAGGCAGGCTCGCGTCGCGCGAGTAAAAGCGAACATCCAGTTCCGGATAAGTGCCATGGAACTGATCGATAGCGCCGATAGCTGCATCGCCCTCTTTCACAAGGTTGGTTAACGACCATGAACCCACTTCTTCATAGCAGCGGACCTCGTGGCCCATCCTAACCAGCTCGCGCGCCAGTCCGCGTAAAAAATGTGCATTCCCGTGATTCCAGTCGCTGATCCAAGAGTGTGCGAAGTAGCGAATACTGAGTGCCTGCTTCATGCGGCCGACACTCGACGCTCTAGTAGTGCTGAATAAAGCCGCAGGTATTCGTCCACCATCTGTTCCGTGGTGTAGCGCTCCAGCGCACGCTGCAATGCACGACCTGCGTATTCATGACATAGCTTCGGATCGGCTTGCAATTGTTCCAATACCTCGCCCAGCGAGTTTGCGTCATCCTTGCGAAAATAGAGTGCAGTGTTTCCCCAAATCTCTCGGAAGCTGGGAATATCATTCACCACGAGCACGCAGCGGGAGAGTGCCGCCTCGAGTGGCGAAAGCCCAAAGGGTTCATATTTCGATGGAGCGATGTAAATAGCAGCGCGGCTCATCAGTTCGCGCACCTCTACCTCACCCAGTTCTCCTTCGTAATTGACGTGCGCAGCCTTGTTGGACGCCACCACTGAAAAATCCGGTAACACGTTAGTGAGCGACAGTGCGCCCGCAAGATGGATAGGAAACGGGGAGGACCTCAGCTGCAGGATGAGTGACATCTGCTTGCCTTCATCCCACAAGCGCCCTGCGCTAACGGCAATGCCCTGCTTCTCCACCGGGGAATGAAAGAGCGCAGGCGTACATCCGTTATAAATGACACGCGGAAGTCTCTGCGTCCCGTACAGGTCTTCAATCGTATCCATCATCCAGCGCGATGGTGCGGCCACCACAGTCGCTCCCGCCAGGCCCCGCGCGACAATCCCGCGATAGCATTCGGTCCAAGCATCGCGCGGATGTTCACCGCGCACCTCCCGCCACCAGCTCAAGACGTCGCTGTGAGCCACCACAACTTTGGGCATCGGAACGTCGAGGGAGCCAAAGCAGTACTGGCCCAAATGCAATAGGTCAGGCTTACACTCGGCAATCACTCGAAGCAGATAAGCGCATGACTCAGATATATCGACCTCAGAGTCCTGCATCCACTCCAAACGAAAGCTCGTCGGGTAATACTGCACACCGGAGAGTCCAGCCAGCCACGAGCGTCGTGCACGGCTAGGCACGCCGCCAAAGCTGACCAGCGTGACTCGCACCCCACGCGTCACAAGGCCAGACACCAGTTCACGCGTATAGCTCCATACGCCGCCGACGGTATCGGTTGTGACCAGAATGTGCATTCCGCTCCTAATGTGTTACCGCCGCGTTGGATTGGTAGATCCAACGCGGCGGCTTCATACTCGGCGCGAGCGAGGGATGCAGGTCTGCATCTTGCGCCGCGCCTCTGCTCCTCGAGGCAGGTACTCCATCGGAAGCAGCAAACCTCTCAGGCTGTCAAACCATATGCAACCAGACGTCCGCAAGCCTCTTCCACTCGGTCCACCGCGCTCTGAGAACGCAGCCATTGCACAAGCTCAACCACCCCGTCGTCAAACTGATAACGGGGGCTATACCCCAAAAGCTGTCGCGCCAGCGCGATGTCTCCGAAGCAATGCCGAATATCCCCGGCACGATACTTGCCCGTAATCTCCGAAGGCGCCTCCACGCCAAGAGTTTGCGCCAGCGTCTCTGCCACCTTCCGAACCGTAACCGGGCTTCCTGAACCAACGTTGATCGCCAAACCATCGGCCTCGGTGCACTCCATTGCGAGCAGATTCGCCTGAACTACATCATGCACGCTGACAAAGTCTCGCAACTGTTCGCCATCCTCAAAAATAAGCGGAGCGCGACCGTTGAGCAGTCGCGAGGCAAAGATCGCGGCAACTCCCGTGTATGGATTCGAAAGCGCCTGGCGTGGTCCGTAAATATTGAAGTACCGCGGAACTACCACCGGTATGCCGTACGTCCGTCCATATAGCAAACTCATTTCTTCCTGATCTTTTTTACCGAGTGCATACATCGAACTGCACTGCAACGGTTTGCTCTCGGCAGTCGCAGCCGCTTGCAACTCGCGTCCGCACTCCGGACACAGAACCTCCCACTGCTTAGCCTTCAGCTGTGCGGACGGGCGCAATGGGGGAGCGATGCTGCCGTGCTGCGAGCAAACGTAACGACCTTCCCCGTAGATGGACATAGAGGACGCAACAATCAGCTTCTCAATCTTGTTGCCGTGATCGAGCAGCGCCTGAAGAAGGTTCGCTGTGCCTTGCGTATTGGTTTCCATGTAGGAAGCGATCTGATACATGGATTGCCCAACACCCACAGCAGCGGCGAAGTGATACACCACATCAACGCCATTGACGGCCTTGCGAAGCGATTCAATGTCGCGCACGTCGCCGC
>Ga0182012_10000754_pt1 | contig 35508 bp, 35 predicted proteins | sample 612S2SmetaG_FD_120486 | JGI IMG/M metagenome (GOLD analysis project Ga0182012, IMG submission 120486) | Permafrost microbial communities from Stordalen Mire, Sweden - 612S2S metaG | ecosystem: Environmental > Terrestrial > Soil > Wetlands > Permafrost | place: Sweden: Stordalen | collected...
ACCGAAAGTGCAACTCCCCCGGAATCAGCGACATCGCCCACCCCCTTGTTTTGCATAATCCGGGAACCGCTCACCCCGGAAACGGTCGCAACCTTCACCGAAGCCGGCCGGAACAACCTGCTGACCGCCGAGGAGGTCGAACTGTTCGCCGAAAAAGCCGCTTAGCGGTCCCGGCTGTCCGGGGCCGGCGCAGATTTTATTAAAATCGAGGCTTGGGATCCCACAATCTAAAACGTGTCTTGCCACAGTCAGCCACATGAGCGAAGTTTGGGACCAAATCGAATGGCGCGCCTTTGAGCGCCAAGCCGCGCAGGCGGTAACCTCCGCTTCCCGCCCGGAACTCGCCTGGGCGAAGGCCGTTCGCGCTTCCCGAACCGTTCTGCGCAATTACTCTACCAGCTTTTTCATCGTGACGCGCTTCCTGCCTCCCGCCAAGCGGGGCCAGGTGGAAGTGGTTTACGCCGCTGTTCGGTACCCGGATGAGATTGTCGACACGTTTCCGCTTTCACCCGCCGGGCGCTTGCATCTGCTCGACTCGTGGGCCGACCACTATGAGCGCAGCCTCCAGCACGATTCCCTGCAGCAGGCCGTTGCCGCCGGGCTCGATTGTTTTGTCGCCGCCTTTGCCCAGGTTGTCCGTCAGAAAAACATCCCTCCCGCCCATTACCGCTCCTTCCTGCAGGCCATGCGGCTGGATGTAACGCCGCGGCCTTTTCTGGACCTGGATGATCTCGTCGAATCCTACATCTACGGCAGCGCCACCGTCGTCGGCTATTTCCTCGCCTACGTCTATGGCGCGTCGGCGCCGTCGGAATTCGCCCGCGCGCTCACCGCGTCAAGGGATCTGGGAATCGCTTTGCAATTAACCAACTTCTTGCGCGACGTCCCGGAAGATAAGCGCCGCGGCCGCGTCTACCTTCCCCAGGACATGCTGCGCGCCGAAGGCATTACCGAATTGGACTTCGCCGGCGAATCGTCACGCCGCGCACTCAGGCGCGTCCTTCACCGTCTTTCCGACACCGCCGAACAGTTCTATTCCAGCGCCGAATCCAACGTTGATGCGTTTTCGCCGGATTGCCGCGTCGCCATCCAATCCTGTATCGACGTTTATCGCCGGCTCAACCGTCGCATTGGCTGCCGGGGCGAAGGCATGATGCAGCGCGAGAGCGTCCCCATGAAAGAGAAATTCCGCGTGCTCCCGCCCAGCAAGTACTGGCGGCTACCCCTCGCTTTTCTGGGCGCACTATGACTGCGGCCGTCATCGTAGGCGCCGGGCTCGGCGGTTTGAGCGCCGCCATCCATCTGCGTTTACAAGGCCGCCCCGTCACCGTATTCGAAGCCAATCACTCGGTTGGTGGGCGCGCCAATGTCATCGAACGCGAGGGCTACCGCTTCGATACCGGTCCGTCTCTGCTGAACTATCCCTGGGTATTTGAAGATCTTTTTTCCGCTGCCGGCCGTCGCTTCGCGGACTACGTCGACTTGATCCCGGTCGACCCGTCGGTGGAATTCCGCTGGCCCGATGGTGTCACCTTTTCTCTCTCCAGCGACTTGAAAAATCTGCGCGAGGAATGTGAGCGCCTGGAACCCGGCTGCGGTCCGCGCCTCATCGCCTGGATGCGTGACGCCGCCTTCAAGTTCGATACCGCGTTCGGCAAGCTGGTCACCCGCAATGAAGATAATCCGCTGAAATGGGTGGGCAAACTGAGCGTGCGCGAAATGATGTCCATGGGCGTCTGGCGTTCGCTCGATTCCGAACTGGGCCGTTTCTTCAAGAACCGCTACATTCGCGAAGCTTTCGGATCCTACGGAATGTACCTCGGCGGTTCGCCCTTCGATTTGCCGGGATTGTTTTCCATCCTGGCCTATGGCGAACTGGCTTACGGATTGTGGCTGCCGCGCGGTGGAATCTACGGACTCGTCCGCGGCATCGAGCGCCTCGCGCGCGAACTCGGCGTTCAAATCCACACCAGCACCCGCGTCGCATCCATCGATTCCCATGCCGGCGCCGCCACCGGCGTTCGTCTGGAGAACGGCGAATTCTTTCCCGCACGGGTCGTGGTCTCGAACGTCGATCTTCCCACTACCGAGCGATCCCTGCTTTCGCAGGCGTCGCGCAAACCCGTCGAGCACCGGATGACGCCCGGCGTTCTCACTTTCTATTGGGGTTTACGCGGCGACGAAGGCGCATACGGGCACCACACCATCTTTCTTCCCCGCCGCTTCCGCGCCGCCTTCGACCAGCTCAAGCAAGGCCGCATTCCAGACGACCTGCCGTTCTACATCAGCATCGCTTCCGCCTCCGACCCGAGCCTCGCGCCTCAGGGAGCGTCCAGCATGTTTGTCCTCGTCCCCACGCCTGTAATCAGCGCGATGCCGCGCGCGGACTGGTCCACCATCGTGCCGGAGGTGAAAGCCCGCGTGCTCTCCCGCATCGGGCTCGACCCCGCTCGCATCGCCGTCGAAGAGGTCTGGACTCCCGTCGAATGGCAGCGCCGTTTCGGTCTCCACGATGGTTCCGCTTTCGGAGCCGCACATACCCTGTTCCAGATGGGCCCCTTCCGTGCTAAAAATTATTCAAACCAGATGAGCGGCCTGTATTTTGCCGGAGCCGGCACCACTCCGGGCACCGGAATGCCCATGGTCGTGCTCGGCGGCCGCATGGTCGCGGAAAGGATTGCCGCCCATGTTCATTAAGCAATTTGGCGTGGGTCCTCGCATCTTCTTCGGTCTACATGGCTGGAGTGGCGACCATCGAACCTTTGAACCGCTGGCGCGTCACGTGCCTGCTGATGCCACTCTCCTGGCCTGCGATCTTCCAGGCATCGGCCAGTCCGAACCCCTGTCGCAATGGTCCATGAATTCCGTCGCCGGCGAAGTCGCCGATGCCATCTACCGGATCGGGCAGCCCGTCACCGTGATCGGGAATTGCAGCGGAGCCAACATCGCGTTCTTTGTTGCGCGGATGATTCCCGAGCGCATCGAACGCCTCGTCACCATTGATGTCTTCGCCTACTGGCCGTGGTACTTTCGCGTATTCGTAAACCGGTGGATCGGTCGCTATGCCTATTTCTCCACCTTCGCCAATCCGATGGGACGCTGGCTCACCAACCTGTCCCTCAGTAGCAAGCGCAGTGAATCCAGCACTCTAACGGGAGGCTTCAGCCGCGTCGATCATCGCGTGACCTATCGCTACCTCACCTTATTGAAAGACTCTGGAACCGTGGAGCAGTTCCGTGATCTGAAAATAGCCTGCGACCTGGCATACGGCGAAAACAGTTTCGCCGCCGCTCGCGAATCCGCCCTGGCCCTCGCCGCGATGTGGCCCGGATCGCGCACATTTGCCCTGCCCGCCGCGGGACACTTGCCCATCGTCGAAGCGTCGGCCGCCCTGGCCCAAATCATCTTTTGCAGTCAACAAAGAGAGATCCCGTGCCCCATACCTGCCACCCATTGCGCGAATTGATCGAGGACGCGCTGCAGGATTTCCTGCCGCTCAGCCGCCTGGAGTCCGCCGCGCGTCTGAACGATGCCATCCACTATGCCGTGTTCCCCGGCGGCAAGCGTATGCGTCCGCTGCTCACTCTGCTAGGCGCGCGGATTGCCGGCGTTCCTCTTGACGATGCCCTGCCGGCCGCCTGCGCGGTGGAGTTCCTGCACACCAGCTCATTGATCTTCGACGACCTTCCCTCCATGGACGACGCCGCTTTGCGCCGCGGCAGCGCCACGCTCCACCTGGTCTTCGGAGAAGACATCGCCCTGCTGGCGGCCCTGGCCTTGCTCAATCAGGCCTACGCGCTCTTCGGATCGAATACCTGCTTGCTCGCCGAAGCCGTTGCCTGCATCGGCTCCAATGGCATGATCGGCGGTCAGGCCCTGGATCTGGCAGGCAAGACCGCTGGCCCCATTTCCTTCAATTCGCGCAACCGCAAAACCTCATCCTTGATGCGGCTCACGCTGGTCGCGGGCGCCATGGCTGCCGGGGCGTCGCCGGCGGCCGTGGGCGCTCTGGCCAGCGTCGGCGAAGATTTCGGCGAAGCCTACCAGGTCTGTGACGATCTGCTCGATCAGTTGCAGGATGCTCGCCACCAACGCCCCAGCCACGCCGCCGACTTTGGTCCCCAGGCGTGCCGCGAACACGTCTCCGGGTTGCTGGGTCGCGCGCGGCGCACGCTCCAAGCTCAATTCGGCCATACTGAGGAGGTGGCTGCGCTACTATCCAACGTCGACTTGATCGTCAGTGGATTCGCTCCCGCCGGCATGGTGACGGCTTGTTCCTGATCGCCGCCGCAGCCTTCATCCTGCTGGTCGTTCTCGCCAATGCCCTCTTCTGGCCCAGGGTGAAAAGTGAAGCGGCACCCTTGCCGGCCCATCGTGTTTCCATCCTGATTCCGGCGCGCAACGAAGAATCCAATATCGCGCAGTGCATCCAGCGGGCCCTCGATCAAGGCGCGGGCGTACTCGAAATCCTCGTCTATGACGACCACTCCCAAGACCGCACCGCGGCCCTTGTGGATCAAGCCGCTGCCCGCGACCCGCGCGTGAAGCGAATCGACCCGGAACCGCTCCCCGCCGACTGGTGCGGGAAAAACTTCGCGTGCTGGCGTCTCGCCTCGCGCGCCGCCGGAGACTGGCTTCTCTTCCTCGATGCCGACGCGCGCCTCACGCCGGGCGCGGTCGATGGCATGGCCGCCGCCGCCATCGCCCGCCGCTTGACGCTGCTCAGTTGCTGGCCCGGTTTTGATCTCCAAAGCTTTGCCGAACGGATGCTCATGCCGCTGCTGAACTGCGTCGTCTTCACCATCTTCCCCGCTCCACTTTCGCTGATCCGCAATGCGCCCTCACTCGGCCTCGCGCACGGCGCGTGCCTGCTCATCGAACGCGCCGCCTACCAGAAGCTGGGGGGCCACGCGCTCGTGCGTGGCGAGATTTTCGAAGACACGCGCCTCGCCCAAACCTGGCGCGCGCACGGCGAAAGGTCCCTCTGCCTCGACGGTCAGCATGTGGTTCGCGTTCGCATGTACGCCGGCTTGCACGAAATCTGGCTCGGATTTCAGAAGAACTTCTTCCCCGCCTTTCGTCACCAGGGCATGTTCTGGCTGTTCCTCCTCTTCCGTTTCACTGTGTTCCTCCTGCCCTTTCTGCTATTCGACTGGGTCGCGGCGCTGCTCATCGTTCTCGCTCGCCTCGTGCTCGCGGTACGCTTTGGACAGCCCTGGTGGAGCGCCCTGCTGCATCCCGTCGCGGAAGTCTTTCTGCTCTTTCTGGGCATCTCCTCGTGGTGGCAGTGCCGCGTAGGCCAGGGCGTAATTTGGAAAGGCCGCGTGTACCGCGCGAGGCGCGTCTGAGCCGCCGGGCCGTCATCATCGGCGGTGGATTGGGTGGACTCGCCGCGGCCCTCCGCCTGCGCGCATCCGGCTGGCTGGTCCGCATCTGTGAAGCGGGACCCCGCATGGGCGGCAAGATGAACCGGTGGTCCTCCGCCGGTTTTACCTTCGATACGGGACCCTCGCTCATCACCATGCCCTGGGTTTTCGCGGACCTGTTTCGCGCCGCCGGCAGCCGCATGGAGGACCACCTGCAACTCATCCCGCTCAGCCCTCTCTCGAAGTACATTTACGCGGACGGCACATCCTTCACCTACACATCGTCCCTGCCGGAGTGGTTCGAAACCCTGGCCCGCATCGCTCCAAAGGACGCCCAGAAGGAAAAAGACGGGTTCCTGCGTTTCCTGGAACTGGGCGCGCGTCTGTGGGAAGTCTCTCGCCGTACCTTCATGAGCCGATCCCCTTACGATCCGCCAGGCCCAGGCGATTGGGAAGTGCTGCGCCACATGCCTCTGCGCTATGGATGGGGCAACTACGACGCTACCGTGCGCGCGCATTTTTCGAGTCCCTACCTCCGGCAGCTTTTCAACCGCTATCCCACCTACGTCGGCTCCTCGCCATACCGGTCGCCGGCTACTCTGGCAGTCATTCCCTACCTCGAATTCGCTTACGGCGGATGGTATGTGCGCGGCGGCCTTTACGGCATTGTGGAATCGCTGGTCGCTCTCGCCTCTGAGCGCGGAGTGGAGCTTTCCACCGGTTCGCGGGTTACCCGAATCATCAAGAGCCGCGGCCGTGCCGCCGGCGTCGTGCTGCATACCGGCGAAACCATCCCTGCCGATGTCGTCGTCATGAATGGCGATGCGGCCACTGTCCCGGAACTGCTTGGTGAGCCTGCGGCGTCCACGACTTCGCGGTCCATGTCAGGGTTTGTGATGCTGCTCGGCATCGATCGTGAACTTCCCGAATTGCAGCCCCACACCATCTTCTTCTCCGCCGATTACCAGCGCGAATTCCGTGAGATCTGCGACGAGCGGCATTTCCCCACCGACCCTACCGTGTATGTCAACGCGCCCAGCCGTCTCGACCGATCCATCGTCCCCAGCGGCTGCGAGTCGCTCTTCATCATGGCCAATGCGCCCGCTCGCTCGGGTCAATGTGACGACGCCGATGTCTCTGCCGCCCGGGAGCGCGTCTTCGCGCGTCTCCACAAAAGCGGGTTCCCCTCCCTCGCCAATCACATCGTTGTGGAAGATGTCTGGACGCCGCGGCGCATCGAGGAAACCTATCTCATGCCGGGGGGAGCCATTTATGGAACTGACTCGCATGGGTGGCGCAACGCCTTCCTGCGACCCCGCAACAAGAGCCAGGTTTGCCGCGGTCTCTATCACGTCGGGGGCAGTACGCACCCCGGCGGCGGCACTCCCACCGTGCTGCTCTCGGCCGAGATCACCTGTAAATTGATTCAACGCCATGAAGGTTCGTAGCGCCCTCGCCGCACTCTGGCTTGCCTACGCCGTCTTCTGGATTGGCGGCGTCGGCGGACACCTTTTGTATGGCGGAACTCCGGCGAACATGCGGTGGACAGCCCCGCTTTTCCTCGCACTCGCCTCCCTGTTGGTTGTGGTCTCGAACCCAGCCGATTGGCGGGCATGCGCCATCAGCTTCGCCGCCGGATTTCTGGCCGAGGCCATCGGAGCTTCAACGGGCTATCCATTCGGAAGATACTCCTACACCAGCACGCTCGCGCCCAGTGTGTTCGGAGTCCCCCTCGTCGTTGCCGGCGCATGGATGATCCTCATTGCCTGGGTACGCCAACTGAGTATCCCCGTTTGGGCGGGTGCGCTGGCCATGACCCTTTTCGATCTGGTGATCGATCCGCTGGCCGCCAATACGCTCGGCTACTGGAAATGGACCTCCGCGGGCCCGTACTTTGGAGTTCCGCTCTCCAACTTCGCCGGCTGGTTCTGCGTCAGTTTCCTGATCCTGACCATCCTCCGCGCACGCCCGGCCCGCAGCGTCGGAGTGGTCCTAACCGGCTGCAGTATCCTGATCTTCTTTGCCCTGGTCAGCATCGCCCACCACTACTTCGTCCCCGCCGGGATCGGCGTCACTCTGTGCGCGTTACCTTGGTGGCGTAGGCTTCAGCGATAATCGAAAACATGGCCGTCACCTTCGACGACGTGCGCAAAACCGCGCTCTCCATCCCGAAAGTCGCGGAAAGCACGTCCTACGGAACCGTCGCATTCAAAGTCGGCGGCAAGCTGTTCTTGCGGCTCAAGGAAGATAACGAATCTCTCGTCGTGCGCACCACCTTCGAGGAGCGCGATTCTATGATGGCCGACGACCCGGCCACCTACTACATCACCGATCATTATCTGAAATATCCCTGGGTACTCGTTCGCCTCTCCAAGGTGCATCCCGACGCCATGCGCGACCTTGTCAAGCGGGCTTGCCGGTTGGCTTCTTCGCCTCCGGCAAAACCGGGTACCGCAGGTTCAACTCCTTCATCGCATCGACGATGATCGCGGAGATAGCCATGTTCCGGAACCACTTATGATTGGACGGAATCACATACCAGGGCGCGTGCGCGCGGCTCGTCTTCTGAATCGCGTCCTGATAAGCATCCTGATACTCGCTCCAGAATTTGCGCTCCGTGAAATCCGCATCGGAAGACTTCCAGTTTCTGTCCGGATCGCCCACGCGCGCCTGAAAGCGCTTCTCCTGCTCGGCTTTGCTGATGTTGAGGAAGAACTTCAGAATCACCACCTGATTCCGGTAGAGCATGTCTTCGAACTCACGAATCTGCCGAAAGCGGTCCGACCACACTTCTTTCGGCGCCAGGTTGTGGACGCGCACCACCAGCACGTCTTCATAGTGGGAGCGGTTGAAGATCCCGATGTCACCACGCGGCGGCATCGCCTTGTGAATGCGCCACAGAAAATCGTGATCCAGCTCCTCATGCGACGGCTGCTTGAATGCCGTCACCTGGCAGCCTTGCGGATTCACGCCGCTCATCACGTGCTTGATCGTACCGTCCTTGCCGGCCGCGTCCATGCCCTGCAGCACAATCAGAATCGCCCGCTTATGTTCGGCATACAGCACGCTTTGCAGCTTCTCCAGCTTCTGCGTGTTCTCCCGGGCCTGTTCCCCGGCCACGGCTTCGTCGTCAAACCCCGCTGTGTCGTCCGGATCGTGATCCGTCAGCCGGAAGCTTTTCTTTTTCGCGACAAAACGTTTTCGGAAGTCCATCGCTTCTATTATGATGATGACCATGAACCGTCGCCAACTATTCGGCACTGCGCTGGGAGCCGCGGCAACCAGCACCGCCTTGCGATCTCAATCTTCCGCGCCCGCCTCAGGAGCCATCAAGCTGGGCGTCGCCACTTACTCCCTTCGCGAATTCCAGCGCGATCTGGCCATCCGGATGATTCACGACCTGGGCATCCGCTACGCGGACGTCAAAGAGTTTCACTTACCGCAAAACGATTCTCCGGCGGAACTGGCCGCCGGCCGGCGCGCCTTCGACAAAGCGGGAATCGACGTCATCGCGGGCGGCAACATCAGCTTGTCGGAGCCCGACGAAGCCGGGCTGCGTCCTCATTTCGAATACGCGCGTCTGTGCAAATTCCCCATCATGGTCTGCGCTCCGAAACACGAAAACCTGGCCATCGTCGAGAAACTCGCCAGGGAGTTCGATATCCTCATCGCTATTCATAACCACGGTCCGGAAGACAAACAGTTCCCGACCCCGCGAAGCGTTCTGGAAGCCGTCAAAAACATGGACCCGCGCATGGGCCTGTGCATCGATATCGGCCACACGGCCCGCACCGGCGACGATATCGTCGAGGCCGTGCGAATGGCCGGTCCACGCCTGTATGAAATGCACTTTAAGGATCTTCGGGACGGCAGCGCCAAGGAGAGCCAGTGCATCGTTGGCCAGGGCGTGCTGCCCATTCCCGCTATCTTCACCGCGCTGCGCAAGAGCGGCTATCAGGGCGTTTGCTCATTGGAATATGAGATAGAGGGAGACAACCCCATCCCCGGGATGCAGCAGTCCTTCGCCTATATGCGCGGCGTGATCGCTGGACAGAACAGCTAAGCTACCTGATTATGGAGCGAATCGAAATCGGCGCAGTGCGTGAAGAGAAAGTGCGCGTGGAGAATGAGAACGCCATCAATTTCCTGGGCCTTCCGGGCGCGCGCGTGCTCTCCACGCCGCACATGATCGGCTACATGGAACGGACGTCGCGAAATCTGGTGCTGCCCATGCTCGAGCCGGGGGATGATTCGGTGGGCACCATCGTCAATGTGTCGCACTTATCCGGAGCTCCCCTCGGTTCTGAAGTCACCTTCCGCGCCGAAATCGAATCGGTGGAAGGCCGCCGGGTGAACTTTCGCGTCAAAGCCTATGACGATCAGCATGTCGTGGGCGAAGGAACCCATCAGCGATTTGTTGTCACGGTGGCCGCCTTCGCTCAGAAGATGCAGCGCAAACTGGAGAATTCGACCCGGAGCTAATGCGAACTCTTGCGGCCGCGCTCTTGTTGGTTTCTCTGCCCGTGCTGGCGCAAGAGAAGATCACCCTGCAGGACGCCATGGAGCGCGCGCGGCGATATAGCGGGCAGGTCCAATCGGCCAGCCTCACCGCGCAGCTCGCCCGCGAAGATACGGTTCAGGCCAAGGCCGCGCAGCTGCCAACTCTCAACGCGTTGAACCAATTCATCTACACCGAGGGCAATGGCACGCCATCGGGAGTCTTCGTCGCGAACGACGGCGTGCACGTTTATAACGAACAGGCCTTGGTGCATCAGGAGTTATTCAGCGTGTTTCGCCGCGCGGAAGTGCGGCGCGCCAAAGCTGCGGAAGCGGTTGCGGCGGCGCGGCGCGGCATCGCTTTGCGCGGCCTGAATGCAACCGTGGCCCAGAACTTTTACGCGGTGGTCACGGCCTCGCGCAAAGTCGCCAACGCGCAGACCAGCCTCGATGAATCCGGCCGCGTTCTGGACATCACGCGCAAGCAGGAACAAGGCGGCGAGGCAGCCAAAGCGGACGTGATCAAAGCCCAGCTTCAGCAGATGCAGCGCGTGCGCGACCTGTCCGACGCGCAAGTCACATTGGAGAAAGACAAGGTCGCCCTCGCCGTGCTCATCTTCCCCGACATCACCCGCGACTTCACGGCCGTGGACGATCTGGATCACCCGCCCGCTCTCGAAGGTTTTGCGGAGTTTCAAACCACTGCGGCATCGGAGAGCCCGGAGCTCGCCGCCGCTCAGGCCGGCGTCATGCAGGCCAAGCGGGATGTCGATGTGGCGCGCTATCAGTTTCTACCCAGCTTCGCGCTGGACTTCGCTTATGGCATCGACGCGAATCAGTTCGCGGCGCGGACGGATTACCCCACCGATGAATCCGGCCGCAGCACGTTGCCCAGCTATCTGGTGAACAACCGCCAGAACCTCGGCTATTCCGGCCAGCTCACGCTCAACATCCCGATCTGGAACTGGGGCGCGACGCGCAGCAAAGTAAAGCAGGCGGAATTCCGGGCGGAGCAGGCGCAGGCCGATCTCACCATCGCGCGGAAGCAGTTGAATGCCAACATGAGTTCCGCGTATCTGGAAGCCCAGGCGGCGCACGAGCAAATCGATTCTTTGCGCGGCAGCGCCGACCTTTCCGTGGAAAGCCTGCGCCTGACTCTGCTGCGTTATCAGGCCGGCGAAGCCACCGTGCTGGAAGTGGTGGACGCGCAAACCACGCTGGCCGCGGCGCGCAACGCGTATGCTGATGGATTGGCCCGCTATCGCTTAGCCGTTGCTACCATCGAGACTCTTACCGGACACTTCTGATATGACCCGATTTCAGTGGTTGATCTGCGCAGCGCTCGCGGCCATGCTATCGGCATGCGGCGGCAAGGAAAAAGCAGCAGGCGATACCGACGCGCCGACCGCTGTGCAAATCGCCAAAGCGCTCCGCGGCCCGATCGAAAGAATCATCACTGCCGATGCCATTCTCTACCCCGTCACCCAATCGGCCATCACCCCGAAGATCAGCGCCCCGGTCCGGCGGTTTCTTGTCAATCGCGGCGATCCCGTGACCAAAGGCCAATTGCTGGCCGAACTGGAAGATCGCGATCTTGTGTCCGCGCTCAGCGAAGCCAAAGCGCAGTGGGAACAGGCGCAGGCTCAATTTCTCACCACCACCCAGGCCCAACTTCCCGAAGAAATGACGAAGGCCGTTGCCGATGAGCAAAGCGCGAAGCAGGCGCTGGACGCCGCGAAGAAGCTCTACGACAACCGCGTGGCATTGGTTCGCGAAGGCGCGCTTGCCCAAAAGCTGGCCGACGATGCCAAGGTCGCACTGGTGCAGGCACAGAGCCAGTTCGACACCGCGCAGCGGCACCTGGAAGCGGTGAGAAACGTAAGCGGCGCGGAGCAGGCGAAGAGTGCGCAAGGCCTGCTGGACGCCGCCAAGGCGCACTACGCCAGCGCACAGGCGCAGTTAAGTTACGCTGAAATCCGCAGTCCCATCGACGGCATCGTCGCGGATCGTCCCGTAAGCGCGGGGGAAATGGCCGCTAGCGGATCGCCCGTCATCACGGTGGTCGACACTGCGGAGATTGTGGCTCGCGCCAATGTTCCGGCGCTCGAAATCGCGCATCTGAAGGTGGGGCAGGACGCAACCATTACAACCGCCGGCTCCGAAGTCCCCGGCAAGGTGACTGTGATCAGCCCCGCGGCGGATCCGTCCAGCACCACCATCGAAGTTTGGGTCAAAGCGCGAAACGCGGGCGCGGTTCTCAAGCCCGGCGTAACCGCCAAAGTCTCCATCCATGCGGAAACCATTCCAGACGCGGTTGTGGTTCCCGCATCCACCCTGCTCAACTCCGAGGAAGGCGAAACCGAAGTCATGGTCGTCACGCCCGATGCGACGGCTCATGAACAGAAGGTGGAGACCGGCGTACGGGATGGCGACCGCATCCAAATCACCGGGGGACTGAAGGGCGGCGAATCCGTGGTCACTACCGGCGGCGTCGGCCTGGCCGATAAGTCCAAGGTGGAAGTCCGGAAATGACCGCATCCGGCGAGGAGCACTGGAGCGGGCGCTTCGGCAAGCCGATTATCTTCATCGTCCTTGCCCTCATGGTGCTGGGAACTTATCTTGCCACCACGATTCCCGTCTCCGTTTTCCCGGACACCAACTTTCCTCGCATCGTAGTCGGCGTCGACAACGGCGTCATGCCGATCGATCAGATGCAGGTCACGGTGACACGTCCTCTGGAAGAGGCCGCCAATACGGTGCCCGGGCTAGACTCGGTACGCTCTACCACCTCTCGTGGATCGGCTGAGATCAATCTGTTTTTCAACTGGAATGTGGATATGTTCCAGACGCTAAACCTGGTGAACGCAGCGCTCGCCCGCGCCCAGAGTTCCCTCCCGCCCACTGCCAAGATCACCGCAAGCCGGCTTACGTTCGCCGCATTCCCGATCCTGGGCTATAGCCTTACTTCATCCACCATCCCGCAGACCAGGCTTTGGGAAACCGCGACTTATGACATCAAGCCGCGCCTCAATCGTCTGCCCGGCGTCTCGAATATTGTGGTGCAGGGCGGGCAGGTTCCCGAGTTTCAGATCGAGCCCGATCCAGCCAAGCTCCTCGAAACGCAAGTCACCGTCGCCGGTATTCTGGATTCGGTCTCTCGCAGCAATCTGATCGATTCACCCGGCTTACTCGAGAACCGGCACCAACTCGTTCTCGCGCTGGTGAGTGGACAGACCACCACTCCCAGCGAGATCGGCAATATTGTTCTCAAACTAACTCCCGCGGGGCTGCCGGTGCGCATCGGCGATGTGGCCCGGGTGTCGCGCTCGGTCGAGCCGGTGTACACCACGGTCACTGCGAACGGGAAGCCCGCGGTGCTGATTAACGTCTTCCGTCAGCCCGACAGCAACACAGTGGGAGTGGCGAACGCGGTTCACGCGGAACTCGAACAGATCCGCGCGTCGCTTCCAAAAGGAGTACGGATCAGCTCGTTCTACGACCAATCGGATGTGGTCGAAGGGTCCATCAGCAGCGTGCGCGACGCCATCCTTGTCGGGCTCGTCCTCGCCGCCGCCATTCTCGTGCTCTTCCTGCGGGACTGGGGCAGTTCGGTGGTGGCCGGACTCGTCATCCCCGCCACCATCGCGATCACCTGTATCGCCCTCCGCGCATTCGGCCAAACCTTCAATCTGATGACGCTCGGTGGACTGGCTGCCGCGGTGGGCCTGGTCATTGACGATGCCATCGTCGTCGTCGAAAACATCGTGCTTCACCGCCAGAGCGGCCAGTCTCGCGGAGAAGCCGTCTCGAGCGCGCTTCGCGAGATTCGCGTGCCGCTGGTGGGTTCCACCATCACTCCGATTGTGGTGTTCCTGCCCATGATCAGCGTCACCGGGGTGAACGGCACATTCTTTCGCGCGTTGGCGATTACGGTGGGAATTGCGTTGCTCACATCGCTCGCGCTGGCCCTCACATGGACCCCCGCTCTGAGTTTTTTCCTGCTCCGCGATACCGGCGCGCACGCCGAGGCGGAATCGAAGCTGATGAACCGTTCCGTCCGCGTCTACGAGCGAATGATCAACCTGGTGCTCGATCGCCCCTGGGTGTTCGGCGCCTGCGCTTTGCTCCTCATCTGCGCCTCGTTTCTCTGCTACCGCTCAATCGGTTCAGACCTGCTGCCCGAAATGGATGAGGGCAGCTTCGTGCTGGATTACCTCATGCCCGCGGGCGCTTCGCTCGATGATACGAACCAGGTGCTCTCGGGCGTGGAAAGGATTCTGGCGAAGGTGCCGGAAGTGGAAAGCACCGCGCGCCGCACGGGTCTGCAATTGGGTCTTGCCGCGGTCACGGAAGCCAATCGGGGCGACTTCTCCGTGAAGCTGAAACCCAAACGTGACCGCGGCGTCGAAGAGGTGATTGCCGACGTGCGCGCGCAAGTCACCCAGGCCTATCCCGTGCTCGATATCGAATTCGCCCAGGTGCTGCAGGACATGATCGGCGATCTCACGAACTCGCCGGATCCCATCGAGGTGAAGCTGTTTTCGCCCAATGCCGCGCTCTTGAAACAGTGGGGGCCGAAAGTCGCCGACGCCATCAAGCCCATTCCGGGCGTCGTGGATGTCAAAAACGGCATCGAGAACACCATCAGCGGACCGGCCGTGGTGTTCAACGTGGATCCCCAGGCGTCCGCGCGGTCTGGATTTACCTCGCAGGAAGTGGAACTCGACGCCAGCGCCATCCTGCAGGGCGAACCATCCACGACACCAATCGTAGTGAGCGATCACTCCTATACGCTGCGCGTGCGCTTTCCACCATCCACGCGCGGATCGCTCGATAGCGTGCGCCAGACCTTGTTGGTCAGTTCCACCGGCCGCGCGTCCACGTTGGGCGCGCTGGCCAGCCTGACCGAGTTACCCGGTCAGACCGAGATTCTTCGCGAAAATCTGCAGCGCGATATTGCTGTCACCGGCCGCCTGGAAGGCACCAACCTCGGTGCGGGCATCGCCGCCGTGCAGCGGGCCGTTCGGGATCTGCACGTCCCGCAGGCCATTCGCGTCGTCTATGGCGGCACGTATGCGGAACAGCAGAAGTCTTTTCACGACCTGTTGATCGTGCTGGCCCTCGCCGTGGTCCTGGTATTTATCGTGCTCCTGCTGGAGTTCCGCACGTTCGCCGCGCCGATCGCGATTCTTTCGTCCGCATTGCTATCGACATCGGGAGTGTTCTTCGCACTATTTGTGACCAGGACAACCTTCAACCTGTCGTCTTTCATGGGGGTGATCATGGTGATCGGCATCGTGGCCAAGAACGGCATCCTGCTGCTGGATGCGGATCAACGCTATCGGATGGAAGGTTCCACCGCACGCAAGGCGATGATCCAGGCGGGGGAACGCCGTTTGCGCCCCATCCTGATGACGGCGCTGGCTACGGTGGCCGGCATGATTCCGCTTTCACTGGCCATCGGCGCAGGCTCGCAGATGCTGCAGCCTTTGGCCATCGCGGTGATTGGAGGAATCGCGGCGTCGATGGTTTTGTCTTTGGTCGTCACACCGGCGGTGCATTACTACGCATCGGGAAATCTGCGTATTCCCTAAGAATTCCTATAACTTAGAGCCAAGTATCCCGTAATCCAGCCCGCCGAAAAACCGTTCCGCGAAAGCTTCCGGCAGTAACTCAATCTCGGGAAAGCTCTCCCTCGCCGGAGAAAATCGGTGGATTTCGATCTTACCCAGCCCCGCCTCTTCCATATAGAAGCTCAACAGAGGATAAGGGATCGGCCGCTGGTGTGTGGGGTCCAGATAGAAATGCGTGGCAAAGATAGCCAGGCACTCCGGATTCGGAGTTTCAAAAACCAGCAACCCGCCCTTCCTGAGACGCGAGGCGCAGAGACGAACGAACTCAGGCAGGCGCGCGGGGTCCAGATGTTCCACCACCTGGGAAGCGAAGATCGCGTCCTCGATCTGTTCCGGCAGATTCGCGAGAAACTCGAAGATATCGGCCTGTTCCACTTCCAGACCTTTCGACCGGCAATACGCCACGTTTTCGGCGCTGGATTCAATGCCGCGCGCCTGCACGCCGCGCTCCCGAAGCAGTTCCAGAAACTCGCCCCTGCCGCAGCCCAGGTCCAGTGCGCTTCCCGCAGCCTCCATGTAAGGCAGGTAGAACTGCTGGTTGGCGCGAACGTATTGCTCGGAACCGCGAAAGCGCTCCGCGAAGCGGCCATAATCGAAACCAAGCGGGGAAGCAGCGGCGGCTTGCGGAGCCGCAACCGGCTCTGCGGGGGCAACCGGAGTCCGCTGCCGGATCAGCCGCAATTCCGTGTGGATCAGCCGGTCGTATTCGATACGGATCTTCTCCAGGTCCGCCCAAAGCTTCTTCTGAATCGCCATGTCCGTTCGATCCAGCGCGCCCAGATAGTCGCTATGTTGCGCCGTCACCATATCGCGGAAGTTCGATTCCATCTTGTTCGCGCGGTGCGAGAAACCGGTCTGTAGATCGGCCACGCCGCGCAGAAACTGCAATTCGTTCCCGGCGATGGCTTTCTCCCACTGCACATGCCAATCCCGCCAGTGCGTTCGGACGTCTTTGAGTTCGCCGGCCTCCGCGATAAGATCCTGCATGGCGATGTCGACCCGATCCAGCCGCGTCGTGACACGCTCATTGAATTCCCCCGCCAGAATCGAGATCGACGAATTCATCTCGTTCAGCGCCTCCATCGCGGCTTCCACGCAGGCCACGGTTTGGCGGTTGAAAGTGACCTGATCGCGTACAAACCAGTCCAGGGCTCGCGCCACCGCGCGTTTGAAAAATTGGATCAGCTTGTTGGCCAACCCCCCCGAACGCGGATTGACGGAACCAATCGCCGCCATCTTGGCCTGCGCCGCATCGCGCGCATGCACCAGCGGCATCAGATTGGCTAGCGGAACCAGAATCGGGGCCGATCCGGGTCTTTCCACCGGAACACTGGCCGCGGGATAGCGTGACCGCACCCGCTGCTTCACTTCATTTAGAAGCTCGGCAATTTCGGCTCCTTGTAAGTCGTCAGCGGGCACGTTTCGACCTTCCAGCGTACTTAGCCGTAATCCTGGAATGCAACCCGCCCCTGGGCGTGAACTCACCCATCAGCGTCGCCGAAACCGGCTTCACTGCCTTCACCACGTCCGCCAGAAAGCGGTTCACAACGTTCTCGTAGAAAATCCCCAGATTGCGGTAGGCCAGAGTGTACATCTTGAAAGACTTCAGTTCCAGGCAAAGCTGATCGGGGACGTAGGTTAATGTGAGAGAGCCAAAATCCGGTAGCCCGGTCTTCGGGCAAACCGATGTGAACTCGGGGATCTTGATCTCAATCTCGTAACCCGGGAACTGGTTGCGCCAGGTCTCGATCTCGGGCAGCGCTGCATCAATGCCCGCCGCGGCTTCCTTGTCTGTATAAGACTTCTTCATTGGTTTATTTATTCAGCAACTCGGCCGGCAGCAGATTCAGGAAAAGCCCCACATCGGTCACAATGCCCACGGCCTGCCCGGTACCCCGGTCGCTCACTTTCGTAGCCACGGCGGGATTGATATCGACGCACACGATTTTCACCCAGCCCGGAAGCATATTTCCCACCGCAATCGAGTGCAGCATGGACCCCAGGCACAGCACCACCCCCGCGCCTTTCAGTTGTTCCGCGTAAGCATCCTGCGCGGCATTCATATCCGTGATCGTGTCGGGCAGCGGACCGTCGTCCCGCAGACTCCCCGCCAGTACGAAAGGTACGCTGTGACGCACGCACTCAAACAGGATGCCGCTCCGGAGCGTGCCGTCTTCCACCGCGCCCCGAATCCCTCCCGCGTTGAAGATCGCGTTGATGGCCCGCATGTGGTTGCGGTGGCCGTGCTCTTCCTGCCGCCCATCGGTCTGCCGCACGCCCAGGCTGGTGCCCAGAATCGCCGCCTCCGCATCGTGAACTCCTAGGGCATTGCCGCTCAATAGAGCCGAAACCCACCCGTGCCGGATCAGTTCAGCCAGTCCCCGTCCGCCGCCCGTGTGCACCACTACAGGGCCCGCCACCACCACGATTCGCTTGCCTTCTTCCCGCGCGTGCTGCATCAGAGCGGCGGTCTGCTTCACCGCCGTTTCCACTTGCCGCTCCGAAGAGATTCCGTTCGACATGAACGCAAAAGCCATGCGATCGCGCTCCTTCGATTCCGGGATCACGCGGATGCCGCGCATGCCGGCCACCACCATGTCTCCGGCTTTGATGTCGCGCAGGCGCCGGCACTCCGCCTGTCCGCCGCTCACCACCACCAGCGCATCCATCCGCTGCTTCTCTACTTCCACCCACTGCTGGTTATGGCGCACCAGCGTCCGGTGATTCGTCGTGGAGTAAAAATCCTCCGGGGCGCAGCAATCCCGCTCGATCTGTTTCAACAGTGCGTCGGAGTGGTCGAGAGGCGAGCAGCCGAGGTTCAGAAGCTGCTGCAGCAGGTGCTCCATAGAACCCTGATCCGGCGTTTCGACTTTGAGGCGCAGGTACGAGGCGTCGCTGTTGGTGCGCCCGATCCGGAACTGCTCCACTTCGAAGCGGCCCTGGTACTCGACGACTTTGTCGAAGATCTCCTCCATCAAATGCGAGTCGATCAGGTGGCCTTCGGTCTCCACGACTTCATGGAATTGCATTAATGGTCAGTTTAGCTGAGCGAGCGGCTTCGCTGAACTCCGCTAGACTAACGGATAAGATATCTGTGCGGTCTTTACTGGGGATGTTCCTTGCGTTTGGGTTCACGTTTGGCAGCGTGGAATCCGCTAATTTCGACGCCTTGCGGCCGGGTGCCCTGCCTCCGAACTGGAGCATCGTCTCGACCGATGCCAAGGCGGGCGCCCACTGGCTCGTGAAGGCGGACCGGACCGCCCCGAGCCGCCCCAACGTCCTCGCCCAGGAAACGCCTCTGCGCGGCCACCGCGATTCCAGCGTCGCTCTGTTCGACAAGAGCTATTGCAAAGATGGTGAAATCAGCGTCGACCTGAAGATTGTCTCCGGCAAGTTCGAACAGACCGCCGGCGTAGTCTGGAGATTCCAGGACAGCGGAAATTACTACTTCGCCGTGGCGAGCGCGGATCGCGATAGCGTCGGCATCTTCAAGAAGCAGGACCAACGCATTTCCGTGCTGGGTCACGCCTCGGTGCCGCACCGCATTGACGATCATGAGTGGAACCTGCTGAAAGTGCGTTTCCGCGGACCCAAGGTGATGTTATTCTTCGGACATCGCAAGCTGATCGAAACGGAGGATTCCACTCTGCAGAAGCCGGGCAAAAGCGGGGTCTGGACGCGCGGAGACACGGTCGCTTACTTCGATAACTTCCGCATCGATAAGAAGAACTGACTCACTGGGACTCAAGCCGTCGAGCGGCGGAAAGACGGGAATGACAAGTGATCCTTCAGAGGACGGAGCGGGGGATAAAATTCCCCGTCGATGACGTTACGCCGGCCGCGGAGGCGCTGCCGATGGATAGCCTTGGCAAGGCCTTTGAATGCCGCGCCGGCCGTGCCTTTATCGTAATGCCGGAGCACGACCGGCAGGTGGTGGCGTCCAAAATCGCCTCGGACTGGAGGAGTCCCCGGTACCTGCACGGGCTCATCGAAGCAGTCCACCTGGCTTTTAGCGAGCATCGCCCGTTGATTCTATCGCCGGACAGCATCTGGCTGGTCATCGCGCAAGGATTCGGACACCACGTCAACGAGAATGCGGAGTTGCTCCGTTCCCGGATGGTGGCGCACGCAGGCAAGCGGTTGCTGACGGTGAAATCCTCCGATTACGCGGATGCGATTTCCGGCTTGTCGGCTCAGGTCTGCGAGTTCTCCGACCCGGTGCTGCACGAGACGTTGGTCTGTGACTTCTCAACCACAACTCCCACCATCCGGGCGGCCAGCGAAGTGGTTCTTCTGGACACCTATCAGAGATATTTCGAATATCACATGAGGTTCATTTGCGGGATTCCAGAAATCACCCTCGAAGGCACTTGCGAGGACTGGCAGCGCATCCGCGCGCGCGTCGAGGTGCTGGCGACGTACGGCCTGGAATGGTGGGTGACACGGCTACGGCCGATTCTGGACGAGTTCGTGCGTACCGCCGAAGGGCAACCCCACCGCGAGTTTTGGAAGGCGATTTACAAGCCCGCCCAGGCATACGGCACGAGAACCGTAACAGGGTGGGTTGCAGACCTCTTCCCTTACCTCGAAGATCCGCCGATACGGCGAAAAAACCCCGTATTCGCTGCCACGCGCGTGGAGTGGAGCGTCACAAAAGGGGAGGGAGTGCCGCCGACAAAATTCCCTTCCGGCCTGTCGCGGGCGCCGGTGAAGTGCATATTCCCCGATGGAAGTACCCGAAACGACGCTCTGATGGCGGGCTTCTTCGCGGTCGGCCAGAATCCAGGCGACAACGCTCTCTACCCGGTCATCAGTTGGTCTGTGGCGGAGTCGGACGCCGTGGAAAAGAATTGGGATGCGCTGGCCCAACAATTCCCAACGGAGCCGAAAGCGCCCGATGTGCAAGCGCTCATTGACGGCCGTCCACTCGAATTGATCCACTTTGCGGATCGCTATGCCCGCATGGACCTGCGCCTGGCAAACTCAGCTTGGCGGATTGTCCCGAGTTTCCTTTTGGACGACGAGGACGGAAAACCGTGGACCTGCTTTGCCTATAACTTCAATCGGGCTGAAGGCGGGAAGCGGGCGAAGCCCAACCAGGTTCTCGCGTTGGAGCGGGAGCGGTTGAAGGCGAACCCGCGCGCTTTCGAGCAGGTTGTCTACGTGTGCGATCTGCGCCCTGATTACGACCTGCTGCAACCGCCGCAGGAACCACGCAAGAGCCGGAGGTTCTGGAAGCTTTTCAAGGGCGCGAAACAAATTCAGTCGCCTGAGGGACTTGCGGAACCGGACATCGTTCGCAGCCGGCGACTGGAGGGCGACCTGTTCACTTTCCTATTCGCGTTGATTGCGCGCGAGGGAAAACTGGACTAACTTAACCGGCGCCAACCCCCCGGCTCACCCAAATCACCCGGCCCCGCACGGCATTTCTTCCCGATTCTCCCAGGGTTCCCAGCAACTCCCATCGCCCCGGATCGTGAAGGGAAGCCTCTGAAGCCAGGAATAATTGCTCGCCGGCGATCCGCAGATAACGCAGCCGGGGGCCGCAGCGCGTCTCCACGACGTAGACGGCATCCACCCGGATCTCCGCCTGAGGACGGACGGCCTGGTCAACAAGTACCAGGTCGCCGGCTTCAAATCGGGGCCTCGCGTCGTCGTCCCGCCCCAACCTCACCATCACCGGACGCCACAAGCTGGCGGCCAGCAGAGCCGGCGTCGCGATCGCCCCCAGCGTCCGCCCCGGCTCGAATTCTGCGCTCTCGAGGCCCAGCAGACCGAACATTAATGGAATGTCCCGCAGCGGCGACGCGCCCAATTGAGAATTTCCCGTCAAATCCCCCACACTCATCTTTAATTGAAAAAGAATTGCGTCCGCTAAAGAATTGGTGAGAATCCTGGCGCCCTTCAGCACATTATGAATATGCGGTTGTGAAACTCCAGTCAGGCGGGCCAGTCCCCGTTCCGTCAGATCCCCATTGCGAACGCGCTGCCGGACCGTTTCCAGAAGCTGCGAGTTGAGTCGTTCGAAGGTCATTGATTCGCCACTCGCCCTATTTCCATTTGAAATAGGGTGCCGGTATCTTTTGAATTGTACTAAATAGTACACAAAAATCGCAACTATTTACTCGCGACATTAATCCCGTCGCGCCGTTGATTTCCAAGCCTTTGGCTTGGTACTTCCGACCCAGTACCTTGGTTCCCCCTGTTTACAGCCGTTGACGAATTCCCACAAAACTTTAGATTAAGAACAGGTTTTTGAGCGGGGCATTTCCTCAGGAAGGGGAATGACGCCCGGAAGGACATTCGACGATATGAATTGGAACCGTTCTGAAACGATCGCACTGGCCAGTGAGCAGTGCACCGTCTGCCACGGTGGGGGACTGCGGTACACCCCCATCAAAGGCAAACACGCCCCCTGCAATTGCGTGCTTCGCTCCATCTTTCGCGCCTGTTACGCGCGATTTCGCGATTCCGCCCTCAAAGAGAAGCAAGTCACCACGGTCAGCTGGCAGTATTGCGAAAGTGGGAAAGGGGGCGGACGCCGCACCTGGGGACGCCGCGATGAAGAATATGTAGCCGACTTCTGCCTCATCGCCAGGCGCACACTAACGGATTTTGAGCACCAACTCTTCCGTTTTCATTTCTTGCTGGGCGCAGACTGGCGCCTGTGCTGCCGCCGCCTTGGGATGGATCGCGGGTTGTTTTTCCATTCCGTCTACCGCATCCAACAGAAACTGGGCCTCACCTTCCGGGAACTGCAACCTTACGCGCTTTTCCCCCTCGACGAGTACTTCGGCGGCAAGATCCAGAAGGCCCTACCGTGCGATTACGAAAAAGCCGGTAATCTCATGGTCTTGAAGGGAAAAGGCGTTGGCCGGCCCCGCGCGCTGCAGCCCCCGCTGCGGCAAGTCGCTTAGGTTCTTCTTACCTGCTTATTTGGTCTGCCCGGTATGCTGTTTGGAGCGGCATACCGGGCGTTTTTCATTTCTGATAAGGTTTCTAACGATGAACTTGATTCGACTGGCTTCGTTCCTCACACTCTGCGTTTTCCTCGCTCCGGCTGCTGACCGCGGATGGGTCAAGCTGTTTGACAATCGTAACCTCGATGGCTGGCAAGTAGTCGGCGACGGAATTTGGTACGTCATGAGCGACGGAACCCTGGTTGGCGAGCGCGATCAGGAAACCTCCCACGAGCAATCCTGGCTCTACACGACGCGCAACGACTTCGACGAGTTCGATCTGCGTGCCGAATACTGGCTTCGTTTCGACGGGAATAGCGGCATCTCGATTCGCGATTCCTCCCGCGCTCGTTTCGCCGTCCCTCCGGATTACGACCCCAAGCGCACTCCCTCTCACATCGGCTACGAGATCCAGCTCCTCAATCACGGCGGTGATCCGTTCCATACCGGCAGCGTCTACCTCTTCGACCACGCCCGGGACGGCGCTCTAAAGGAACACGATTGGAATACGATTGAGATTCAATCGCGCCACGCCGGTATCAAGGTCCTGCTGAATGGCCAGCCGGTATCCGAATCCACAGGCGATCCAAACCGTGCCCTGCAGGGGCCCATCGGAATTCAGCTGCACGACCGCACCACGGTGATTCTATTCAAGAGCATCGAGATTCGCGAAATCCGCGCGCATTAAATGGATAACCTCACCCACTCGCTCACCGGCGTTTTCCTTTCGCGCGCCGGCCTGAACCGCTTCGCTCCGGACGCGCTGCCCATCTTAGTGATCGCCGCCAACGCACCCGATTGCGACGTGGTCGCGTTCCTCGGCGGACCCGCGGCGCTGCTTCACTGGCATCGAAACTTCACCCACTCGCTGTTTTTCTCTCCGTTGATGGCCGTGGCTTCCGTGCTGCTGGTTCGCGCCTTCACGCGAAAACGCGACCACTGGATGGGCGCAGTCGCGATCGCATGGATCGCGGTTCTCTCGCACCTGGTTCTCGATCTCACCAATCACTACGGCGTCCGCCTGTTTGAACCCTTTTCGGCGGAATGGCTGCACTGGGATACCACCTACGTCGTGGACCCCATTCTCTGGGCCGTGCTGCTTCTGGCTTTGTTCCTCCCATTGCTCGGACGACTGCTTTCTTCCGAGATGGGCCAGCACCGGCGCAAATATCCTCCGCGTGGGTGGGCCATCTTCGCGCTCACCTTCTTCCTTCTCTATGACTGCGGCCGCGCGGTTCTGCATGCCCGCGCGGTCGCGACTCTCGATGCCCGCATGTATGCCGGGGAAGCGCCCATCCGCGTCGCCGCATTTCCCACTCTGATGAACCCGCTGGTTTGGGACGGCATCGCTGAAACCGCCGGCCGCGATTCCCTGTATCACTTCAATTTGCTGGCGGAGTTCGATCCCGAAACACCCCTCTATTTCCACCGCGCCAGCCCCGGCGATGCGCTGGCGCCGCTCAGGAAGAACCACGACTTCGCGGCCCTCATCGAGTTCGCCCAATACCCTCTCTGGCGCGTGATCAACGATGAATTCAACTCGCGGTACGCTCTCACCGATCTGCGCTTCGGCGATCCCATCGCCCAGACCATGACTTGCTCGGCGCGTATCGTCAATGACGAGACCAACAAGAAGACCATCGCCGACGAGCGCTGTGACTTCAGCTTCTCCCCCGCCTTCACCCGCTTACAATGAACTAATGAAGATACGGGATCTCCTGTCCCGCGGGTGCCCTTCGTTTTCCTTCGAGTTCTTTCCTCCCAAAAGCGAAGAAGCCGGTGCACAGCTCGAAAAGACCATCGCGGAGTTACGGGAACTGGAACCCACGTTCGTTTCAGTAACGTACGGGGCCGGCGGCTCCACGCGCGAAAAGACGCTGGATATCGTCAGCCGCATCAAGTCGACCGCTGGCATCGAATCCATGGCGCACCTGACTTGTGTCGGTTCGACGCGCGATGAGATCGCCCAAACGCTCGACCGGCTGGTGGGTGCCGGAATCGAGAACGTGCTCGCCCTGCGTGGCGATCCGCCCAAGGGCCAGACCGAATTCCAGGCCGTCGACGGCGGATTCCGGTACGCCGTCGAACTGGTTGAGATGATCCGCCAGCGTTTTGGAGACCGCCTTTCGGTGGGCGGCGCCTGTTATCCGGAGCGCCACACGGAATGCGCCAACCCGCACGTGGATCTGATGAACCTGAAGCGGAAGGTGGATGCCGGCCTCGACTTCGTGGTCACCCAGCTCTTCTTCGATAACCGGCGGTACTTCGAATTCGTGGAGCAAGCCCGCTCAGTGGGCATCAAAGTGCCGATTATTCCAGGCATCATGCCCGTCACCAACGCCGCCCAGATTGAAAGATTCACCCATACTGGTGGTGTGACCCTGCCGTTTCAACTCGCCGCGGACCTGGATAAACGCCGCGATAACCCGGCCTCTTTGCTGCAACTTGGTGTTGCTCATGCCAGTGTGCAATGCGGGGAGCTTCTCATGAGGCAGGCTCCTGGTATACACTTTTACACATTGAACCGTAGCACTGCGACCAAAGACATCTTCCGTGCTCTGCAGGCCGGCGGTTTCACAAGGAGGCAGTGAACAAGATGGTGACTTGCGCGAAGTGCGGTACTCAGTTTGATGGGCGCTTTTGCCCGAGTTGCGGAACGCCGGCTCCGGCTCCGGCTCCGGGTTTTATCCCTCCGCCTGCGTCCTCCCCCGTGGTGCAAGGGATTCCCACCAATATCGCCAGCGTGCTGGCTTACCTGGTCCCAATCATCGGTCCGATATTCTGTCTGGTGGTCGCGCCGACGAATCAGGACAAGAAGGTTCGGTTCGATGCCTTTCAGGCCTTGTTTATTCAGTTCGCGTTCTTCGCCGCGGATTTGGTCGTCGGCTTCGTTCTTGGACTCATCTGGTGGCGGCTGGCGTACCTTGTGGGAAGACTCCTCTACCTCGCCTACGCGGTGCTCATCATCTACATGATCGCCAAGTCCGCCCAGAACCAGAAAGTTGTATTGCCGTATGTGGGGCCCCTCGCCGAAAAGCAGGCTTAGCCGCCGCCAGGCGTTGCTTTTGGCCGCAGCCGTTTTGCCGTTGCGCGCCGAGCGAATCAAGCCGAAGGGCCCAATCTTATGCGTCCTTTCCGACGCGCTGACGGGCGTCTGGTACGCGCAGATCGGTGAGATTGTGCAGCAACTGGGCTATGACGGCGTGGATTTCACGATGATGCGGGGTGGCGCGGTGGAACCCGACAAGTCCCCAGTGGATGAAGTCCGCGCGTTTGAGAGCGTTCACGGCGCCGGCCTGGAATGTCCCATCGCCACCACCATTCTGGTGAGTCCCAACGAGCCGTGGGCTCGCAATCTGCTGGCTCTCGCCGGGATGACCGGCGTCGGGCTGATTCGCTGCGGCTTGAAACGCAGTAACGCGTCGGTAAGCACCCACCAGAACGCATTCGGTCTGGCGTACTTCGCTCACGAGTACAAGACCACGGTACTGGTGGAAGCCGGCTCAGGCGGCCTGTACTCACCCGGCGATGCCCGTCAATTGATTGCGAGCCTCGACCCGCAATCGATCGGCCTGGCTCTGAACAGCGACTGCTTTGCCGAAACGTCGGGCATTACCGCTGGCGAGATCGAGGCCGCGCTGCCCTTTGTGCGGGCTGCCGTGGTCTCCGATTTCGTCACGAAGGATGGGGTGCGAGAGTCGAAGCCGCTAGGCAAAGGGTCGGTTGATTTTGCCCGCATGTTCGGGACTCTGGCCAAGGCCGATTTTCGCGGACCGATCACGGTGGAGCGGCATTACAAAACGCCGGATGAGCCGGGAATGCTGACCAAAGATGCGGAATTCATGCGGGAACAGATGCGCGCGGCGTGGCCGCCTACTCGCCAACCCGCTCGGTAACCTGCTCCAGCGTTTCCCGCACCGTGGGCCGAATGTCCGGACGCTCGTCCAGCCGCACCTCGTGCTGGCAACAATCGCTGCAGCTCTTGCAGAGGATGCACAGGTGGTCATCACAAGTGTCTTTTGTGCAGGAGACGCAAATGCTGGTGGAGACCTGACCGCAGATGGTGCAGCTAAATGCCATTACTAGAAGTCTAGCGCTTTGTCTGCTTGTTGGGTTGACTGCTGAGTTGGGCGCGGCAGCGCTGCGCTTCGTGATCGGCCACGTCGAACTGCTCCTCACGCTGCGCGGCCAGGTCCAAAACGCGCTGGCTGTAAGCGTCGCGAGCCGCCTTGCCCTCGGCGAGCATCCCGTCCAGCAGGTCCGCCAGTTCCGGATTTTGATACTGGCGCACGCCTCCTGAGAGTTCCAGCAAGGACTCGTTCAAATCGCGAACCTCCTCCAGCAGCCGCAGTGACTCGCCCAGATTCTCCGGCGCCTTCGCCACGGCGGCGGCGTGAGTCTGCAGCGCCTGGTTGGCTTTTACCGCGCTTTCCCACTGCGACTGGTAGGACGCGGGCGCGCCCTTCCACTCGTTGGGATGGATCTGCTTCAACACCGGCTGCAACTTCACGTTGGCGCTGATAATGGCGGTGAAAAGCTGGGGCGTATCCCAGGTCGGGGCGAGGGTCTGGATCAGGAAGAGCAGCAGGAAGGGCATGACGGTTAGACGCGACGGAGCTTGCTGACGCGTCCCACTTCCACCCACTCGACGACGAAAATGTTGCCTTCGTGGTCAAAGCATGCCCCGTGCGGGCAGACGAACTTGCCGGGCGTGAATTGGTCGCGGGAGAGCTTGCGAGTATCGCCCCACTTGGATTGCGAATCGTCCCCCAGGTTTTCGATGACGTTGTTGTCCCTGTCGAGCAGCGTCACGCGCGCGCCCAGATCCGGAACCACCGCATCGCCGTTCTTGTAGAAGTTGAAGTGGCAGGGCAGGTTGGTGCCGGCGACGAAGTCGATATGCTTGCCATCGAGCGTGAAGCGCTGGATGCGGTGATTCCCGCGATCGGCCACCAGAAGGACGGGCGGCACGGTGTGCGGATCATGACGCGTGTCGACCACCAGGCCGTGCGGGCAATCCAGTTGGCCGGGGCCTGTCCCTTTGCCGCCAAAGGTGCGGATGTAATCGCCCTTCGCGTTGTATTGGTTGATGTAGCTGGAGCCGTAACCGTCGCCGACGTAGAGATCCCCGTTAGGCGCGATCGCGACGTTGGTGGGCGAGTACTTGATATATCCGTGGCTGTAGGGCTCGGCCATTGAAGGATAGCCGAGCATGAAAACCTCTTCGCCATCGAGCGTGGATTTTACGACCACGGCGCGCTTGGTGTCGCAAAGGTAAAGAAATTCCTGACTGCCTTCCTTGCGGATATGCAACCCGTGGGCACCGCCGCGAAACGCCGCTCCCCAGCTCTTGATGAAGCGGCCGTTGCTGTCGAAGACCACCATCGTGTCATGCGACTCGCTCGCGTCGTTGACGGTGTGGTGGATATAGACGCGGCCTTGGGAATCGACGCAGACGCCATGCGTGTTGCCGTACTTGATGTTCGCGGGGACCGCGCCCCAATCGTGCGTGACTTCGTAAGTGTGGGCGGCGGAACCGAGGATTGGTTTATTAGAACCGGATTTGTTCTGCGCGCCCAGGATTAAAGGGGCGGCGAGGCCGGTGAGGAATGTGCGGCGTTGCATGAGGAGATGCTATCAAAGTATAAATAACCGGGTCTCGCAGGAGCTATTGCAAGGAGTAGCCGGTCTCTTGCAGAAACAAGGTGTCAAGCTGAGCAGCGCGTGCGATGCAAGAAGTCTGAGAATGTCGCTCTGAATGCTAGAGAGCGGCACGACATGCCTGCTCGATCTGCTCGGCTAGAAGCCGCGCCCGCAGGTCGCCTTCGACCCTCAAGCTGTGGGTGATCGCCAAAGCGTCGGCGGGCGTTGGGTCGGGGACGGGTTTACTGCTCCACAACGCAGCCTGCCCGAACTCCTCGAAGGCTCGGTGATAGAGCGTTGGAAAATCGGGCGGATTCGGTTCGCTCATGATAACCATCCACAGTTTAGCTTGCGCGCTGGGACCGGTCACAATCAAACCACGAAGATCGTTACGGCATCAAAGATCTCGGCATCTTTGCGCGTGTGCCTTGTAACTCGCTGAATTCGTTCAGGCGCTTCCCACGAACCCGAACACCCGCGGCTGGGACCGAAGGTGTCCCAGGACCAATCCGCGCGCGCCAGCGGCATCCGCTGGTGAGATGATGGTGTTGACTGGCGCGTTCCCAGCAGGGGCATTGCAGCGTCCGGCGCGCCTGTCCACAAAGTTGCACAAAGTTGCACAACGCTGCCCGCAAGCTGATAAAAAAAACGAGGCTGCGGGCTACCCCAACAACGCCTTCCGGGTGGCCCGGAACTACAGCAGAATCAGGAAGATCTGAGCGAGCTTGTTTTGAAAAAGCGGCGGCCGAAGGGCCGATCCAGCATCGCGCGCTTATGCACAACGCTGCACAAGTCTGCACAAGTCTGCACAACGCCCTGCCCAAGGTAGACTGAATTGGTCGGGTAGGCTTTGTTTCTCGTTATTTCATTTCTGCTGCTCTTCGCCGATCCACCTCCGCGGGACTTGTTCCGGGCTGGCCTCGCGGCCATGGCCTCCGGACACCTGCAGGAAGCTCGTGCCGACCTTGAGAACGTACGCACCGCGCAGCCCCGGAATCCGCGCGTGTGGCTGGCGCTCACGGAAGTCTACGCCATGCAAAACGATGAGCCGCGGCGCAAAGCGGCGGCGCTCCGTGCGGTGGAACTTGCGCACGCCGCAAGCGGCTGGGAAACGTCCGCATCGGTCCGCAATTACCTGGGCAAGGTTTATCTCGCGAACGCCGAGTTTGCGCAGGCCATCGGCGAATATCGCGCGGCCGTGCGCCTGGGTCCCTACGAAGAGAGCTACCGTTTCGATCTGGCGCAGGCTCTGCTGGGACACGAAGAGTTCGGCCAGGCGGCGGACGTTCTTGAAGACGCGCGCAAAGTATTCTCTCGCAGCGCGCAGATCGAACTGGCCCTGGGCGTCGCGTATTACGGGGAGCGGCGGTTCCCCGAGGCGGTGAACAGCTTTCTGCGGACCATCGAACTGGCGCCGGAGGTGGCCCAGCCTTATGTGTTTCTGGGCAAGATGCTGGATCAGGCCGGAGACCGCTTGCCCGAAGTGGAGCGCAGGTTCGCCGAGTTCCAGAAAGCCAATCCGCAAGACCCCACGGCGTATCTGCTGCAGGCGAAGGCGATGAGCGCCGCCGGCGAAGAACCCGCGGAAATAGACAAGCTGCTGCGAAAGTCTATTGCGCTGAACGGTGAGGGTTGGGAGAGCCACTATGAGCTGGGCGTCCTGCTGGAAGGCAAGCGCGATTACCCGCAGGCTGCGGAGGAACTGCGGCGTAGTGCGAAGCTGAATCCCGGGGTGGCGGCCACGCATTATCACCTGGCGCGGGTGTACGATCGGTTGAACAGGCCGCAAGACGCCGCTCGGGAACGTGCCACGCACGAAGAGTTGACGGCCAAAGAGAAGGTGACTGCGGGAATGGAGCCGGTGCGATGAGTTTTCTAATTTGTTTCCTGCTGGCGGCTTCGGGTGACATCCAAGCCGCAGTCAAGCGGGCTGCGGATTCCTGCCGTGTGACGATGCTCTATGCCGAACAGGAAGGTCCGGGGGCGTCGAAGAGCGTGCCGCCTGGGGTGCCTCCCGTTTTGGCCTTTCGCTACATGGAGGGATCGAACAAACACCGGTTCGGTGACCTGGATCTGATGGTGGACGATGCCGGGCATTAGCGTTCTGCTTCTGCTTGCCGTTCTCGCTCAAACGAAGGGAATCGACGCCTTTCGCGAAGCACGGTACCAGGACGCGAGAACGGACCTTGAGAAGAGCGTGGCTGCGCACCCGGACGATGCAACGTTCCGGGTTTTTCTCGCCATGACGAAAGCGGCGCAAAAGGACTGCGAAGATGCCGCCCGCGAGTTCGTGACGGTCCCGGATGAAAATCTGGCGCGCCTCGCCGGTATCGCGGCTGTGGAGTGCCTGTCGGCGACGAATCGGGTCGGCGAAGCGTCGAATTTGATCTCCACGGTCTTACTCCGATTCCCCTCCGACCCGGACGCCCTTTACGAGAGCGCGAAACTGCACAGAAAAGCCTGGGACGCAGCCGTTCTGGGTTTATATCAAAAAGCCCCCGCTTCGTTTCGCGTCAATCAGATTTCGGCGGAAGTCTTCGAGAGCGAAGGCAAGTATGCGGAAGCCGCGGCGCAATATCAGAAGGCCATCGAGAAAGCTCCGGAGGCGCTGAACCTGCATTATCGTCTGGGACGCTGTCTGCTGCTGGCGAGTCCCAGCCCGGAGAATCTGGACAGGGCGCGTGCGCAGTTCGAGGCGGAGCTGAAGTTGAACCCGAGCGATGCGGTGGCGACGTATCAGGTGGCGCAGATTTTGGCCGCGCAGCAGAAGCCCGATGAAGCGAGGAAGTGGTTTGAAGAGGCGCTGTTGTTGAAGCCCGATTTCGCCGAGGCAATGATTGCGGTGGGCCGTTCGCGCGCCGGCGACAAGCACTACAACGAAGCAGCGCAGTTATTCGAAAAGGCCATTGCACTGCAGCCGGAAAACGAAGCGGCGCACTACAACCTGATGCTGGCCTATCGAGACCTGGGCCGCGGCGCAGACGCGTTGGCGCAGAAGAAAATTCTGGATCAACTGCAGAAGCCTCCCGAGGGGGAGTTCACTGAGTTTCTCAGGAAGATCGGGGAGAAGGCGCCTGCTCAGTAGGCCCTTAGTCGCGATCGCGTGCGCGGCTTTGCTATGCGGCGCGGGCTTCCGGCCGGATTTCCGAAACATTGCCGCGCAAGCGGGCTTGACGGCTAAGTTTCCAAACGGCGGCGACACCAATAAACAATTCATCGTCGAGACGACGGGCAGCGGAATCGCGCTGATCGACTACGACAACGATGGACTGCTGGATCTGTTCGTCCTGTCCGGCCCCGGGGGGATGAGCCGCATGTACCACAACCTCGGGCATGACCGTTTTGAAGATGTGACGGAAAAGCTGGGACTCAACCAGCGGACAGACCAGTGGGCGCAAGGCGTCTGCGCGGGCGATTACGACAACGACGGGTTCACAGATCTGTTCGTCACGTATTGGGGGCGCAACATTCTCTATCGCAACCGGGATGGCAGGCGGTTCGAGGACGTGACCAGGGCGGCGGGCCTCGACGAGGACCGCACGCGCTACAACACCGGCTGCGCGTTTCTGGATTACGACCGGGATGGAAAGCTGGATCTGTTTGTGGCGAACTACTTGAAGTTCGATCCGCATTCGACGCCGAAACCGGGCGAGAACCCGTACTGCTTTTATCGCGGGCTGGCGGTGGCTTGCGGCCCGCGCGGGTTGCCGTTTGATCGCAACATTCTTTATCACAACGAAGGCGGCCACTTTCGGGATGTTTCGAAGGAGTCGGGAATTGCCGCGCCCAACGGCAATTATGGTTTAGGCGTGCTGGTGGGTGACTTCAACGCTGATGGCTGGCCGGATATTTATGTGGCGTGCGACCAGACGCCGTCCATTCTCTATATCAACAAGCACGATGGCACGTTCGAGGATGAAGCGCTGCTGCGCGGCGTCGCATTCGATGAGAACGGGCGCGCTCTGTCTGGAATGGGGGTGGTGGCGGCCGGCGGGGAGATGTTTCGATCCAATTTTTCAGATGAGCGGGAGACGCTTTACCGCAACCGCGGCCGGGGCGAGTTTGAAGATGTGACGCGCGCAGCCGGGTTAGGGAATAACACGCGCTACGTGGGATGGGGATGCGGCTTTCTCGATTTCGATAACGACGGCTGGAAGGATCTGGTGCTGGTGAATGGCCATGTGTTTCCGGAAGTGGAACGGCTGAAAACGGACTTGCATTTTCGAGAGAGGGCGATTCTTTACAGGAGTGACGGCGCCGGGAAGTATGCGGATGTTTCGCTGGATGGGGGTCCGGCGGTGGCGGAACTGCATGCGGCGCGGGGCTTGGCGCTGGGGGATATCGATAACGAGGGTGCCGTGGAGATTGCGGTGAATAACCAGAATGAAGCCCCTTCGTTGTGGAAGCAATCGCCACCCCCTGGGAATTGGATCACGGTGCAGTTGGAGGGTACGCGATCGAACCGAAGCGCCATTGGGGCGCGCGTTTCGGTGACGGCCGGTGGGCACATGCAGGTGGATGAGGTGCGCAGCGGCGGCAGTTACTTATCGCAGAGCGATCTACGGCTGCACTTTGGCTTGGGTGAGGCGAAGAAGGTGAACCGGCTGGAGATTCGGTGGCCTTCGGGCGTGGATCAGGTGGTCGCTGAGCTGGCTGCGAATCAAGTTACTCGCTTGAAAGAGCCGCCTCAATCTCGCTCAGTTCCTCCGCGCTAAGGCGGAATTCGGCAGCGCCGACGACGCCATCTACCTGACTGGCAGCACGCATTCCGACGATGGCGCCGGTTACCGCGGGGTTCGCGAGAGCCCACGCGATGGCGACCTCACCCGGCTTGCGGCCGTGTTTCGCGCCGATGGCTCTCAGCTTCTCAGCCAGCTTCAGATTCTTCGAGAGCTTGGGCTCCTGAAAGTCCGGCAGCCGGCGGCGGAAATCGTCTTCGGGGAATAGCTCGACGCGCTCCTTCGTCATGCCGCCGGAAAGCAGTCCGTTGCGCATGGGAGAGTAGGAGATGACGCCGACGTTGTGAGTCAGGCAAAACGGCAGGATTTCGTCTTCCACGCCGCGCACCAGCATCGAATAGGGAGGCTGCAGGGAAGTGATGGGCGCAATCTTCAGGGCGCGTTCCATCTGCGCGACGTTGAAGTTGGAAACGCCGATGTGGCGGACTTTTCCCGCGGCCTTCAGTTCCGCCATGGCGGTCCAGCCTTCTTCGACGTCCTCATCCGGCTCCGGCCAGTGGATCTGGTAGAGATCGATCACGTCTACATCGAGACGGCGCAGGCTGGCGTCGCATTCGCGATGGATGGAATCGCGCTTCAGGCTCTTGGCGATTTGGCGATCTTCGCCCCAGACGCGTTCGCACTTGGTGAACACGTAAGGTTTGTTTGGCAGAGACTTCAACGCCTGGCCGACGATTTCTTCCGAGTGGCCGAGTCCATAAACGGCGGCGGTGTCTACCCAGTTCACGCCTTTGTCCACGGCCGCCTCGATAGCGGCGATGGAATCAGTGTCGTCCTGAGATCCCCAGGCGAAAGCCCAGCCTCCGCCGCCCATGGCCCAGGCACCGACGCCGATGGGCGTAATCAGGAGGTCGCTATTCCCGAGTGCTCGCGTTTGCATCCTTCTTTTGTATCAAGTCGTCTTTGTATCAACTCACGGTATCGAAACGGCCCACGCGGATGGCCGCGGCGATGGCGGCGATGTCGGGCGCGAGGGCGCGGTCTTCGCCGAGTTTCGGAACCATCTCCCGGACGATGGAGTGAGCCTGTTCCACGCCCTCGCCGGCGCGGAGAGGACGGCGGAATTCGATGCCCTGCGCGGCGCACAGCAGTTCTACGGCGATGACGTTTTCCATGTTCGTGACGATGGAGCGGAATTTGAGAGCCGCGGTCATGCCCATGGAGACGTGGTCTTCCTTGCCGCCGGAAGTAGGCAGGTTGTCGACGCTCGAAGGGTGCGACAGTACCTTGCATTCCGAGAGCAGACTTACGGCGGCCACATGAGCGATCATGAAACCGGAGGAAACGCCGGGATGCGGGGTGAGGAAGGCGGGGAGACTCTCGTTGAGATCGGGATTGATCAAGCGATCGATGCGGCGCTCGCTGACGCTGCCGAGGTCTGTGAGCGCGATGGCGGCGTAGTCGAGGACTAATCCCAGCGGCGCGGCGTGAAAGTTGCCGCCGGACAAGATCTCGGTTTCCCCGTCGCAAAACACGAGAGGGTTGTCGGTGGCCGACCCCGATTCGATCTCGAGAACGGAGCGTGCGTGTTCGAGAGCGTGCTCGACTGCGCCGTGCACCTGCGGCATGCAGCGAAGGCTATAGGCATCCTGCACGCGCGGGTCGCCCACAAGATGGGACTCGCGAATCTCGCTCTTCCGCAGAAGGTGGCGGAGCCGCTGGGCTGTGCGCAGTTGCGTGGAATGGGGACGAGCCAGGTGGATCCGCTCGTCGAAGGCCACGGGTGTACCGAGAAGCGCTTCGAGGCTCATCGCTCCCGCGATGGATGCCGCGCGGGAAACTCGAAACGCACGCCACAGCGCGAGTGCGCCCACGGCGTTGATGGCTTGGGTGCCGTTGAGAAGCGCGAGGCCTTCTTTGGCCTGAAGCTCGATGGGCACGAGTTGCGCAAGCTTGAGGGCTTCGCCACCCGGAAGCACTTCGGCGTGATAGAGCGCCTGCCCTTCGCCGATGAGAACGAGCGCCAGGTGCGCGAGGGGAGCAAGGTCTCCGCTTGCGCCCACGGAGCCTTTTTCAGGAATGATGGGGAGGACGTCGCGAACGAGCAGCTCGTTGACCAATTGCGCAACCCCGGCGCGGGCGCCGCTGAATCCGAGTCCGAGTGCGTTGGCGCGCAGCAGCAGGAGCGCGCGTGTTTCTTCCGGACTGAGAGGGTTCCCGATGCCGCAGGCATGGCTGCGGACAAGGTTTCGCTGCAAAGTCTGGAGTTGCTCCGGCGGGATCACGTGATCGCTGAGGCGGCCGAATCCGGTGTTGACTCCGTAAGCCACCTGGCCGCTCGCGAGGAGTTCCGCAACCGCGCGGCGCGAGGTTTGCATGCGGACTACAGAAGCCGGCGAGAATTCGGTGGGTTGTTGGCCGGTAGCTACGGCAGCGATTTGGGCGAGGGTGAGCGGTCCATCTCCGAGGAAGAGCACAAGGGCCATCATACGCGTTTGCTACGCTGATCGGAGCTTGTCGATGACGCCAACGGTCAAACTCCACACGATATGGTGGCGGCATGCTTCTGCACCGCGCGCCTTCTCGCGGAACCCTGCGAGGGGTCGCTGGTGATCGGCGGCCGCACCTGTCCGTGGGCGAGTGACGTCGGAGTTCGCCGCCGCTGAGGGGCTTCCTGTTTCATTCAAGACCGACTGGAAGAGTTTCGGCGACCTTGGGAAACTTGCTATCA
>Ga0182012_10000757_pt1 | contig 35418 bp, 38 predicted proteins | sample 612S2SmetaG_FD_120486 | JGI IMG/M metagenome (GOLD analysis project Ga0182012, IMG submission 120486) | Permafrost microbial communities from Stordalen Mire, Sweden - 612S2S metaG | ecosystem: Environmental > Terrestrial > Soil > Wetlands > Permafrost | place: Sweden: Stordalen | collected...
CCAGCTTCTCCGGACCCCAGGCAAAAGAGCATCGCCGCCAGTGGCTGCGCAAGAACGCCTCTGCAAATTTGGCGTAAATCAGCCTCCGGAAACGCATCCCGAACCGCGCTCACGCCCCAACTGCGTTCACGGTCACTGCAACTGACGCCTTCCCCGCGTGCCGGACCACGACCTCGTAAGTCCCCGCGCCCAGCGTCTCCGGCCACAGGCCATTCACCTGCACGCCATCCGCTTCCGGCGCGCTCACGTAATCCACGCGCAATGCGTGTCCGCCCACTTCCAGACCCACATTCGCCTCATCCGCGTTCTCGCCAAGCCCGGTAACCCACACGCTGAGGAAAGCCGGACTCCGTGAAAGGTCGATCGCATTCCGCTCCCACGTGGTCCCATCGCAAACGATCGTGATTGCCAGTTCACGCGCGTGCGGCTCCACGTCGATCGCCAACCGAACTGGATCGCTCCAGCCATGCCCCGGAACCTTCATTCGCGCTTCGTGCCATCCAGCTCCCAGATACGGAGGCATCCGCGAACTGACAATCCACCGGCCGCCCGGCGCTTTACCCAGGAAGAATGCCCCAACACCTAACCCGTCTACTTCCAGCCGCACGTCTTCGCGGGCCGTCTCGCCCGCCGGTTCAAACCACCATGTCAGGTACTCATCCCGTGAGCTGCGAAAGTTGATGCCCCCGCGCATCGCGTTGGTCACTCTGTTTAATTTGGTCTGCGCCTGTTCCGGAACTTCGGCTTCTGGTTCCCAGCGCCGGTAACAGGCCAGCGCCGCGCGGTTATCGCGAGTGCTCAGCAGTTCCACGCGCGCGAATCCCGCCGCGCGGCACAGCGCCATCAGACAGCCCACCGTCGGTCCAAACCAGTTGTCCATCTGGCCGCCCAGTTCATCCGTCTCATAAAACTCCAGCGAGGGGATCTCGCCCGCATGATCCTCCCAATTGCGCGAATCGATCACGTAGGATTCCACGATGGCGATCTCGCGTGTCAGCCCGCAAACGATCTCCAGCGCCAGCAGCGGATGCTTCGTGTGGTAAAGAACCCCCAGGAAAAGAACGTAATCAAAGCGCCCCAGCCCCGCGCCTGGAACCTCGAAAAGATCCAGCTCGCGATAAGCCACGCGCGAATCCAGCTTCCGGTGTACGGTCCAGAAGTTCGCTACTTCCACCGTGTCGATGGCCGTCACCGCCGCGCCATGACGCTCCGCTTCAAAGCTGAACCAGCCGTCCCACGCGCCAATATCGAGCAGGGTTCTTCCGGTCAGGTCCTCCGGCAGCGGAAACTCCGCGTAGCGCGATTCCGACAGCTCCACCGGGTGCGCCCCCTCGAATTCGGTGCCATCCGGAAAGCGGAAGCTGTGATACCACCCGCGTGTCTCCACCAGCGCGTGAGTGGGATTCAGCTTCCGCAGGCGGCGCTGCTCATCCGCATGCATGTCTTAACAATCACCTCGAGAAGAGGCTGCTGCCCAAAATCGGCGTTCATCGGTGTTCATCGGCGGCCAATTATGAAACCCGGAGAATCCCGGCGTTAGAGAAACGCGACCGAATTCACGCCCGAGATCTCGAAAGGCTTGCGGCAGCGCACATTCTTGCAAGCCACCTTATCATCCAGAAGCAGCATATAGCTCTGCGCCTTGGCGAACTTCGCGCGGTCGCGTTCGTCGGCGCCGCCCGGAAGGCGATCTTTCTTCTTCCGCACCAGCCAGCGCAACTGATAACTCTCCCGCGACCGGCAGAATGGGCAATTCAGGTCCGCCGCCTTGGTGGTGGGCGCTTCGGTATAGAAGTTACGCTCGTCCATCTACGCCCGCTCCGGCATCGGGATCCACTTCATCCCGTCCGGGTTCCCTTTGTACTCGGCGCGCGGCCGGATCAGGCGGTTGTTGTGGTATTGCTCCAGCACGTGCGCCGTCCACCCGGACATGCGGCTCACCGCGAAGATCGGCGTGAACAGGTCAATCGGAATCCCCAGCGAGTAATAGGTGCTGGCCGAGTAGAAATCCACGTTCGGATTCAGCTTCTTCTCGCCCTTCACCGTGTCTTCCACGCGCTTCGACATCAGGAACAGCTTCTCGTGCCCGGTGCGCTTGCCCAGTTCTTCGGAAAGCACCCTCAAATGAGTCGCGCGCGGGTCGTCCGTGCGGTACACGCGATGCCCGAAGCCGGGGATTTTCACCTTCTTCGCCAGCATCTCGTGAACGCGCTCCACGGCTTTCTCCGGATCGCCCACCTGCAGCAGCATCCGGATCACGTCCTCATTCGCGCCGCCGTGCAGCGGCCCCTTCAGCGCGCCGATTGCCGAAGTGATCGCCGAATGAATATCAGCCAGCGTCGCCGCCGTCACCCGCGCCGCGAAAGTGGAAGCATTCAGTTCGTGATCCGCGTGAAGCACCAGCGCCACGTTGAACGCGCGCTCCATCACCTCATCCGGCTTCGAACCGGTGAGCATATAAAGGAAGTTCGCGGCAAAGCTCAGCGACGGGTCGGTCGGGATTAACTCCTTGCCATTGCGCAGGCGGTCGAATCCCGCCACAATCGTCGCGGTCTGCGACATCAGCCGCACGGCCTTGGCGTGGTTCGCCTCCACGGACATATCGCGCGCCTGCGGATCGTAAAGGCTCAGCATCGAAACCGCCGTGCGCAGCACATCCATGGGCAGCGCTTTCGGATTCGCGCGCAGGAACTCCACCACCTGCGGAGCGATTTCTCCGCTTGAGGACAGCTCCTTCTTCAGTGTCCCGAGTTGCCCCGCATTCGGCAGCGTCCCGTTCCAAAGCAGGTAAATCACCTCTTCAAACGTGGCGTGCTCCGCCAAGGTATGGATGTTATAGCCGCGATAGCTGAGAATGCCCGCATGGCCGTCGATGTAGCAGATTTCGGACTCGCCGGCGATTACACCTTCTAGTCCCGCGCCCGATGTGGTGGTTGTCGCGCTCATGTTTCCCTCAAGTGTAGTTAATAAAAGATCCAGCGGAGCTTGCCCACCGTCCGATGAATCATGATCGACCAGGGTCCTTTGCCCGGACACACCGGAACGGGAGAGAAGCTCAGAGCCTTGGTGCCCTTTTCCACAAACAGCTTCTCCTGCCTTCCCTGGCTCACATTCACCGTCACCATCACACCGTTTCCGCAGCTCTCACTATCCGTGATGCGCAGAACGGGGTTGGAGGCGCCTTCACTTTTGGGGCCCCAATCCTCGAGAAACTTGTCATAAGCGTAACCTGGACAAGGAGTCGCGCAACCCCACGAAGTGTAAGCGCCGGTGTAATCGCGCGCGCGGACCAGGTTGAGAAACGCCTTCGTGGTTCGAGTTTCGGGGAACGTCCGGAACAGATAGATACCGAGCGCCAGAACCGCAATGGACAGCACCGCGACGAGGATCGAATTGCGGATGAAATTCTCCCGCTTATCCTCGCCTGCACCGTACTGATCCAGATATCCGGCCATACCGGGCGCTCTTATTTCACCGGGTGCGCTGCGTTGTAAGCGGTGATCGCTTCGTTGGTGAGGTCGAGTGGCGACTTGTAATAGACCGTGTTTCCTGTATCCACCACCACGTCCAGTCCCTTATCTTCCGCCAGCTTCTTCACCACGGCCACCATGTTTGCTTGAGCCTTGCCGAGAACCTCGTTCCGATCCCGGTCGATATCGGCTTGCAGATCGTCCGAAAGATGCTGCAGTTCGCGCTGCCGGCGTGTTCCCTGCGATTGTAATGCCGTTTGCTGCTCCTGGCTCAGTTTCCCCTGGCCGGTCTGCAACTGCTGCTGAATATCCTGCAACTGTTTCTGCAGACGCGCGCCTTCCTCCTGGCGCGGCTTGTACTTGGCTTCCAGATCCACCGAAGCTTTCTTCAACTCAGCGGTCTCCAGAATGGCCCGGCGCATATCCACAACGCCTACTTTTGTCTGGGCCTGCGCCGAAATCACAACCGCGAGGGCAAACGAGAAAAGGCCGACTCGTGCGGCCCATGAACTAATCATCCTTTAGAGATTATCACTATTCAATCACGCCCAGGATTTCGTCTTCCCGGAAGATCACGTATTCCTGGCCGTCCACCTTGATCTCCGAGCCGGAGTACTTCCCGAACAGGATGCGGTCGCCTGGCTTGACGTCCATCGGCACCCGCGCGCCCTTCTCATCCAGCTTCCCCGACCCAACCGCCACCACTTCGCCCTGCTGTGGTTTCTCTTTGGCGCTGTCGGGGATGATGATGCTGCCCTGCTTGCTCTCGGTGGCGTCGAGCCGTTTGATCACGACGCGGTCATGTAGTGGTCGAATATTCATAGCTCCCATTCTCTCTGATCCCCTCCTGCGGAATTGTCCGCCCCCTGCTCAGCATGAAAGCCACGGATGAATACGAATCAACACGGACTATCCGTGACCATCCGTATTCATCCGTGGCTACGAATTCGCTTGAGACAGAGCGTATTCCAGGCGCAGCGTGAAAATCACGGATCAATACGAATCAACACGGATAAAACCGACTGAGCCAAAGCCCCACCCGCTCCTTGCTATCCGTGTCCATCCGTATTCATCCGTGGCTACGAATTTGCTTGAGACAAAGCCTCACAAAACCCCACACAGACCTTCGGATACCGATGAAACCGGAAGACCTCAAACTCCTCGCATCGATCACAGAGCAACACGGATAACCGACCGAGCCAAAGCCCCACCCGCTCCTTGCTATCCGTGTCCATCCGTATTCATCCGTGGCTACGAATTTGCTTGAGACAAAGCCTCACAAAACCCCACACAGATCTTCGGATACCGATGAAACCGGAAGACCTCAAAGTCCTCGAATCGATCACAGAGCGTATTCTAGGCGCAGCTTTCGAGGTCTCCAACACAATAGGCGCGGGCTTCTTAGAAAAGGTCTACGTTCGCGCCCTGCTCAGAGAACTTACTCTCCGAGGCATCCCTGCCGTCCATCACGCTCCATTTGAAGTCACCTATAAAGGCTTCTCCGTAGGCCAGTACTTCGCCGATATTCTCGTCCAGGATCTGGTTTTGGTCGAACTGAAGTGCGCAGACCGTTTCGCCCCCGAGCACACTGCGCAGTGCCTCAACTATCTTCGAGCGTCCGGCCTCAATGCCTGCCTGCTCATGAATTTCCAGAAACCGAAACTCGACTGGAAGAGAATCGTCAACGGCTTTCAATTCCCCGAGGCCCCCGCTCTCAGTTCCCAACCATAATCTCGTCCAGTGCCCGGCCTTCCGACCCCGACGGCATCTGAATTCCCAATATCGTTGCCAGCGTCGGCGCGATATCCGTCACCGAAATATTACGGTTATAAACACCCGGCCGCACCCCAAATCCCATGAAAATCACCGGCACATGCGAATCGTAATTAAACGGCGTGCCATGCGTCGTACCCCTCGGCGAAGGGAGCCAGTAAGGGTCGATCAGCACAAAGATATCGCCGCTGCGCTCCGCGAAGAACCCGTTGGTCATCGCCCGCGCAATCCGGTCGGTGCTCACCCCGCTGGCCAGTTGTTCGCGCGTATACACCCGGTAAATATGGGGCTTGGAGGCCAGCGCCTCGGCGGCTGCACGGTCAACTTCGGCGGCATCCAGTTTCTTCTCGCGAATCAAATCCTGGTTCAGATACAGCACGTACTCCACCGGCTTCTGAATCAGCCAGTCTCCGGGGCCGAAGCGCGCGGTAAGCGCGTCCTGCACCGTTTTCGAGATCTGCGACTCCGCCATTCGGCCGCCCGGCATCTTCCGTTCCGCATCCTTCTCCGGAAGCGGAGCCACGCCGTGATCCGCGGTGAAAACAATCAGCACCTCGCCCGGCCCGATGTGCCGCGAAACCAGAAAGTGGAAGAAGCGATCCAGCACATGGTCGGTCCGCAGCGCCATATCCTCCACCGCCGGATCGTCCGGACCTACGCGGTGCCCCACGTAATCATTGGAGGAAAAGCTGACGGTCAGCAAATCCGTCACGCCGCGACCGCCCAGGTTTTCTCCTTCAATCGCCGCTTCCGCGAACGATTCGATCAGTTCGTTGCCCCAGGGGCTCGCCGGAATCGCGCGATAGAGTTCCCCGCCGGAGCCGAACTTCGTACCCCTCCATTCCTTGCCCGCATACTGATCGGCCGGGCGCGCCGCGTTAAAATCCGCCGCCCATTGCGGAAGCTCTTTCCCGTAGAAACTGCTCGATGCGAAAACGCCGCTCTCATCGAACCAGAACGCTCCGTTCGCCATATGCCCGGAAGGAAGAATTGCCGCTCGCGGTTTCAGCGAGACGCCGATGACCTTCGCCTCACCGTTCGCCATGCGGAGTTCGTCTCCTACCGTGTCCACCAGAAGCCGGTTCGGCGACGCCGGAGTGGCGTCTGTGCAATCCGCCTGCGGCTTGGGCGTCGGCGCACCAACCGTTTCCACGCTGCCATCGCAAACGCTGGTCACCAGGCGGCGCTCTTCGCGCGAATACCACGCGTTTCCCACAATCCCGCTCTCCGCCGGATTCGCTCCGGACATAATGATGCTGTGCCCCACCGCGGTCACGGTCGGAAACTGGTCGTAGCGCGCGTTCGTGAATACCGCCCCGTGTTTCAGCAGGGTCGCCAGGCCGCCCTTATATTGGGAAGCAAATCGGGTCGTGTAGTCATAGCGGAACTGATCCACCACAATGGTGACCACCAGCTTCGGCTTGGGAGGCGTTTGAGCCCCCGCCGGACAGAGGAGCAGCAGCGCAGATACGAAGAGACAGACGAATCGGTTCATCAGGGAAAAGCTTAGCAGTCCCTCCCATGCTTGCGATAATAAACGCATGCGTACGATCCGCCTCGGTGCTCTCCTCATCCTTTGCGCCTTCGGGCTTTGCACCTTCGGCCTTACCTTCGCCAAAGACAAGGACAAGGAGAAGGAAAAGGATTTCACCTCCGGAGCCGCGGAGAACAAAGTTGTCTCCATCACCGCCACGCCTTACCTGGAGCGCGACGAAGTCACCCAAGCGGCGGGCGCAGATCTGGGCCCCTACGTAACTGCCATGCGGATCACCGTGCAACCCAAGGCGGGGACGTTGAGGATCGATCGCGACGACTTCACCCTCCTCACTTTCAAAACCGGCGAGCACACCACGCCGCTTTCGCCCAGCGAACTGGGCTCGCGCACGGATATCACCGTCAAGGCCGTTCAGGTGGGTCCGGACGGCCCTCTCGCCGATCATCACACGCCTCTTTGGAGCGTCCCTGGGATGGGAAACACCGTGCAAAGCGGCAACGGCAAAGCCGCGCCCACCACCACCACGGTAGTGAACGACAAGAAAGATACAGCCTACAAGAAGAAAGATCCTCTGGTGGAACTGCTGAAGCAAAAAGTGCTCCCGGAAAAAGAGACCGATCAACCCGTCTCCGGCCTGCTCCTTTTCAACCTTGATAAACAGAAGCTGAAGGACCTGGAGTTGATTTACAAGACCTCGGACGGTCCCTTGAAAGTCCGCTTCAAATAGCGCCGCGCCCCCGGATGCCACGCGAAACCCTGGTCGATTTCTTCCGCGATTTCGCCGGCCTCCCCAATACGTTTCTGGTATTTGACGACGGCTACCGCTCCTATCGATACACCTACAGGCAAGTCTCGGAAGCGGCGTGCAGGTTCGCGCACAAACTGCGTGATAACGGAATCGCGCCCGGCCAGCGCGTCGTTTTCTGGAGCGAGAACCGGCCTGAATGGGTCGCCGCGTTTTGGGGCTGCGTGCTCGCGCAGGTCGTTGTGGTTCCGGTCGATTACCGCGCCTCCGCGGACCTTCTGGAGCGGATCGCCGGCATCGTCGAAGCGCGCGCTGTTCTGACGGGAGACGAAGTGGCCGCCCGCGACGGAGCTTGGCCATTCGCCGCCTTCGATTGGGCGGGAGACCCCGTCCCGGAACCCCCACAAGCCGCCCGCTCCGGTAGCGAACTCGCCGAAATCATCTTCACCAGCGGCGCAACCGCCGAACCGAGGGGCGTCACCATCACGCACTCGAACATCCTCGCCAACATCATCCCGGTTGAGACGGAGATTCGCAAATATCGCAAATGGAGCATTCCGTTCGCGCCGATTCGTTTCCTGAACCTGCTGCCGCTCAGCCACATGTTCGGACAATCCATGGCCACGTTCATCCCGCCCGTGCTTCCCGGCGAGGTGATTTTCATGAAGGGCGTCAACCCGCCCGATATCATTCGCCAGATCCGCGCGAGGCGCATTTCCGTCGTGGTATCTGTTCCGAGAATTTTGGAGGTTCTCCGCACTTACCTATTGGAAGCGGTTCCGGAAGCCGCGACGCCCGCACCCGCGGGCTCCAGCTGGATGCGCCATTGGTGGCATTACCGGCGCGTGCACAATTTGTTCGGCTGGAAATTCTGGAGCTTCATCGCCGGCGCCGCGCCTCTGCCGCCCGACCTCGAAGCATTCTGGGCGAATCTCGGTTTCGTCGTTGTGCAGGGCTACGGACTCACGGAAACCGCGCCCATCGTCACGCTGAATCATCCGTTCCGTACCAGCCAGGGCTCGGTAGGCAAGCCGATCGGAGGCGTCAAGGTCAGGATCGCGGAAGACGGGGAGATTCTGGTGCGCGGCGCGAATGTGACCTCCGGCTACTTCAACGCCTCGCCGGAAGAGAATGCCAGCTTTCAGGACGGCTGGTTTCACACGGGCGATATCGGCAGCGTAGACGAGGAAGGCAAGGTCTTCATACGCGGACGCAAAAAGGAAATGATCGTTCTCCCAGACGGTCTGAACGTTTTTCCGGAAGATGTGGAGCGCGTGTTGAATGAAACGCCGGGCGTTCAGGAGTCGGCTGTGGTGGGTGCCAGTGCGCCAGGCGGCGAAAGGGTTCACGCCGTCCTGGTGCTGGTGCCCGGCGTCGAGCCCGGGAGCGTCGTCGAGCAGGCGAATCGGAGGCTCGAAGCGCACCAGCAGATTCGGGAAGGTTCGTTGTGGCCGGGAGAGTCCCTGCCGCGCACTGAGGGAACCGCGAAGCTGAAGCGCGTGGCCATTCGCGATTGGGTGAATGGCGCGGCACGGCCCGCGGAAGCCGCACAGAAAGATCACTTACTCAGCCAATACGGGGACGGCGCTTCGCTCGATCAGCTTGGATTGAGCTCTCTCGATCGAGTGGAACTCATGATGCAGACCGGCCTTGATGAAACCTCGTTCGCCCGCGCGACCACGGTTGGGGATCTGCGAAATGCTCCTCGCGTGCGGGAAGAGACGATTCCGTTCCCACGCTGGACAAGGTCTCGCGTCGCGCGCGCGTTGCGCCGCGTCTCTCTCCCGCTGCTGCTGCTGCCGCTCTTGCGCATCTTCGTCTGGTTGCGCGTCGCGGGACAAGAGAACCTTCGCGGCCTCGAAGGCCCCGTGGTTTTCGGCGCGAACCATCAGAGTGTTTTCGATGTTCCCACCATCCTTGCGGCCATGCCAGGCGGGTGGCGCTACCGTGTCGCCACGGCGGCGGGGATGGATTGGTTCCGCGCTCACTTCCATCCCGAAAAAGCCGGCTGGTTCGAACTCTTCGGGAACAGCCTGCAATATTACCTGTCGTGTTTGTTCTTCAATACCTTCCCTCTCCCGCAGACCGGCGCCGGAGCCACCGAATCGCTCCGCTACATGGGGCAACTGGTAAGCGATGGTTTCTCTGTGATCCTCTTCCCGGAAGGGGTGAGAACGTCGGCGGGCGAAATCGCGCCCTTCCGCCCCGGCGTCGGCTTGATCGGATCGCGCTTGAGTCTGAAGATCGTCCCAGTGCGGATTGAAGGGCTGGACCGGGTGCTGCACGCCAGTTGGCATTTTCCGCGCCCGGGTCGCGTGAGGGTCGCGTTCGGGAAGCCGATCGCCGCTTTAGGAGATGATTACGCGGCGCTGGCTGCGCAGGTAGAACAGGCGGTTCGTGCGCTCTAATTTCCGCCGCTCGGGCCGTCTACCGAATCTTTCCTCGTAGAGCGAGGAGGCTTCGGCGGGTCAGGCACCTTGATCGGGCCTTCATGACGCGGCGGTTCTACGGAACCGCTCGGGGGCTTGCCGCTGGCCGTCGACCCAGCCGCCGGATTCCCCATCTTGCCGTTATGCTCGTCCCACAACGGCGGGTCCACCACCACAATTCCGGTGTACACCGGAACCGGAATGTACGTTTCAAGAGGCGCTGCACCATCGCCGTAATCCACTGGCGCAGCCAGTTCGGCCTGCAAAGGTGGAGGCGCCTGCTGAGGCTGAGGTGCGGAGGGCGCCGGCTGCTCGTTATAAGCCGCCTGCTCCACCCGCGGTTCCGCGGACGTCACCAGCGGCGCTGGGGTTTCGGCCGTCCTCAACTCCCGTCGCTGCGCCTCAAAGCGCTCCGCCGCCAGCGCGGGAGAAATCGGAGCCACCGCGAACGTCATGCCCTCCAGGGCTTCGCCGGGGTTTGCCGCCAGCTTTTCATCCAGCTTTGCCGGATCGATCACTTTGACGCCGGCCAGAAAAGGAGCCATCGTCGAATTCGCCGGCGCATAGAGTTGCGACCGGCCAGCGCCGGTCCAGATCTCGGACGGCGCCAGTGGACCCCAGGCAATCCGGCCCGTTCCCCGCAGCCAGTACACATCACCAGGCTTGTAGACCGGGTTCGGGCGGCGATCCGGAGACCATACCCAACCCAGCGTGGAATCCTGCATCCACCGTCCAAAGTGATAGGGCAGCCAGCCCCAACTCTCTCGCGCCACCCAGGTATAGCCCGCTTCGTCGTACCATTCCCACCGTCCATCGCGGAAAGGCCGCCAGTTCGCGTCGGTGCGTGGTTTCCACACCATCCCCAGTTCGGGCGTCGAGATCCATCCGCCGGAGCGCTCCAGATCCGCCTGGCCGTAGCCGGCTCCAGACTTATCGCGGCCTTCGCTCCACTCATCCGCCTCCATCTTCGGGATTTCGCGGAGAAGCGTGAAGCGGTCGGAGGCGCCCGCGTAGACCTGGATGAACTGACCCGCCCGGAGTTCCATCTCCAGGCTCGGCGTCGTGAACTTAACAGACCCTTCCAGCACCGCGAGGTTACTCGACTGCTCGTAGGCCGCCAGGCGGATGCGCGAACCTTGCCGCAGCGTTATCTGGGCCCCCGGCAGCGCCAGGCTCAGCGTATCGTGCGGACGCGGCTCACCGCTGAAATATGCCACTCCGTGATCAATCGACAAAAGCGTCACGCGCTGTCCGGTCGAGAGCTGCGTGTAGTCCGAAAGCTCGGCTAAGGCGTCTCCTGCCAGGCGCAGGAAGCTGCCGTCATCCAGTTCGACTTCGATCCGGTCTTGTGGGCCGCTTTGAATGCGAGAGGACTCAATCAGCGGCAGGTTCCGTTCACCTGCGCGCCAGGGGTCGGCCGTATGGACCTGCACTTCGGGAGCACCCTGCATCTCGCCCACACGGGCGTAGCGGCGCGCACCGCCGCTAGCTGCTGACGTCGTCAGCAGCAGAGCCGCGATGGCGATTTGCCCCCTCATAACCGCTTACCTACTTTTTGGAAATCCGCGTCACCGGCTTTACGCTAGTGGCCTTCACTGCCAAAATCTTATCCAATTCCGCCCGCACATTTTTCGGAGGATCTTTCAGGAACGTCGGGTCTCCGATGTACTGATCCTGAACCTTGCCGTTGCGGTCGATGAATACCATGATGGGCACGTACAGCGGCGTCATGATCGAGACCTGGAGGAATTCGAGCACCGACCCGCGCTCCGCCCAGCCCATGGGATACCCCTTCACGTAGTTGGCGACGAACTGCGGCGTGCCGGTCTTGGCTTCTTCATCGTTGAACGCCGCCGCCAGAAACTGGACGCCCTTCGGCGTATATTCGGGCACGATCTGGCTGCTCAGCATCTTGGCCATGTCCTGGCAATGCGGACATGTGGTGAAAAAGAACGCCAGGCAGATCGGCTTGCCCTTGTAGGAGCTCAGCAGCTTCTGCGAGCCGTCGGTCATATTGATTACGAACTCCGGCGCCGTCCGGAGCCCATCGGCCATCGCCGTCGTCACCGAGGCTGCCGCCAGTACGAAAGTCATCAAAGTTTTCATAAAGTTATAGTCTATAGGATTCGGAGTGCCGATCCTCTTACTCAGACGCGGGCGCGGCCGGATTTCTTCAATCTTCGTGAAAGACCCTTATTCAAGCCACCGTACCTCGCCGCCAGTCTGCCTGGTCTTCCAACTGCTTGCCGACTCGTTTTCTCTCCTCCACCGTCCGACAAGTTCACGCGCAGCGGCGGGCCAATCCGGAAATAGGAACGGGAAACCGGCCGCGGCCAGACGTCCCGGTACAACCCGCCGGCTCTTGAGCACCAGTTCGGATTCCGTCCTCATCAGCAGAGTGCCGATCTCCAGCAGCCAGCTTGGGGAAGGCAAACCGATGCGCGTGCCCCACGCCGCGCGCAGTTCACGCATGAAGTCACGGTTCGGAAGTGGATGGGGCGAGGCAAGGTTCACCACGCCATCAAAGTCCTCACGTTCGATCAGGAAATCAATCGCGTTCGCAAAGTCAGCCTCGTGAATCCACGAGACAAACTGGGTGCCGGGACCGATGGTGCCGCCCAGTCCGTGGCGGACCAGCCCGAGCAGCACATCAAAGACGCCGCCGCGGCTGGGGCTAAAGGTCATGGCGCTCCGTAGCGCCACCTTCCGCGTGCGCCGCGTCGGAGTCGAAAAGAATGCCTGTTCCCAGCCCTTCGCCACGTCAATCGAGAAGTTCCACGTATCGGGCGCGCCCGGGTCGCCGCCTCCCAGTTCGCCCGTCGCTTCATCCATGGGACGGTCTAAAGCGTGGCGGTAGATCGTCGCCGTGCTGGCATTCAGCCAAACGTGCGGAGGATGCTTCAGCGAACCGATTACTTCGTTCAGAAATTGCGTGGAACTGATGCGCGACTCGTAGATGATGCGCCGGTTCCTTGCCGTGTAGCGGCAATTCACGCTGCGTCCCGCTAAGTTGATGCAGACATCGGAATCCTCGAGCTGAGCGGGCCATTCAGAGCTCGACTGGCGTCTCAAGACTGCGACCGAATGACCTTGTCCAAGGAAATGCCGGCAGAGAAGCGTTCCGACTTGTCCGCTGCCGCCGGGGATTACGATTCGCATTCGCGCTCGGCTCTCTGCTTCACAACCATGTTTCTTTCGTGGAGAAGCGCCTGCATATAGCGGCTCAGGAAGAGTTGCTCGGCCAACCATCCCAACAGCGGCAGCGGTGCGGCAAAGAAGAAGCGATCCGTCATTTCCGTTGCGCCGCCCGTTAGAGTGCGAAAGAAATGGTCGTGCCTCATGAAGCGGAAAATACCCCGAACCATTCTGTCCTGGAAGTAAGCCGGCCTGTCGAACGCGGTGATTTCGCTAGTGAGAGTCTGCCAGACGCCAAAGTGCTTCGCCCGCCAGGTGACGCGCTCTCCCATGCCGATCAAGCCGGAAGTGATTCCGCCGCCAGAAACGGCGATAGCCTGTTCGCCGTAGTGCACATTCCCTTCAAGATGCACTTCCACGTCGCGCGCGAGATCGAAGCAGCGTTCGATGGGCGCAAGGATGACCGTGACTTCTTCCAGTGTGACCATTACGAAACTTCGCTTGAGAAAAATCTCTTCAGATTCCCTCTCAGTTTGAAGAGTTGGCGAACAACTCCGCCCGGCAGACCGCGGAACTCCTCATAGACGACGTTGGTCTGCTCAAAGAACGAAAGCAGCTCGCGGATACGCTTCCGCGCCTCTTTGTCTTCGGCCGTATTACGGTCGATTTCCATCGAACACTCGCGGAGCACGGCGATTGTCGGGTCGATCTCGCGGCGTTTGCGCTCTTCCACGATGACCGTAAACATCTCCCAAACATCGTGCAAAGCTTCGAAGTGGTCGCGCCGGTCACCCATCAGATGCACCACGCGGACCACGCCCCAGCCTTGCAGTTCGCGCAAGCTGTTGCTGACGTTGGACCGCGCCACCGAAAGCAGCGACGCAATTTGTTCCGCGGGTAAAGCGTCTGGGGAAAGGTAGAGGAGCGCATGAATCTGCGCGACCGTGCGATTGAGGCCCCAGCGGGTGCCCAACTCGCCCCAGTGGAGAATAAACTTCTGTTGTCCGGCGCTTAGGCTTTCCATACAGTAAATTCTGTCTAAACAGAATTTACTGTATTTATAGTCTGGTTGTCAAGTCACGCGATAATGCCATCAGGGAATGCCCCAGGAATGAAAGACGACGGACTGATTCTCGCCGCCTGGTCGGAAGCGGTTCGCCAGCATTCGCCGGCCATCCTGGCCACGGTTGTGAAGGTGAGCGGCAGCGCCTATCGCGGACCGGGCGCGCGTATGCTGATTACCGAAACCGGCGTCCGCACCGGGTCCATTAGCGGCGGCTGCCTGGAAGGCGATGTCCTCAAGAAGGCCTGGTGGCTGACTGGCGACCACCCCGCCGCGGTCCGCGTCTATGACAACAGTTCCGAGGAGGATGCGATTTGGGAGTTCGGCCTCGGGTGTAACGGGATTGTGCATGTCTTGTTGGAGCGCTGGCCCGCGGGCGCAAATCCGCTAACCGTCGAGTTGCTCGAAGCCTGTCGCACTGGCCCGGTTGGCGGGGTGCTGGCGTCAGTCATCGGAGGCGGCCACGTTGGTGAAACGCTGGCCATTTTCCCGGACGGCTCCACGCGATCGGCAATCACCCAGAAGGCCCTCGAAGACCAGATCGCCGCCCACGCTCGCGCCGCGTTCCACTCCGCGGAATCGAGCGTTCGGGAAATCGATGGCGCGGAGGTTTTCATCGAGTATGTGGCGCCGCCGCTGCCGCTGCTGATCGTCGGGGCAGGGCAGGACGCGCTGCCGCTGGTGCGCCTTGCGAAAGATCTCGGCTGGCACGTGACCGTGGTGGACGGGCATTCGAACCAGGCGCGGCCGGAGCGCTTCCCGCTGGCCGACCGGGTTCTGGTTTGCGATCCGGCCGATGTGCTTCGCGGCCTCGCCGTGAATCGCGATACGTGCGCCGTTGTGATGAGCCACAGCTATCCGCAGGATGAAGCTTTTGTGAAGGCGCTTCTGCCGCTGCCCATCCGTTACCTCGGGGTATTGGGACCACGCAAAAGAACGGATCGAATGCTTGCCGGCCAACCCGACGCGCCGCATCTCCACAGCCCGGTGGGCCTCGATATCGGGGCGGATTCGCCGGAGGAGATCGCGCTCTCGATCGTCAGCGAAATTCAGGCTGCGCTTGCGGGACGCGATGGCGGCATGCTGCGCCGCCGGGCGGGTCCCATTCATGACCGGAGCGTGGCGTGAACATCGGGGCGATATTGCTCGCCGCCGGCGCATCCCGGCGCATGGGCGCGCCGAAGCAGTTGATCCGATTTGATGGGCACTCGCTGTTGCGCCGCGCCGCGGAAACCGCGATTGGCAGCGGGGCTTCGCCAGTGATCGTCGTGCTGGGGGCGCGCGCGGAAGACATGCTTCCGGAGTTGGCGGACCTGCCCATCGAAGCCGTGATCAATCCGGATTGGGCGCTCGGCATGTCGGCAAGTTTGCGTTGCGGCATTCAGGCGCTGCTCGCCCTCGCGCCGGAAACGGAAGCGGTGCTGGTCACACTTTGCGATCAGCCTTTTGTGACGGGGGCGCACCTGGGGGCTTTGATCGAACGCTTTCGTGCGCCCATTACAGCAAGCCTTTATAACTCGACTCTCGGCGTGCCCGCCGTCTTTGCCCGCGCGCTTTTCCCCGAACTGGAAGCGCTCGAAGGCGACTCAGGCGCGCGCCGGCTGATCCAATCGCATTCCGCTGAAACGACGGCGTTCGATTTGCCGGAAGCGGCTATCGATCTCGATTCGCCGATTGACCTGAACTCGTTTTCGGCCAAGTTGCATTAGAGGGGATGAAGCATGTCCATCAAGTCTCAAATCGAATTCGACAAGCTGCGGGCCATTGGCCGCATTGTCAGACGGGCGCTCGATACGATGGCGCGGTCCGCGCAGCCCGGCGTCACGACAGCGGAACTCGACCGGATCGGCGCGGCGGTTCTCGCTGCCGCGGGCGCCGAGTCCGCGCCCCCCAAAGTCTATGGATTTCCAAACGCGGTGTGCATCAGCGTCAATGAGGAGGCCATTCACGGCATCCCTGGCGGCCGGACGCTTCAGGCCGGCGACCTGCTTAAGCTCGACCTGGTTGCCGAAAAAGACGGATTCTTCGCCGATGCGGCTCTTACGGTGCCGGTGGGTTCCGTCTCACCCGATGCTGCCGCGTTGGTGCGCTGCGCGGAGAGAGCTTTCGAGCAGGGCCTGAAGGCCGCTCGCGCCGGCAATCGAGTCTACGAAATCGGCCGCGCCGTGGAGCGTGAAGTGAAGGCTTCTGGTTTCAGCGTGATTCGCGAACTCTGCGGGCATGGGGTGGGGCGAACGATCCACGAAGCGCCGTCCGTTCCGAACTTTCGCGATCTGCGCGCGCGCATGAAGCTGCACGAAGGTTTGGTAATTACGATCGAGCCGATCATTGCTGCCGGGTCCGGACGCGCGGAATTGCAGTCGGACCAATGGACAATCAGCACCTGTGATGGAAGCCTTTCCGCGCACTATGAACATACGGTCGCAATCACAGCGAACGATGCGATTCTACTAACCGCTGCTTAGCTTCGATACAGTCTGCTACCTTCAAACCATGCAAATCACAGTTGAGTTGCCGGACGACCTGGCCGCGCACCCCAACGCAGCGCGTGAGGCCATGGAGGCCTTCGCAATTGAAGGGTATCGATCCGGAGCGCTGTCCGCTTATCAAACGCGTGTGCTACTCGGGTTTGACACCCGCTACGAATTAGACGGCTTTCTAAAGGAGCATGGGGTCTGGGCGCACGCTTATAGCGTTGAAGATCTCGAGAAGGACGCTGCGGGGTTTCAACGACGCGGATGATCGTCGTTGCCGACACCTCACCGGTGAACTACCTGGTTCTGATTGATGAGATTGATCTCTCACCGATCATCTTCGGCAAGGTTCTTATTCCTGAAGCAGTAATGGAGGAGTTGCAGCACACCGGACACCTCCAAAAGTGCGCCAATGGATTGTTAATCTCGCGAGTTGGATAGAAGTGCGTTGCTCGCTGTCGGCTGGGAATACCGACCTCATGGGATTGGACATTGGGAACGCCACGCGATCCAGTCGCTCGAACTGGGAGTGGACACGGTTCTTATGGACGATGCAGCCGGGCGTCGCGAGGCAGAGAGACTCCACCTCGACGTACGGGGGACGCTGGGGATCATCGAGCGTGGCGCTAGACTGCGCAAGACTGACTTTCGCCGCGCGCTGAACAAGTTGGATCGGACTAACTTTCGCGTGTCACCGATGATGCGGGCCGCTTTTCTCGAGCGAAATCCATGAGTAGCGAGCAATCCCGAACGTTTGAAACTGATTCTTGCTTGCCCAGTTCCATCGCGCGAAAACGCTCCAGGTCAAGAGCAGTACCGCCGCCACTGGTTGGTCCTATACGATGGGCGTTCACGATACGTGTGGCAAACCCGAGATCATCACGGTGGCGCTACGGGAGGAGACGGCGCTTTTTCTAGTCAACGAGGCCGCGCGGCGGCTTCGCGAAGGCGTCGATCTAAATGAGGGGGCTGATCGGCGAGGTTGAGTGCGATTTCCGTGCTGTCGATCCCAAGTGGATCTAACCAACGTGAGAATCGTTTCGAAGGAGGAAGGGTTTCGACATCTACTTCCAGCAGCCGCTCCTGCAACCGGATGCTCGAATGACCGTCGTGGAGAGCGATTTCTCTTCTTCGAATGATCGGGCCAGCAGCCTGTTCGACTGGAAGTTTCCCGATCCTCCGCATACGCGAGTGTTTCGGTTGCAGGCGGTTCACTGGCTGATCTGCCACCAGGTTGGTATGCGGAACGAGCCGCACCGGGCGCACCGTGGATTCGCCGTCAACGCGAAATCGAAGCGGTGTCGAGCGAATAGTAGGTTTCGTTTCGATACAATCTGCTTTCGATATGTCGAAACGCCTTCTTCCGCTATTGCTGCTCCCCGCGCTGCTGAGCGCCCAGCACTACGAACCCACCTGGGACTCGGTGGATAAGCGGCCCACGCCCGCCTGGTTCTCCGACGCCAAGTTCGGCATCTTCATTCATTGGGGCGTCTATTCGGTTCCGGCTTACGCTCCGGTACTTCCTAACGATCTGGCTTACGCCGAGTGGTATTGGCACGCCATTACCGAAGGAAAGAAGCCGGGCGCGAATCCGGTGGATGCGGGCTCCTGGGCTTTTCACAAACGGGTCTACGGACCGGACTTCCCCTATGAGAACTTCGCCCCTCAGTTCCGCGCCGAGTTGTTTGATCCGGACCATTGGGCCGACGTGATCGCGCATTCCGGGGCCAAGTATGTTGCGCTCACTTCCAAGCACCACGAAGGTTTTGCGCTTTGGCCGAGCAAAGAGGCGTCGGCTACATGGGGCCGTCCGTGGAATGCCGTCGACACCGGTCCGCACCGCGATCTATTGGGCGATTTGTCCGCCGCAGTCCGCCGCACGAACGTCAGGATGGGCTACTATTATTCGCTCTACGAGTGGTACAACCCGCTGTGGCTGCGCGACAAAAAGCGCTATGTCACGGAACACATGCAGCCGCAGTTCAAAGATCTGGTGACGCATTACAAACCGGACATTATCTTTTCGGATGGCGAATGGGAATTGCCTTCGGCGGACTGGCGCAGTCCCGAACTGCTGGCCTGGCTCTTCAACGATTCACCGGTGAAGGACAAGGTGGTGGTGAACGATCGCTGGGGGAAAGAGACCAAGCACAAGCATGGCGGGTACTGGACCACCGAATACACGGCCGGCATGAGCGTAACGGACCATCCGTGGGAAGAAAGCCGGGGCATGGGTTACTCCTACGGTTATAACCGGGACGAGGAGTTGAAGGATTATCACACCGGCAGGCAGTTGGTGCTGATGCTAGTCGATACAGTCAGCCGGGGAGGCAACTTACTGCTGGATATCGGGCCTCGCGCGGACGGCCGGATTCCGGTGATCATGGAACAGCGTTTACAGGAGATCGGGGATTGGCTGCACATGAACGGCGATGCCATTTACGGCACCCGGCCGTGGAAGCAGTCGAGGCAGTGGAGTGAAGGCGCGCAGCCCAAGATCGATTATAACCAGGAATTCAAGACCCCGTATGATGTCTCGAAGCTCTCCGAGAAACCGGAGGCAGGGAAGGCGGCGATTGATGCGTTTTTCACTTCCAAAGGTTCCGAAGTCTATGCGATTCTGCCGCGTTGGCCGGGAAGGGAGTTCACGGTGAAACAGATCGACGCGGCGAAGGTGAAGTCAGTTGGTCTGCTGGGGATGAGCCGGCCACTGCACTGGAAGGTCATGGGCGACTCGATCACGGTCATGCTGCCGGAGCTTCCGGGTGAGTTGTTGGGTCAGCCCGCCTGGGTATTGAAGCTGACCCTTTAGGTCATCATCTCCAGCAGGCGCGTGCGAAGCTTTTCGGCCGCGGCATCATCCGGCGTAATCACCAGCACGGTGTCGTCACCGGCGATGGTACCCACCACTTCCATCCACCCGGTATGATCGAGGGCCGACGCAACCGGATTGGCGTGGCCGGGATCTGTTTTCAGAACGATCAGATTCTGGGCGCAGCGCATGTCGATGACGAACTCCGAGATCATGCCGTCCGCATCGCCGGCAGGCTCATCGCGCGAGAGTTCGCGGTAGCCCGAAGGGGTTTTGACGAGGCCGAGTTCGCGCAAGTCGCGGGAGAGCGTTACCTGCGTCGCGGTCACGCCGCGCTTGGCCAGTTCCTCGGCAATCTCATCCTGGGTGTGAACCTGCTGCTGCTGGATCAGTTTGAGGATCTGCCCCTGGCGGTAGCGCTTGCTCATAGGCGCGTGCGCGCTTCCGCCAGGGCGCGGGCAACATGAAGCGGTCCGGTGCCACCGGTGATCTCACGCGTCTTCATGCCCTCACGCGGGTCCAGCAGTTTAGCCATTTCCGGCGTGAATGCGGGATGAAACGCAGCCAGCGATTGGGCATTCCAGGAGGAAGGCTGCCTGCCTTCTTTCACACTCTCCAGCACCAGGCTGCCGACGATCTGGTGGGCCTGATGGAAAGGCGTTCCGTTGCGCGCCAGCGCTTCCGCAAGGTCTGTTGCGATCACCCAGCTCGCCGCCGCCGCTGCCAGCGGAACCTGCTCGCGCAGGGTAATGGATTGGGCCACCACACGAGCCATTTCGAGCGAGCCATTCAACTGCGCGGCGGCTTCGAACAGCGGCTCCTTATCTTCCTGCATGTCGCGATTGTATGTTAGCGGGAGGCCTTTCATGGTCATCACCAGCGCGTTCAGGCAGCCGGTGACGCGCCCAGCCTTGCCGCGAATCAACTCCAGCGAATCCGGGTTCTTCTTCTGCGGCATCAGACTGGAACCGCTCGTCACGCCGTCGCCTAACTCAAGCCATCCGAACTCGTCGGAAGAGTAGAGAATCCAATCTTCCGACAGACGGCTGAGGTGGAGCATGGTTGTGCAAGCTGCGTAGAGGTAGTCGAGCGCAAAGTCGCGGTCGGCCGAAACATCCATACTGTTCCGTGTGACGGATTCAAAACCGAGATCCTGCGCGATGGCTTCACGATCCAGCGCGAAAGCGCTGCCCGCGAGAGCGCCGGACCCAAGGGGCATCACGTTCACTCGAGCCCGAGCTTGGCGAATGCGTTCCCGGTCGCGCAGAAACATCTCAAAGTAGGCCAGCAGATAGTGGGGCCACAGCACCGCCTGGGCACGGCGCATGTGGGTGTAGCCGGGGATTACGGCGTCCGGATATTTGTCGGCGAGATCGAGTAACGCGGTCATCAGACCGTTGAGGAGGTCAAGCGTGCGGTCGCATTCTCCACGGAGCCAGAGGCGGGTGTCGAGAGAGACTTGCTCGTTGCGGCTGCGGCCGGTGTGTATCTTCCCCGCAACGGCGCCAGCCTTCTCGTTTAGCTTGCGGAAGACCAGCGTGTGGATGTCTTCGTCAACCGCGCCCTCGTAGAAACCGGGCTGTTGGGACTCGACGAGGATCTCGTCGAAAGCGCTTACGATTTCGGCGCGCTCCCCGGCGGTAAGAATGCCGCCGCGCTCGAGCGCGCGCGCGAACGCTTGCGAACCTGTGATATCGGCTTCAATCAATTTCCGATCGAAGTGCAGGGAACCGGAGAAGCGTTCGAAAACATCCGAGGGACCGGCTTCGAAGCGGCCGCCCCACAGCTTCATTGGTGCTCCTTCAATAGCGCCCGCACTTTGATGGGAAGTCCGATCAGGTTGATGAATCCTCGCGCGTCCTTTTGGTCGTATTCCGCGCCCATCGTGAAGCTCGCGATATTGAGGGAGTAGAGCGAGTTCGCGCTCACGCGGCTGACTGGCTCGACGGTGCCCTTATAGAGCCGTAGAGTCACTTCACCGGTAGAGGGCTCGCAAACCTTGGTGAAGAATGCATCCAGAGCCTCGCGCAGAGGGGTGAACCACAGGCCGTTATAAACGAGATCGGCGTAATCGATGGCCAGTTTCTGCTTGAAGTGGGCCGTGCTGCGATCGAGCGTGAGGGCTTCGAGTTCACGCAGGGCAGCGACAATCAGTGTTCCGCCGGGAGTCTCATAACATCCGCGCGACTTCATGCCCACGAAGCGGTTCTCCACCAGATCGATTCGGCCGACGCCATGTGCCGCGCCGATGTCGTTCAGCTTTTCGATCAATGCGACGCCGGACATCATGTGCTGGCCGTCCACTGAGACCGGGATGCCCCGATCGAAACCGATGGTCACTTCACCAGGCGTGTTGGGCGCTTCCCGAGGAGACTTGGTGAGCATCCAGATTCCGTCAGGCGCGGCATTTTTCGGGTCTTCCAGTTCGCCGCCTTCATGCGAGATATGCCACAGATTGCGGTCGCGGCTATAGATCTTGGTGGTGGACTGGGCGACAGGTACGTTGTGTTTCGCGGCGTAATCAAGAGCGTCCTCACGGGAAACGATATCCCATTCACGCCAGGGCGCGATGACGGGCAGGTGCGGCGCCAGCGCCTTATAAGTGAGTTCGAACCGCACCTGATCGTTGCCTTTTCCAGTGCACCCATGGGCCAGTGCATCGCATCCGGTGGCCAGAGCCACTTCCACCTGCTTCCTGGCCAGTAGAGGGCGCGCGATGGACGTGCCGAGGAGATACTTGTGCTCATAGACCGCGCCCGACCGCACCATGGGCCACAGGTAATCCTGCACAAACTCCTCGCGCATGTCGGCCACGTGGACCTCGGATGCGCCGGTTTTGCGGGCCTTCTCTTCGAGCCCTGTCAGCTCATCGCCACCTTGCCCGATGTCGCCGCAGACCGCGACCACTTCGCATCCATAGTGTTCTTTGAGCCAGGGAATGATGATCGACGTGTCGAGTCCGCCCGAGTAGGCGAGCGCCACTTTTTTGGGATTCATAATGTTCTTAGAGATTACACGGCGAGCTAGTACAGGCTCGCGCCTCGGTGGATTACGCGGCCAGAAGCATTAACAGTAATGCCTTCTGCGCATGAAGGCGATTTTCGGCCTGATCGAAAGCGATGGAGCGCGGTGACTCCATCACTTCATCCGTCACTTCCTCGCCCCGCTTGGCGGGCAGGCAATGCATAAAGAGCGCATCAGGCGCGAGAGAGAACAGCTCGTCGTTCACCTGATACGGGCGGAAAATGCGGCGCCGTTGGGCAGCTTCGCTTTCCTGGCCCATGCTGGCCCACACGTCCGTGTAGATGGCATTGGCGCCGGTGACGGCCTCGGCGGGATCATGCGAAAGGAAGATTCCGGAGCCGGATGCGCTGGCGAATTGCCGGGCCTGCGCGACGATCTCCGCGTCCGGTTCATAGCCCTGCGGAGTGGCGATGCGGAAGTTCAGACCCAGGCGCGCGGCGCAAAGCATAAGAGAATGCGCGACATTGTTTCCATCGCCCACGAAGGCGAGCGTGCGGTTTTCGAAAGAGCCGAAATGTTCCGCGAGGGTTTGCATATCGGCCAGCGCCTGGCACGGATGATACCGGTCGCTGAGCGCGTTCACCACGGGGATGCGCGACCAGTGCGCCAGCCCGTCCACGGTGCTCTGCGCAAAAGTGCGCGCGACAATGATGTCCACCCAGCGGCCCAAATTACGGGCTACATCCTGCAGCGGCTCGCGCTGGCCGATGGGGCCTTCAACGGTAACCACGCTTCCACCGAGTTGCTGAACGGCCAGTTCAAAAGTCAACCGCGTGCGCAGCGAGGGCTTTTCAAAAAGCAGCGCGGCGCTCTTCGATTCCAGGTCGCGCCGGAAATCCCGCGGAGCCCGCTTCACCTCAGCGGCGAGATTGAGAAGAGCGCGGAGTTCGGAAGTGGAGAGATCCAGATCGCTGGTGAGGCCGGCAGCGCCGATGGGGGAAAGAAGTTGAGTGGCGACCATCAAGGAATCCTTTGGCGTTAACGAATGCATTTTTATGCAGTCTAATGCATAATTACACATAGGGGGCTGGAAAGTCAAATCAGCTCGGAACGGCAGGTCGAATTGTGAGAACATTTACGTTTGTCACTGCACACCCGGATTGTTCTCGCGTTTGCGCTGCTCACCCGCCTCAATGGGGCCCAGGTTCCAAACTACTTGGAGCAGAGCTACTTTGAGCGGAGCTACTTTGAACCGAACAAGGGCCAAGCGGAAAGCTCTGTCCGTTTCCTCTCAAGAAACGACGCGTACACGCAACTCTTCAAACCTCGCGAAGTCGTCTGGTCTTTCGGCGATGCCCCGGGAGCCTCAGTGAGCATGTCGTTCACTGGCGCGCGCGCCAGTTCCGTGACCGGCCTCGACCGACGCGCGGGTAAGGTCAATTACCTCGTAGGCCAGGGCCAGGATTCCTGGGTGACCGGAATCGATTGTTACGCGCGCGTACGCTACCAAGACATCTATCCGGGCATTCACGCGGAGTTCCACCGGTCAGATGAACTGTTCGAATACGATTTTGCCATCCGCCCGTATGCCCGTCCATCCGATATCAGGCTTCTATTCTCTGGTAAGACAGGGGCGCACGGTGAAGCACCCTGTCGATGAGCAGGAAGCCCGATTCCAGCAACAATCAATACGAGCTACGGGAATATATTAGTTGCGCTCGTGATTGGGTCGGAAGATGGATATGGCACCAGCGGCGGCATTTTCGTGCAACCGTGATCTCTCCTGACCGTGGGGAATCGCTAAGCTCGAAAATTCGCCGACTCATCGATGCGCACCCGCACTGGGCCTCCGCCTCAGCGGTGATGTGCCTACTGGTTCTCACCGGGCTTTTCTACCTGCGCCCGGAAATTCTGATGGGCACGCATTCGTTAGTGGGCCTGGATTACGACCAACTCCACATGCGCCGGATGGCGTTCGCGCGCGCGTCGCTCCTCAGCGCGCGGCACACGATTCCCGCGTGGTACCCACATGAGGTTCTCGGAACGCCATTCGCGGCAAATCTGCAAAGCTTTCCCTGGATACCCACGCGCCTCGTAGTGCTGGCACTGGACCCATCTGCCGCCTATGCGGTGGGCGTCGCGATGGCCGCGGCGCTGGGGGCAATTTTCACGTTCCTCTATTGCCGCGGAATGGGATTGAGCCGTTTGGCCGCAGTGGCCGCCGGCGGCACTTTCGCGGGCGCCGGATACTTTGCCTCGCGCGTGCTGGCGGGGCATCTGCCCCTTCTGGAAGCGTATCCGGCGCTTCCGCTCCTGCTTTGGCTGGTGGATCGTTGCTTCTCACCGGTACGCCTGCAGCGACGGAGGCTCGATCTGGCGGCGCTCGCGCTATGCACCACCTGCGTTGTGCTGGCGGGGCACCCGCAGATTCCCGCGTATTCGGTGGCTTCCGGGCTTCTCTATATCGCTTGGCGAAAGAGAAGCTGGACGCAGGCCCGCGTGGCGGGGGCCATCGCGCTAGGCGCGGGCCTCGCTTTCGCCGTGTGGTGGCCGATGCTCCTGCTGATCGGACGCAGCACACGCGTCGAGCATCTGGCCGCCACGGATAACGATGTCGCCATGCCCTACGCGCGATTAGTGGCACTCATCAGCCCAGGCATCCACGGATGGGCTGATCCGGTGACGCTTGCCGAGAAACGTCCTTTCATTGGATTCCCGAACCCAGCTTACTTTTGGGATACGGCGTCTTATATCGGTATTCTTCCGATCGCCGTGATGCTTGCCCTTCTGATCGCGTGCGTTGTTCGAAGGCGCATGCCGGATGCGCGATGGCGATTTCTGGTGTGTCTGGGACTGGGAGCCTTTGTCTGCTCGCTGCCGCTTGCGGCTCCGATGATCCACCTGGCGCCGGGCACTTTTCTTCGCAGTCCCGCGCGGCTGCTCTATCTCTCGACGTTCTGCGCGGCGGTCGCGATGGGCGTCGGCATTGACGCGTTCCGGCGTGCGCGATGGCCGGTCCGCGCCTCGATACGAACCGGACTCATCGTGGCGGCCCTCTGCTTACACTTTGTGGATCTGTGGGGATTCGCGCATCTGTTCGTTCAAGTGACTCCGCGCAAAGGCGAAACGCCGGAATTCGAGGCGATTCTGGATCGCGAGGTGGGCGACGGCCGCATCGGGGAAGAGCGGGACGGCCTGATTTTTTCGTACGCGGACCGTTACGACGACGCCGGTGGCTTCGATTCCATTCTTCTCTCTCGATTCAACCGCGGACTGCTCGCCTTGGCCGGGGCTCCTCGTGACCTGAACCAGCAGGAGATTGATGCATCGGAGTTCCCCGTGAAGGCGCTCGAAGCGACCGGTGTCCGGTTTGTGATTACTACCCAGGACAGAACGGACCTGCAGCTAGCCGGCAGTACGGACGAGGCGAACCTCTACCGCGTGCCGCATCCCGCGCCGCGGGTAGAGTTCTTCCCTGGAACGCGGACGTCGTTCGTTGAGGAGCAGCGAATTCCTGAGATGTTTGCGGCGGACCCCAAGGGCAATCTGCTGTTGCCTCAGGATCTGAAACGCTACGCGCCTGGTTATGAAGTCCGCGCAGTGGATCACCCGGAGCCGGAAGCGATCCACTATCTGCGCCCTTCGAGCGACGAAATTCTAGTGCGAGTGAACACGTTCCAACCGGGCTTCATCAATGTGCTGGAATCCTACGATCCCGGTTGGACGGCGATGGTGGATGGCGTAAGCGCGCCGCTTGCGCCGGCGAACGGCTTTGCGATGGGGGTTCCAGTTCCGGCGGGCAGTCATGAAGTCCGTTTGCGATACCGCACCCCTGGCCGGTCCACGGGGTTCATCCTGTCGATGCTCTGCCTGGGATTGCTGGTACTCCTGATTGGGTCAGTGAGACCCTCCAAAAATAAGTACGTCCTCCCGTCATTGTCATAACTTTCCTTGATCCAACGCAGTGTCTTACCCGTAGGTCGTGATGAAAGGGATTTCATTCAAGGAGAAACCAGCATGAATGAGTATGATTCTTCCGAACGGTCGCGGCTTGCGCGGCGGGCATTTCTAAAGACCACGAACATCGTAGGCTTAAGTGCGGCGGCGGCCACGCTGATGGGCGCGAACCGTTTGATGGCGGCGGCTACCCCCAAGGGCATCCCGGTCGACACGCCTTCCCAAATCTTCACCGCCGCATTAGTGGCAGAAGATCTGGCCACCACCTTCTACTACAACGGCTTGGTTGGCGGGGTGATTCAAGATCCCAATCTTGCGGGGCCGGGCGGTACCGCGAATGATCCAAATCCAACCGACAGTAACCCGGGTAACGTCAACTATCTGCAAGCCGCACTGTACCAGGAGATCCAGCACGCCAATCTACTGCGCAGCCTGCTGGGGATCAGTTCTCCCTCCAGCGATCCATACCAGACCTTCTACTTTCCTGCCGGAGTCTTCGAAACACTCACGCCATTTATCAACCTGCTGGAAGCGCTGGAAAATGCATTCATTGGCGCCTATTCCATCGCTGCGTTTGAATTCGCCCAGTTAGCTGCATTTACCGCCGTGGAGCAGATCACTTACAAGAAAATGGGCATGTACACCCCGGACGACCTGGAGTACTTCGCGGAAGTGGCCGCCACTATTCTGGGCGTGGAATCCGAGCATCGGGTACTGGGCCGGGTGATTTCCAGCGCGAACCCAGCGAATAACCTGAACTACGAATCTACAGACGGATTGACCAGTGTTTACAACGGCGCGAATTCCGCCGTGGCCGCGCTGACTCCGTTTCTGACATCGAGCACGGGTCCGGCTTACTCCCTAGCGAATGCGCTCTCCGGTGCTGCTTCGGTTTACATTGTGACGAGCGGTTCGCCGCCACCGCAAATGTAGGGCCAGCCTCGCTTTGGCCGGGAAAAAGGCGCGCTCACCGGCGCGCCTTTTTTAGCATGCGATCAAGTCACGCTTTCGTAAGATCGCCATGGCAAGATCGCCGTGACAAGATCGCCGTGACAAGATCAATGCTGGAGCAGATTATGGCAAAAATGCGAGTTGTTCAGGTTCCCCGGCCAAACGGGCCTTTTGAAATCGTGGAGCGCGAAGTTCCCGAACCCGGTAAGGGCTCGGTGCGGATCAAAGTGGAGGCCTGTGGAATCTGCCACAGCGATTCACTGACAAAGAAGGGGCTGATGCCTGGCCTTACGTATCCGCGGGTCCCAGGACATGAAGTAGCCGGAGTGATCGATGCGATTGGTCCCGAAGTGAGCGGGTGGAAGGCCGGTGAACGCGTCGGGGTGGGATGGAACGGCGGCTATTGCGGGTACTGCGATTCGTGCCGGCGCGGGAACTTCTTCGCGTGCCTCACCTCCACGCGCATCACGGGGGTCACTTACGATGGCGGATACGGGGAGTATATGATCGCCACCATCGAAGCGCTCGCCAGGATTCCGGTTGAGTTGCCCGCCACCGACGCGGCACCTCTGATGTGCGCGGGAATCACGACTTTCAATTGCTTGCGGCATTCGGATGCGGGACCTGGAGATCTGGTCGCGGTATTGGGTCTTGGCGGACTCGGTCATCTCGGCGTACAATACGCTGCGAAGATGGGCTTCAAGACGGTGGGCATCGCGCGCGGGCGCGACAAAGAGGAACTCGCCCGGAAACTGGGAGCGTGGCATTATATCGACAGCCAAGGGCAGGACCCGGCCACGGAACTTCAGAAACTGGGAGGAGCGAAGGTGATTCTGGCCACGGTGACGGCTGCGGACGCGATGAGCTCTGTGCTTGGCGGGTTGGGTGTCAATGGCACGATGATGTTGATTGGCGCGGTTCCCTCGCTGGAGATACCGCCGTTGCAGTTGCTGGGCGCGCGACAGGCGGTAAAGGGGTGGTATTCGGGCACGTCTATCGATTCGCAGGATACGCTTGGGTTCAGCGTCCTTACCGGAGTCCGGTCCATGAATGAAGTGTTCCCGCTCGAAAAAGTAAGCGAAGCTTACGAGCGGATGGAGAATGGCAAGGCGCGTTTCCGCGTGGTGCTTACGATGGAGAACTAAGTTCGAGGAGCTTCAGGACGGTGCCCCAATTCCGGCCTGTACTTCTGGTGGAGAGTTTCGAATCGAAGTAAGCGTTGGTCAATTTCGAATTCCCGGCGCCGTTCGGAAGATGCAGGTAGACTTCGTGTTCCAGGACGTGAAACCGGTCGCCCGGGGACCGGTTCGCATCGAGGCTTGCAACGGCGTTCGGGTCGGGCAGATCTGCCAGGAATAGGACATGCAGCATCTTTTCGGCTTCGCCGGCGTGAAGGAATGGGTTGGCTCGCACGGTTTTGGCTAACTGTTCGGAACTGCGAAGGATTACGGGCGCTTGAAAACCGAAGCGGGCCGTAATTTCCTGGGCGATCAATGCGGGAAGCTTTTTCAGAAGGGCTTTCGGCGCGTTGAAGACGACGTTCCCACTTTGGATGTAAGTCCTCACGTCGGCGCAGCCGGCCCCTACGAAGATTTCCACAAGATCTTTCATCGGCAGGCTGTGCTTCCCGCCGACGTTGACTCCGCGTAGCAGTGCGACATGCATCATAAAGTGTCATTCTACTTTCATGAGTGTGCATCATCAGATTCGCTGCGCCGAGATTTGGGGCGGCATCGAAGCGGTGGATCAGGATGTCTCCACATCGAGTCTGGCGATCAGCCTCTATAGCGCGCCGTGCAAAGGCGCGGCGGGTGGCGACATCTATTACGTGAGCGTGTGCGGCGGAGATCAACTGACGCGCATCGTGGTCGCGGATCTGCAAGGACATGGCGAAGCGGTGAGCGCGATGAGCCGGCGCATCTATTCGAGTCTTCTGGATCATCTGGGCGATCTGGACAACTGCTTGGTCCTTTCAGAGTTAAATCGGTTTGCGATCGAGCAGGGATTCGAGGCAATCACGACGGCGGTGGTGGTGAGTTTTCTGCTTGACGGCGCAGAGATGTCTTATGGCTATGCGGGGCATCCGCCCGTATTGCTCCGTCAAAGCCGGGGCGCGTCGTGGTCGATGCTGGAACCGAAACGGTCGAAAGCAAACCCTGCGCTTGGAGTGTTTGAAGATGCAGTCTTCGAGCAGTGGACCATCCCGCTGAGCACGGGCGACCGGTTCTGCGTGTATACGGACGGGATTATCGAGTGCCCGGACGCTCGCGACCAACCTTGGGGCGTGCGGAGATTTCGGGAAGCGCTGGCGCGACAGGATGACCGGCCGCTGCCGGAGGCGAAGGCGGGCGTGCTGGCGGAGGTGGAACGTTTCGCCGGCGGTAAGATTGCGGCGGATGATGCGACTCTATTGATGGTGGAAGTGGGCCGCTCTACAACGTAGCGGGCTTCAACTGTAGATCTCTCGCCCGCGCATCGTCAATGCAATATTTGGTTGCGGGCACCGCATCAAGCCTCGCGGAATCAATCTCGCGCCCACAGACCTCACACTTCCCGTAAGTCCCCGCGTCGATCCGCTTCAGCGCGTCACGAACCTCGACGAGGTCCTCATAATCGCGGTTGCCTTCGGCGTACTTCGCGTCACGCTCTTCATCGGCCACAGCCTCATCGGTGGCATCCGACACCTCGTCAACCGGCACTGCGGTGCGGGCGTCTTCCTCGGAGGAATCGAGATCCTGGGACAAGTCTTTTTCCCTCTTCAGCAACTGAGCGCGACGGGCTTTCAAATCGATGGGCATGACTCTTTCATGCTATCTTGCTTGAGCGTGCTTTGGACATTGGCTGCATTCGAAGAAGAGCTGGATAGTGTGTTACCGAACGATTTGCCGGAACGCCAGACCGTAATTCGAAAAGCCGCGAGGCACCTTGAGTCGATCGAGGAAACCAACCAGCTCTTCAACCTGACGCGGATCACGGGACCCCGCGATGCTGCCATCAAACACGTCCTGGATTCGGTTTTGCCCTGGGCCCGTTTTGACGGATCGGGGCGCGTGCTCGACGCGGGTACCGGCGCCGGATTTCCCGGACTACCGCTGGCGCTGGTGCTGCCGCACGTATCGTTTACGCTCGCTGAATCCACGGGTAAGAAGGCGCGATTCGTGGAGTTGGCCGCCGCGGAACTTGGACTCGGGAACGTGACTGTGGTGCATGCGCGCGCCGAGGATTGGCTCCGCACAAATCGCACGGATCTGATCACCGGCCGCGCTTTGGCGCCGCTCGATCGAGCTTGCGGTTTCTTCGCGAGCGCCATCCGAAGCGGTGCGCGCGCATGGCTTTATAAGGGTCCGGATGTGGATCAAGAGATTTCGGAAGCGGCGCCAATGGCGCGCAAGTACAAGCTCCGATTGAGTGTTTTGGAACGCTACGAACTGCCGGATGGCGCGGGTGCCCGCACTCTCGTTGAGATCGCCTGATAACGTAATGACGTGCGACTCACGCGCCTTTCCGGAATTCTTCTTCACCCGACCTCGCTGCCGGGTCGTTTTGGAATTGGTGATCTCGGTCCCCAGGCTTACGCTTTTCTGGAGTGGCTGGAGAGCGCCGGGCAGACTTTGTGGCAAGTGCTTCCGCTGGGACCCACCGGTTACGGAGACTCGCCTTATCAGCTCTTTTCCGCTTTCGCCGGGAACCCGTTACTGATTAGTCCGGAACGTCTGCGTGAGCAAGGGCTGCTCTCGAGCGCGGACCTGAATTCGTTCCCGCAGTTCCCCACGGATCATGTAGACTTCGGGCCGCTGATTCCGTCGAGGCTGGGTTTGCTAACGCGCGCCTATCAGAACTTTCAACGCGCGGCCACGCCGTCCATTCGCCGGGAGTTCGAACACTTTTGCGAAGAACGGCCGTGGCTGGAGGATTACGCGCTCTTCATCGCGCTGAAGCAACAGCATGGCGTGGAGCACGTCTGGACGGAGTGGGAACCCCAACTGGTTTCGAGGCACGCGGGCGCGCTGAATCTGTGGCGCAGACAACTGCAGGGGGAAGTGGAAAAGCAGAAATTCTGGCAGTGGGAATTCGCGCGCCAGTGGCAGTCCCTGCGAGCGGATGCGCGCGAGCGCAACATACGCATCATGGGCGACCTGCCGATCTATGTGGCGCACGACAGCGCGGACGTGTGGTCGAATCCCGACCATTTCCAACTGGATGAACTGGGGAACGCGACGGTGATAGCCGGCGTACCGCCAGACTACTTCAGCACGACGGGCCAAAGGTGGGGGAACCCGATCTACAACTGGGAGCGGGCGCAAGCTACCGGATTCGCCTGGTGGGTAGATCGCTTCCGGGCGACAATGGATCAGTTCGATCTGTTCCGGCTGGATCATTTCCGCGGGTTCGAAGCGTATTGGGAGATTCCGGCGAGCGAACCGACGGCGTTGAATGGCGCCTGGAAGCATGCTCCGGGACAAGAACTTTTCACGGCTGCGCGCGCCGCGCTGGGCGAACTGCCAATCATTGCGGAGAATCTGGGGGTGATCACTCCGGAAGTGGAGGCGATCCGCAAAGAGTTTGGGTTTCCCGGCATGAGCGTTCTGCAATTTGCATTTGGCAAAGACCCGCAGGCGCCGGACTTCAAGCCGCATAACTACCCGCGCGATCGTTTTGCCTATACCGGCACGCACGATAACGATACGGTGATGGGTTGGTGGAACTCATCGGGCGGGGACAGCACGCGAACTGACGAGGATATTGCCAAAGAGAAGGCGTATGCGCAGGCGTACCTGGCGGTTGAAGAGCCGCGGGAGATGAACTGGGTGATGATACGCGCGCTGCTTTCGAGCGTAGCCGCCGGCGCCGTGATGCCGGCGCAGGATGTGCTCGGGCTGGGCAGTGAGACGCGGTTTAATATTCCGGGTACACTGGGCGGTAACTGGCGCTGGCGCATGCGCACCGGTGATTTGACTCCAGAAATCGCGCGGCGTTTGAAGAAGCTTGTCGACCTATACGACCGCGGAGGCACTGATGACTAAGCCGCGCCTGAATTACTGGCAGATCTGGAATATGAGCTTCGGCTTTCTGGGGATCCAGTTTGGATGGAGCCTCCAGATGTCTAACATGAGCGCCATTTATGAATATCTTGGCGCCAAACCCGATCAGATCCCCATCCTATGGCTGGCTGCTCCGCTGACCGGCTTGATTGTGCAGCCGATCATCGGCCACATGAGTGACCACACATGGAACCGGCTGGGACGCAGAAAGCCCTACTTCCTGACGGGCGCGATCCTGAGCTCGCTGGCACTGATCGTGATGCCCACTTTGCCGGCCCTGTGGATGGCGGCAGGCCTGCTTTGGATTCTCGACGCGTCCATAAACATCAGCATGGAACCGTTCCGGGCGTTTGTGGCGGATATGCTTCCCGATGAGCAGCATACGCGAGGGTTTGCGATGCAGAGCCTGATGATCGGGCTCGGTGCAAGCGTCGCGTTCGCGCTGCCGTGGATGATGTCGCATCTATTTGGAGTCAGCACGGCTAGTTCGCAGGCCCAGGCCATTCCGTTTTCGGTGCGCTTTTCATTCTGGATTGGCGCGGTCGCATTTCTGGGAGCGGTGCTGTGGACGATATCCACCACGAAGGAATACCCTCCGGTCAGTGGGACGGCGCCCAAACCAGTGGGCGGTCCGGGCGCCCTGGTGAGAGAAGTGATGCTGGCTTTGGCGGCCATGCCGCGTACGATGAAACAACTGGCACTCGTGCAGTTTTGCACCTGGTTGGGGCTTTTCTGGATGTGGCTCTACTTTCCCGTGGCCGTGGCGCACAATGTCTATGGAGCGGACAACCCACACTCCTCCACTTACACCGAAGGCGTGGCTTGGGGCGGTATCTGTTTCGGATTTTACTCTGTGGTGACATTTATCTATGCCATGGCGCTGCCGGCGATTTCCGAGAGACTCGGTCCGCGGCTGACACATGTGTTATCGCTCAGCGCGGGGGCGTTGGGACTTATGTCTGTCGTGGTGATCCATCAGCCACTGTTATTGCTGTTGTCGATGGTGGGAGTCGGAATCGCATGGACCAGCATCCTTTCCATGCCCTATGCGATTCTGGCGGGCGCCATACCGAAGGAGAAGACCGGGATCTACATGGGGATCTTCAACATGTTCATCGTACTGCCGGAGATTTGTTCCGCGCTATTTTTTGGGTGGGTCATGTCACACCTGCTGGGCAATAATCGAGTGCTCGCGGTGTTCGCAGGCGGCTGTTTCCTGGGTCTTGCGGCATTACTGATGCTCTTTGTCCGGCAATCTTCCGTGCCGGAGAACACGATGGCTCCCGTTGCCACACCTGCGAGCGTATGAGAGTTCCGGCCTTAGTTCTCTGTTGCGCCGCGATGGCTTCCGCGGAGCCGAGTGTCAGCAAAGTCGAACCGCCGAGTTGGTGGACTAACTCCACGCTGAACCCTGTGCGGCTGCTCATTAGTGGGTTGAACCTGCGAAGTGCGACGGTGGAGTCTGCCGATCTAAAGACAAGCAACGTCAAGACCAATGAGAACGGAACTTACCTGCTCGTGGATGTGCAAATTCCGAAAGGCCTGCAAGCCGGTCCTCATACCCTGACGATTCGGACCGCGGAAGGAACAACAACCGCGCCCTTCGAAGTGATGGAGCCGCTTGCCCGGGACGGCCGGTTCCAAGGCTTTTCGCAGGACGATATTATCTATCTGATTATGCCGGACAGATTCGCAAACGGCGATCCGGCTAACGATGATCCTGAAATATCGAAAGGATTGTTCGACAAGAGTAAGCCGCATTACTATCATGGCGGCGATTTGAAAGGCGTTCGGGACTACCTTCCTTATCTCAAAGGCCTGGGAGTTACCGCGATCTGGCTGAATCCCTGGTACGACAACGTAAACCATCTGAATCAGAAGGAGAAGGATCACGGCGAATCGGTGACGGACTATCACGGTTATGGTGCGGTGGATTTCTACGGCGTTGAAGAGCACTTCGGCACTCTGGAAGATCTGCGCACTTTGGTGGACGCGGCGCATGAACTGGGCATCAAAGTCATTCAGGATGAAGTTGCAAATCACTGCGGACCCTATCATCCGTGGGTGACGGATATGCCAACTCCGACATGGTTCCATGGGACGCAAGAGAAGCATCCCAATGAGACCTGGCAGCTATGGCCACTGATTGATCCGCACTCGACGACGGCGCTCCGCCGGCAAACGCTGGATGGATGGTTCGCGGACATCCTGCCGGACTTGAACCAGGGCGATCCCGAAGTAGCGCGTTACCTGATCCAGAATACGCTCTGGTGGATCGGGGTTACCGGATTGGACGCTATCCGTATGGATACGCTGCCCTATGTGCCCCGCACTTTCTGGCATGAGTGGATGACGGCGATCAAACGCGAGTATCCCGCCGTCAACGTGGTGGGCGAAGTCTTCGATGCGGACCCGGCGGTAACCTCCTTCTTTCAAGGCGGTGCGGAGACTTTCGACGGAATTGATTCGCGCGTGGATGCGGTGTTTGATTTTCCGGATTACTTCAAAGTTCGCGAAACCATCGCGCGCGGCCAACCCATCCGAGATCTCGCAGGCATGCTGGGGCACGATGCGTTGTATCCCAATCCGAACTTGCTCGGGACCTTCATCGATAATCACGACGTGATCCGGTTCATGAACGAGCCGGGGGCGACGCCCGACCGGTTGAAGTTGGCCTTCACCTGGCTGCTGACCACGCGAGGCCTTCCGACGATCTATTACGGCGATGAGATTGCTATGCGCGGCGGTGCGGACCCCGATAACCGGCGCGACTTCCCAGAGGCGGCTTTTGCGAAAGTGGGGCGCACCGAGGAGCAGCAGTCGGTGTTCGAGACGGTGGAGGCGCTGACGCATTTGCGTTCCGCCACCAAGGCACTTCGTCGTGGGAAGACCGTGACGCTTTGCGCGACCGAGCAGCAGTGGGTTTATGCGCGCATTCTTCCTGAGCAGACGGCCGTGATTGAGTTGAATAACGGGGACGCGCCCGCGGCAGTTGCGTGCAGCGCGCCTGCACCGAATTTGAGTACGGCGTTTGGGGAGGGTAAGTTTGGGGAGTCGGTGGCGGCGCATAGCGCGCGGGTGAGTGTGACTGGGGGCCAAACGCGTTAG
>Ga0182012_10000759_pt1 | contig 35324 bp, 15 predicted proteins | sample 612S2SmetaG_FD_120486 | JGI IMG/M metagenome (GOLD analysis project Ga0182012, IMG submission 120486) | Permafrost microbial communities from Stordalen Mire, Sweden - 612S2S metaG | ecosystem: Environmental > Terrestrial > Soil > Wetlands > Permafrost | place: Sweden: Stordalen | collected...
GGTCGAGGTACGTCGCCGGGCGAAGGCGATCAATTTCGGCATCATCTACGGCATCTCCGCCTTCGGCCTCGCCAACCAGCTCGGTATCGCCCGCGAGGAAGCCAGTGCCTATATCAAGAAATATTTCGAGCGTTTTCCGGGCATCCGCGCCTACATGGACACCACGCGGGATTTCTGTCGCAGCCACGGTTATGTCGAAACGCTGTTTGGCCGCAAGTGTCACTATCCCGACATCAAGGCTTCCAACGCCTCGGTGCGCTCGTTCAACGAACGCGCCGCGATCAATGCCAGATTGCAGGGCACCGCCGCCGACATCATCCGCCGCGCCATGGTCCGGATGGAGGACGCGCTGGCCGAGAAGCAATTGTCGGCGCAGATGCTATTACAGGTGCACGACGAACTGATCTTCGAGGTGCCCGACGACGAAGTGGCGGCGACGCTGCCGGTGATCAAGCATGTCATGCAGGACGCGCCGTTCCCGGCGGTGCTGCTGTCGGTGCCGCTGCAGGTCGAGGCCAGCGCCGGGGACAGTTGGGAAGAGGCGCATTGATGCAAGCCCTCAACGGTCATCGCCCGACTTGATCGGGCGACCCAGTATTCCAGAGACGCTGCCGTGATCCGCGGTGCTTGATGCAACGACGCAGTACGGGCAGGTTGCTTTGTCGTTGGCGCCGGCGTTTACTGGATCGCCCGATCAAGTCGGGCGATGACAGCGGTGGGTGGGCTCGCGAAGCGGTTGCACTGAATCTCAGTCCAATTTTGCTTCCATGCCGCGCTTGACGCCGGGGCGCGCCATCAGCGCGTCGTACCAGCGGCCGACCTGCGGAAAATCCGCCAAGTCTACCTTGTGGCGGGGATGCCGCCAGGCCCAGCCGAGAATGGCAAAGTCGGCGACCGATAACGCGCCGGCGACGAACTCGCGATCCGCCAGCCGGCGATCCAGTACGCCATAGAGCCTGCGGGTCTCCGCCATGTAGCGCTTCAGGCCATAGGCGCGGTCGGTCTCGTTCTCCAGCGCGATGAAGTGATGGACCTGGCCCGGCATCGGCCCGAAGCCGCCCATCTGCCACATCAGCCACTCATAGACCGGGATCCGCTCGATCAGCGGCACCGGCAGGAACTTGCCGGTCTTCTCGCCGAGATAGAGCAGGATCGCGCCAGACTCGAAGATGGAGACGGATTTGCCGCCGGGCCCGTCGGGATCGACAATCGCGGGGATCTTGTTGTTGGGGCTGATCTTGAGGAACTCGGGTGCCATCTGCTCGCCCTTGGTGATGTTGACCGGAAAAACCCGGTACGGCAGCCCCATCTCCTCCAGCGCAACCGAGATCTTGCGGCCGTTCGGCGTGTTCCAGGTGTGGAGTTCGATGGTCATTGAGGCCTCTTGGGCGTTGGCGATGGCAGCGTCTGTAGCATCGTCATGGGCCTGCCGCAAAAGGCCCGCCCCTCCTTGCCTGCCTCTCGCCGCAGGGGCGCCGCGCGCCGTTCGCATGGCCTACGCTGTTGACGGCGCACTTCGGCGCTGGAATGTGCCCGCATCCGCCGATAGATTGCGCCGCCATATAAGAGAAAACACCTTTGTCCAAATCCGCCTCCCGCGCCCGCCTCGCCGACATCATCCGCCAGCGCTCATTTGGCCGTGGCGAAATCACGCTGGCCTCTGGCCGCAAGAGCGACTTCTACTTCAATCTCAAGCCGACCATGCTCGATCCCGAAGGCGCCGCACTGCTGGCGGAGCTGACCTATGAGGCGCTGAAGGACGATGGCCTTGATTATGTCGGCGGCCTGGAAATGGGCGCGGTGCCGCTGGCCGGCGCGCTGGCGCAGCTGTCCTGGATCAAGGGTCATCCGATCGGAGCGTTCTTCGTGCGCAAAAAGCCGAAGGAGCATGGCGCTCGGCTCGCGGTCGAAGGTCTCGCCAAAGGCGAGAGCCTGCAAGGCAAACGCGTGGTGATCGTCGAGGACGTCACCACCACCGGCAGCTCGGCGCTGAAGGCTGCGGAAGCCGTGCGCGACGCCGGCGGCGAGATCGCGCTGGTATTTACCATGGTCGACCGCGAGGAAGGGGCCACCGAAAACTTCGCCGAAGCCGGCATTACCTTCCGCTCGCTCTATAAGGCCGCTGAATTCCTGAAGGAGTGAGCGGTTCGCTTCCCCCTCGCCCCGCGCTCCGCGGGGGAGAGGTCACAGCCGGGCATTTCTTGCAGCCGATCCGGCGCCTGCTCACCGCTCGTTTACCATCCGCCACTAAGGTCAATACGGGCTGAAGTAATCCTGAAGCTCTTGGGTTGATCGCGTCGGGTGGGGTAAGCGTTGCGTATTTGGGTAATTTATCTGCGCAGTGGACGCTGCGTAGGGCTCGTGGGCGCCGCCGTGCTCGCCGCCGCCGTACTCGCTGCGCCGCGCTTGGCGGCCGCCGAGAGCCTGCTCGATTTTTTCTTTGGCGCCTTTCAGAAACCGCAGCCTAGAGCCGCCGCGCAGGCGGATTTCTACGCCGATCCGAACGGCCTCAACCAGCCCGCCCTGCCGCCGCGCCCGCTGGCATCGGCGGGCAGTGGGCCGGCCTTTTGCGTCCGCAGCTGCGATGGCCGGTATTTCCCATTGACGGCGCGGGGCGGCACGACTCCGGCGCAGATGTGCCAGGCCTTCTGCCCGGCAAGTCCGACAAAAGTCTTCTTCGGCAGCTCGATCGATGGCGCCTCCTCCGTCAGCGGCGAGCGCTATGCCGACAGTCAGAACGCCTATGCCTATCGCAAGGCGCTGCGCCCCGACTGCACCTGCAACGGCCGCGACCCCGCGGGGCTCGCGCCGATCGACCTGACGCTCGACCCTTCGCTGCGTCCGGGCGACGTGATTGCCACCACCAGCGGGCTGGTGGCCTATTCCGGCCCCAAGGCCGGTACCAGCGACAGCGCCGAATTCACTCCGGTCGCTTCCTATCCAGGCCTGACCCCGGAGGTCCGCGCACGGCTCGGCGGCATGAAAGTGGCGCCCGTAGCCGCCGAAACGGTCGCCGGTGACGCGATGCCGCAGGAGTCGAGCCGTGGCGAGGCATTGCCCGCGGCCATGACACCCAAGCCGTCCGCGGCGCGGGACAAGCGGGCGGACGCCGACTGAATTTCAGCGCCCGACGATGACACCGATCACGTTCGGCGCGGACCGATATTTCTCCTCGATTCGCGCGCGCGCCGCCGCGCGGTTTTCCGGCGTCAGCAGGCCGCGCTGTTCGGCCAGTATCATCCAGCAATAGCCCCACCAGTCCGTCAGCATGCCGTGATCGCCAACCAGGTCGTAGCCTTGGCTCCCGGCAAAGATGCGCGCCTTCGCTTCGTCGAGCCCATCGAGAAATGCCTGATCCTCGCTGGAAAACAAGTCGTCCGCGAAATCGTCTGTGGTGTAGCCCCAGACCGACAGGCATACCGCGTTGAACTCGCGGTCGATGGCGTCGTCGTCGATGGGCTGCCGGCGGGAAACCAGATGCAGCCGCGACAGCGAGCGGGCGAAGTCGGCGATACGGGTGAGCGCGAAGGCATCGAAGGCGATGGTGGACATGTAGTCCTCGAAAGCTTGGGTGAGCGCTAGATATGGTGGCGGCAGCGCGCCGAATCACTATGATATATCAAACAGTTGCTAAAGTGTTCTTAATCTGTTCTAATTCTCATTGTCGTCCCGGCGAACGCGGGATCGCACAAACTATGACTGCGGACACGTATTGGATTTGCCAGCCGCCAACACGGCGCGCTCTACATCGGTGTCACCCATAATCTTCGATTGCGGCTGGGCCAGCACCGCGCAGGCTTTGGTTCGGAAATTGTCAAGAAATACGGCGGCCACCGACTCGTATATGTGGAGGCCTTCGCAACTGCGCGCGAAGCGATCGCGCGGGAGAAATAGTTGAAAAACTGGCGACCGGACTGGAAAGTCGAGTTGATCGAACGAGAGAATCTCGACTGGAGCGATCTGTCCAATCTACTCTGAGGTCGGTGGTTATGGGTCCCGGCTTTCGCCGGGACGGCTGAGTAGAATTTTCCGCCGGCGAGAGCATGTCAAAATCGGCCCGTTAATTGCATAATATTCGTGCACGCACGTACAATCGGAACCGTGCCGGGTTTCGATCCCGGCCGCCAGCGCGTATCATGTGATCCGACCTGATGTTGAGGGATAGCGAAGTGTCCGATCAATCCTTCCCGGTGAATTTGCCCGCCCCCGAGCAGCCTATTGACGAACTGGCGCTGACGGAGATCAAAAGCGCCATCCTCGGCAAATTGCGGCTCGCCATCGGCAAGGATGCCGCAATGGCAACCAAGTACGACTGGTACAAGGCAGCGGCGCTGGCGCTGCGCGACCGTATCGTGCACCGCTGGCTGAACGCCGAAAAGCGCAGCTACGATGCCGGCGCCAAGCGGGTCTATTACCTCAGCCTGGAATTTCTGATCGGCCGCCTGTTCGGCGACGCCCTGAACAATATGGGACTGTTGCCGTTATTCGAGGTGGCGCTGGGAGATCTCGGCGTCGGCCTGGCCGATCTGCGCAAATGCGAGCCGGACGCGGCGCTCGGCAATGGCGGTCTCGGCAGGCTCGCCGCCTGCTTCATGGAAAGCATGGCGACGCTTGGCATTCCCGCGATCGGCTATGGCATACGCTACGATTTCGGCCTGTTCCGCCAGATCATCGCGCAAGGCTGGCAGCAGGAATATCCCGACGAATGGCTGAGCTTCGGCAACCCCTGGGAATTCCAACGGCCCGAAGTAGTCTATCACGTGCATTTCGGCGGCGGCGTCGAACACCGCGAGGACCGCGGCCGCGATATTGCGATCTGGCACCCCGGCGAAACCGTGCAAGCGGTCGCCTACGACACGCCGATCGTCGGTTGGCGCGGCCAGCACGTCAACGCGCTGCGGTTATGGTCGGCGCGCTCGCCCGATCCGCTCCGGCTCGACGTCTTCAATACCGGCGACTATCTCGGTGCCAGCGCCGAGGAGGCGCGCGCCGAATCGATCTGCAAGTTCCTCTATCCGAATGACGAGAGCCCGGCGGGCCGCGAATTGCGATTGCGCCAGGAATATTTCTTCGTTTCGGCCTCGTTGCAGGATCTGATCAAGCGCCATCTCGGCTCCGACGGGCAATTGCGCGGTCTGGCCGCCAAGGCCGCGGTGCAGCTCAACGACACCCATCCGAGCCTGGCCGTCACCGAGCTGATGCGCATCCTGGTCGATCTGCACAACTTCCGCTGGGACGAAGCCTGGCAGATCACGGTGGATACGCTGTCCTACACCAACCACACGCTGTTGCCCGAAGCGCTCGAGACCTGGCCGGTCGAACTGTTCGAGCGCCTGCTGCCGCGCCATCTCGAGATCATCTATCGCATCAATGTCGCGCATCTGGCGCTGGCGGAGGCGCGCGCGCCGGGCGATATCGATTTCAGGGCCTCGGTCTCCCTGATCGACGAGAGGTCGGGCCGCCGGGTGAGAATGGGGCAACTGGCGTTCGTCGGATCGCACCGCATCAACGGCGTCTCGGCGATGCATTCGGACCTGATGAAGGAGACCGTGTTCCACGATCTCAATCATCTCTATCCCGGCCGCATCACCAACAAGACCAACGGCATCACCTTCCGCCGCTGGCTGATGCTGGCCAATCCGAAGCTGACGGAATTGCTGCGCCAGGTCTGCGGCGACGCCGTGCTCGACGATCCGACCCGTCTTGAGCATCTCGAAGCCCACGCCAGCGACAGTGCCTTCCAGGAGCAGTTCCGCGCCGTCAAGCACCACAACAAGATGGCGCTGGCGCGGCTGATCGGCGAACGCCTCAACATCAAGGTCGATGCGACGGCGCTGTTCGACGTCCAGATCAAGCGGATCCACGAATACAAAAGGCAACTGCTCAACATCATCGAGGCGGTTGCGCTCTATCACGCCATCAAGGACGAGCCGACCCGAGACTGGGTGCCGCGGGTGAAAATCTTCGCCGGCAAGGCGGCGGCGAGCTACCGCTATGCCAAACTGATCATCAAGCTGATCAATGACGTCGCCGACGTCGTCAACAACGATCCCGCCATCGCCGGGCGCCTGAAGATTGCCTTCCTGCCCGACTACAATGTCAGTCTGGCGGAGGTGATCATACCCGCCGCCGACCTTTCCGAGCAGATCTCGACCGCGGGCATGGAAGCCTCCGGCACCGGCAACATGAAGCTGGCGCTGAACGGTGCACTGACGATCGGCACCCTCGACGGCGCCAATATCGAAATCCGCGATCACGTGGGCCCGGAAAACATCGCGATCTTCGGCATGGAGGCGATGGATGTGGTGGTTCGGCGCAAGCAGGGGCTGGATGCAACCGACGTGATCCGGCGGTCGCCCCAGCTGTCGCGCGCCATCAACGCCATCGGCAGCGGCGAGTTCTCGCCCGGCGATGCTGGCCGGTTCGAATCGGTCGCGCACGCGCTGCGCCATCTCGACCATTACATGGTAAGCGCCGATTTCGATTCCTATTACCAGGCCCAGCGCGGCATCGACGCACGATGGCAGGTGGTCCCGGCCTGGACCCGGGCCTCGGTCCTCAACGTCGCGCGGATGCCGTGGTTTTCCTCCGACCGCACCATCCGCGAATATGCGGCGGAAATCTGGAACGTGCCGGTACGCGCCAACGCGCCGCCGGCGTTGCTGGCTGCGGGCGCCCAGCGCGGCGCGACGCGCTGAGCGCAATGATGTTCGATCGTCACTCCGCCGCGAGCTTCACTTCCGGCGCGGCGGCGCGGACGTCGGCGTCGACCTTGGCTTCGAACTTGGCGAAATTCTTCTGGAACATGCCGACCAGCGCGCGCGCGGTCCGGTCGAACTCGGCCTTGTCGGCCCAGGTCTTGACCGGATCGAGGATATGCGGCTCGACGCCAGCCAGCGAGGTTGGCACCGCGAAGCCGAAATATTTGTCGGTGCGGAAATCGGCATGACGCAGCGAGCCGTTCAGTGCCGCGGTCAGAAGCGCCCGCGTCACCCTGATCGGCATGCGGCGGCCGGTGCCGTATTTGCCGCCGGTCCAGCCGGTGTTGACCAGCCAGCAATCGACATCATGTCTGGCGATCAGGTCGCGCAGCAGATTGCCGTACACGCTGGGATCGCGCGGCAGGAACGGCGAGCCGAAGCAGGTCGAGAATTCCGGCTGCGGCTCGGAGCCGAGGCCGCGCTCGGTGCCCGCGACCTTCGCGGTATAGCCGGACAGGAAGTGATACATCGCCTGCGCCGGCGTCAGTTTGGCAATCGGCGGCATCACGCCGAAGGCGTCGGCCGCCAGCATCACCACATTCCTCGGATGCGGGGCACAGCCGCTGCGCGAGGCGTTGGGGATGAATTCGAGCGGATAGGCCGAGCGGGTGTTTTCGGTCTTCGAGCCGTCGTCGAAGTCAGGCTCGCGGCTGTGCGTGTCGAGCACCACATTTTCCAACACCGCGCCGAAGCGCTTGCTGGCTGCGTGGATCTCGGGCTCGGCCTCTTTCGACAGCTTGATGCATTTGGCGTAGCAGCCGCCTTCGAAATTGAACACGCCGTCGGCGCTCCAGCCGTGCTCATCATCGCCGATCAGGGTGCGTTTCGGATCGGCCGAGAGCGTGGTCTTGCCGGTGCCGGACAGGCCGAAGAAGATCGCGGTGTCGCCATCGGGGCCGACATTGGCCGAGCAATGCATCGGCATCACGCCCTTTTCGGGCAGATAATAATTCAGCGTGGTGAACACCGACTTCTTCATCTCGCCGGCATAATAGGACCCGCCGATCAGGACGATCTTGCGGGCGAAGTCGATCGCGACCACGTTCTCCGAGCGCACGCCGTGACGTTTGGGATCGGCCCTGAAGCTCGGCAGATCGATGATGGTCAGTTCGGGAACGAAGTTTTCAAGCTCCGGGGTCTGCGGGCGGATCAACAGCGTGCGGATGAACAGCGAATGCCAGGCCAGTTCGGTATAGACGCGGGTATTGATCCGAAACGCCGGATCGGCGCCGCCATAGAGATCTTGCGCGAACAGCGTCATGCCTTCGGCATGCCCGAGGAAGTCGGCATAGAGCGTCGCAAACTGCTCCGAGGTGATCGACTGGTTGCCGGCCCACCACATGCTCTTCTCGGTCAGCGCATCGCGAACGGTGAATTTGTCCTTGGGGCTGCGTCCGGTGAACTCGCCGGTATCCGCGCACAAGGCGCCATCGGCGGACAGCACGGCTTCGCCGGAGGCGAGCGCGTGCTCGTAAAGTTGCGGGGCGCCAAAATTCCAGTTCACGCCCTTGAGCCTTCTTAAACCGAATTTTTCGGCGCCAAAGGCACCGTTATGCACGCCTGCTTCTTGCACTAATTATCCTCCCAAAACCCGCGTATCTCCGGCGCAAGTGCCGCCCGACGCGCGCCTATTCCGCGGCGACCGTCTGCACAGCCTTACGGTCTGGCGACCTAATACTGGTCAACGGTGGGCTTGCCAAGCCGATCCCGCACGATTTGGTTTATTCCAGGGATTTCAACGATACCGCTCAAACGGTTGCCGCGCCGCGGGCGTTTTCGGCAAGCTCTTTCAATAGTTGCCGCAGTGCGGCAACGGTAACAACGCGCCGCGGAAATTCCAACCGCAACGTGGTCGGGCCGGCCTGCAGGTCGAGACCGTCGGGATCGCAACCGGTACAGCGCCAGTCAGCGTCTCCGCCGCCAAGCAACCTCGTCGCGTAGAGGTTAACGGCGTCGCGATGCTCGGCATTGATGTGATCGACGGCTTTGGCCTCGGCCTCCATCAGCGCCCCCGCGTCGGAAATGTCGGTGAGAAACTGCTCCGCTTTGAGGTCTACGATTCGTCCGAAACCCGCCACCAAATGTGCCATTGTCGGCCGAATCAGGAAAAAGGAAAAATCCTTGAAATCGACAAATGCTTCCGCGGACGGGTGTGCGTTGAGGTAGCGATGGCGCCATACTGCGGCCTGATCGCCCTGGGCTTCCTCGGCATGGCCCGACAGCATGATCCTGGCGCCCTCCAACGGATCCCCTTCGGCCCGCTCGTCCAGCATCAAGGAGACCCTGGCGTCACCCAGGATGTTCCGCGTGTGCAGGGCCAGCCGCGAAATCAGCAGGATCGGCGAGCCGTCGGCATGGCTCGCGACATTGACCAGCGAGCAGTAAGGATCGCCGCTGCCGGCCATTAACGTCGCCAGAGCCCCCTGTCGGCTCCGGCGCAGCAGCGACCGGGCGAGGCGGGCGGCATCAAAATCATCGGTTAACCGCATCGTTAATATCCCGATATCCCATTGCAATAACGGCCTTTTCTCGGCTAAACTAGAGAGTATATAGGCTTGAAGCGTGGTACGGCTCGGGCCTTTTGCGGAACTTGGTCACACTTCAGCCCAGCTTGCATTGCTCGTTGAACAAGTCCGAACCTCATAACTCAGCTGCATAGCTCGATTGCTCGCCGTTTAGCCACTCCGTTTTCGAAAGCAGGCTCATGCCCACAATCGCCTTGGTCGATGACGACCGCAACATTCTTACATCGGTCTCGATCGCACTCGAAGCCGAAGGCTATCGCATCATGACGTATACCGACGGCGCTTCTGCGCTTGATGGCTTCCGCACCAGCCCGCCGGATCTTGCGATCCTCGACATCAAGATGCCGCGCATGGACGGCATGGAGACCTTGCGGCGGCTGCGGCAGAAGTCCGATCTGCCGGTCATCTTTCTCACCTCGAAGGACGAGGAAATCGACGAACTGTTCGGCCTCAAGATGGGTGCCGACGATTTCATCCGCAAGCCTTTTTCCCAGCGCCTCTTGGTGGAACGCGTCAAAGCGGTGCTGCGCCGTGCAGCACCCAAGGATCCCACCGCCGTGCCAAAGGAAACCGACGCCAAGGCGCTGGACCGCGGACTGCTGCGCATGGACCCGGAGCGACATACCTGCACCTGGAAGAACGAGCCGGTGACGCTGACGGTAACGGAATTCCTGATCCTGCAGGCGCTGGCAACACGGCCCGGTGTCGTCAAAAGCCGCAACGCCCTGATGGACGCGGCCTATGATGACCAGGTCTATGTCGACGATCGCACCATCGACAGCCACATCAAGCGGCTGCGCAAGAAATTCAAGGTGGTAGACGACGACTTCGAAATGATCGAAACCCTCTATGGTGTGGGCTACCGCTTCAAGGAAACCTGATTCGGGGAGGCAAATGTGCGGTTTGTTGACTGACGCCGCGGTGCGGCTGGTTTAGGATGCGACCCACGACGCGCCTCTCAAAGACCAAATCGAAAACAACCGGCAGTCTGGCCATTGCTTGATCGAACGCAACCTGATCCAAGCCTGAACGCCGAGGACGTATCGCCGTCCCTGGCTCCCGAAATCGCGGCCGGCGAAAGTCCGGCGGCGCGAGGATGGCAGCGACCGCTTGGCTGGTTGAACCGCACCGGTCAGTTCTTCTTCGCGCTCAGCTTCTCGAGCCTGACGCGCCGCATCGTTTCCTTGAATCTGGCAGGCCTGGTGGCCCTGGTCGCCAGCATCCTTTACCTCTCGCAATTTCGCGCCGGCCTGATCGACGCGCGGGCGCAGAGCCTGTTGGTGCAGGCCGAAATCATCGCCGGTGCGATCGCAGCCTCCGCCACCGTCGAGACCAATACCATCACCATCGATCCCGACCGGCTGCAGGATCTCAAGCCCGGCGAGACCTACGGCGCTCCGGACGAATATTCCGGACTGGATTTCCCGATCAATCCGGAGCGGGTGGCGCCGGTGCTGCGCAGCCTGATTTCTCCGACCAAGACCCGGGCGCGGATTTACGACCGCGATGGCGGCCTGATTCTCGACAGCCGAAATTTCTACGGCCGCGGCGACGTGCTGCGCTTCGAACTGCCGCCGCCGTCGGAGGATAAGCCGGGCATCGTCGAACGCACGATGATCGCCGTCCGCACCTGGCTCAATCGCGGCGATCTTCCGCTCTATCGCGAGCTCGGGCCGGAGAACGGCAACGGATATCAGGAAGTAGGGGCCTCGCTGAAGGGCCAGAAGAGCAGCATGGTGCGGGTCAACGACCGCGGCGAAGTGATCGTCTCGGTCGCCGTGCCGGTGCAGAAATTCCGCGAGATCCACGGCGCGCTGATGTTACAGACGCAGGGCAGCGACATCGACCAGATGGTGACCGCCGAGCGGCTGGCCATCCTGAAGGTCGGCGGCGTGGCTTCGGCGGTGATGATCATGCTGTCGCTGTTGCTGGCGAGCACCATTGCGGGCCCGGTACGCCGGCTCGCCGACAGCGCGGAGCGCGTTCGTCACCGCATCCGGACCCGCATCGAGATTCCTGATTTCACCCGCCGCCGCGACGAGATCGGACATCTCTCCGGCGCGCTGCGCGACATGACGGATGCACTGTATAATCGCATCGAGGCGATCGAGATGTTCGCCGCCGACGTCTCGCACGAATTGAAGAATCCGCTGACCTCGCTGCGTTCGGCGGTGGAAACGCTGCCTTTGGCAAAGAGCGAGAGCAGCCGGGCGCGGCTGTTGGCGGTGATCGAGCACGATGTCAAACGGCTCGATCGGCTGATCTCCGATATTTCCGATGCCAGCCGGCTCGATGCCGAACTGCAGCGGCAGGACGCGACGCCGGTCGATCTTCGCCGCCTGCTCAAGACGCTGACGACGGTGGCCAACGAAACCCGGCTCGGCCACGACGTCGCTGTCGCGGTCCGTTTCGAGGGCCGCGGTCCCACCGACTCCTTCTCGGTGCCGGGTCACGATTCGCGGCTCGGACAGGTGATCTCCAACCTCCTGATCAACGCTCAGTCGTTTTCCAATCCCGGCGGCAAGGTGCGTATTGTCTGCCGCCGCTTGCGATCTGAAATTGAAATCGTGATCGATGACGACGGGCCCGGGATTCGCGAGGATGCGCTGGAGAAGATCTTCGAGCGCTTCTACACCGACCGGCCGCATCAGGGTTTTGGACAGAATTCCGGATTGGGGCTGTCGATCTCCAAACAGATCATCGAAGCCCATGGCGGGCGTATCTGGGCAGAAAATCGCGCCGGCCCGAACAGCGATGATGGCGAAACCACGATCGCAGGCGCCCGCTTTGTAGTCAGGCTGCCAGCGCCATGACCTCGGGCGCAGGCGCCAGCATCCACGCTTCCGCGGTGCTGGTGGATCATCGTGGCGTCCTGATCCGCGGGCCTTCGGGCGCCGGCAAATCACGTCTGGCGTTCGATCTGATTCTGGCCGGGCGGTCGGGGCAAATTCCGGGCGCCGTGCTGGTCGGCGATGACCGCGTGTTCGTCAGTGTTCGCGACCGGCAGCTGGTGGTGCGGCCGGCGCTAGAATTGGCCGGCCTGATCGAGATTCGCGGGCTCGGTATCCGCCGCTGCGACTTCACCGGAGAAGCCGTCATCGGCCTTGTCGTCGATCTCTGCGCTGAGGATGCCGCGCGCCTGCCGCAGCCGGAAGCGCTGCTGACGAGCGTGGATGGTGTTTTGATACCTCGAATTCCCGTCGCCCCCGGGATGTCTGCACTTCCCTTGGTTGTCGCTGCGCTGACAACAACCGAGGGTGGGATCTACCCGCGTTCTTCCGCTGATTGTTTGAAGGGAATTGGTAACCATATAACCCACACTATCGCCACCGAATAGGCCGGCGCGCGCTTCCTTCTCTTGGTCTAATTTCCGGGAGAAACGCGACGATCCCCTCTTGCGCGGGGGCTCTGGATGGTCAAAGTGGCGCGTTCGTGCGGTGCACCAAAAGCACCCGCGAGGAGTTTCCAATGATTGGTCTAGTGCTTGTGACCCATGGGCGTCTTGCCGACGAGTTCAAGGCGGCGCTCGAACACGTAATGGGTCCGCAAAAACAAATCGAAGCGGTCACGATCGGAGCCGAGGATGATTCCGATTTGTGTCGCAGTGACATCATTGAAGCGGTCAATCGCGTCGACAGCGGCGACGGCGTCGCCATCCTCACGGATATGTTCGGCGGCACGCCCTCCAATCTTGCGATCTCCTGCATGAGCCGTCCGAAAGTGGAAGTACTCGCCGGCATCAATCTTCCCATGCTGGTCAAATTGGCCAAGGTGCGCGAGGAGCGATCGCTTCCCGACGCCATCGCCATGGCGCAGGAAGCTGGCCGCAAATACGTCACCATTGCCAGCCGGGTCCTCGCCGGCAAATGAGCGACGACGTCCCGTCGCCGGAACAGCATGATGGCGCAGCGCCGCCCACTGGCGCGGTCTCCCGCGAACTTCCGATCATCAACAAACGCGGTCTGCACGCACGCGCATCGGCGAAATTCGTCCAGATGGTCGAGCGCTTCAATGCCGAGGTCTGGGTGACGAAAGGCAGCGAGACCGTCGGCGGCACGTCCATCATGGGACTGATGATGCTGTCGGCCGGACCGGGGACGACCATCACGGTGTCCGCGATCGGTCCCGAGGCCGAAGCCGCCATCACCGCCATCACCGAACTCGTTGCCAGCAAGTTCAATGAAGAAAGCATGTGATCGCGGCATCCCCACGCCTGTCATCGCCCGACTTGATCGGGCGACCCAGTACACGCTGATGTCAATAGTGGATCGATGGGGGACCACACGCCTTGGCCGCATCGGGCAGGGTGCATCACCGCGGGGTCTCTGGAATACTGGGTCGCCCGATCAAGTCGGGCGATGACAGCAATGGATTTGGGACCACCGCGCCTGCCGGCGGCGCGATATAGATCTTCCAGCTGATCGCAGGACCGGGATGGCCATGGAAGAAGCGCTGCGTGGTGATGGTGAGAGGTTCCGCATTGATGGCGTTCGCCGCCATCCAGGCCTCGCATATCGGCAGCCGGCCATCGGAGGTATCGCAGATGCCGATGAAACCGAGCCGTCTCGCCTCCGCAAGCGAGGTCAGCCCCGAGGACCAGAGCTCATCAGGCGTGTAAGGCGCCGGATGATCCATGCTGTAGAACGTCATCGGCTCGCCGATCTCGGTGGTGCCGGCGACCACGGCCCATCGGGTGTGGAAGCGGGTGTGCCAGGCCTGCGTCAACTCACGGGCCAGCTGGGAGCGCGCGCCGTAGCTTGACGCGCCATTGGGATTTTCAGCCACCTCGGCGATGGCAACATAGGGCGAGGCGGCCAGTCCCACGAGCGTTGAGGCAAGCCAGATCGCCGTGATATGAAACAACGCGATGCGTTGAATGCGCAAGGAGGCAAGCGCGACCAGCGCCAACGGCGTCAGGAAGAACAGCGAGATTCCCCAATCGGTCTTCATGTAGACCGAGAAAATCAGGCCGCCGAGCGGCGGCCCGACTGCGACCACGATCTGGATGATCCAGATATTGATCGCCTGCGAGGAATTCACAGTTCGATCCGCAACGCCTGGACTGAGGGGTGAGAACAGCGCCAGGGGGCGTGCCCCCGACAGCGAGCCCCAAGCCAACGCCACCGCCGCCAGCACCACAGGCACCGCCAGCAGCGCCAGATTGTGACCGATATAGCCGAGCACGAGTTGCAGGCTCTGGGCCCGGCTCGACAAGCCATAGACGTCGCCGGCATAGGTCAAGGGTACGAAATTCACGTCCCTCAACCAGACCAGATGCGGAATCATGGCGACGACAAGCGTAACGATGGCAACCCATGGCGCCGGCGAACGCAGGAACAATAGCCGCTCGGGATGCAGCAGTGCCGCCAGCCCGATGGCGCCGATCATGGTCAGCACCCAGTATTTTGTCATCAAGGCCAGCGCGCCGGCCAGGCCAAGCCATAGCCCGGCGCGCGCGCTGCGGCGCTCGAAGGCATGCAGATAGGCCAGTACCAAAAGCGGCAGGGTGACGAGCTGCAGCAGATCGGGATTATATTTGTAGCCCTTGAAATTGAAGATCGGATAGAGCGCGAGCATGACCACGGCGAAAAAGGCGCGGCGGCGATCGACCACGCGCAGACTGATCAGCCAACAGATCACGAGTCCGGTGCCAAGCGTCGTCATCGCCAGCGCGTAGGTGGCCCAATCGGCGACCGGAAACAGCTTAAACCAGAGACCTGCGACCCAGCCCGAAAGCGGCGGATGCTTGCCATAGCCGAGCTGGAATTTCTGGCCCCAGGCGAAGGCTTCCGCGACATCCATGTGGACGTCCTGGGCTGCCTTGAGATTGATCAGGATGAAGGTCCAGAGCACGGCATGGGCCACGGCAAAACCGATCACCAGCCATGGAGCGGCCTTGCGATCCGACACCGAGGCCGCAAGCCACGCCGCCAGCCGCCGGACCATCGCGGACGCGCGCGCGCGCGCTTTCAAGGGCAGGACCTGAACGCCATTCATGGCCGCTGGCGTAGCGCGTTTTGGCGCCAAGTGGAATCAGCTTGACGTGAAGTTATGCCGGTAAATGCCGCAATATGGTTGCCGCACCGGGGCGCCAATGCTATCCCGCGCCGATGACATCCAGCTTTATTTCCAACATCCGCAACTTCGCCATCGTTGCGCATATCGACCATGGCAAATCGACGCTGGCCGACCGCCTGATCCAGACCACCGGGGGCCTGCAGGAACGCGAGATGAAGGAACAGGTGCTCGATTCCATGGATATCGAGCGCGAGCGCGGCATCACCATCAAGGCGCAGACGGTGCGTCTCACCTATCGGGCCAGGGATGGCAGGACCTACATTCTCAATCTGATCGACACCCCCGGCCATGTCGATTTCGCCTATGAGGTGTCGCGCTCGCTGGCGGCCTGCGAGGGCTCGCTTCTGGTGGTCGATGCCAGCCAGGGCGTCGAGGCGCAGACGCTCGCCAATGTCTATCACGCGCTCGATGCCGGCCACGAGATCGTGCCCGTGCTCAACAAGATCGACTTGCCGGCGGCGGAACCCGACCAGGTCAAGCAGCAGATCGAGGACGTGATCGGCATCGACGCCTCCAACGCCGTGATGATCTCGGCCAAGACCGGGCTTGGCATCGACGAGGTGCTGGAAGCCATCGTGCATCGGCTGCCGGCGCCGAAAGGCGACCGCGACGCCTCGCTGAAGGCGCTTCTGGTGGACAGCTGGTACGATGTCTATCTCGGCGTCGTGGTGCTGGTTCGGATCGTCGACGGCGTGATGAAAAAGGGCCAGCGCATCCGCATGATGGGCACCAACGCCGCCTACGACGTCGAGCGCGTCGGCTTCTTCACGCCGAAGATGCAGCAGATCGACGAACTCGGCCCTGGCGAAATCGGTTTCATCACCGCCGCGATCAAGGAAGTCGCCGACACCCGCGTCGGCGATACCATCACCGACGACCGCAAGCCGGTCACCGAGATGCTGCCGGGTTTCAAGCCGGCGATCCCGGTGGTGTTCTGCGGATTGTTCCCGGTCGACGCCGACGATTTCGAAACGCTGCGCGCCGCGATGGGGAAATTGCGGCTGAACGACGCCAGCTTCTCGTTCGAGATGGAAACCTCGGCCGCCCTCGGATTTGGTTTCCGCTGCGGTTTCCTCGGGCTGTTGCACCTGGAAATCATCCAGGAGCGGCTGTCCCGCGAATTCGATCTCAATCTGATCGCGACCGCGCCGTCGGTGATCTACAAGATGCATCTGACCGACGGCCAGGTGATCGAGATCCACAACCCGATCGACATGCCCGATGTCGTCAAGATCACCGAGATCGAGGAACCCTGGATCGAGGCGACCATCCTGACGCCGGACGAATACCTCGGCAGCGTGCTGAAACTCTGCCAGGATCGCCGCGGTTCACAGAAAGAGCTGACCTACGTCGGCAACCGCGCGATGGTGAAATACGAACTGCCGCTCAACGAGGTGGTGTTCGATTTCTACGACCGCCTGAAGTCGGTCTCCAAGGGCTATGCCTCGTTCGATTATCATCTCACCGACTACAAGCCGGCCGACCTCGTCAAGATGCAGATCCTGGTCAACAACGAGCCGGTCGATGCGCTCTCGATGCTGGTGCACCGCCAGCGCGCGGAGGGACGCGGCCGCGCCATGGTCGAGAAGATGAAGGAACTGATCCCGCCGCACATGTTCCAGATCCCGATCCAGGCCGCGATCGGCGGCAAGGTGATCGCGCGCGAGACCGTGCGGGCGCTGCGCAAGGACGTCACCGCCAAATGCTACGGCGGCGACATCACGCGCAAACGCAAACTTCTGGAGAAGCAGAAGGAAGGCAAGAAGAAGATGCGGCAGTTCGGCAAGGTCGACATCCCGCAGGAGGCGTTTATCGCCGCGCTGAAGGTGGATAGCTGAAAGTGTTATGTTTGACCCGAACGCGAGGCGAAAACCATGACCGACGTAACGTACGATCCCGAGGCCGACGCGGTGTATGTCACCGTCGGGCGGAGTAAGGTGGACCGCACGGACGAGTTTGGGCCGTTCATTTGCGATGTCGACGCTGAGGGACGCGTTGTCGGCATCGAAATCCTTTCCGCCAGCAAGGTTCTGGCGCCCGGAGACTGGCAAAAAGCCAGCGCGCCGGTAACGGGGCATGCCAGCGCGGCCGAATAGCCGAGCGCAGGAATAGGGTTCGCGCGGCGGTGCGCCCCGGAATGACCGAGGCGACGACCTTCATCTCCCCAACTGCATCATGATGGCCGTGTCCGGAACGCTGTTGTGCCGGCGACACCCGTGATCGTCTGCCTTTGACAGAGGTTTCGCGGACGCCGGTCAAGGAACGTCTGCTGACACGATTGAGGATTGCCTCGTAACATGTTACGAGGCAATCCTCAATCGTGTCAGCAGACGTTCCTTGACCGGCGTCCGCGAAACCTCTGTCAAAGGCAGACGATCACGGGTGTCGCCGGCACAACAGCGTTCCGGACACGGCCATCATGATGCAGTTGGGGAGATGAAGGTCGTCGCCTCGGTCATTCCGGGGCGCACCGCCGCGCGAACCCTATTCCTGCGCTCGGCTATTCGGCCGCGCTGGCATGCCCCGTTACCGGCGCGCTGGCTTTTTGCCAGTCTCCGGGCGCCAGAACCTTGCTGGCGGAAAGGATTTCGATGCCGACAACGCGTCCCTCAGCGTCGACATCGCAAATGAACGGCCCAAACTCGTCCGTGCGGTCCACCTTACTCCGCCCGACGGTGACATACACCGCGTCGGCCTCGGGATCGTACGTTACGTCGGTCATGGTTTTCGCCTCGCGTTCGGGTCAAACATAACACTTTCAGCTATCCACCTTCAGCGCGGCGATAAACGCCTCCTGCGGGATGTCGACCTTGCCGAACTGCCGCATCTTCTTCTTGCCTTCCTTCTGCTTCTCCAGAAGTTTGCGTTTGCGCGTGATGTCGCCGCCGTAGCATTTGGCGGTGACGTCCTTGCGCAGCGCCCGCACGGTCTCGCGCGCGATCACCTTGCCGCCGATCGCGGCCTGGATCGGGATCTGGAACATGTGCGGCGGGATCAGTTCCTTCATCTTCTCGACCATGGCGCGGCCGCGTCCCTCCGCGCGCTGGCGGTGCACCAGCATCGAGAGCGCATCGACCGGCTCGTTGTTGACCAGGATCTGCATCTTGACGAGGTCGGCCGGCTTGTAGTCGGTGAGATGATAATCGAACGAGGCATAGCCCTTGGAGACCGACTTCAGGCGGTCGTAGAAATCGAACACCACCTCGTTGAGCGGCAGTTCGTATTTCACCATCGCGCGGTTGCCGACGTAGGTCAGCTCTTTCTGTGAACCGCGGCGATCCTGGCAGAGTTTCAGCACGCTGCCGAGGTATTCGTCCGGCGTCAGGATGGTCGCCTCGATCCAGGGTTCCTCGATCTCGGTGATCTTGACGACATCGGGCATGTCGATCGGGTTGTGGATCTCGATCACCTGGCCGTCGGTCAGATGCATCTTGTAGATCACCGACGGCGCGGTCGCGATCAGATTGAGATCGAATTCGCGGGACAGCCGCTCCTGGATGATTTCCAGGTGCAACAGCCCGAGGAAACCGCAGCGGAAACCAAATCCGAGGGCGGCCGAGGTTTCCATCTCGAACGAGAAGCTGGCGTCGTTCAGCCGCAATTTCCCCATCGCGGCGCGCAGCGTTTCGAAATCGTCGGCGTCGACCGGGAACAATCCGCAGAACACCACCGGGATCGCCGGCTTGAAACCCGGCAGCATCTCGGTGACCGGCTTGCGGTCGTCGGTGATGGTATCGCCGACGCGGGTGTCGGCGACTTCCTTGATCGCGGCGGTGATGAAACCGATTTCGCCAGGGCCGAGTTCGTCGATCTGCTGCATCTTCGGCGTGAAGAAGCCGACGCGCTCGACGTCGTAGGCGGCGTTGGTGCCCATCATGCGGATGCGCTGGCCCTTTTTCATCACGCCGTCGACGATCCGAACCAGCACCACGACGCCGAGATAGACATCGTACCAGCTGTCCACCAGAAGCGCCTTCAGCGAGGCGTCGCGGTCGCCTTTCGGCGCCGGCAGCCGATGCACGATGGCTTCCAGCACCTCGTCGATGCCAAGCCCGGTCTTGGCCGAGATCATCACGGCGTTGGAGGCGTCGATGCCGATCACGTCCTCGATCTGCTGCTTGACCTGGTCGGGTTCCGCCGCCGGCAAGTCGATCTTGTTGAGCACGGGCACGATCTCGTGGCCGGCATCGAGCGCGTGATAGACATTGGCGAGCGTCTGCGCCTCGACGCCCTGGCTGGCATCGACCACCAGAAGCGAGCCCTCGCAGGCCGCCAGCGAGCGCGACACCTCATAGGCGAAATCGACATGGCCGGGGGTGTCGATCAGATTGAGAATGTAGGTCCTGCCATCCCTGGCCCGATAGGTGAGACGCACCGTCTGCGCCTTGATGGTGATGCCGCGCTCGCGCTCGATATCCATGGAATCGAGCACCTGTTCCTTCATCTCGCGTTCCTGCAGGCCCCCGGTGGTCTGGATCAGGCGGTCGGCCAGCGTCGATTTGCCATGGTCGATATGCGCAACGATGGCGAAGTTGCGGATGTTGGAAATAAAGCTGGATGTCATCGGCGCGGGATAGCATTGGCGCCCCGGTGCGGCAACCATATTGCGGCATTTACCGGCATAACTTCACGTCAAGCTGATTCCACTTGGCGCCAAAACGCGCTACGCCAGCGGCCATGAATGGCGTTCAGGTCCTGCCCTTGAAAGCGCGCGCGCGCGCGTCCGCGATGGTCCGGCGGCTGGCGGCGTGGCTTGCGGCCTCGGTGTCGGATCGCAAGGCCGCTCCATGGCTGGTGATCGGTTTTGCCGTGGCCCATGCCGTGCTCTGGACCTTCATCCTGATCAATCTCAAGGCAGCCCAGGACGTCCACATGGATGTCGCGGAAGCCTTCGCCTGGGGCCAGAAATTCCAGCTCGGCTATGGCAAGCATCCGCCGCTTTCGGGCTGGGTCGCAGGTCTCTGGTTTAAGCTGTTTCCGGTCGCCGATTGGGCCACCTACGCGCTGGCGATGACGACGCTTGGCACCGGACTCGTGATCTGTTGGCTGATCAGTCTGCGCGTGGTCGATCGCCGCCGCGCCTTTTTCGCCGTGGTCATGCTCGCGCTCTATCCGATCTTCAATTTCAAGGGCTACAAATATAATCCCGATCTGCTGCAGCTCGTCACCCTGCCGCTTTTGGTACTGGCCTATCTGCATGCCTTCGAGCGCCGCAGCGCGCGCGCCGGGCTATGGCTTGGCCTGGCCGGCGCGCTGGCCTTGATGACAAAATACTGGGTGCTGACCATGATCGGCGCCATCGGGCTGGCGGCACTGCTGCATCCCGAGCGGCTATTGTTCCTGCGTTCGCCGGCGCCATGGGTTGCCATCGTTACGCTTGTCGTCGCCATGATTCCGCATCTGGTCTGGTTGAGGGACGTGAATTTCGTACCCTTGACCTATGCCGGCGACGTCTATGGCTTGTCGAGCCGGGCCCAGAGCCTGCAACTCGTGCTCGGCTATATCGGTCACAATCTGGCGCTGCTGGCGGTGCCTGTGGTGCTGGCGGCGGTGGCGTTGGCTTGGGGCTCGCTGTCGGGGGCACGCCCCCTGGCGCTGTTCTCACCCCTCAGTCCAGGCGTTGCGGATCGAACTGTGAATTCCTCGCAGGCGATCAATATCTGGATCATCCAGATCGTGGTCGCAGTCGGGCCGCCGCTCGGCGGCCTGATTTTCTCGGTCTACATGAAGACCGATTGGGGAATCTCGCTGTTCTTCCTGACGCCGTTGGCGCTGGTCGCGCTTGCCTCCTTGCGCATTCAACGCATCGCGTTGTTTCATATCACGGCGATCTGGCTTGCCTCAACGCTCGTGGGACTGGCCGCCTCGCCCTATGTTGCCATCGCCGAGGTGGCTGAAAATCCCAATGGCGCGTCAAGCTACGGCGCGCGCTCCCAGCTGGCCCGTGAGTTGACGCAGGCCTGGCACACCCGCTTCCACACCCGATGGGCCGTGGTCGCCGGCACCACCGAGATCGGCGAGCCGATGACGTTCTACAGCATGGATCATCCGGCGCCTTACACGCCTGATGAGCTCTGGTCCTCGGGGCTGACCTCGCTTGCGGAGGCGAGACGGCTCGGTTTCATCGGCATCTGCGATACCTCCGATGGCCGGCTGCCGATATGCGAGGCCTGGATGGCGGCGAACGCCATCAATGCGGAACCTCTCACCATCACCACGCAGCGCTTCTTCCATGGCCATCCCGGTCCTGCGATCAGCTGGAAGATCTATATCGCGCCGCCGGCAGGCGCGGTGGTCCCAAATCCATTGCTGTCATCGCCCGACTTGATCGGGCGACCCAGTATTCCAGAGACCCCGCGGTGATGCACCCTGCCCGATGCGGCCAAGGCGTGTGGTCCCCCATCGATCCACTATTGACATCAGCGTGTACTGGGTCGCCCGATCAAGTCGGGCGATGACAGGCGTGGGGATGCCGCGATCACATGCTTTCTTCATTGAACTTGCTGGCAACGAGTTCGGTGATGGCGGTGATGGCGGCTTCGGCCTCGGGACCGATCGCGGACACCGTGATGGTCGTCCCCGGTCCGGCCGACAGCATCATCAGTCCCATGATGGACGTGCCGCCGACGGTCTCGCTGCCTTTCGTCACCCAGACCTCGGCATTGAAGCGCTCGACCATCTGGACGAATTTCGCCGATGCGCGTGCGTGCAGACCGCGTTTGTTGATGATCGGAAGTTCGCGGGAGACCGCGCCAGTGGGCGGCGCTGCGCCATCATGCTGTTCCGGCGACGGGACGTCGTCGCTCATTTGCCGGCGAGGACCCGGCTGGCAATGGTGACGTATTTGCGGCCAGCTTCCTGCGCCATGGCGATGGCGTCGGGAAGCGATCGCTCCTCGCGCACCTTGGCCAATTTGACCAGCATGGGAAGATTGATGCCGGCGAGTACTTCCACTTTCGGACGGCTCATGCAGGAGATCGCAAGATTGGAGGGCGTGCCGCCGAACATATCCGTGAGGATGGCGACGCCGTCGCCGCTGTCGACGCGATTGACCGCTTCAATGATGTCACTGCGACACAAATCGGAATCATCCTCGGCTCCGATCGTGACCGCTTCGATTTGTTTTTGCGGACCCATTACGTGTTCGAGCGCCGCCTTGAACTCGTCGGCAAGACGCCCATGGGTCACAAGCACTAGACCAATCATTGGAAACTCCTCGCGGGTGCTTTTGGTGCACCGCACGAACGCGCCACTTTGACCATCCAGAGCCCCCGCGCAAGAGGGGATCGTCGCGTTTCTCCCGGAAATTAGACCAAGAGAAGGAAGCGCGCGCCGGCCTATTCGGTGGCGATAGTGTGGGTTATATGGTTACCAATTCCCTTCAAACAATCAGCGGAAGAACGCGGGTAGATCCCACCCTCGGTTGTTGTCAGCGCAGCGACAACCAAGGGAAGTGCAGACATCCCGGGGGCGACGGGAATTCGAGGTATCAAAACACCATCCACGCTCGTCAGCAGCGCTTCCGGCTGCGGCAGGCGCGCGGCATCCTCAGCGCAGAGATCGACGACAAGGCCGATGACGGCTTCTCCGGTGAAGTCGCAGCGGCGGATACCGAGCCCGCGAATCTCGATCAGGCCGGCCAATTCTAGCGCCGGCCGCACCACCAGCTGCCGGTCGCGAACACTGACGAACACGCGGTCATCGCCGACCAGCACGGCGCCCGGAATTTGCCCCGACCGCCCGGCCAGAATCAGATCGAACGCCAGACGTGATTTGCCGGCGCCCGAAGGCCCGCGGATCAGGACGCCACGATGATCCACCAGCACCGCGGAAGCGTGGATGCTGGCGCCTGCGCCCGAGGTCATGGCGCTGGCAGCCTGACTACAAAGCGGGCGCCTGCGATCGTGGTTTCGCCATCATCGCTGTTCGGGCCGGCGCGATTTTCTGCCCAGATACGCCCGCCATGGGCTTCGATGATCTGTTTGGAGATCGACAGCCCCAATCCGGAATTCTGTCCAAAACCCTGATGCGGCCGGTCGGTGTAGAAGCGCTCGAAGATCTTCTCCAGCGCATCCTCGCGAATCCCGGGCCCGTCGTCATCGATCACGATTTCAATTTCAGATCGCAAGCGGCGGCAGACAATACGCACCTTGCCGCCGGGATTGGAAAACGACTGAGCGTTGATCAGGAGGTTGGAGATCACCTGTCCGAGCCGCGAATCGTGACCCGGCACCGAGAAGGAGTCGGTGGGACCGCGGCCCTCGAAACGGACCGCGACAGCGACGTCGTGGCCGAGCCGGGTTTCGTTGGCCACCGTCGTCAGCGTCTTGAGCAGGCGGCGAAGATCGACCGGCGTCGCGTCCTGCCGCTGCAGTTCGGCATCGAGCCGGCTGGCATCGGAAATATCGGAGATCAGCCGATCGAGCCGTTTGACATCGTGCTCGATCACCGCCAACAGCCGCGCCCGGCTGCTCTCGCTCTTTGCCAAAGGCAGCGTTTCCACCGCCGAACGCAGCGAGGTCAGCGGATTCTTCAATTCGTGCGAGACGTCGGCGGCGAACATCTCGATCGCCTCGATGCGATTATACAGTGCATCCGTCATGTCGCGCAGCGCGCCGGAGAGATGTCCGATCTCGTCGCGGCGGCGGGTGAAATCAGGAATCTCGATGCGGGTCCGGATGCGGTGACGAACGCGCTCCGCGCTGTCGGCGAGCCGGCGTACCGGGCCCGCAATGGTGCTCGCCAGCAACAGCGACAGCATGATCATCACCGCCGAAGCCACGCCGCCGACCTTCAGGATGGCCAGCCGCTCGGCGGTCACCATCTGGTCGATGTCGCTGCCCTGCGTCTGTAACATCAGCGCGCCGTGGATCTCGCGGAATTTCTGCACCGGCACGGCGACCGAGACGATCACTTCGCCGCGGTCGTTGACCCGCACCATGCTGCTCTTCTGGCCCTTCAGCGAGGCCCCTACTTCCTGATATCCGTTGCCGTTCTCCGGCCCGAGCTCGCGATAGAGCGGAAGATCGCCGCGATTGAGCCAGGTGCGGACGGCGATCATCGTGCGTTCGACGATGCCCGGCTTATCCTCCGACGGCGGCGGCAGTTCGAAGCGCAGCACGTCGCCGCGGCCGTAGAAATTTCGGCTGTCGAGAATCAGGCCGCCATCGCGGTCGTAAATCCGCGCCCGGGTCTTGGTCGGAGAAATCAGGCTGCGCAGCACCGGCGCCACCCGCTCCGGATTGATCGGGAAATCCAGTCCGGAATATTCGTCCGGAGCGCCGTAGGTCTCGCCGGGCTTGAGATCCTGCAGCCGGTCGGGATCGATGGTGATGGTATTGGTCTCGACGGTGGCGGAGGCTGCGATCGCACCGGCGATGATTTCGGCCTGCACCAACAGGCTCTGCGCCCGCGCGTCGATCAGGCCGGCGCGAAATTGCGAGAGGTAAAGGATGCTGGCGACCAGGGCCACCAGGCCTGCCAGATTCAAGGAAACGATGCGGCGCGTCAGGCTCGAGAAGCTGAGCGCGAAGAAGAACTGACCGGTGCGGTTCAACCAGCCAAGCGGTCGCTGCCATCCTCGCGCCGCCGGACTTTCGCCGGCCGCGATTTCGGGAGCCAGGGACGGCGATACGTCCTCGGCGTTCAGGCTTGGATCAGGTTGCGTTCGATCAAGCAATGGCCAGACTGCCGGTTGTTTTCGATTTGGTCTTTGAGAGGCGCGTCGTGGGTCGCATCCTAAACCAGCCGCACCGCGGCGTCAGTCAACAAACCGCACATTTGCCTCCCCGAATCAGGTTTCCTTGAAGCGGTAGCCCACACCATAGAGGGTTTCGATCATTTCGAAGTCGTCGTCTACCACCTTGAATTTCTTGCGCAGCCGCTTGATGTGGCTGTCGATGGTGCGATCGTCGACATAGACCTGGTCATCATAGGCCGCGTCCATCAGGGCGTTGCGGCTTTTGACGACACCGGGCCGTGTTGCCAGCGCCTGCAGGATCAGGAATTCCGTTACCGTCAGCGTCACCGGCTCGTTCTTCCAGGTGCAGGTATGTCGCTCCGGGTCCATGCGCAGCAGTCCGCGGTCCAGCGCCTTGGCGTCGGTTTCCTTTGGCACGGCGGTGGGATCCTTGGGTGCTGCACGGCGCAGCACCGCTTTGACGCGTTCCACCAAGAGGCGCTGGGAAAAAGGCTTGCGGATGAAATCGTCGGCACCCATCTTGAGGCCGAACAGTTCGTCGATTTCCTCGTCCTTCGAGGTGAGAAAGATGACCGGCAGATCGGACTTCTGCCGCAGCCGCCGCAAGGTCTCCATGCCGTCCATGCGCGGCATCTTGATGTCGAGGATCGCAAGATCCGGCGGGCTGGTGCGGAAGCCATCAAGCGCAGAAGCGCCGTCGGTATACGTCATGATGCGATAGCCTTCGGCTTCGAGTGCGATCGAGACCGATGTAAGAATGTTGCGGTCGTCATCGACCAAGGCGATTGTGGGCATGAGCCTGCTTTCGAAAACGGAGTGGCTAAACGGCGAGCAATCGAGCTATGCAGCTGAGTTATGAGGTTCGGACTTGTTCAACGAGCAATGCAAGCTGGGCTGAAGTGTGACCAAGTTCCGCAAAAGGCCCGAGCCGTACCACGCTTCAAGCCTATATACTCTCTAGTTTAGCCGAGAAAAGGCCGTTATTGCAATGGGATATCGGGATATTAACGATGCGGTTAACCGATGATTTTGATGCCGCCCGCCTCGCCCGGTCGCTGCTGCGCCGGAGCCGACAGGGGGCTCTGGCGACGTTAATGGCCGGCAGCGGCGATCCTTACTGCTCGCTGGTCAATGTCGCGAGCCATGCCGACGGCTCGCCGATCCTGCTGATTTCGCGGCTGGCCCTGCACACGCGGAACATCCTGGGTGACGCCAGGGTCTCCTTGATGCTGGACGAGCGGGCCGAAGGGGATCCGTTGGAGGGCGCCAGGATCATGCTGTCGGGCCATGCCGAGGAAGCCCAGGGCGATCAGGCCGCAGTATGGCGCCATCGCTACCTCAACGCACACCCGTCCGCGGAAGCATTTGTCGATTTCAAGGATTTTTCCTTTTTCCTGATTCGGCCGACAATGGCACATTTGGTGGCGGGTTTCGGACGAATCGTAGACCTCAAAGCGGAGCAGTTTCTCACCGACATTTCCGACGCGGGGGCGCTGATGGAGGCCGAGGCCAAAGCCGTCGATCACATCAATGCCGAGCATCGCGACGCCGTTAACCTCTACGCGACGAGGTTGCTTGGCGGCGGAGACGCTGACTGGCGCTGTACCGGTTGCGATCCCGACGGTCTCGACCTGCAGGCCGGCCCGACCACGTTGCGGTTGGAATTTCCGCGGCGCGTTGTTACCGTTGCCGCACTGCGGCAACTATTGAAAGAGCTTGCCGAAAACGCCCGCGGCGCGGCAACCGTTTGAGCGGTATCGTTGAAATCCCTGGAATAAACCAAATCGTGCGGGATCGGCTTGGCAAGCCCACCGTTGACCAGTATTAGGTCGCCAGACCGTAAGGCTGTGCAGACGGTCGCCGCGGAATAGGCGCGCGTCGGGCGGCACTTGCGCCGGAGATACGCGGGTTTTGGGAGGATAATTAGTGCAAGAAGCAGGCGTGCATAACGGTGCCTTTGGCGCCGAAAAATTCGGTTTAAGAAGGCTCAAGGGCGTGAACTGGAATTTTGGCGCCCCGCAACTTTACGAGCACGCGCTCGCCTCCGGCGAAGCCGTGCTGTCCGCCGATGGCGCCTTGTGCGCGGATACCGGCGAGTTCACCGGACGCAGCCCCAAGGACAAATTCACCGTTCGCGATGCGCTGACCGAGAAGAGCATGTGGTGGGCCGGCAACCAGTCGATCACCTCGGAGCAGTTTGCGACGCTCTATGCCGACTTCCTCGGGCATGCCGAAGGCATGACGCTGTTCGCGCAAGATCTCTATGGCGGCGCCGATCCGGCGTTTCGGATCAATACCCGCGTCTATACCGAACTGGCCTGGCATTCGCTGTTCATCCGCACGCTGTTGATCCGCCCGCAGACCCCGGAGCTTGAAAACTTCGTTCCCGAACTGACCATCATCGATCTGCCGAGCTTCAGGGCCGATCCCAAACGTCACGGCGTGCGCTCGGAGAACGTGGTCGCGATCGACTTCGCCCGCAAGATCGTCCTGATCGGCGGGTCCTATTATGCCGGCGAGATGAAGAAGTCGGTGTTCACCACGCTGAATTATTATCTGCCCGAAAAGGGCGTGATGCCGATGCATTGCTCGGCCAATGTCGGCCCCGATGGCGACACCGCGATCTTCTTCGGCCTGTCCGGCACCGGCAAGACCACGCTCTCGGCCGATCCGAAACGCACCCTGATCGGCGATGATGAGCACGGCTGGAGCGCCGACGGCGTGTTCAATTTCGAAGGCGGCTGCTACGCCAAATGCATCAAGCTGTCGAAAGAGGCCGAGCCCGAGATCCACGCAGCCAGCAAGCGCTTCGGCGCGGTGTTGGAAAATGTGGTGCTCGACACGCACAGCCGCGAGCCTGACTTCGACGACGGCTCGAAGACCGAAAACACCCGCTCGGCCTATCCGCTCGAATTCATCCCCAACGCCTCGCGCAGCGGCTGTGCCCCGCATCCGAGGAATGTGGTGATGCTGGCGGCCGACGCCTTCGGCGTGATGCCGCCGATTGCCAAACTGACGCCGGCGCAGGCGATGTATCACTTCCTGTCCGGCTATACCGCGAAGGTCGCGGGCACCGAGCGCGGCCTCGGCTCCGAGCCGCAGCCGGAATTCTCGACCTGCTTCGGCTCGCCGTTCCTGCCGCGCGATCCCAGCGTGTACGGCAATCTGCTGCGCGACCTGATCGCCAGACATGATGTCGATTGCTGGCTGGTCAACACCGGCTGGACCGGCGGCAAATACGGCACCGGCCGCCGCATGCCGATCAGGGTGACGCGGGCGCTTCTGACCGCGGCACTGAACGGCTCGCTGCGTCATGCCGATTTCCGCACCGACAAATATTTCGGCTTCGCGGTGCCAACCTCGCTGGCTGGCGTCGAGCCGCATATCCTCGATCCGGTCAAGACCTGGGCCGACAAGGCCGAGTTCGACCGGACCGCGCGCGCGCTGGTCGGCATGTTCCAGAAGAATTTCGCCAAGTTCGAAGCCAAGGTCGACGCCGACGTCCGCGCCGCCGCGCCGGAAGTGAAGCTCGCGGCGGAGTGACGATCGAACATCATTGCGCTCAGCGCGTCGCGCCGCGCTGGGCGCCCGCAGCCAGCAACGCCGGCGGCGCGTTGGCGCGTACCGGCACGTTCCAGATTTCCGCCGCATATTCGCGGATGGTGCGGTCGGAGGAAAACCACGGCATCCGCGCGACGTTGAGGACCGAGGCCCGGGTCCAGGCCGGGACCACCTGCCATCGTGCGTCGATGCCGCGCTGGGCCTGGTAATAGGAATCGAAATCGGCGCTTACCATGTAATGGTCGAGATGGCGCAGCGCGTGCGCGACCGATTCGAACCGGCCAGCATCGCCGGGCGAGAACTCGCCGCTGCCGATGGCGTTGATGGCGCGCGACAGCTGGGGCGACCGCCGGATCACGTCGGTTGCATCCAGCCCCTGCTTGCGCCGAACCACCACATCCATCGCCTCCATGCCGAAGATCGCGATGTTTTCCGGGCCCACGTGATCGCGGATTTCGATATTGGCGCCGTCGAGGGTGCCGATCGTCAGTGCACCGTTCAGCGCCAGCTTCATGTTGCCGGTGCCGGAGGCTTCCATGCCCGCGGTCGAGATCTGCTCGGAAAGGTCGGCGGCGGGTATGATCACCTCCGCCAGACTGACATTGTAGTCGGGCAGGAAGGCAATCTTCAGGCGCCCGGCGATGGCGGGATCGTTGTTGACGACGTCGGCGACGTCATTGATCAGCTTGATGATCAGTTTGGCATAGCGGTAGCTCGCCGCCGCCTTGCCGGCGAAGATTTTCACCCGCGGCACCCAGTCTCGGGTCGGCTCGTCCTTGATGGCGTGATAGAGCGCAACCGCCTCGATGATGTTGAGCAGTTGCCTTTTGTATTCGTGGATCCGCTTGATCTGGACGTCGAACAGCGCCGTCGCATCGACCTTGATGTTGAGGCGTTCGCCGATCAGCCGCGCCAGCGCCATCTTGTTGTGGTGCTTGACGGCGCGGAACTGCTCCTGGAAGGCACTGTCGCTGGCGTGGGCTTCGAGATGCTCAAGACGGGTCGGATCGTCGAGCACGGCGTCGCCGCAGACCTGGCGCAGCAATTCCGTCAGCTTCGGATTGGCCAGCATCAGCCAGCGGCGGAAGGTGATGCCGTTGGTCTTGTTGGTGATGCGGCCGGGATAGAGATGATTGAGATCGTGGAACACGGTCTCCTTCATCAGGTCCGAATGCATCGCCGAGACGCCGTTGATGCGGTGCGATCCGACGAACGCCAGTTGCCCCATTCTCACCCGGCGGCCCGACCTCTCGTCGATCAGGGAGACCGAGGCCCTGAAATCGATATCGCCCGGCGCGCGCGCCTCCGCCAGCGCCAGATGCGCGACATTGATGCGATAGATGATCTCGAGATGGCGCGGCAGCAGGCGCTCGAACAGTTCGACCGGCCAGGTCTCGAGCGCTTCGGGCAACAGCGTGTGGTTGGTGTAGGACAGCGTATCCACCGTGATCTGCCAGGCTTCGTCCCAGCGGAAGTTGTGCAGATCGACCAGGATGCGCATCAGCTCGGTGACGGCCAGGCTCGGATGGGTGTCGTTGAGCTGCACCGCGGCCTTGGCGGCCAGACCGCGCAATTGCCCGTCGGAGCCGAGATGGCGCTTGATCAGATCCTGCAACGAGGCCGAAACGAAGAAATATTCCTGGCGCAATCGCAATTCGCGGCCCGCCGGGCTCTCGTCATTCGGATAGAGGAACTTGCAGATCGATTCGGCGCGCGCCTCCTCGGCGCTGGCACCGAGATAGTCGCCGGTATTGAAGACGTCGAGCCGGAGCGGATCGGGCGAGCGCGCCGACCATAACCGCAGCGCGTTGACGTGCTGGCCGCGCCAACCGACGATCGGCGTGTCGTAGGCGACCGCTTGCACGGTTTCGCCGGGGTGCCAGATCGCAATATCGCGGCCGCGGTCCTCGCGGTGTTCGACGCCGCCGCCGAAATGCACGTGATAGACTACTTCGGGCCGTTGGAATTCCCAGGGGTTGCCGAAGCTCAGCCATTCGTCGGGATATTCCTGCTGCCAGCCTTGCGCGATGATCTGGCGGAACAGGCCGAAATCGTAGCGTATGCCATAGCCGATCGCGGGAATGCCAAGCGTCGCCATGCTTTCCATGAAGCAGGCGGCGAGCCTGCCGAGACCGCCATTGCCGAGCGCCGCGTCCGGCTCGCATTTGCGCAGATCGGCCAGGCCGACGCCGAGATCTCCCAGCGCCACCTCGAATAACGGCAACAGTCCCATATTGTTCAGGGCGTCGCCGAACAGGCGGCCGATCAGAAATTCCAGGCTGAGGTAATAGACCCGCTTGGCGCCGGCATCGTAGCTGCGCTTTTCGGCGTTCAGCCAGCGGTGCACGATACGGTCGCGCAGCGCCAGCGCCGCTGCCTTGTACCAGTCGTACTTGGTTGCCATTGCGGCATCCTTGCCGATGGCGAGCCGCAATTTGCCGAGGATGGCGCTTTTGATCTCCGTCAGCGCCAGTTCGTCAATAGGCTGCTCGGGGGCGGGCAAATTCACCGGGAAGGATTGATCGGACACTTCGCTATCCCTCAACATCAGGTCGGATCACATGATACGCGCTGGCGGCCGGGATCGAAACCCGGCACGGTTCCGATTGTACGTGCGTGCACGAATATTATGCAATTAACGGGCCGATTTTGACATGCTCTCGCCGGCGGAAAATTCTACTCAGCCGTCCCGGCGAAAGCCGGGACCCATAACCACCGACCTCAGAGTAGATTGGACAGATCGCTCCAGTCGAGATTCTCTCGTTCGATCAACTCGACTTTCCAGTCCGGTCGCCAGTTTTTCAACTATTTCTCCCGCGCGATCGCTTCGCGCGCAGTTGCGAAGGCCTCCACATATACGAGTCGGTGGCCGCCGTATTTCTTGACAATTTCCGAACCAAAGCCTGCGCGGTGCTGGCCCAGCCGCAATCGAAGATTATGGGTGACACCGATGTAGAGCGCGCCGTGTTGGCGGCTGGCAAATCCAATACGTGTCCGCAGTCATAGTTTGTGCGATCCCGCGTTCGCCGGGACGACAATGAGAATTAGAACAGATTAAGAACACTTTAGCAACTGTTTGATATATCATAGTGATTCGGCGCGCTGCCGCCACCATATCTAGCGCTCACCCAAGCTTTCGAGGACTACATGTCCACCATCGCCTTCGATGCCTTCGCGCTCACCCGTATCGCCGACTTCGCCCGCTCGCTGTCGCGGCTGCATCTGGTTTCCCGCCGGCAGCCCATCGACGACGACGCCATCGACCGCGAGTTCAACGCGGTATGCCTGTCGGTCTGGGGCTACACCACAGACGATTTCGCGGACGACTTGTTTTCCAGCGAGGATCAGGCATTTCTCGATGGGCTCGACGAAGCGAAGGCGCGCATCTTTGCCGGGAGCCAAGGCTACGACCTGGTTGGCGATCACGGCATGCTGACGGACTGGTGGGGCTATTGCTGGATGATACTGGCCGAACAGCGCGGCCTGCTGACGCCGGAAAACCGCGCGGCGGCGCGCGCGCGAATCGAGGAGAAATATCGGTCCGCGCCGAACGTGATCGGTGTCATCGTCGGGCGCTGAAATTCAGTCGGCGTCCGCCCGCTTGTCCCGCGCCGCGGACGGCTTGGGTGTCATGGCCGCGGGCAATGCCTCGCCACGGCTCGACTCCTGCGGCATCGCGTCACCGGCGACCGTTTCGGCGGCTACGGGCGCCACTTTCATGCCGCCGAGCCGTGCGCGGACCTCCGGGGTCAGGCCTGGATAGGAAGCGACCGGAGTGAATTCGGCGCTGTCGCTGGTACCGGCCTTGGGGCCGGAATAGGCCACCAGCCCGCTGGTGGTGGCAATCACGTCGCCCGGACGCAGCGAAGGGTCGAGCGTCAGGTCGATCGGCGCGAGCCCCGCGGGGTCGCGGCCGTTGCAGGTGCAGTCGGGGCGCAGCGCCTTGCGATAGGCATAGGCGTTCTGACTGTCGGCATAGCGCTCGCCGCTGACGGAGGAGGCGCCATCGATCGAGCTGCCGAAGAAGACTTTTGTCGGACTTGCCGGGCAGAAGGCCTGGCACATCTGCGCCGGAGTCGTGCCGCCCCGCGCCGTCAATGGGAAATACCGGCCATCGCAGCTGCGGACGCAAAAGGCCGGCCCACTGCCCGCCGATGCCAGCGGGCGCGGCGGCAGGGCGGGCTGGTTGAGGCCGTTCGGATCGGCGTAGAAATCCGCCTGCGCGGCGGCTCTAGGCTGCGGTTTCTGAAAGGCGCCAAAGAAAAAATCGAGCAGGCTCTCGGCGGCCGCCAAGCGCGGCGCAGCGAGTACGGCGGCGGCGAGCACGGCGGCGCCCACGAGCCCTACGCAGCGTCCACTGCGCAGATAAATTACCCAAATACGCAACGCTTACCCCACCCGACGCGATCAACCCAAGAGCTTCAGGATTACTTCAGCCCGTATTGACCTTAGTGGCGGATGGTAAACGAGCGGTGAGCAGGCGCCGGATCGGCTGCAAGAAATGCCCGGCTGTGACCTCTCCCCCGCGGAGCGCGGGGCGAGGGGGAAGCGAACCGCTCACTCCTTCAGGAATTCAGCGGCCTTATAGAGCGAGCGGAAGGTAATGCCGGCTTCGGCGAAGTTTTCGGTGGCCCCTTCCTCGCGGTCGACCATGGTAAATACCAGCGCGATCTCGCCGCCGGCGTCGCGCACGGCTTCCGCAGCCTTCAGCGCCGAGCTGCCGGTGGTGGTGACGTCCTCGACGATCACCACGCGTTTGCCTTGCAGGCTCTCGCCTTTGGCGAGACCTTCGACCGCGAGCCGAGCGCCATGCTCCTTCGGCTTTTTGCGCACGAAGAACGCTCCGATCGGATGACCCTTGATCCAGGACAGCTGCGCCAGCGCGCCGGCCAGCGGCACCGCGCCCATTTCCAGGCCGCCGACATAATCAAGGCCATCGTCCTTCAGCGCCTCATAGGTCAGCTCCGCCAGCAGTGCGGCGCCTTCGGGATCGAGCATGGTCGGCTTGAGATTGAAGTAGAAGTCGCTCTTGCGGCCAGAGGCCAGCGTGATTTCGCCACGGCCAAATGAGCGCTGGCGGATGATGTCGGCGAGGCGGGCGCGGGAGGCGGATTTGGACAAAGGTGTTTTCTCTTATATGGCGGCGCAATCTATCGGCGGATGCGGGCACATTCCAGCGCCGAAGTGCGCCGTCAACAGCGTAGGCCATGCGAACGGCGCGCGGCGCCCCTGCGGCGAGAGGCAGGCAAGGAGGGGCGGGCCTTTTGCGGCAGGCCCATGACGATGCTACAGACGCTGCCATCGCCAACGCCCAAGAGGCCTCAATGACCATCGAACTCCACACCTGGAACACGCCGAACGGCCGCAAGATCTCGGTTGCGCTGGAGGAGATGGGGCTGCCGTACCGGGTTTTTCCGGTCAACATCACCAAGGGCGAGCAGATGGCACCCGAGTTCCTCAAGATCAGCCCCAACAACAAGATCCCCGCGATTGTCGATCCCGACGGGCCCGGCGGCAAATCCGTCTCCATCTTCGAGTCTGGCGCGATCCTGCTCTATCTCGGCGAGAAGACCGGCAAGTTCCTGCCGGTGCCGCTGATCGAGCGGATCCCGGTCTATGAGTGGCTGATGTGGCAGATGGGCGGCTTCGGGCCGATGCCGGGCCAGGTCCATCACTTCATCGCGCTGGAGAACGAGACCGACCGCGCCTATGGCCTGAAGCGCTACATGGCGGAGACCCGCAGGCTCTATGGCGTACTGGATCGCCGGCTGGCGGATCGCGAGTTCGTCGCCGGCGCGTTATCGGTCGCCGACTTTGCCATTCTCGGCTGGGCCTGGCGGCATCCCCGCCACAAGGTAGACTTGGCGGATTTTCCGCAGGTCGGCCGCTGGTACGACGCGCTGATGGCGCGCCCCGGCGTCAAGCGCGGCATGGAAGCAAAATTGGACTGAGATTCAGTGCAACCGCTTCGCGAGCCCACCCACCGCTGTCATCGCCCGACTTGATCGGGCGATCCAGTAAACGCCGGCGCCAACGACAAAGCAACCTGCCCGTACTGCGTCGTTGCATCAAGCACCGCGGATCACGGCAGCGTCTCTGGAATACTGGGTCGCCCGATCAAGTCGGGCGATGACCGTTGAGGGCTTGCATCAATGCGCCTCTTCCCAACTGTCCCCGGCGCTGGCCTCGACCTGCAGCGGCACCGACAGCAGCACCGCCGGGAACGGCGCGTCCTGCATGACATGCTTGATCACCGGCAGCGTCGCCGCCACTTCGTCGTCGGGCACCTCGAAGATCAGTTCGTCGTGCACCTGTAATAGCATCTGCGCCGACAATTGCTTCTCGGCCAGCGCGTCCTCCATCCGGACCATGGCGCGGCGGATGATGTCGGCGGCGGTGCCCTGCAATCTGGCATTGATCGCGGCGCGTTCGTTGAACGAGCGCACCGAGGCGTTGGAAGCCTTGATGTCGGGATAGTGACACTTGCGGCCAAACAGCGTTTCGACATAACCGTGGCTGCGACAGAAATCCCGCGTGGTGTCCATGTAGGCGCGGATGCCCGGAAAACGCTCGAAATATTTCTTGATATAGGCACTGGCTTCCTCGCGGGCGATACCGAGCTGGTTGGCGAGGCCGAAGGCGGAGATGCCGTAGATGATGCCGAAATTGATCGCCTTCGCCCGGCGACGTACCTCGACC